>Ga0315542_1002396_pt1 | contig 11424 bp, 8 predicted proteins | sample SalMarSW160120MG_FD_202541 | JGI IMG/M metagenome (GOLD analysis project Ga0315542, IMG submission 202541) | Salt marsh sediment microbial communities from the Plum Island Ecosystem LTER, Massachusetts, United States - Salt Marsh Sediment SW1601-20 ... | reverse complement strand
GCTATTCTAGAGAATTTACTCTCTAACTGTCAAGTGGCCTGGATATTTTATTGAGGTATCTAAAAGATCGGCATGCCGGCATACTCCGTGAACCGGCGCCGCTGCCGCCGTATTGTCAATCCTCCTCGCGCAATACCGTCAGCATCTGTTTGTGGATGAGTCCGTTGGAGGCCACAATGTAGGACGGGCGGATACCGAGCCGTTCATCGTTATTGTCGCTGATCCGGCCCCCCGCTTCCTGCACCATAAGGGCCCCGGCGCAAAAGTCCCAGGGGTTCAGGTTGAACTCCCAGAACCCGTCCGCCCTGCCGCAGGCCACATAGCATAAGTCCAGGGCCGCGGAGCCGAAGCGGCGCAGACCGATGATTCCCCGTGAAAAAAAGCTTTGGATATTTTCCAGCGTACGCCGCATGGCCGCCGCGCGGTCGTAATAGAACCCGGTAATGAGCAGGCTTTGCGAAAGTGCGCTGTTGGGGGAGACCGAGATCTTATCCTTGTTTAAATAGGCGCCGCCTCCCTTTTGCGCGTTGAACAGCTCATCCCGCAGCGGGTCAAAGACTACGCCGGCCACCAGCTCGTTCTCCAGTGCCAACGCAATGGAAACAGAAAAAACCGGCAGGCCGTGCGCAAAGTTGTTGGTACCGTCAAGCGGATCGATAATCCAGGTATACGGGGAAGAGGTTTTTTCATATTCATTTTCCTCGCCGATGATATTATGCCGCGGAAAGGCCTCCTTTATTATTTTCACAATCGCCTGCTCGGCTTCGATGTCCGCCCTGGTTACCAGATCAAAGTGGGTGGATTTTGTGCGGACAAAGCTTTCCTTGTTGAAATAGCGCTTATGCACCTCAGCGGCTTTTCGGGCGGCCCGGACCGCCGTGGTGAGGTATAATGAATCATTCATGTTCGGTCCCATCTTGTACAAAAAAATCAAACTCGATATAATCCCTGTTAATATAGTAACGTCGGACGGAAGAGTAAAGCAAGAAAGAAAAACCGGATGTCAGCTCCATGCGCATAATTCGATTACCCCTACTCATTTTTCTGTTTATCGTAATAACCGTAAACGGATTCGCCCATCCCCTGGATATTTCCATCACCACGGTCCAGCTCACGGAGAAGGGCCTCCTGGCCACCACCTATATCCATCCCTATGAGGTTGCCCTTTTAGCCCAGGACAACAAGATCGATCCCAAGCGCCTGACCATCGATCAGTTGAAAGGCATACTGCTGCCGTATTTTAACGAGCATTTTAAGGTATACGGGAAGACGGGACAGCTTGATAAGGTGCGCATCGAAATGCAGGATGCGGAGATCTATCAGGTTTTATCTTCGGGGGTGTATATCAATTTCTTTGTGAAGGCGGGGAAGGCGGATTATCCGATTGTATTCAATGTTGATCTTTTTATTGAATACTTTTCCACGCAAACAAACAAGATTGTGCTGTTGGATAATAGCGGCAACCCTTATAAAAACAGCAATGAGATACTGCTTACTCCCAAGGTACGGGAATGGCGCTTTGACCCGAACAAGCCGGATTTTTCCGCCTACAATAGTGATCTTAAAGATACGGACGGTGACGGTCTCAATGATTCCTTCGAAAAGCTTTACGGCCTGAATCCGCTGGCCCCGGACTCGGATTTTGACGGTTATTCGGATTCGGAAGAGTTTAATTTCGGGTGGGACCCCCTTGATCCCAATCCCTCCCCGGGGCAGTCACACGATAAGCTTGACCAGGCCCGCGAGGACTTAAAGCCCGGCACCGCTTCTACGTATACCGATGAAAATGTTATTACTTCCAATGTTGACCAGTCGCAGCTTCATGAACAGCTGGAAAGCGGGAAAACCCTGCTGGAATCGGAAAGCGGGCGTCTGCCCAATCTTATCAAGGATTACAATATCAAGGACCACCGCATCCCGGAAACCGGATTTTTGGAACAGGTTCTGGGTGATATAAAAAATATCTTTACCGGGAAGTTCAGTTTCGGGGGATTACTGCTGCTGCTTGTTTCGATTTTTGCGTTGGGGTTCCTGCATGCGGCCATGCCCGGCCATGGAAAGGGGATCCTGATTGCCTACCTCACCGAAGGAAACAAGGGCATACCGCACGCCCTGGGTTTTATCATCACCTTTACCATTACGCATTTGATTGATGTCGTCTTTCTGGCCTGTGCCTTCTATATTTTTTCATCGATGATCGATTCGGCGGCGGTCACCGGAATCCTGCGAATTGTCGGGTTGGTGGGGCTGGCGGTCATTGCCGTGTTTATGATCATCAAGGGGATCTACCAGATCCGGCACAAGGGAACTGCAAGAGAAATACCGATCCTGAAAAATAAACGGTCCGCCATTCTCTCCGGGGTCCTCACCGGGTTGGCGCCCTGTCCCTTCGGTTGGGCCATCCTGACCATGCTGCTTTCCATCAACAAAGTGGAACTGGTCCCCCTGATCATTCTCATCTTCGGCCTGGGGATCTTTGTGTTCCTGCTGCTGGTAGCCCTGGCCACCTTTATGGTACGCCACGTAGCCTATGATATATTTTACAAACTGGGCCGCTATTCCATGCTGATGTCGGGGGTACTCTTTGTCATCGCCCTGATTTTGACACCCTTCTTTTAAGCGCAGGCTTTGTACCACTAATTACTGTTTTCTCTTTCTAACCACAGGCGTGGGACGGGCGGGCGCAGAAGGCCGGTCGGTGCTTACGGTTATTCGCCCTTTTCCCTGATCTGGTTCAACCTGCCGCCCGCCAGCACAATCCGTTTGAAACGTTCGGAAAGCTCACAACGCAGCGCAAACTCACTGTTTTTTGTTTCATTGCGCACCCGCAGGGGTTCTCCCTGTTTGATACTGCGCGGTACGTCAAGTATGGTCAGTATGTCTCCCTCGTCTATGCCGGAATAATCATCCGGGTTTTGGAATTCCAGGGGCAGGATACCGAAGTTCACCAGGTTTGCCTTGTGAATACGGGCAAAGCTTTTTACAATCACGGCCTTGACGTTCAAAAACATGGGGGCAATGGCCGCGTGCTCGCGTGAGGACCCCTGTCCGTAATTCTCGCCGCCGATGATGATCCCGGCCGCGGCCCGGCCTGCCTTCCGGTAAAAATCCTTGTCCACCTGCTCAAACACATGCTTGGCGATCTCCGGGATGTTGGAGCGCAGGGGCAGTATTTTTGCCCCTGCCGGCATTATATGGTCCGTGGTAATGTTGTCCCCTGTTTTCAACAGTACCTCGGCCTGTATCTCGGCCGCGGGTGGGGCACCAAGCGGAACCGGCTTGATGTTGGGACCGCGCAGGATCTCTGTATCCCCGCCGTTCGCTGACGGGGGGATGATCATGGAATCGTCGATTTTCATAAAATCGGAGTAGTCTTGCTTTTTTACCTGCAGGGTACGCGGGTCTCTGAACTCACCGAATAAGGCCGCCGCGGCCGCCGTTTCCGGCGAGACAAGGTATACCATGGCGTCCTGGGTACCGCTTCTACCCTTAAAATTACGGTTGAACGTGCGTACCGATATTCCTCCCGAGCAGGGTGCGAACCCCATGCCGATGCAGGGCCCGCAGGCGCTCTCCAGAATACGCGCGCCCGCGCCGATCAGTTTCTCCATAATTCCCGCCGCGGCGGCGCTGAGCAGCACCTGGCGTGAGCCGGGGGAAATACCGAGTGAGACACTCTCGTGCACGCGCCCGCCGGCAAGAATATCCGCCGCTATCCCCAGGTCGTTTATGGATGAGTTGGTACAGGAACCGATGGCGATCTGGTTGACCGCCAGCCCTTCCAGGCTTTTTACCGTAACCACCTTGTCCGGCATATGGGGGGTGGCGGCCATGGGCTCTATTTTATCCAGGTCGATCTCGATGACGCGGTCATAGTCTGCGTCCGCGTCGGCACCCAGTTCGGTCCATGCCTCTTCCCGCTGCTGCAGGGCCAGAAACTCTTTTGTGACCGCATCCGAGGGGAAGAGGGAGGTGGTGGCACCCAGCTCCGCGCCCATGTTGGTGATGGTTGCCCGTTCGGGTACGGAAAGAGAGGCAACGCCGGGGCCGAAGTACTCGTATATTCTGCCCACCCCGCCCTTGACGGTTTCCCTGCCCAGGATCGTGAGGATGACGTCTTTGGCCGCGCACATGGGCCGCAGTTTCCCGCTTAGTCTGACCCCCGTAATCCGGGGCATAACCAGAAGAAAGGGCTCGCCGGCCAGCGCAGCGGCCACATCAAGGCCGCCGCACCCGACGGCCAGCATGCCGAGGCCGCCGCCCGTGGGGGTGTGCGAGTCCGAGCCCAAAAGGGTCTTCCCCGGCCTGCCGAAACGCTCCAGGTGTACCTGGTGGCAGATGCCGTTGCCCGGACGGGAAAAATAGATCCCGAATTTTCGGGCCGCACTCTGCAGGTAGCGGTGGTCGTCCATATTCCGGAAATCATTTTGCAGGGTGTTGTGGTCCACGTACGACACGGAAAGCTCGGTTTTTACCCGCGGAATACCCATGGCCTCAAACTGCAGGTATACCATGGTCCCCGTGGCGTCCTGGGTGAGTGTCTGGTCGATTTTAATCGCAATCTCCTCACCGGTCCGCAGCGTGCCGGAGACGAGGTGCTCCTTTAATATTTTCTCACTGAGTGTCAAACCCATATTTTCCTCCGATTAATATAAAAGTACCCAGAAATCAAATGGGCGGCAACCTGTCCGGCAATTCTAAAGGTAAACATCTATAATCGCCGGAACCCGTCATTTATACCGTATTTATTCCCGTATGTCAAAGCGGGGCCGCGGACCGGAGACAGCCTTGGATACTCCCGGCGGCCGGCGATAACCATGAGTACGATCCGGGCGCATAACCGCGCCTGTTTCAGCGCAGGTAGTTCTCTCTGTTATCAAAAAAATCCTTGTACACCGTAAAGTAGTCGGTTTCTTCATAGCTGGTTTCGGCTGCGGGCAAGGTGTTGAAAGTCAGGATTTCCGCCTCAGGCAGTGAAAGCAGGATGGGAGAGTGCGAAGCGATAATAAACTGGGCATGCCCGGCCGCGGCCGTAGCGCGCAGCAGCCGCAGCAGCTCAATCTGGTGCCGGGGTGACAGCGCGTTTTCCGGTTCGTCCAGCAGGTAGAGGCCTTTACGCTGAAAACGGCTTCTGAAAAAGGCCATATGGCTCTGGCCGTGGGAACACTCGGCAAGCGAGGACCCGCCGAAATATTCGAACAAACCGGGATCGTCGCGGGCCCACTCATCCAGAACCCTGGTAAAGTGCTTGAACAGTTCCGACGCAAAAAACGAACCCGGCACCCTGCCGTCGGACCATTCGACCTCCAGATAGCGGTATAACAGGTCTTCATACGGGTTGTTGTGGGCCGGAAGGCGCCGGGCCCCCTGCCAGATATAATACCCGCAAGCCGTAGACAGGGCCCGCAGCAGGGTTGATTTTCCGGAACCGTTCTCACCCACAAAAAAGCAGATCGGTTTGGTAAATGAAAGGCTTTTGGTTTTCCGTAGTATATCCAAATTGAAAGGATAGTGGTCTGTGGTGGGAAAGCTTTCGGTATGTAGGTTGATCTTTTTCAGGTGCATCTGCCGGTTTCCATGGGAAAGTCGCGGTTACTATAACATGCGGGGGGTATTTTTTACAGTACCGGCAAGAAAAAATCCTTATTTTATTAAATTTATTTGAAATCATAATTTTAATTTCCTATGATTTAAATGAGTAGGAAAATTTAGTCTATCCGGAAATTTTTAGAAGAGAATAAGATTTCCCATCTTATGGTTGCTTGGGACTAAATATCAGAAAAAGAAAGTGCTCGCATTATAAATACTTCGAATTCCTGTTTGCACAAGGAATAAAGGGGGTGAAGTATGAAAAACAATAAACTCACATTTCAGATAATTTTGACCGTGTATGCGGTTGTTTTTATTATCCTGTCACTGGTGATAACCCTCGAGTATCTCTCTCTGGCCCTGATAACCCAGTACGGTTCCGTGTGGAAGTATCTTTCGTATTATCTGACTTTTATGGGCACTACCACATGGCCGTTGATGATGATGTTCGGTGTCCTTATTTTTTTCTATATGCGCCCGCTGCAGCATGCGGTGAACAACATCAAAAGCGGGAAAAGCGTTAACGATAACCTTCTGGAAAAAGCCAAAAAACGAATGTACAATCTTCCCTATTTCACCATCAGCATAAACTTCATCGCCTTTATGGGAGGGTTTGTGCTCTTTGCCTATCTCAACAAATACCTTACGGAGTTCTTTACCATAAAAATATTTTCTTATTTCATTTTTGCCCTGGCCGGTTCTTCCATTTACTCGTTTGTACAGACCACCATCCATAATCAGATCCTGGTGCGGGTAAGAAAGTTGTTGAATATTAATTACATCGACAAGAAATCAAAGCGCAGGGAGATCGGCCTGCAAAAAAAGACCATCATCCTATCGCTGATAATTGTGGTGTACAGCCTTAGTTTTGTCATTCACAAGCAGTTTGTAGTGATTGAAAACAAGGAAACGTACTCAAATCTGATGTACTCCGTCTATACGAAAAAACTGACCACGGAGCAGGCCAGACAGCAATATACCGCGTATGCCGAGGCAAAATTCGGCCATTATCTGGATAACAAGGCCCATCTGGCCTCTCTTTTCGACAAGCAGAAACAGGATGCCGTAATGAATGATTACGGCATATTCTGCATTATCTCGTTTGCCCTGTTTATTCTGGTGGGGTTCTGTTCGACCTATGCGTTTTCGCGGGAACTGGTCCTGCAGATAAAATTACAGCATGATACTATGGAAAAAATATTACAGGGGCGGGAAAACCTGGAAAAAAGAATCAATATTATTCAGTTTGATGAGGTGGGTATGCTCACCAACACCATCAACCTGTTTATGGACAAGCTGAAGGAAATCCTGTTGGAGATTCAGACCAGCTCCGATTCCGTGACCTTCTCGATGGAAACGCTGAATAAAGATCTGCTGAACGCCTCGGCCGCCATCGAGGAACTGGTTACCTCTCTGGACCAGATCAGTAAGAATACGGCGGGCCAGCAGAATATTGCCGCAACCACCAGGGACCAACTGTTTGATATCATCAATAAAATTGAGGTTATATTTAAAAACACCGAGGAACAGGCGGGTTTTGTCGAAGAAACGGCGGCGGCTATGCAGGAGATGGACGGGAGCATAAAATCGATAACCGGTATTACCGAGAAAGCGGACACGCTTTCCGGAGATCTGGTACAGGTTGCCAAGGACGGAGAGGACTCCCTGGGGAAGGTTACCGAGGCGATCAACAATATAAAGAGCGCGTCGGACCATGTCATGGAAAGGGTGGCACTGCTCTCCAGTATTTCGAGCCAGACCGACCTGCTGGCCATGAACGCCGCCATCGAGGCTGCGCATGCGGGTGAAGCGGGAAAGGGATTCGGTGTTGTGGCCGATGAAATCAGGAAACTGGCCGAGGACAGCCAGGAACAGATCAGTGAAATTACCCGGTTTGTAAAGGACATGTACGCGAAAATAAAAAACGGCGTTGTCATGACCGAAGAAGCAAACAAGGCCTTTGTGAAGGTGGACAACGACGTCTTGAAGACAAGTAACCTTATAAAAGAAATATCAAGCGCAACCCAGGAACAGAAGATAAGCACCTCCCAGATTCTTTCTTCCGTGGAAAGCGTGGTAAAAGCCACCGAGGATGTCAGTGCGATCGCCGGCCAGTTAAAAGACCAAAGTCTGGATATTCGCCAGAAAATGGACGAACTCTATAACATCTCAACGCAGATTGCCGACGCCACCCACGAACAGAGCAAGGGAAACCAGTATATCGTTTCCCTGGTAAACAGTGTAAAGGAGGTATCAGCCAAAAATATAATAATCGTCAATAAATTACAGTCCATAATAAAAGGTTTCAACTTACACACCAAAAAAATGGATGCATTCTCTATGAGTAAAGCGTCCTAATGTGAAAAGGAGACGCCGGTTCCATGTATTATGATGAGCGCAAGCTGAAAACCTATGTTCAGAATCAGTTGATTGATAAAAAGTTTGTTCACAAGAAAGAGGAAAAAAATGTGTTGCTGTTCAACCTGCGTAGGGCTCTGCCGAAATGGATTGCCAAAACCCGGTTCGAACAATTTTTAGCCGGGATTGCGGAAGAAGAAAAGCGGTTCATCTGCCGGTACTATACGCCCCACAATACGGAAGAGTTGGAGTTTTTAGAGGAAAAAGGCGACCCCGTCTATATTCTGTCAAGTTACCCCCTGGTTTTACCGGGAGATGTTCTGGAAGCGGAAAATGTAATGTTTCCGGATGTCGCAAAGATAATCAAAGAGCATTACCGGAAAGATGAAACGCGCGGGCAGTATGTGCTGACCGTGCCGCTGAAGGACATCGAGCATTTCAGGATACTGACGGTCCTGAAAATCGGTTCCTTCTATATTCCTTCAAATGATGCGGCGAGACTGTCCGGACTGTTCGAGACATACGCGGACTTTCCCAAGGAGGAAATATTTTATTCCAACATACACGTGAATCCGCTGCATGAATATTTCTTCGAACACACTATCGAGCATATTCCCGCCATGATGCTGATCGAAGCCCAGCGCCAGTTCGGCCTGGCCTGCGGCCATATCTACGGGAAAGTTCCCATGGAGGGTATGCAGATCATACTGAAGAACCTTAATATCAATTTCAACATTTACGCCGAGCTGGTATATCCGGTGGTTATCAGGGGGGAGAACTCCTTTACCAGGTGGAAGCATAAGCGGTACTGGGGGGAGATCCATATGGACATCGGTATATATCAGAATACCGAGGTGGCAAACTTCAGTTTTGTGGGAAAAAGCGTAGAGATAAGAATGTTCGAACGATTTCGGGAAAGGAAGTATTGTATGATGAACCGGCAACGTTTTGCCCCGCACCCGTATATCGATTATAATTTTTCACTGAAAGGAAACAGCAGTCGGCAGTACCTGGAGGTTTCCCTGCAGGATATTTCCTCCGGGGGCTTTTCCGTTCTGTTTCCCGCGGGCGGCGATACGGATGACGCAAATACCCAGGGGATTTATAACGAAAAAGCGTGTGATTTTCTTGTTTATTCCAAGGCCGTGGGATTTATCAGCGGAAAATGTGAAAAGGTGTGGGAAAAGGAATCCCCGACGTCCAGGTATGTGGGCTACCGGTTTGTGGATCTTCCGGAAAACGACGATCACCGGATCAAGGAGTTTATCAGTAAGTTTTTTTACCAGATCGAGAAAAGGGAATATTTTAAGCAGAGGTGCGGCGGATGAACGGAATAAATGGAAAAACCGTACTTGTTACCGGGGGCGGATCGGGAATCGGCAGGGCCGCGGCGGTGCTTTTTGCCGAACACAAGGCCAAAGTGGTGATTGCCGGGAGGAGTCCGGAAAAGGGCCGGGAAACCGTCGATATTATTCGGAAGGCCGGCGGAGAGGCGGTATTCATCCAAACGGATGTGTCCGAACAGCGGATGGTAAAGGAGCTGGTAGAACAGACGGTTGACCGCTACGGGGCACTCGACTGCGCGTTCAATAACGCCGGTATAGACGGGAAAAAAGCCCCCCTTGTGGACCTTGAGGAGGAGGAGTGGGACGAAATCGTCGACATCAATTTGAAGGGTACGTTTCTCCTTTTGAAATACGAGATACGCCAGATGCTTATCCAGGGCAAGGGGGCAATCGTGAATATGGCGTCGGTGTGCAGTTTTATGGCCAGGCCTTCGCGCTGTGCCTACAACTCAAGCCGGCACGGTGTCGTGGGGCTTACGAGGTCGGCGGCTCTCGAATACGCTGCCAAAGGTATTAAGATCAACGCGGTGGCCCCCGGTTCCATCCGCACGGATATTTTTTACCGCAGTACCAAGGGAGACCCGGCCCTGGAAAAGGCCTATGCCGCGGCCCATCCCATAAAGCGCATCGGGGAACCGGAAGAGGTAGCCAAAGCCGTGCTTTGGCTCTGTTCCGATGACTGCTCGTTTGTGATCGGACACACGCTTCTGCTTGACGGCGGATTTTTACTGCAATAATAACCACACTGGGAGAAAAGAGAAGATGAACAATGGCGTATTTTTATTTTTTCCGGCATGATACGAACTGCAACTGGCTGATGAAGGAGGTGAAGGAGGTATATCCCCAATACCTGTTCGAGCCCGTGGAGTACCGGGGACGCCGGGTAAAGTTCTATGTTATTCTGGACTGGGTGTTCAGGGTGAACAGGGGCGCCAATATGGACTGGATCAAGGAGTTCGGCGGAAACTATGTGCGTTCGTTCGAAGAGCTGCCGCAGGGAGCGGGGATTTTCATCACGGGGTATGATTCCGATGTGCGTGAATTACAGCAGGCCCGGGAACGAGGTATCCCCATTATCGATCGCGCCTGTCCCTGGGTGCGCCAGTTTCGCAAACAGCTTGAATCGATGAACACGCAGAAGGAACAGGCGGTCATCATGATCGACAAAGGGCATATGGTATACGACTGCTACAAAAGCATCTTCCCCCCGGATTCGATTTTTATTCTGCCTTCCAACTATAAAGATGAGATAGCCGCGCAGAAAGACCCCGCCAAGTCCCTTCGCCTGATCGTCTACACGGTATTCAGGAAAAAAGACGCTGAAAACGCGGAACGTTTTATCAGGGAGCACTATCCGCATCCGGACAACAACCTGGAGGGATACAAAAAATCGCTGTGTGTCTGGACCAAACAGGGGCTGGTTGAGGAAATGGAAGAGGAAATACCCCGCTATAATCTGGAGCAGATATGGATCATCTGCAGCAGTGAGGTGGACCGCTCCACGAAATCCCTCATCAACGAGGCGCGGGAACATAGGTGCGAAGCCCGGATAATAAAACACCGCGATGATATTCCCGCAAGTGTGGCCGCGGACGCGCGTGTCGGCGTATTGATGGCCCCCATCCCCATGCCCAAGAAGGCGGTTGAGATCAAGGAGATCATCAAGCAGCGCTTTTCCCGTAAGTGAAAAACAACAAGCTTGGGTGTACTACATAAAAAGCCGGCGAACATAACCGGGCAGGAAACAAATTTTAAATTGCTGCGGGCGGCGGCTTGCCAATTGCAGCACCATCAGATACAATATCCATTATACCAAAGAGTTTCAAACACGCCCGCTTACCGCGGTTTTTAACAGCACAAAGGAGAAGGCTTGCATGAAAGATTTTTTCGGACGCCTGCAGGCGCGGATTCAGGAAAAAGATACCCTGCTCTGCGTGGGGCTTGATCCACAGGACAAACTGCCGACGCCGGACCCGTTCAAGGGGCTGGTGGATTGGGTGGGGAACATTGTTTCGGAGACGGCGGAATTCGCCGCCTGCTACAAGCCGAATATCGCCTTTTACGAGGCGTTCGGCGCGCAGGGGCTGGCGGCTCTGGAGCATATTATGACGGAGGTCATCCCGGATGATAT
>Ga0315542_1002395_pt1 | contig 11434 bp, 9 predicted proteins | sample SalMarSW160120MG_FD_202541 | JGI IMG/M metagenome (GOLD analysis project Ga0315542, IMG submission 202541) | Salt marsh sediment microbial communities from the Plum Island Ecosystem LTER, Massachusetts, United States - Salt Marsh Sediment SW1601-20 ... | reverse complement strand
TTATATTGTCGGGATTCTGAATAATGGGTATGAAGTATTCATCAGAATGATGATACCGGAACGACTCGGGACAGCTGCCATGACAGTTGGCGCGGTCCGGCCAGCTATTGAAATTGCAACGAACTACACGGCGAGACGGAAGGCATTTGGTCAGTTTATCAACCGTTTTCAGGCGGTAGGATTCAAGGTGGCCGACAGCGTCATGCGTCTGGACGCGGCCCGGGCGCTGGTGTACGCCACCTGTCTTGCGATTGATACCGGAAAGACGTCACCGGGACAGGTTCGCAGAATGATTTCCGAGAGCAAAAAATTTGTAACGGAAACGGCTTGGGACATTGCCAACGATTGCATGCAGGTTATGGGCGGGATTGGCTACACGGACATTTATCCCCTTGAACGGATAGTTCGGGATATCCGGCTCTCCATGATCTGGGTGGGGACCAACGAAATCATGCAGCTTATCATTCAGGCAGAATGGTATAAGGAATTTTTGAAAAAAATGGGAGATGGGCCCGAGAGCCGGAACGTGGAAGCGGACGCGAAAAACGCGGATGAAACTGAAGAAAAGGTATTCGATTAAGAGAGGGAAGTTTCTGACCGGAAACAAAGGTCCAGGGCCGTAGGTTTTGAAAGGGCGCGGTCCTCATTTTATTCAGAACACAGCAAAAGGAATAGTCCTTCAATCATCAATGTGGTGGGGCCGCTGTTCCTTTACGATGCCAAGGAGCAGAGGAAGAAGCTGTTTTTTTCGGGAGATAATACCGACAGCCTGACGAATTCCGGGGCCTGTTTCCGGGAAACCGGTTTCGGCCATGATGGAGGTGTCTCCAGCGGACAGCAGAAGCGAATCTCCTGCCACGATATTTGTTACCATCATGGCGGAAAAGAGATAGCCGTTTTCTTTCTGCATCTGCTCCAGTTGTTTCAGCAGGGAGGCAGAGCGTTCCCGGATTTCACCAAATTCCACTACTTCAATCTGGCTGACGGAAAAACGAGCGCTTCTCTCTGAAAATTCTTTCATATCAGTCCTGATCAGGGCGTTGTCATCCAGTCCGGCCACGGCTGATGAAGCCCGGAACATTTCCATTCCGTATTCTTCGGGATCTACTCCGGCAATTTCACCCAGCCAGGCGGCCATTTCATGGTCCGTTTCTGTGCAGGTGGGAGACCGGAAAATGATGGTATCACTGAGAATACCGGATAGCAGAATCAATGCAGTTTTTGCATCGGGTTTCTGTCCATGATCCTGATAGAGAGTCGTCACGATGGTACAGGTACTGCCGGTGGGTTTACACAGGTAGGTGATGGGAGTTTCGGTGGAAAAACTGCCGATCCGGTGGTGGTCCAGAACTTCGAGAATTTCAGCTTCATGAAGGCCCGTTACGGATTGGCCCGCTTCGTTGTGGTCCATCAGGATAACCTTCTTCCGGACCTTCTTCAGCAGATCACTTCGGGTAACAATTCCCGTAACGAATCCTTTTTCGTTCACAACTACCAATCCTCTGTGGTGAGAGCCGAGGAGTTTGCGCCTTGCTTCACTTCTTAACATATCTCCGGGAATCTGGATATCACCCTGTTCCGCTGCCAGTGCCGAGGGAATGGAGAGTTTCCCCAGGTTCAGTGCCTGCGTGATGTAAAAATCAGTGGAAATCAGTACGACACCGCTTTCTTTTGCTGCCTGTACAGCTTCTTCACCCGGATGATTTCCCCCGGTTATGACAATTGCGCGAACGCCTGCCTCAATTGCAAGGCGGATAATGTCATTTCTATCGGCTGTAAAGAGCAGTACCTCTGCAGGATTTCTTTTTTCCAGGTCTTTTGAGAAGGAAAATGATCCCATGACAGCTACCATAAAATCCATTTTCCACGCTGCGTTGTCCGGTTGTCCAGCCAGTAGTTTCCCCTTCAGTACGCGAATCAGGTTGGGTAGGGTGATGACGGCCTGAAGGTGGGATTCCGGAGATGTAACCTGGAGCAGGTGGTCCGTCAGGGAGAAGAAGGTGATCATTCCCTGCAGGGTGTTGTCGTTCCTGACTACCGGAACAATCCTGATTCGTTCTCCCTGCATCAGGTCGATGGCTTCCGCCAGGGGAGTCTGCCCTTCAACAGTCAGAACATCCCGGGTCATCAGATCCCGCACGCGGATGTGCGTATCGCTGAGGTAGCGCGGTGCCGAAACCCCCGCTCGGTCCAGTACCCAGTTTGTCTGTGGATTGGGCGCACCAAGGCGGCAGGGCAGGTAGGGGGTTCCATTTGAAAGTAAGTTCTTGAGCTCAGCATATCCGATTGCCGAGCAGATAGAATCTGTATCCGGGTTTTTATGGCCGAATATGTAAACAGGGTTGGTCATCGTTTTTCTCCAATTGTTTTTCTTCCTGCTTATTGTACCTGAATTTGGCGACAAAAAAAGCGGGGCATTCAGCCCCGCCCTTTAGTTATGATGGTCAGCCTGGAACCGGTTATACCCAGCCCCTGAGCTTCATGGCTTCCGCCACGCGTCCCACCGCCACCACGTAGGCGCCGGTGCGGTTGTTTACATTGTACTTCTCAGCTGCTTCCACGACAGACCAGAAGGCTTTCTTCATGATGTGTCCCAGGCGTTCATCTACTTCTTCAGCCGGCCAGTAGAAGTTCATGTTTCCCTGAACCTGCTCAAAATAAGAAACAGTTACGCCGCCGGCATTGCAAAGGAAATCGGGAATGATAAAGACGCCTTTCTCGGTGAGAACCTTGTCTGCTGCCGGAGTTGTCGGACCGTTGGCGCATTCGGCCACCATTCTGGCTTTGATCTTGTGAACATTCTTTTCCGTGATCTGACCTTCCAGTGCCGCGGGGATCAGTATATCCACATCCAGTTCCAGCACTTTTTCAGCGGGAGTCAATTCTTTGCAGTCGGAAACCGTCTCGAAACCGGCCAGTGTGCCATTTTCGGCCACGTATTCAATGGCTTTCGCCACGTCAATGCCGTTTTCATCATGGAAAGCGCCACCCACATCGGAAATCCCCACAATTTTGCATCCGTCTTCCGCCATCAGCCGTGCGGCATGGGCACCGGCGTTGCCGAACCCCTGAACCGCCACAGTTGCCCCTTCCAGTTTGAGGCCCAGATGCTTGGCAGCTTCCCGGATGGTGTAGCGGGCACCCCTTGCGGTGGCATCTCCCCGACCTTCGGAACCGCCGATTGCGATAGGTTTCCCGGTAATGACGCCGGGTGCGTAGTAGCCGCGGAGTTTTGCGAATTCATCCGCCATCCACGCCATGATCTGAGGATTGGTGTAAACATCAGGTGCCGGAATATCAATTTCCGGGCCGATATAGCGGCCAAGAGCCTGAATGTAGCCCCGGCTCAGCCTTTCCAGCTCGGCCTGCGACATGTCCTTGGGGTCACAGATTACGCCGCCCTTACCGCCGCCAAGGGGAATGTTGACGACCGCGCACTTCCATGTCATCCAGGCAGACAGTGCCCTGACTGTATCTATTGTTTCACCCGGGTGGAACCGGATACCGCCCTTTGATGGGCCTCTTGCATCGTTATATTGCACACGGAACCCTTTGAATACCTTCAGAGTTCCATCATCCATTCGCACGGGTATTGATACATGAAATTCCCGCATCGGCTCCCTTAAGACGGCATGAATATCCTCGTCGAGGTTCATGAGATCTGCCGCAGTACTCAGTTGCTGCTGCGCCATCTTGAAGGGGTTCAGGTTTTCAGACATTTGAGGGCCTCCTCGAAAAAATTGACGCCGTTTTCACGGCGCCTCAATTATAGATGAAAAACAATAAATGGAAAGTAAAAAAAACAGAAACTTTTACCAGAAAACTGGGACATCTCTCAATTCATTTTCGGGCTATCGTTTATCGCAGCTGAATCACAGAATCCTAGACGTAGCGGCAACTGCGCCAGTGGTTCTGCTCAATCGCCGCAAACAAATCTAACGCAAACCTGAGCGAAAATTTGCCCATCTTATCCGGTGAAAGTTCCTTATGAAGCTGCGAAATTCAATTTCACCTCATCTGTATCCACCAGAATGTCATCTTTGTATTTCAGAAAAACTTCCACAACGCCCCCAAAATCGCCGACAACACGTCCGCTTGCACTGTATTCATAGGCGTGGGAAGGGGCATATGCACCACCTTCCCCCTTGTCATCCTTGTCCTGATATTCCTCTTCTTTGAACCCATCCAGGTACACACCTTTTGGCAGGGCATCAAGATGTGCCTGGAATGCATCCGCTTCGTCCTTTTTGAAGAAATGGGCTTTGAAATCAAACCCCGCTGATTCGATATGCTGAACAGACTTGACTTCCATTCCCAACGTTTCGTGGGTGTGCGCAATGCCTTCTTCCAGTCGTTTGGAAAATTTCTTTTCCACGCAAAGATGCACAATATTTTCAAATCCAAGCCATTCCTTCACCGCGCTGCCAAGGGTTTCGGTCCGGATGCCGGTCCGTTTGCTGAAAAAATAGATGGGTTTTTCACCACTTCCTTCAATCAGCCCCATGAGAAAGCCCTTTGCCAGGATGAAGGGAGCGCTGATAACCATTTCTACGAACTCTTTATTCATGTTGACCTCCGAATATGGATGATTTCAGGTTAAAATCCAGATTTTTCATCACATGTACATCCCGCCGGTTACATTCATTACTTCCCCGGTTACATACGCTGCCAGGTCGGATGCAAGGAATAGCACGGCATTGGCAACGTCTTCCGGGGAACCGAAGCGGCCAAGCGCGATGGATGCGGCCATTTCTTTCTGTACGTTTTCCGGAAGCTCCGCCGTCATGTCAGTTTCAATGAAGCCTGGCGCTATGGCGTTAACGGTAATATTCCGGGAACCCACTTCCCGGGCAAGGGATTTTGTGAATCCGATAATTCCAGCCTTGGATGCGGCATAGTTGCTCTGGCCGGCATTGCCCATGAGACCAATAACGGAGGTAATGTTGATAATCCGGCCCCGGCGCTGTTTCATCATAGGCTTCAGAACATTTCTTGAGGTGAAGAACATGGACTTCAGATTAACATCCAGCACTTGCTGAATATCCTCTTCTTTCAATCGAAGCAACAGGTTATCCCGGGTAATGCCCGCATTGTTCACCAGAATATCTATCTTCCCTTTTTCCTGAATGATCCTCTTGAATCCGGCCTCCACTTCGTCTGTTGACGACACATCCATGGATACTACCATTGCGCCGCCCAGGGAGCTGGCGGTTTCTTTCAACAATGCCTCGTTTCGTGCCACCAGTACCACGTCGGCCCCTGCACCGTGCAGTTTCTCCGCGATGGCCCGGCCGATTCCACGGGATGCGCCGGTTACTACTGCCACCTGTCCGTTTAAATCAATCATGTTTTTCCTCCGTGTTCGAAAGGGACTGCAGGAATGAAGCGAATGTCCCGGAGTCTGAGATATTCTGTACAATGACATTTCTGTCAATCTTGCGTACCAGTCCGGAGAGCACCCGTCCGGCACCCACTTCCACAAACCGGGTAATGCCGTCGGCAATCATCTTTTGAATCAACTCTTCCCAGCGCACAGGATGAGTTACCTGCTCTTTCAGCTTTTCCTTGATGTCTTCCGGTTCTGCCAACACATCAGCTGTCACGTTGCTGTAAAACCGCATGGATGGGTCATCGAAATCTACAGCGTCAATTGCCGGAGCAAGTCGATCCCGAGCCGGCTGCATCAAGGCACAGTGGAAAGGAGCACTTACCGGCAACATCACCACACGTCTGGCACCGGCTTCCTTTAATAATGGAAGGGCCGCATTCACCGCGTCGGCATGCCCTGCAACAACAATTTGACCCGGACAGTTCAGGTTTGCAATGGACAGAACCTGACTATCCGCCCGGGCGAGATCCAGCGTTTTAGCCACTGATGGACCGTCCAGTCCCATGACCGCTGCCATAGCTCCAACACCGACGGGAACTGCTTCCTGCATGTATTCTCCACGGTCGCGAACCAGTTTTACCGCATCTTCAAAGGGGATGACGCCCGCGGCGACCAATGCGCTGTACTCTCCCAGTGAGTGCCCCGCGCAGGCCTCAGGTCGGATTCCCTCATCCTGCAGCAATTCCCACAGCGCAATACTGAGGGTCAGAAGTGCAGGCTGCGTGTTTGCAGTCAATTTCAGGTCATCTTCAGGGCCGTGAAAACAGACGCGGGAAAGAGGGAAATCCAGCGTTTTGTCAGTTGTATAAAATATTTCCCGGGCCCTTTCAAACTGGTCGCAGATATCTACGCCCATTCCAGCGTACTGCGAGCCCTGTCCCGGAAATATAAAAGCTGTTTTCTTCAATACCTTCATCTTCTCCTCCGATCATTCTTGTATGTGTTCGCATGTGCTGAGGGTCTTGAACAGTCAGAATTGTAACATGGAGCCAATTCTCCATAAAGGAAAAGATTTATTCATGCTTATTCTTGCCGATTGGCAAACTGTGAACTATAATACTCTCTGGTCTGTGCCTGTAGCTCAGCTGGATAGAGCGTTGGCCTCCGGAGCCAAAGGCCGTGGGTTCGAATCCCGCCAGGCACGCCATTTCTTCTTCAACGACAATCAATTTTGAAAATGCATTTTGAGCTACTGACAATCAAGTTCCGTTTTCCTGTGTAAAGACCGTTTTTCCGTACCGTCAGGCTATCATTAGTTTGTACGCAACGTTTCTCCCTTGAAAAAGCCTCGCTTTTCGCATAGAGTGATAGAGATTAAATTTTATCTGAGAGGGGAGAACGTAGAACCATGGCAGATCAACAGAAAGGGCTACCAGCCAATGCGTACAAGCCGCTGACCGAGGGAGAAAAGTATATTCCATTCATTCCGGCTGACCAGTCGGTACCGGAAATTACGACGCGAAGCGTTGTTACCGGTGTTATTATGGCCGCTTTGTTTACCTTCGCGACTGCATATTCAGGCCTCAAGGCCGGACAGGTATTTGAAGCCGCCATTCCCATTGCCATCCTGGCCGTGGGGTTGGGTAAGGTGTTCGCGAGAAAGAACACCATCCTGGAAAATGTGATCGTCCAGTCCATTGGCGCCGCATCCGGTGCCGTCGTGGCCGGTGCCATTTTCACCCTCCCCGCACTTTATATGCTGAACTTGGATCCGAAATTCAGCACGATATTTTTTGCGGCGCTGCTCGGCGGTTTTCTCGGGGTATTGTTCCTGATCCCCCTGCGCCGTTATTTTGTGGCAGACCAGCATGGTATGCTGCCTTTCCCGGAAGCCACGGCAACTACAGAGATTCTGGTGTCCGGTGAATCTGCCGGAAATCAGGCGAAGACGTTGATTACCGGTGTATTGGTGGGTGGTGTACTGGATTTTCTATCTGATACGCTTCACATCTGGGGAGTACACTTCAATTCAACCATGCTGGGGAGCGCACTGCAGAAATTCACCGCAAAAACCAAGATGGTTTTCAAGATGGAAGCGACCGCGTTTTTTGTGGGCCTGGGCTACATTGTGGGACTGAAGTATGCCGCTGTGATTGCCGGGGGCTCATTTCTCGCCTGGTTTGTGCTGGTCCCGCTGTTTGCCCACGGCCAGTTTGTCGCCGGCGTAAATATGGCGGGCATGGACCCAGGCACCATCTTTGCGAACTATGTTCGTCCGGTAGGCATCGGTGCCATTGCCGCCGCCGGTCTCATGGGAATCATTAAGAATGGAAAGATCATCGTTTCGTCCTTTTCCGTGGGATTTAAACAGATTTTCGGTCATCACGAGAGCGCCAATTCCGAGCGCACCGATAGTGATATTTCCATGAAATCCGTTATCACCCTTCTGGGCGTTTCCCTTGTATTTACCTTTATCTTCTTTTATATCATTACCGGTACCTTCGGCTACGGATTTCTGACGCTCGTTATTACTTTTGTCATTTCATTCCTCTTTACAACCGTTGCGGCCAGAGCGATTGCCATTGTGGGTACCAACCCGGTTTCCGGCATGACGCTGGTTACGCTTATCATTGGCTCCGTTATCCTGGTCAAGGCCGGATTGTCCGGAGACGCCGGGATGACCATCGCACTGGTGATGGGATCCGTCGTCTGCACTGCCTTGTCAGTGGCCGGCGCTTTCATTACAGATTTGAAAATTGGGTACTGGATCGGGTCCACCCCCATGCAGCAGGAACGGTTTAAGTTTCTGGGCATCCTGGTGGCTGCCGCTTCCGTGGGATTGGTTATGTATGTTTTGAATACCGGACTCGGGTTTACTGTCCTGGATGCGGCAGGAAAAGCAATTCCAAACCCCGCACTGCCGGCACCACAGGCAAACGTTATGAAGACCATTATCATAACGCTGATGGACCCCAAGGCAAACATCCCATGGATTCTGTATGGAATCGGCTGCATTGTGGCATTGCTGATGGATATGCTGGGCGTTCCGGCGCTGGCATTCGCACTGGGTATGTATCTGCCCCAGGAACTGAATACCCCATTGCTTGTGGGTGGTGCAATGGGCGCTCTGTTGAAAAAGAGCTCAGACGACGAAAAAATCTCCAACGCAAGGTTCCAGAAAGGAACGCTTATCGCTTCCGGTTTGCTCGCAGGCTCGGCCTTGTTCGGTGTGCTGGGTGCTGTGCTGGCAAGTATCGGGACCGGGTCTATGGTTGGCGGAAAACCGGTTTCAGTTCTTGACTGGCTTCGTGAGTCCATGGGACTGGGTGCCGACCGCCACTACTTAATTTTGCAGAGCGTCAGCGGGGCTACTATCGTTGGCCTTATCATCATGGCGTTGATTTGTGTGTACCTGTACATCAGTGGTAGAAATGTGGATGGAGAAGTATGATGAGAAATGCATTAATTGCTGTTCTGGCACTTGCCCTGCTGGTCTCCTGCGGACAGGGAGAGAAAAAGGAGAAAAACATCACTGTGACTGAAAAACAACAGATAGCGAAACTTCAGAGTGAACTGGATAAATTTGCGCCTGTAAAGCTGGAAATCGGCCAGGTAGTGAGCGAAAAACAGAAAAACGTGTTGCGGAAACTGGTTGAAGCATCCGATGTGATGAACGAGATCTATCTTCGCCAGGTCTATGTCAAGAACCTCTCTATTCGAGCCAGCCTGGAAACAAGCACTGACCCGCTGGACAAGGCAAAACTCGCGCTTTTCAATTTGTACAAAGGACCGTTCAACCGTCTGGATCACGACCGGCCCTTCATTGGAACGGAAGCTAAACCGGCCGGGGCGAACTTTTATCCCGAAGATATGACGAAGGGAGAGTTCGAATCCTTTGTCAAGGATCATCCGGGCCAGGAAAAGGCATTTGAAAGCCCCGTGACCGTGATTCGCCGAAAGGACGGAATGCTGGTGGCAGTTCCCTATTCAATGGAATACAGAGAATTGCTGATAAAAGCAGCCGGACTGCTCCGTGAAGCGGCGGAATCCGCTGACAATGAAACGGTAAAAACTTACCTTCAAAAGCGGGCGGATGCTTTTCTCTCCAACGACTATTTTGACAGTGACATGGCGTGGATGGACATGAAAAACAACATGGTGGAGGCTGTAATTGGCCCCTACGAAGTCTACGAAGATGGATTGTTCGGGTACAAGGCCAGCTTCGAATCCTTTATCACTGTCCGGGATGCGGTGGAAAGCGAAAAACTGAAAATGGTGGCCCGGTATCTCGAGGCGATGGAAAAGAACCTGCCGATTCCGGAGCAGTATAAAAACTTCAGCCGGGGAAACCTGTCACCCATCGTAGTTGCCAACGAAGTTTACTGTGCCGGGGATGCGGCCTCCGGTGTCCAGACCACTGCGTTCAATCTGCCCAACGATGAGAAGGTAAGAGTAGCCAAGGGCTCCAAAAAAGTGTTGCTGAAAAATGTGGCGAAGGCCAAGTACGAAAAATGCTGGATTCCCATCACCAACCGGGTAATGGACCCGGAAACCCTGAAAAACGTTTCTTTTGACGCCTACTTTACCCATACCCTGCTCCATGAAATGTCCCACGGACTGGGGCCGGGGAACATTGTGAAGGACGGCAGAAAAACAACGGTAAACAAGGAATTGAAAGATCTTTACTCTACCATTGAAGAAGCCAAGGCAGATGTTCTCGGCGTGTACAATGGCTATTTTCTCACCGACAAGGGCCAGTTCCCGAAAGGTTTTGGGGACCAGCTTGCCGCGACATTTGTGAGCGGAATTTTTCGGTCCGTACGGTTTGGAATCAATGAGGCCCATGGCGGTGGAAACATCATCATCTTCAACTACCTGACAGATGTAGGGGTGATTTCTTTTGACAAGAATACCAAAAAATTCAGTGTCAAATTGAACAAGGCGCGGGAAGGATTTACCAAGATCGCCAAAGCCCTTCTGATCATGCAGGCCACTGGGGACTACGCCCGGACAAAGCAGTTTGTCCACACCTACAGATTAATCCGCCCGGAAATGAAGCAGGCCTTGGAATCGTTGAAAGACATTCCTGTGGATATCCACCCGATTTTCCCGGAGATTTGAGCCCAAAAAGGGGAAGGCCGAGTCGGAATTTATGAGCTTGATGATAGATTTTGAAACAGAAGGGCCGTAATGATGATCGCATGGCTCTTCTATTTTCCCCTCTCTTGGCGTGTATTTGAGGACTAAATCCCCTGTATTTGCCTCACTTATATTTTGTGCTGTTCTAAATGCGATTTTGAAATTTCAGAAAGTGACAATATAATATACACAATTATATGTTTTGATAAAAAAGATTTGTAAACATCTTGATTTTCCCTGAACAAAAGGAGCATAATGTTTGTCGGCTGTCTGCTGGCCGGCAAACTGCGGAGTTTTGCAATGGAGTCTCTACTTGTTTTAAGCATGAATATTGAAATAGAAGACGAAGAGGAGGAGGCAGATCCGGGAGTTTGCGTACAATGAATTTGTAGTATGAAGGACCGAGTCTAAGGAAGCGATTGCAAAAAAGGGGGGAAGAACATGAAATGTGGCTTCAGGAACTGCTTTGTGGCACTGTTTTTTCTATTAGCACCGTTGGCTGCGTACAGCCAGAACATAAATATACCGGATTCAAATTTCAAAGCATTTTTGGTTGCCAGTTATGACACCAATGGGGATGGCGAAATCCAGGTCTCCGAAGCTGAGGCTGTCACGGGTACTATAGACACTCCGGGAAGTTACGGTTCGCCTGGCAGTATTAAGGATTTGACTGGAATAGAATACTTCACTAACATTACAGGCCTAGACTGCGGTTTTGAACAGTTAACCAATCTGGATGTGAGTGCTAATACGAGTCTAACAGGCTTGGCCTGTAATTCCAACCAGCTGACCAATCTGGATGTAAGTGCCAACACGAACCTAACAAATCTGGGCTGCAATTCCAATCAGTTGACCAATCTGGACGTAAGTGCAAACCCAAATCTTCAAACCTTGCACTGCTATTCCAACCAGTTGACCGGCCTGGACGTAAGTGCAAACTCAAATCTGACGCTCCTGTTATGCAAC
>Ga0315542_1002394_pt1 | contig 11437 bp, 9 predicted proteins | sample SalMarSW160120MG_FD_202541 | JGI IMG/M metagenome (GOLD analysis project Ga0315542, IMG submission 202541) | Salt marsh sediment microbial communities from the Plum Island Ecosystem LTER, Massachusetts, United States - Salt Marsh Sediment SW1601-20 ... | reverse complement strand
GGGCCCCTCGAGACGAAGCTGCGCACCCGCATAGATGAGGTTCGTATCAGTGATGCCGTTGGCAACCCGTATCTGTTGGATGGGCACCCCGAACCTCGCCGAGATTCCGGCGAGTGTGTCACCAGGTTGGACCACGTAGGTGTCAGCGCCGGGAATGACGAGTTCGTCACCGATACGGATGAGATTCGGGTTGCCGATGTCGTTGGCCTCGACGAGCGCCTGAACCGTCGTGCCGTTTTCGTCGGCGATCGTCGAGAGGGTGTCACCCGACTTGACCACGTACATGGCGTTCCCTGTGATGACCGTGAGTAGCAACGTCATGAAGACGGCAGTAGCCCGATGGGCGGCTTTGGACCGCATAGCTCAGAGATCGGCGTTGTCGCCGGCCTCCTTGAGGCTCCCGCGAGTGGATGGGCCACTTGCTCGCAGCTGACCGCACGCAGCGTCGATTGTTCCCCCGCGGTTCTTGCGGCGCGTTGCGTTGACTCCAGCAGAACGGAGCCGATTGACGAAGCGATCGACGTGAGATGACGGTTGCAGGATGGAGAGCGGCGTCGGATTCATTGCGATCACATTCACGTGCGCACGGAGACGGCGAGCGATCTCGGACAGACGGTCGGCCTGTTCATCCGAGTCGTTCACGCCGTCCATGAGGGTCCACTCGATCGAAAGCCGTCGGCCCTTCATCTCGAAGTAGTCGGCGGCCGCTGCCTCCACCTCGGCGAGCGGGTAGCGGGCGTTGATCGGAACGAGCGATGTGCGCAGGTCGTCGGTCGCAGCATGCAGGCTCACCGCGAGGTTCACGGGCCACGGCTCGGACGTGAGGCGTCGGATGCCGGGCACGATCCCCACCGTGGAGACAGTCAGCGACCGCGCCGACATGTGCATCTCCTCAATCATCCTTCTGATCGCCTCTCTCACTCGGTTGTAGTTGACGAGGGGTTCTCCCATCCCCATGAACACGACGTTGGTGACCCTGTCGGGTACGTCCGGCATTCCGACCGAACGAAGGTATGCCTTTGCGTACGCCACCTGAGCAACGATCTCTCCCGGTTCCAGGTGTCGTTCGAAGCCGAACTGGCCGGTCGCGCAGAATGTGCAGCCGAGCGCGCAACCGGCCTGGGAAGAGATGCAGACAGTTGCCCGATCCCGGTAGCCGATCAGCACCGTCTCTATCGCAGCCCCGTCAGGCGCTCGAAACAGCCACTTGACCGTGCGGTCCCCATCTGCATGACGTTCCGCCTCCACACTGAACGGCCAAAGGTCGAGGCGACTGCGGATCGTCTTGGGAAGGTTGGTCATCTGGTCCGTGTCCAGGACAGGCGTCACATACAGCCACCGGCGAAGCTGATCGACGCGATAGGAGGGCTGATCGGGTACGAGCTCTGCGAGCGCGTCGGGATGGACGAGATATGGCACCGAACCATGGTAGGGGTCAGCGTACGGCTGGCCCGCATCCCCCGACGGAACGATCGATCGTGACCTGAGTGAGCCTTGTCCGAAGCACCGCACCTAGACTCCCCGGCATGCGTCGGTTCTCGGAACGATCCGATGACACAATGACCCCGGCGGGACTCACGAGCCTTTGGGTGGCCGTGACACTTGGCGCTCCGGTCATCGTCGTCGGGTTCAGACTTATGGCGGGTACGTCCCAGGGAGGCCTTGGTCTCTCGGTGACGCAGCTGCTGCTTGCCGTCCCCCTTGGAGTTGTGGCTGCCGTGGGTGTGCTGTGGGTCACAGCGCGACCCGGCTCGGCGTACGGTGAGGGTCTGGGCGTTTTGCTGAGGCCGTCTTTCGGAGTTGTGGGGGCATGGCTGTACTTGCTGGTCCATCTGTCGCTGCTGATTGTGATCTCCGCATTCGGCCTGAGGATCTTCGGAGCAATGCTCGCAGAAGCAATCCGGGATCTGGGATACGTGGTACCGGTGTCTGTGGGAATCGGGATCGCCGCCGCTGCGGCGGTGATCATGGGGATAGCAGGTGCACTTCAGTGGTGGGTTCGCCGTATTGCTTTCTGGGGAGGCTTGGCGGCGGCAATGTGGATCGCCTGGCGTCTGGCGTCGGGTCTGGACTTCCAGGCGGCGAGTACTCAGAGCAGGTCACCGATGTTCTGGCTGGGTGTGGACATGATCATTGGGCTGGCCGTGCTGTTCTTCCCGCTTGTGGTCGACACCACACGTTCATTGCAGGATGAGCGGACGGCGCCTGCGTCGGTTGGCGCCGGTTTCGGCGTCTCCGCGCTGATCGTCCTCATGGTTGGGGGTCTTGCCGCGATGGTGGGCCCGGGGACGTTGGACCCTTCGACGATCATGACCAGCCTGGGGTCACCCTCTGGAGGGATCGCAGCCACGCTTGCACTGCTCGCCTGGCTGGTCTTCGCTCAACTGGATCAGGCAGCCGTGTTTCTCGTTTCTCCAACGCGAGCGCTCGGATCATTGGGTATCGAGGCACCGGTCTGGGTTGCGGCACTTGTCGGACCGGTGCTGGCAACGGGCGTTGCCGTGTTGTCGACGTCAGTCGGGTTGTTCGACTTCCTCAGGTTCTTGATCAGTCTGCTCACGCCCATCCTGGGCATCTTCCTCTCCGACTACTACGTGGTGCGGGGTGGCGCCTACTTGTCGAGGGATCTCTACAGGAGGAAGGGCGCGTACCGGGGTGTCAACCTCGCAGCCGTCCTTGCCCTGATTGCCGGGTTCGCGGTGTACCAATGGATCTCACCGGTCGGACCGGTGGAGTGGGTAACACTGATCGAGGACGGTCTGCCTTGGGCACCCCTGAGTGCATACGGAGTCCCCGCCGTCATCGTGTCTCTTGCCGTCAGCGTGTTGGCCTACTCGGCGGCCGGACGGTTCCTCGTTCGTGAAGAATCGTATGTGAGTCACGTCAGACCGTTCTAGCTCACTGTGTTCGCGGTTCTGGGTGTTGAGTTCAGGGTGGGAGTTGAGGCGTCGCGGATCTTGCCAGGCAGCGGTCCTGCCAAGGACTCATGACTCACGACCAAGGGCCGGCCGGCCTATAGGACGTGTGCGGCCATCTCGGCCAGGGGGCTCCTCACGGACTTCTCGAGGATCATGTGTCCGAACAGATCGGTCCCCTTGAACTTCTCGATGAGTGCTGCGACACCGCCGTAGGGTGAGATGTACGGATTGTCGACCTGTGTGAGGTCCCCGCAGAACACGACCTTCGAGTCTCTGCTCATTCGTGTGAGGATCACCTTGAGCGTTGACAGTTCGAGGTTCTGTGCCTCATCGATGATGACGAACTCCCCCGTGATCGATCGGCCGCGCAGGTAGGTGATCGACGCGAGTTCGAGAACGTTCCGTTCCGTCAGTTCGGTGATCGCTTCCCTGGCGGCTTTGGGGCCACCGTCGTTGAACAACGCATAGAGATTGTCGTGGACAGCGGCCATCCACGGTGCGAGTTTCTCGGACAGATCGCCTGGAAGGTATCCGACTTCTTGTCGTCCAACTGCGACCAAGGGCCGGTAGACGGCGACTCTGCGGTATCTCCCCGCCTCGAGCACCTGTTCCAGTCCTGCTGCGAGCGCAAGGAACGTCTTGCCTGTTCCCGCCATACCCATGAGCGAGACAGCCGGTATGTCGGGGTTCAGGAGCAGATCGAGCGCAAGTGTCTGTCGAACGTTCTTGGGTTCCACACCGAAGGCCCTGCGTGTCGTAGGCACTCTCGTGATCACGACCTCGGGTTCGACCTGAACGACATGGGCGAGTGCAGACTGCGAAGCCGAGCCGTGGAGCACGAGGAACTGGTTCGTGGCGACCTCGGAGTTCTCGAGGGTGATCTTGCCGTGCCGGTAGAGCTCATCGATCAGGGCAGGTGCCACGTCGAGATCGGTGACCCCGGCATAGAGCTGGTCGACCTGGGCGGTGTCAGCTCTGTAGTCCTGCACTGAGACGCCGAGCTGTGCCCCCTTGATGCGAAGCGCGGTGTCCTTGGTGACGAGAACGGGCTCTCGTCCTGAGTCGGCGAGGTTGAGGCAGGTGGCGAGAATTCGATGGTCGGGACGCAGCGGGTCGAGCACCTTTGGGAGGCGTGCCGAACTCGTGTTGTTCAACTCGATTCGCATCGACCCGCCGGCGGGCAGGGGAGTGGGCTCGCGGAGACCGCCGAACCTCGAAGCCCCCATCGTCTCCAGAAGCCGAAGCGCTGCTCGAGCGTTCGCGCCGACATCGTCGGGGCGGCTCTTCTTGTGGTCCAGTTCCTCGATGACAACGAGCGGAAGCACCACGTCGTGTTCATCGAATCGGAGGGGTGCATTGGGGTCGGCGAGTAGAACGCACGTGTCGAGGACGTAGTCCACGTTTGCTTCTCCTTCGTGCCGCGTCCAGATGAGGTTCGCCTAACCGCGCGCGGAAAACAAGGACCGTCAGGAAAGACGAAGGCGGGCTTGTGTCACCCACTCCTGCACTCGGGTGGGTTGCGTGTCGATGTGTCGCGCGACCGTCTCGGGGTTGGCGGCGACGAGATCCCTGAATGTGGTAATGCCCATTCCTTCGAGGCGGCCGGCGAACACGGTGCCGATGCCTTTGATCTCGGTCAGGTCGTCAGGTTCTGACGGAGCCATTCGGAACGCGGGTGGCTCGGGTTCGCGTGGGAGTGCGAGCGAGATGAGACGGTCTCTCATCAACCAGAGCGCTGCGCCCAAACCTGCCAGGAGTCCGGTGAGTCTGAAGAGCCGCTTCATGGTCAGAGCCTATCAGCCGCGATAGCAGGTCCAGTGTGACCAACCGCCACCCTCGTACCGCAACCAGGCAGCGACGGCTGTGTTCGCGTATGGATCGAGGATGTCGGCATTCGCCCATCCGGCTGCGGCGCTGCGCTCGGCCCAGTACTTGGGGAGATGCTGGAACAGCCCGGCAGCACCGGAACTCTCGTTGACGTTGTCGGGAATCAGTGTGGACTCGCATTTGGCGATGGCGAGGGCGGTGTCGACGTCCTCGGGCTTGAAGAACAACGAGAAGATGCTTCTCGCCTCATCCTTCGAGAGCGGTGTGTGGGAGGAGGCGAGCGTGGTTGTGGTCGTCGAGATCGGAGCGGTCGTGGTTGTCGAGGTCGGAGCAGCAGTCGTGGTGGTCGTGGCCGGCAGTGCTGTCGTTGTCGTTGTCTCGACCGAGTTCGCCGGTGGTGCGATCGCGTTGCCTCGCACATCCAGCATCGCAGCGACATCGACTGGTTCGACGACCTCCGTCTCGGTGCCGGATCTCATGCCGGCCGCGAGCGCGCGCGCCATCACACGGCCGGGGACCGATCCACGAACCGGCATGGTGGTGATCGTCGTTGTTGTCTGCGGGGCCGCCTGCGGCGTGAAGTTGGCAAAGCCGGCTACTGCCAGCGCTGCCACCGTCAGCCACAAAGCGACCGCCACCAAACGTGGCGTGCGCATTGGGGAAACTCCGCCTCTCAGCTCTGGGTCCAGCGCGGACCCGAAGGCAGAGTAGGTGGATTCAGCCGATAGGTGCAACCCAGGGGCGCCCATAATCTGGGCGCCCCTGGTGGGGTTGTGGCGACACGGGATGCCACTCCGGTACGATCGCCACCCGTGAAGATCGACTTCTATGCCCCTCCGTCTCCACCTGCGACGATGGCGGAACATGCCGCAGCGGCCCGCGACGCCGGCTTCGACGGGTTCTTCGTCCCCGAGACAAACCACGACCCCTTCGTGGGGTTGGGGGCGGCGTCCCGGGTTGCCGGCACCATGGAGTTGGGCACCGCAGTGGCGGTGGCTTTTGCCCGGTCACCGATGGTCACGGCGACCGCTGCATGGGATCTCTCGGCGACGTCGAGATTCCTTCTAGGACTCGGCACGCAGGTGTCGGCACACATTCGGGGCCGTTTCTCGGCGGAGTGGGTCGACCCGATCGAGCAGATGCGTGACTACGTGGAGTCACTCCGGGACATCTGGTCTGCGTGGCAGACAGGCTTACGCTTGAACCACAGGGGACGGTTCTACCGGTTCACGTTGATGACGCCGTTCTTCACTCCCGAGCCGATACCCGACTCTCGCGTGCCGGTATGGCTCGCCGGCGTGGGTCCGCGGTCGCTTCGGTTGGCTTCCGAGATCGCGGATGGATTCCATGTGCACCCCTTCCACACAGTGAGGTACCTCGACGAGGTCGTGCGGCCCGCGCTCGGAGATGGAATCGAGGTGGCGTCCTCGGTGCTCGCCGCGACCGGTGGCACGAGCGACCAGATCGAGACGTCGGTACAGAAGGTGAGGTCGCAGATCGCGTTCTACGCGTCGACACCCTCCTACCGGCGCGTCCTCGATCTCCACGGATGGGACGTGGGATCCGAGCTGACGACCCTCAGCCGGCGTGGCAAATGGGATGAGATGGCATCGTTGGTGTCGGACGAGATGCTCTCCTCGATAGCCGTGGTCGCTCCGATCGACGAACTGGGTGAGCGGCTGAGGGCCCGCTACGAAGGCAGGCTGGATCGCCTCGGCATCTACCCGGCGGTGGATCTGAGTTCGGCAGATTGGACGACGGTCGTAGAGGGCCTCAGGGGATAGCTGTGCGCTGGATCTTCGTTGGTGGGTGCCGCCCCCTCCGGCGTCGAGCATCAGCTCGACGCCGCCTCCCCCAGCACTCGGCCTTCGACCTCGCGAGGGGAGGAGACGGTTTCCCCACGGTCGGGTAGCAGCGGTGCTCGCGTCCTCCTGGAGACTGGAGACCGGCAGCTGGGGGCTGGATGTCCACCGTCAGCAGTTCGCTGGTCGCTAGATCTCCACCTGGACGCCGATCTCGAGACACTGGGAAGGGGGCAGGTGGAAGAAGCTCGCAGCGTTGGTGGCGTTCTTGATCATGAACGCGAAGAGACGTTCCCGCCACAGGGCCATACCTTCGAGTTCGGTTGCGACGACCGTTTCTCGTCCGAGGATGTAGGTGGTGTGTTCCTCGCGTACTCCGAAACCAGGATGGACGATGCTGAACAGGGCTTGGGGTACTTGGGGCTCTTCCATGAAGCCGTAGTTGAGCATCACTTGGAAGAATCCGTCCCCGAGGTCCCACACTCGAGCCCGGCGGGCCTGAGGTACTCGCGGTGTGTCGCTGGTTCTGATCGACAGGAGCATGATGTTCTCGTGTAGCACCTCGTTGTGCCGGAAGTTCGCGAGCAGCGCCGGGGGAGTCGCTCCTGGACGTGACGACAGGTAGATGGCGGTGCCGGGGACCCGCGTGGGTGGATTGGTGGCAATCGATCCGATGAAACGTTCGATCGGGAGTTCACCTCTTCGGAGCCTCGACGCGAGGATCTCTCGGCCCCGTTTCCAGGTCGTCATCACCATGAACACAGCGAAACCGATCACCAGGGGGAACCATCCGCCGGTGGGGACCTTGAACAGGTTCGCACCGAAGTAGACCAGATCGATGGACAGGAACAGCGCCGAAATGGAGATCGAGGCCGCCCATGACCACTTCCACTCGGATCTCGTGACCGTGAAGAACAGCATCGTGGTGATGACCATCGTGGTTGCCACGGCGACACCGTAGGCGTCCGCAAGTCCACTCGAGGACTTGAACCCCAGAACGAGGCTCACACAGGCGATCATGAGTGCCCAGTTGATCGCCGGAATGTAGATCTGCCCGGATTCGGTCTCGGAAGTGTGCAGGATGCGCACCCGGGACAGGTAGCCGAGCTGGACGGCCTGCATCGTGAGGGAGAACGCGCCGGAGATCAGTGCTTGTGAGGCGATGATCGTTGCGGCGGTCGCGAGGACGAGGAGCGGCCAGAGCGCCCACGAGGGAGCCATCAGATAGAAGGGGTTGGTGATGGCCGAAGGGGTGGTGATGAGGAGCGCTCCTTGGCCGAAGTAGTTCAGGACGAGCGCGGGCAGTACCAGCGCGAACCAGGCGAGTTGGATCGGCCGTTTCCCGAAGTGACCCATGTCCGCGTACAAGGCTTCGCTGCCGGTGACGACCAGGAAGACCGAACCGAGGGCAAGGAATCCGGTCAGCTTGTTGTCCAGAATGAAGCGGGCGGCGTGGATCGGGTTCAGAGCGGCGAGGACCGACGGCGTCTGCGCGATGTGGATGACGCCGAGAAGCGCGAGTGTCGTGAACCACACGACCATGACAGGACCGAAGATTGAGCCGACCTTGCCGGTTCCGTGGCGCTGGATCATGAACAGCCCGAGGAGGATGCCAATGGCGATTGGGATGATGTACGGTCGCAGGGCGGGTGTCGCGATGTCCAGGCCCTCGACCGCGGATAGTACCGAGATCGCCGGCGTGATCATGCCGTCCCCGTAGAGCAACGCCGTTCCGAACAGACCGATCATGATCAGCACCCTGCGTCCGTGACGAACCGCGTTCTCGTGCTTGGGGACGATCAGCGCGGTGAGAGCGAGAATGCCTCCCTCTCCGTTGTTGTCGGCCCTCATCACGAACGCCAGGTATTTGAGGGAGATCACGATCATCAGTGACCAGAAGATCAGTGACAGAACGCCCAGGATGTGTTCCGGCGCCACTGTGATGCCTTCGTGGGCGATGAACGACTCCTTCATCGCGTAGAGAGGGCTGGTGCCGATATCCCCGTAGACGACGCCCAAGGCGGCGAGCGACAGCGTCACGATGTACTTCTGGGACTTGGATTCCATTGGCGCCTTTCGGCCGTGGATGCTACCCGAGGACCCTCGATCAGCCGTCGGTCCCCCTCGCCACCGCCGCCAGGCTGGTCGCGACCCGTGGGTCTGATGCGGCGATACGCGTTCCATCGGTAGCGACCTGAATGATCGAGACGGGCCCCCACCCGCGTTCGAAGGCCTCGGTCGGCTCGACGTTGTGTCCCCGCCGGTGAAGTTCTGAGATGAGTCGTTCGGGCATGCGCGACTCGACTCGGACCACGCTATCGCTCAGGACCCATCGTGGCCGCCGTTGAGCGGAGTCAGGGCGGTCTCCGGCAAACATCATCGCCGAGGCCATCTGGAGGAGAAGCTGTGGCTGGTAGTCGCCACCGCGGGTGCCGAGCACAGTGTCGAGGGTGCCGTCTCGCGTCCAGATGGTTGGCGAGAGGGTGTGGAGGGGGCGGCCACCGGGTGTCAGTTCATTGGGGTGGCCTTCGTGCAGAGTGAACCCGGCCCCTCTGTTGTGAAGGAAAAAGCCGGCGCCGGCGGCGCCGATACCCGATCCGATGCCCATGTAGTTGGACTGAATCAGCGACACGCCCATGCCTGCCTCATCAACGAAGCACAGGTAGGCGGTACCTCCCTGCGCAGGGTTCGGCGAGGGCCATTGGATCGCGTGAGACCGGTCGATTCGCTCTGCCCGATCTTGCAGGCGATCCGGGGCGGTGAGCCGGTCGGGTGCCAGAGGCGCCCTGCGGGGGTCGGTGACGAGATCGTCGCGTTCCCATGCCACAGATCGGAATGCCTCGATCTGGAGGTGGACATAGTCCGGATCCATGGGAGCGGATGGCGGTTGGGTCTGTTCGAAGATCCATGACGAAGCAAGTGTCAGGTAGCCCTGGGTGTTGGGAGGCATCGTCCAGGCGGTTCGGCCGAAGACCTGTGCGGAGATCGGCTCGACCCATTCCGACTGCCCCGCCGAGAGATCGGGTGCTGTGATGTGCGGCGCGGCTCGTCTGATCGCTCGGCCGGCGGATCCCTCGTAGAAGCCGGCTCGGCCCCCTTGGGCGATGTCTCGAAGCGTTTCTGCGAGAGCGGCGCGACGCACGATGGTTCCCGGAATGGGCGGGTACAACCAGGGAGCTTGGGGCTGCAGCGTCTCGGACCGCCTGGTCAGGGCCCCTGCGAGCTCATCCGATACAGGAAATCCTTTGTCTGCGAACTCGATTGCGGGCGAGAGAAGGTCGGCGAGCGGCATGCTGGCAAATCGCTCGGCGAGCGTGACCCAGCCATCAACACATCCGGGTACGGTCACCGTGAAGGGGTGGAACGGCGGGATCATCGAGTGCCCTTGCGCCCGAAGAGCGGCAGCGTCGACTCCGGACCCGGCGCGGCCGGACGCGTTGAGAGCAGCAGGGCGCGGGTTCCCCGGTCGAACGATGAGTGCGAACAGGTCCCCGCCGATTCCGCACGTTTCCGGGGCAACGACACCCTGGACGGCGTTCGCTGCGATTGCGGCGTCGACGGCGTTGCCGCCCATCTCATAGATGTGCATGGCTGTACGAGTGGCAAGCTCATGCGGTGTTGCAGCCGCAGCGCCGGTGCCGGTTGGCATGGCTAGTGCACCGTGGACCAGCTAGCGACGGAGGTGCGGCACGAAGCGGTTCAGTGCATCGAGCACGGCTCGAACTGCGGCCTGCGAATGGTCGTGACCCGTCAACGCAGATCCGACGGTCATTCGCTCTTCTCCACCGGTGACGACGACGATCTCGGCGACTGCGACGTTTCGTCCGCCGATTGGAGCGATTTCGAGTGCGGCGAGCGCGAGACCGGTCTCGCCTCCGATCGCCTGTTCCAGCGCGCGCAGTGTGGCCTCACCTACGAGCCTCAGCCGTGTGGCGGATGCAGAGGGTCCTTCGGCTTCGCCGACGAACATCTCGCCCTGCCAGCCCAGCGTGACCGACGCGGTGACTCTGGATCCTTGGGGTGTCTCCTTGATCTCGAGCACGGCAGGACGTTCACCTTGCTCACGGTCTGCCCTGTCGATCTGGACGACGGAGATGGCGCGACGGTCGATCGGAAGACCGAACGAGGCCATCGCGAGCGACTGAATGTCCCGGACGATCTGCTTGGGAGGCTTGGAAGGTGCCGCCAGTACATGGACCTCGGCGATCCTCCCGTTGTCACCGACGACACGAGCCGCGTCCACCGTTGGAAGGCGGCACAGGGCTTCTTCGAGTTCTCGGTAGTTCACGGGACAACTGTAGCCACGGCCCGTGAGAAGTCCGCGAATTCCAGAGAACCCTTGGGGGTGTGGGAGGGCGGATGCTAAGTTATCCACAGTCACGATCAGTGGCGGGTTGGTGCGCTGCCGACCGGCGAGGCCAAAGAGGGAGGCCTGGCCTTGACAATCGAGGTTCCCGGGCAACCGGGACAAGTGGCGCCCGGACTTGCACGATTCACCCTTTAGTCGAGCGAAGCGGACCGTCGTTGGCCGAGAAGGTCGATGATTACCGACCGTTGGAGGTCTCGAGTTGAAGGCAAGGATCGTCAAGTTGATTGCAATTGCCAGCAGCCTGGCGGCGTTGATCGTCGCAGGAAGCGCAAGCATCAAGATCGGGTGAACGGGCAGGTCCGGGACGCCAACGAGGGAGGCCGGGTGGCCAGGCGCGCAACGAAGACCAGGAATGAACGACGGGCGAAGATCGTCATCGCCTCGTTCTATGCAGTGAGTGGTGTTGTCGCTCTCCTGCTTCTCTGGATCTACGAGTCCTTCCCACCGATCGGCCTGTGGGCCGCGTTTGCCGCGGCCTTCGCCTTCTTCGACTGGCGCTCGGTCGAGGTCAACGACCGGCT
>Ga0315542_1002393_pt1 | contig 11438 bp, 5 predicted proteins | sample SalMarSW160120MG_FD_202541 | JGI IMG/M metagenome (GOLD analysis project Ga0315542, IMG submission 202541) | Salt marsh sediment microbial communities from the Plum Island Ecosystem LTER, Massachusetts, United States - Salt Marsh Sediment SW1601-20 ... | reverse complement strand
TCGTTTCATCTGTGGGACCACAGATCTGCATAAAGAACTTGAAAGAAAAATAGCAAAGTTCTTCAACACAGAGGATACAATACTTTATGCCGCCTGTTTTGACGCCAACGGAGGAGTTTTTGAACCTTTGCTGACGGAGGATGATGCAATTATATCTGATTCGTTGAATCATGCATCCATAATTGATGGCGTCAGGCTCTGTAAAGCCCAGAGATACAGGTACGAAAATGCCGATATGGCCGATCTGGAAAAACAGCTTAAGCTTGCACAGGCTCAGCGTTTCAGGCTTATTGTGACTGACGGAGTCTTTTCAATGGATGGCAACGTTGCCCCTCTCAGACGCATTGTCGAACTGGCAAATATGTATAATACCATGGTAATGGTCGATGAATCGCATTCAGCAGGTGTTGTCGGGAATACCGGCAGGGGTGTTACGGAATTGTATAATATTATGGGGCGGGTTGAAATAATAACCGGCACTCTGGGGAAAGCATTCGGAGGTGCTATTGGTGGTTTTACGACAGGGAAAAAAGAGATAATTGAACTACTGCGCCAGAGATCGAGGCCTTATCTTTTCTCAAATTCAATACCTCCTCTTGTTGCAGCAGCTGGTATTAAAATGGTTGATATGATGACCGGTACAAATGTTCTCCAGGACAAGCTCCACAGTAATTCAGAATATTTCATCAGCAGGATGACCAATCTTGGATTTGACATAAAACCCACAAAATCTGCTATATGTGCTGTGATGCTTTATGATGCAAAGCTGTCTCAGGAATTCGCGGCAAAGCTTCTCGAAGAGGGTATTTATGTAATCGGTTTCTATTATCCTGTTGTCCCGAAAGGGCAGGCACGGATCCGAGTTCAGCTTTCAGCAGCACATGAGAAGGAACACCTCGACAGGGCTGTTAAGGCATTTGAAAAGATCGGGAGAGAATTAGGTGTTTTACCCGCACTTTGAGGAGCCGCAATCTTTGCAGATAAGACAACCTTCTTCATAAACCAGGTTTTCCGATCCGCATTCACCGCATTTACCCTTAGCTTTGGTTCCGTTGGGAATATATTTCTTTAATGCTCTTTCAACACCATTTTTCCAGTTATTAATCGATTCGCTGTCCAGTTTCAGGGACTGAACAAGGTTTACAACATCGGCAATCGGCATTTCGTGTCGTAGTACTCCCGAGATCAGCTTGGCATAATTCCAGAATTCCGGTTTGAACATGTGAGACAATCCACCTATCGTTTTCTTATAACCATATTTATCTGTATACTGAAAGTCGTAGCGTGTTTTTCCGTCGTCATCCCTGATTTTGATGATCTGTCCTTTTACTATGCTTTTAGGTATAGGAAATATTTCTTCATCAGCAATACCTGTAAAGATCTCGTAAGGCCTGTGCTCCTTCAGTCCGACAAATGCAACCCATTTCTCCTCATTTATATTGAACCGTATAACGTCACAATCGAGTACTTTGGGCCGTTTTGGTCTTTCTGCATGTGCTTCGGGTTTTCCAGTAATAAGCACCCCGTTTCTTGATCCGTCGCGATAGACTGTTGCACCTTTACATCCCGACTTCCAGGCGGTAAGATATAACTCACTCACCAGCTCCTCTTTTGCATCGGCAGGAAGGTTTATTGTAACACTTATTGAATGGTCGACCCATTTCTGTATTGCACCCTGCATTCTGACCTTTGCGACCCAGTCGACATCGTTTGCAGTAGCTTTATAATAGGGCGACTTAGCTATAATACTCTCTATTTCAGCATCATTCATCCTGTTAACTTCATCCGGATCATACCCGTTTAGTTTGAGCCAGTCGACAAATTTGTGATGAAATACATTGAACTCTTCCCAGCAGTCGCCTACTTCGTCTTTAAAAGTAACGCTTACACTCTTGTCATTCGGATTTACTTTTCTTCTTCTCTTGTAGAAGACGGAGAAAATGGGTTCAATTCCGGAAGTGGTTTGTGTCATCAGGCTTGTGGTGCCTGTTGGAGCAATAGTTAAAAGGGCTATATTTCTCCGGCCAAATTTGACCATATTATTAAACATAACCGGATCTGCCTCCTTCATCCTGAGAATGAACGGATTATCTTTTTCACGTTCAGCATCATAGATAGAGAACGGGCCTCTTTCCCTGGCCAGGTATGTCGATGATTTGTATGTTTCCAGGGCAAGTGTTTTATGTACTTCCACCGAAAAATCCGTGGCTTCGTCACTTCCATATCTCAGCCCCAGGGCGGCCAGCATATCGCCTTCAGCAGTAATGCCGATACCGGTTCTTCTTCCTTCTTCTGACTTCTTCCTTATATTTTTCCAGAGGTTTCTTTCAACTCTCTTCAGTTCATCTTCTTCCGGGTCTGAATCTATCTTGGAAAGTATGGAATCAATTTTTTCAAGTTCAAGATCAATAATATCATCCATAATTCTTTGTGCCAGGCCAACATGTTCCTTATATAATTCAAAATCAAATTCAGCCTTTTTGGTAAAAGGATTCTTCACATAACTAAACAGGTTAATAGCAAGTAACCGGCAGCTGTCGTATGGGCATAATGGTATTTCTCCGCACGGATTAGTTGATGCTGTTGCATAACCAAGGTCGGCATAGCAATCGGGAACGCTTTCACGGATAATGGTATCCCAGAAAAGGACTCCCGGTTCGGCTGATTTCCATGCGTTATGAATTATCTTTCCCCAGAGCTGTATCGCTTCAATCTCGTTAACAAATTTTGGATCATCGGAGTTTATAGGATACTGCTGCCTGAAGACCGTTTTTTCTTCAACTGCTTTCATAAATTCATCCGTGATCTTCACAGATACATTTGCCCCTGTAACTTTGCCACATTCAAGTTTCGCATCTATAAATTTCCCTGAATCAGGATGTTTGATAGAAATTGAAAGCATCAACGCTCCTCTTCTGCCATCCTGTGCCACTTCGCGTGTGGAGTTGGAGTACCTTTCCATAAACGGTATAACACCGGTTGATGTCAGTGCACTGTTCAATACCGGAGTTCCTTTAGGGCGTATATGAGAGAGATCGTGTCCTACACCTCCCCGGCGTTTCATAAGCTGGACCTGCTCCTGGTCTATTTTCATAATGCCCCCGTAAGAGTCTGACGTTCCATCGTTACCTATGACAAAACAATTCGACAGTGATGCGATTTGGTATTCATTTCCGATACCTGTCATTGGTCCGCCCTGTGGAATAATGTATTTGAAGTCTTTCAGGACACTGTAAATCAGCTCCTCAGGAAGGGGGTTCTTGTATTTCAGCTCTATGCGGCGGATCTCTTTTGCCAACCGGCGGTGCATGTCGTCGGGAGTCTTTTCATAAAGATTTCCGTAAGAATCCTTTAATGCGTATTTATTTGCCCATACTCTTGCAGCAAGCTCATCGCCGTTAAAATATTCAATACTTGCCTCAACAGCTTCATCATGAGAATAAATATTCTTACCACCTTGTTTTTTATCTGATTTAGTATCTTCCTTAACAGCATTTTTCTTCTCAACCTCCTGTGCTATTTTTTCTTCCTGCGCTTTAACGGGTGCAATAGCTGGTTCCTGGACAAATAAGTCTTCCATAATTCTATTGTTAGTCTCTGATTTTAATGAGATTAAACGGCCACTGAATTTTTTAGCGGGTATTTGCTAAATTAGGTAAGCATAATTCTTGATGCAAGACAATATTTTTAAGTTTATTAACATTTGATAATATAGTTATTAACCGATTGTATTGGTCTGAATATCTGTGTTTTACAAATTTCATGAAAACTTCTGATCAATATTTTCGGAGAAAGTAATTAATTATCTGATAATTGAAACCGTCGGTGAAATTAGGGTTGTTATAAACAAAAAAAGAGGCTGCCGTAACCGGCAACCTCAGGAATTTATTCTGTCAAACTGCTAGTTGAATACATAACGAAGGCCGATCTGCATCCTCCAGCGTGAACTGAAGTCAGATACAGAATATGCTTCTCCATTTGTCATACCGGCACGCTGATAAAAAAGAAAGCTGCCTCTCTTTGAGGCAGCCCCTTTTGTTATCTGTCACGCAACTTATGCTGCGTGTAACATTACTTATTGTATAAAGTTTCGTATTACTTACTTTGCACTTACGTGGCTGAAATAAATACTATTCATAAGTTCAGCTGTCCCATTATTGGAACCCTTTGTTGCAATTACTGTTAGTGTATCTCCAACTTTAATGCCTTTGTCAGTTATCAGGTTTTTTCTGGCGTCACCTGTTGCACCATAACCAGGATAACAGCCATACACGTAGATTTCATTGACGCCGTCGTTCAAATAAAGATTGCCATAAACATCACTGGTAATCGATGTAATTTCACCGGTTACCATAAAGTATGTGTTTGGGTCGTCAGGTTTAGTCAGCACATCTGTAATGGTTGCCGTTGTTACAGGAATAAAGCTTTCCAGAACTGCACCATTTACTTGTGGAGTTCCATTATATGCAGCGCGTGTTCCGACAATTGTAATTATGTCACCTACTTTCAGACCTTTTGTGGCAAAATCAACAATTTTATAAACATATACCTCACCGGAGTAATCTCTTATGTTTAATTTGCCGGTTGTAGCATCGGAAATACTGGTAATAACACCTGACAAACGATATTGTGTAGTGCCGACTGCAGCCGCAATAAACTCGGCAACAGATGCATTTATAATCGCTCCTTTTTGGCTGAGAGTTGTTTGTGCACTATAGTCTTTAGTCCCGTCAGTAGTGTGGAACGTGAGAGTAGTTCCACGATCTCCGCCGGCATTTTCAGCGGCGTTGAATTTCACAACAACAGATGTTCCTGCCGATTGGATAGATGAAATTGATAACCAGGAACTGGCATCATCAGGAATTTCTACCGATACGCCTTGTCCTTTACATGTAAGGTATGCAATAAATTCACCACCTTCCATAGGAAGCGTTGCGTTTTCTACCGAATCTACTTTCACAAGTGATTTATTGATTTTGACAACTGTTACATCTACCAATTCCACCGTTGTTCCGTAGGTGGTTTTTGGTCCCTGAACAGTTACTTCATCACCCACTTCAAGTCCTAAACTTAAAAAGTTTTTCGTAGCGCCCTTCGCATCGAGAGTACCATAGATATAAACAGAGCCTGTTGCATCCTCCAAATACCAGTTACCGTAAACTGTGCTGGTTATTGCCGTACAAACCCCTTTTACCTGATAGGTCTTGCTGTCTGGTCCGGCGATTACATCTGCACAGGTGGCAGTTGCAATTGTTGACAGGCCCTGGATGACGTTTATTCTCTGAGTTTTGTCTCCACATTGAATTTTTACCTCCCCTTTGCGACCATCCAGGGTAGATGTGGCTGAAAACGTAAGAGTTGATTCACCGGCACTGCCAGAGGTTGAAGAGATAGTCAGCCATTGTAGACTGTTCACTACCGTCCAGCTATCAGTCGTTGTTACGGTAATGGATGTAGAACCACCCGCTACCGGGATAGCCACGTAAGACGACGATACCTGTATTTCATCAAGCAACGTCACAGAGAATTCATCGTTACAGCTTACCATCAGGGCAACTGTCGCTATGAATAATGGGAAAAAGTATTTTAATTTCATATTGCTGTACTTTTAATTATTTGAAAATATATTTGATACCGATTAAAGCATACCAGCACTGACCCAATGAGTAGCTTGGTGTGAATGTTTTGGTATCACCATTGATTGAAGAGGGTGTGGAGAATGTAGCAAAACCATCAGCATCCACCCCTTCATATTTGAGGATACGAGGATCCGAACCGATTGCCGGATTCAGATATTTGGCGACGCCCCATTCGGAGTTGAAAATGTTCAACACATTTTTAATATCAAGGCTAAGTTGCAGTGTATGTTTGTCTTTGCCAGCATTAAAAACAAAATCGTGTTTGTAGCCCAAGTCAATGCGATGAACCCAGGGAGAGTAAACGCTGTAGGGATCTGCATATTGCCCCTGGTGATTTTTCAAATAACTATTGGCATGAACATAGTCCATAAAGCGGTTTTTATCATCTGTCGAAACAAAGCGGAACTGATTGTTTGTCACTTCATCGTCAGTTGGAATATAGATTGCATCGTAGTTGTAACCGTCACTGTTCATATCGTTAAGCGTCATGAATGAGTAGTTTGCTCCCCCATACCATGTTTCATAGATAAGGCTATAGTGATTACCGCTGTTGTCGTTGGCAGTAAGCGAAGCCACCAGACGATCAGGTGTGTTGTATTGTGAATTGTGCAATCTGATGAAGTTGGGGCCTTCCACCGTGGGCACGTATGTAAATGCAGATTCTGCAGCCGATCCGGGCATACCGGTCACATCTTTGGCAACCGTGTGTGCATAGGCAGCCATCAAATTAAGCCATTTTGCCGGTTGAGCATTGAGAGTAATGTTGCCTGACCAGCCATAACCGAGGCTTGTGTTTCCCAGCATAAAGGCTTTTGTGTTGGTGCGATAACCGGCAGGATAAATCGGACGATTGTCAACACCGTTGAAACGGGCGAAACCACCAACATTTGGAATACTCCAGTCAGAAATAGTAACACCGTTGATTGTTTTGTTGTAAATTCCTTCTACCGATACAGAGAATGGAAAAGATGTTTTGAATGCATAATCAACAGCAAGTGACGTTTTCCATACTTCCGGCATTTTGAAATTTGGATCTACACCGTTAACAGCAGAGGGAACTGTTCCATCTTCGGGAGAAATTGTTGAAGGATATCCCAATGATACTAATTTATCATAAAGTGCAGCAATATTAGCATTTCCGTTAGCATCAGTTACAAGACCGCCGGCAAATTCATCCATGGTGAAACCTTTTTTTGCTGCGTTCGCTGCATTTATCTGTGCCTGATACTGTACCATTCCACCGTTGGTAGGCATATTGGTGAAGAATACAAGCGGTAAATTACCCGAGAAAAGACCGGTACCTCCACGAACTTTCAGACTTTTGTCTCCAAGAACATCCCATACATAACCTATGCGGGGAGATAATATGAGATTTGCTGCAGGCCATTTTCCTGTATCGATGTGACGACCATCATAATCAAGTTCATAAATAGCCTGGTTTGTTATCAGATCATTATTATCGAAGAAAAGCCCATCGATACGAAGTCCATACGAAAGTTTGAAATTTTTATTAACGCTCCAATCATCCTGCACGTAAGCTCCAATTTTGTTTGTTCTTATGCGAGCTGCAGGATTTCTCTCTCCACCATAACCATAAGTTAAGCATACAACTTCAGGTGTTCCTTCGTTTAAGAAGTCGTCAAGACTAGTGTAGCGATAGTATCCTGTACCGTTACGCATATAAGCATTATCTGCCATTTTATATTCGTAGGCTACTCCACCTACAATTTTATGATTGCCTAAATAGTAAGAAAGTTCGTCTTTGACATTCCAAACGTTGTTGTGAACAGCATTGTTCCATGTAAAAAGTTCATATCCCAAAGACAAATAGGCTTGCCCGTCTTTCAAAATATCGATGAAAGGGAATTCATCGGAATTAGATCCGCGGACATCGTCAAGTTTTGAGAATGTTGCCAGCAACTGGTTAGATAAGTTATCGGACAACCGGCTGTTTAAGTCAAAAGAGAATGAATTAACAAGATTGTTCATAGAATACATCGAGTTTGCATACGACATTGAGGCTTGTGACATTCTTGCCTCAGACATACGGGTACCTCCGTCCATAGATGAAGCATTTGGCGGGTTCCAGTAAAGGTTTTTTGTGTAGTTATAACGCAAGGCCAGATGATGTTTGTCTGTGATATTCCAATCCAAACGCGCAAGAAGTTTGTAGTTGTTTTCATCAGCAGGGAAATTTGTAAACGATCCCGTATTATATCCATACTTGCTTTTAACATAATCAGAAACTGTTTGAAGATCGCTTACTGTTGTGCGGGAAATATAATTGTCGGCATCAGCGACACCATCCGTTGAAGCTCTCCAACGATTGACAACGGTAGGTGTTTTAGCCATTTCACCGTTTACAAATAAGAACAATTTGTTTTTGACAATAGGTCCACCAAAAGTAAAACCATAAGATGTATTGCGGTCAACAGCACGCGCACCTGCTATTTGCAAACCATTAACAGCATCACCACGCATGTTTTCATTTCTGTGATAAATATAGGCGCTGGCTTTAATGGCATTTGTACCGGATTTTGTAATTGCGTTTATACCACCACCTATAAAGTTTGTCTGACGAACATCAAAGGGAGCGATTACAACCTGTAATTCTTGGATAGATTCAATAGAAATTGGATTACCTCCACCGGGCAGAGCAGAACTCAAACCGAAGTTGTTGTTGAAATTCGCTCCATCCACTGTAAAGTTAGCCGTACGGCCATCTGTGCCAACAAAGCTCATACCATTCCCTCCGTAAGGTGAAATGCGGGTAACATCTATAATACTGCGGCTTACTGTAGGCATATTAGCTATCTCGGTATTTGAGATATTCGTCACTGCACCGGTTTGCGTGGTATTGAATTTTGATGTCGCGTAACCAATCACAGTAACCGTTGCCATTTCCGTAGTAGTAGGTGACAGAGTCGAATTAATGGTTGTGTTTTCTCCGAGCGCCAGGGTAATCTCAGTGTAACTCTGGGGATTGTAGCCAATGAAACTTACATTGACTGAATAAGGACCACCAGGACGCATACCCTGAATGGAATAACTGCCCTGATTATTTGCCACAGCTCCATACCTGGTCCCTGAGGGAACATGAGTTGCAACAACAGTTGCCCCCACAAGAGGTTCTCCATTGGTGTCGGTTACCTTCCCGTTTATTCCGGAAGTTGTTACCTGGGCATACATGATAAAAGGTATGACCATAAACAACAGCATGGAAAATAAAAGTCTGTAGTGTTTCATCATAAGATTAGGATTTAAGATTAATAAATTTTTTGCAAGATTATTGTAAATAAATGATATTTTGATTTCAAAAAAATTAATTTTTGGTTAAATCCGGGCAAACAATTTACGCTTCTTTCAAAGATTGAAAGGAAATTAGATGTGATAGTTATTAACAAATTATTAGTATGCCCTGTTAATTAATCCAATGTAATACTTTTCAGTATTTTATCAGTGGCTCCCGTATTTTCCTTCACATACCTCCCTGCAGATTCAGCTGCCCGGAAATAAAGCTTTTCACTGGAAAGCCACCTTTCAAGGATAGCTTCAAATTCTTTATAATCAGAAAACGAAGAGGCCCCGCCAACCTTTATAAGTTCGACAGCTTCAAGAAACTTATGATAATTCGGACCAAAAAGAACAGGGATATTCCAGCAGGCCGGTTCAAGTATATTATGTATCCCCTTTCCGAAACCTCCGCCCACTTCAGCAATATAAGCATACCGATATGCCGATGATAGCATTCCTATATTATCAATAATAAGCACCCTGGCATCAGCTGAATTATTGCCGAATCTGGAAAATCGGATATGCTTCACATTCAATAGCTTTTCAAGCCTTTCAATGTTTTCCACATCTATTTCATGCGGAGCAAAGACCCATTTCATTTTGTCAGGGTACCTGTTAATGTAAGCGGCAATTATCTCATCATCATGTTTCCAGCTGCTTCCGGCCAGGAATAGCCTTTCCATTCCCCTGAATTGCTCCAGTTGTGGTATCTCTTTAGCCTGGCCGGCAATCTCTGTAACCCTGTCAAATCTCGTATCGCCGGCAACAGCAACATTTTGCAAGCCGAATCTTTTTAACAGCTCCAACGATTGCTGATCCTGCACATACATAGTTGTAAATTTTTCAAGGATTCTTCGGAAAAAGCTGCCATACCATTTAAAGAAATGCTGCTCTTTTCTGAAAATCCCTGAAATAAGAAACAACGGAATGGATCTGCGGTTAAGCTCTGAGATATAATTATACCAGAATTCATATTTAACAAATATTGCCATAACAGGATCTGTTATGCTGATAAACTTTTGAGCATTTGAAGGTTTATCTGAAGGTAAATAACAGATAATATCAGCATGCTGATAATTCTTTCTTGTTTCATACCCTGAAGGAGAGAAAAAAGTAATAACAATTTTATATTGCGGCTTTTCTTTCTTTATGGTCTCAATAACAGGTCTTCCCTGCTCAAATTCGCCAAGTGATGCACAATGGATCCAGATATATTTACTACCAGATTTAATTTTGTTTTTAAGTATTTCAGCCCATCCTTTTCTCCCGCCAACCCATAAACGTGCCTTTCTATTGAATGGGGCAACTGCACGAACCAGAAATGTGAATAAAAGGATACCTATATTATATAATGTTTTCATATAAATATTATTCCGTGGCCAAAGGTAAGAAAAAGGCACAAAGGCACAAGGGCGTAAAGGCACAAGGGCTTATCAATATAATACTATTTTCCCCCATTACGCCATTGCGCCATTGCGCCGTTATGCCGTCTTATAAAATAACCCTATTTTTGTAAAATATTATCCACTCTGCCATGGTAAGACTTATTGCTCTTATTATCTCAATTGTACTGCAGATCATTGCAGCCTCAATAGCTTTTGGATTCATGAAGCTGACAAAATACAGACTCTCCTGGATCCTGCTATCCCTGTCATTTGTCTTTATGGCTGTTCGTAAAATAATTCAGCTGATTGAATATTTTCACGGAACACCTTCTCAGACATGGCAAATGATAGACGAATGGATCGGTGTTCTGATCTCGTTTTTCATAATATTCGGAGTAATCCTTATCAGGGAAATCTTTTATTCGCTGAAACGGGCGGAGATTGATCGCACCAGGACAGAAAAAAGAGTACTTAATGCCATCATAAACACCGAAGAAAATGAGAGAAGACGATTTGCAAAAGATCTTCATGACGGACTGGGGCCTCTGCTCTCTACGGTTAAGATGTCTCTTTCATCACTGGGCGAACGGATAAAAGACCAGTCAGGAACAGAGATCCTTAGTAATGCAAATTATCTTGTTAATGAGTCTCTTAACACTATAAAAGACATCTCAAACAATCTTAGTCCACACGTCCTCTCAAATTTTGGCCTGGCAAGTGCTATCGGGGCCTTCACCACCAAGATTAACCAGACAAAAGCAATAGAGGTCGAATTTAAATCGAACATGGAGAATCAGAGGCTGGAAAACGACAAAGAAGTTGTCATCTATCGCGCTGTTTGTGAATTAATTAACAACGCAATCAGGCACTCCGGGGCTTCAAGGATAGAGATCGAATTAAACAAACATGAAAAATTTATTACCTTGCAATTCTATGATAATGGAAGGGGATTTGAATTATCAACCCTCTCCCGTGAAGATATTAAAGGTATGGGGTTATCAAACATTGAAACACGTATTAAAACGGTGGAGGGAGTCTTCGTACTTGAAAGCACTCCGGGGAAAGGTACAAGTGCACTTATCAAAGTAACGGAGTAATGCCCTTAAACTTTATCAGCATA
>Ga0315542_1002392_pt1 | contig 11440 bp, 8 predicted proteins | sample SalMarSW160120MG_FD_202541 | JGI IMG/M metagenome (GOLD analysis project Ga0315542, IMG submission 202541) | Salt marsh sediment microbial communities from the Plum Island Ecosystem LTER, Massachusetts, United States - Salt Marsh Sediment SW1601-20 ... | reverse complement strand
TCGACGGGCGTCGCCGCTTCGTCTACCACGTTCATCGGGAGGCGCTGCACCGTGCGGTTGCGGACGCGACCCGGTAGAACGGGCTGGTACAACAGGGCGGCTGTCACCAAGTCGAGCGAGACGAAGGGAGTTGCGTGACCGATCGGCTGAACGTCGGCGTCGCGGCGCGCCTGTCCCGGTACCTCCAGGTGCTGACCCAGGCGCGGAAGATGGGCAAGACGAGGATCTCCTCGCAGGAGATCGCGGAGTACACGAACATCAACGCGACGCAGGTGCGGCGCGATCTGTCGAGCTTCGGCAAGTTCGGCAAGCGGGGGGTCGGCTACTCGATCGAGCTCCTGCTCGAGGAGATCCGGAAGATCCTGCGCACGCAGGGCCAGCACAACGTCGCGCTCGTCGGGGCCGGCCGGCTCGGCCAGGCGATCGCATCCTCGTCGATCTTCGCCGAGCACGGGATCAACATCGCCGCGGTCGTCGATTCCGACGCGGCGAAGATCGGACAGCCGATCGGGAAGGTGTCGGTCGAGTCGTACGGCCGTCTGGGTGACCTCGTGCGCGAGCACAACGTCGTCGTCGGCGTTCTCGCCGTGCCGGCGGAGTCGGCGCAACAGGCGGCGGACGACCTCGTCGCCGCCGGCGTCAAGATCGTCTTCAACTACTCCGAGGCGTTGCTCGAGACGCCCGCCGACGTCACGGTGCACACCTCGAACCCCGCCGTCGAGCTGCTCTACGCGCTCTACTTCCATCTCACGTAGCCCCGAGCACGTACCGTCCGCTCCGTGCGGATCCTGATCTGGCACGGGTACCTGCTGGGCGGCACGGGGTCGAACGTCTACACGCGCTCGCTCGCGCGGGAGTGGAGCCGCGCGGGGCACGACGTGACCGTCGTCTGCCAGGAGCGGCACCCCGAGCGCTACGACCTCGGCGGGGCGCGGGTCGTCGTGCCGGAGCTGCCCGGGCGGCTGCTGCCGGTCTTCGTCCTCGACCGCTACGAGGGCCTCGAGGCGAGACTGCTCGTCGAGTTCACGCCGGCCGAGCGAGAGGCGTACGTGGCGGCGAACGCGGCCGCCCTGCGGGAGCTCGCGCCGGCCGATCTCGTGCTCGCGAACCACGTGCTGCTCGGAGCCCCGGTCGGCGCCGCGAGCGGGCTGCGCTTCCGGGTCAAGGCACACGGCTCGGAGCTCGAGTACGCGCTGCGGGGACGTCCCGATCTGCGGGGCTGGGCCGCCGAGACCCTCGCCCGCGCCGAGCTCGTCTACGCGGGCTCCGAGCACATCCGCGCCGTCCTGGACGAGCTGGTCGGCAGCGTGGCCGGCGTCGAGGTCGTGCCGCCGGGAGTCGACGTCGAGCAGTTCCGGCTCGAGCCGCGCGACCGGGCGCTCGCCGCGCTCCTCGCCGAGGCCCGCGCCGATCCGCCCAATCCCGGCAACCGGGACGAGCGGCACCCGGACGAGGGCAACGCAGGGCGCCTCGAGCGCTTCTTCGCCGGCGGCGAGCCCGCGGTCGTCTACGTCGGCAAGCTGATCGAGAACAAGGGTGTGCAGGTGCTGCTCGAGGCGCTCCGCGGGCTCGACGCGCGCGCGGTCGTCGTCGGCTTCGGCGACTACCGGCGGCAGCTCGAGGCGCTCGCGCCGCCGGGCACGCTCTTCACCGGGCAGCTGGAGCACCGGCATCTCTTCCACCTGCTTCCCCTCTGCGAGGTGTCGGTCGTGCCCTCGATCTTCCCGGAGGCGTTCGGCATGGTCGCTGCCGAGGCGGCGGCGGCAGGGGTGCTTCCGGTCGTCTCGGCCCACTCGGGCCTCGCGGAGATCGCAGCCGGCATCGCCGAGGAGGTGGGCCCGGACGCGGCCGCGCTGCTCTCGTTCCCGGCCGGTGACGCGGCCGCGCTCCGCGATCGCCTGACCTCTGTGCTCGCCCTGCCCGCCGCCCGGCGGCGCGAGCTGGGACGCGCGGCTCGCCGCGCCGTCGAGCGGAACTGGAGCTGGACGGCGGTGTCCGCCCGGCTGGGCGTCGTCTAGAGTCGAAGACGGTGGAGGGCGCAGGACGGAAGCGGCGCTGGGCGCTGGCGTCGATTCTCGGCGCGACGTTCATGCTGCTCGTGGACGTGACGATCGTCCAGGTCGCGCTGCCGAGCATCCAGCGGGACCTCTCGGCGAGCTTCGCCGGCCTGCAGTGGGTGATCGACGCCTACGCGATCACGCTCGCCGCTCTCCTGCTCGGGGCCGGCCAGCTCGCGGACCGCTTCTCGCGCAAGCGCGTCTTCGTCGGCGGCGTCGTCGTCTTCACCGGCGCCTCGCTCCTGTGCGGACTCGCGTCGTCGTCGCTCACGCTCGATCTCGCCCGGGCGGCGCAGGGAGTCGGCGGCGCGGCGATGTTCACGACCTCGCTCGCGCTGATCGGCCAGGAGTTCGAGGGACACGCGCGGCACACGGCGCTGGCGCTCTGGGGGGCGACGATCGGCGGTGCCGTCGCGATCGGGCCGCTGCTGGGCGGCCTGCTCACGGAGTGGCTGAGCTGGCACTGGATCTTCTACGTCAACCTGCCGGTCGGCATCGCCGTCGTCGCCGCGAGCGTCGCCATCCGCGACCTGCGCTCCGAGCAGGTCGCGCACACCGACCTCGCCGGGCTCGCCTGCTTCTCCGGCTTCCTGTTCCTGCTCGTCTACGGGCTGCTGCGCGGCAACGACGACGGGTGGACGAGCGCGCAGATCGTCGGCTCGCTCGGCGGGGCCGCGCTGCTGCTCGCGGCGTTCGTCGTCGTCGAGTTGCGGCAGGAGCATCCGATGTTCGATCTCTCGCTGCTCCGCAGCCCGGCCTTCACGGGCGTCTCGCTCGGGACGTTCGCGATCGGTGCCGGGATGTTCGCGCTCCTGCCGTACCTCACGCTCTACCTGCAGAACGACCTCGGCTACTCGCCGCTGGAGGGCGGAATCCGGCTGCTGCCCACGACCCTTCTCGTCTTCTTCGTCCCGATCGCCGCGCGCCGGCTCGGTACGCGCATCCCGGCCGCCGTGATGCTCGCCGCCGGTCTCGGGATCGTCTTCGCCGGGGTGCTGCTGATGCTCCGCACCGGCGCGGACTCCGCCTGGACGGTGCTGCTCCCCGGCGAGATCCTCGCCGGCCTCGGGATCGGGCTCGCGAATCCGGCCATCGGCCAGCTCGCGCTCATGGTCGTCCCGTCCCACCGCGTCGGGCTCGCCTCCGGTCTCAGCAACACGTTCCGCATCGGTGGCCTCGCCACCGGCGTGGCGGGTCTCGGCGCGCTGCTCGACAGCCGCCTCACCTCGCGTCTGCACGAGTTGCTGCCGGCGGCCCCGCACGGACTCGCGGCGGCCGTCGCCTCGGGCGGGGTGGACGCCGCCGCCGCCCTCGTCCCGCCGGCGGCGCGGGCGCAGACGGTCGCGGCCGCGCACGTCGCCTTCGTGTCCGGTCTCGACCTCGCCTTCCTCGCCGGCGCGGTCGCCGTGGCCCTGGGCACCCTCGCCGTCGCCGTGCTCGCCCGGCCGTCGCTCGTGGCTGTCGCCGCCGGGGCGCCCGAGCGCGCGCCGGACGCCGAGCCCGTCCTCGACCAGTAGCGCGCTGCGCCGTCGCCGTCGTCGCCGCGGTACCCGCTCGGTACGCTTCAAAAAGGTAAGTACGCTTGAGCGCGTGGGCGACGAGCAGCGTCTCGGCTACGAGGAAATGCTCGCGCGATCGCGCGCGGGCTTCGATTCGGTTCCCGACTTCACGGTCTCCGTCGAGGAGGAGTTCGGGCTGCTCGAACCGGGCACGCTCGAGCTCGTCAACCGCTTCGAGGAACTGCGCGACGCGGCCCAGGGGACGGAGCTGGGGCCGCACCTCGTCGGCGAGCTGATCGCGTCCGAGGTCGAGGTCCGGACGGGGCGCTGCGACTCGTTCGCCGAGGCGGCCGTGCTCCTCGGCGAGCGGCGCGACCAGCTGCGCGCGCTCGCGGAGCCGCTCGGGATCGGGCTCGCGGCGACCGGCACGCATCCCTGGAGCCCCTGGCAGGAGCAGCGCATCATCGACACGCCGCACTACCGGCGCAACGACGAGATCCTCCGCTACGTCGTCTGGCGCAACAACTCGTTCGGCCTGCACGTGCACGTCGGCGTGAACGGCGCCGACCGGGCGATCCGGGTCTGCTCCGCGCTCCGCGCCTACCTGCCCGAGCTGCTGGCGCTCTCGGCGAGCTCGCCGTTCGTCGAGGGCGTGTTCACGCATCTCCACACGGCGCGCACGCAGATCTTCACGCGCATGTTCCCGCGCTGCGGCATCCCCGATGCGTTCGCGGGCTGGGACGAGTGGGAGACGTACGTCCGCTTCCTCTACGGGACCGGCTCGATCACCGAGCACACGCAGATCTGGTGGAGCGTGCGCCCGCACCTCGCCTTCCCGACGGTCGAGATCCGCATCTGCGACGCGCAGCCGGACCTCGGCGAGGCACGCGCGCTCGCAGCCCTCTGCTACGCGCTCGTCGCCAGGGTCACCCGTGCCCTCGACGAGGGCGAGCAGCTGCCGGACCTGCCGCACCGGCTGCTCGAGGAGAACCTCTGGCGCGCGATCCGCCACGGCCTGGCCGGAGAGCTGATCGATTTCGAGCGCGGCGAGCCGGTGCCCGCCCGGGCCCGGCTCGAGCAGCTCGTGGAGTGGGTGCGGCCGGTCGCGGAGGAGCTCGGGGCGGCGGACTGGCTCGCGATCCCCGACCGGAACGCCGCGGAGCGCCAGATCGCGCGCCACGAGGAGGGCGCCTCGATGCGCGAGATCTTCGCGGAGCAGGTGGACTGGCCCGTACGCGCTCCCGCTTCGTGACACGTCCCGACCGGCCGGTGTGGTACAAACCAAGCCGCGCCGGGGTCCCTCGGCGCTGACTTTGTGACGCCCCGGAGGGAGACTTCGACCCGATGAGTTGGTTCATGGATCACGCCGTGCTGTTCGCGCTCGTCTGCGCGGGAGCGGCCGTCGTCTACGGGCTCGGTCTGACGGTCTGGCTGCTGGGGCGGCCGGCCGGTTCCGAGCGCATGCAAGAGATCGCCCGCGCCGTCCAGGAGGGAGCGGCCGCCTACCTGCGCCGCCAGTACACGACGATCGCGGCGGTCGCGGTCGTCCCCTTCCTGATCATCGGCTTCTACAACAAGCTCGGCTGGGGGACGGCTCTCGGCTTCCTGATCGGCGCCACGCTGTCGGCCGCCGCCGGCTTCATCGGCATGAACGTCGCCGTGCGCTCGAACGTGCGCACCGCCGAGGCCGCCCGTCACGGGCTCCCGGCGGCCCTGAACGTCGCCTTCCGCGCGGGCTCGGTGACCGGTCTGCTCGTCGTCGGCCTCGGTCTTTTCGGGACGGCCGTCTACTACTGGATTCTCACCGCCGGGATCCACGACTCGCCGCACAAGGCGATCGAGCACCTCGTCGGCCTCGCCTTCGGCGGCTCCCTCATCTCCGTCTTCGCGCGGCTCGGCGGCGGCATCTACACGAAGGCCGCCGACGTCGGCGCCGACCTCGTCGGCAAGATCGAGGCGGGGATCCCGGAGGACGACCCGCGCAACCCGGCCGTGATCGCCGACAACGTCGGCGACAACGTCGGCGACTGCGCCGGGATGGCGGCCGACCTGTTCGAGACGTACGCGGTCACCGCGGTCGCGGTGATGCTGCTCGGCGTGACCGGAGCGGCCTACACCACCGGCACGCACCTCTGGCTCTACCCGCTCACCATCGGCGGCGTCTCGATCATCGCCTCGATCATCGGCGTCCAGTTCGCCCAGGTGCGCGAAGGCGGCAACGTGATGAACGCGCTCTACCGCGCGGTCATCGTCGCGACGCTGATCTCCGCGGCGATCTTCATCCCGGTGACGATGGCGTTCGACACGAGCGGCTCCTACTCGTTCGGCAACCTCTACGGCTCCGCGCTGATCGGGCTCGCGGTGACCGCGCTCCTCGTCGGAATCACCGAGTTCTACACGGGCACCCGCTGGAATCCGGTGAAGAAGATCTCCGCCGCCTCGCAGACCGGCCACGCGACGAACATCATCGAAGGGCTCGCGGTCGGGATGCAGGCCACGGCCGCGCCGGTGATCGTGATCGCGATCGGGATCCTCGTCGCGAACCACCTGGCGGGCCTGTTCGGGATCGGCGTCGCCGTGATGGCTCAGCTCTCGATGACCGGCCTCATCGTCGCGCTCGACGCGTACGGTCCGGTCACGGACAACGCCGGCGGTATCGCCGAGATGGCCGACCTCCCGCCGGAGGTGCGCGCGATCACCGACCCGCTCGACGCGGTGGGCAACACGACGAAGGCCGTGACGAAGGGCTACGCGATCGGCTCCGCGGCGCTCGCCGCGCTCGTCCTCTTCGGCTCCTACAAGGACGGGCTCACCGAGCAGGGAGCGGGCAGCGCCGTCGCCAACCTCCGCTTCGACCTCTCCGACGCCTGGGTGATCGCCGGACTGTTCATCGGCGGCCTGATGCCGTTCCTCTTCGCCTCGCTCGCGATGCAGGCGGTCGGGCGCGTCGGCGGCGAGGTCGTCGAGGAGGTGCGCCGCCAGTTCCGCGAGGACCCGGGGATCATGGAGGGCACCTCGCGGCCCGAGTACGGGCGCGCGATCGACATCGTCACGAAGTCGGCGATCCGCAGCATGATGCTGCCCGCGCTCGTCCCGATCGGCTTCCCGATCATCGTCGGGATCATCAACGCGAAGATGCTCGGCGGCCTCCTGATCGGGACGATCGTGACCGGCCTCTTCCTCGCGATCGCGATGACCTCCGGTGGCGGCGCCTGGGACAACGCGAAGAAGCTGATCGAGGACGGTCTCTACGGCGGCAAGGGCTCCGAGGCGCACGCCGCCGCGGTCACCGGCGACACCGTCGGCGACCCGTACAAGGACACCGCCGGCCCGGCGATCAACCCGATGATCAAGATCGCGAACATCGTCGCCATCCTCATCATCCCGCTCGTCATCTCGATTCACGGCTAGGCGCCGCAGGCGAGTGGCGGGGGGCGCCCGCAGCGGCCACTAGAGTCCCGCCGTGGCACGACGGCGTCGGCAGGCGCACGAGCTAGAGCGCGTTCTCGGGGCGAACGCGCTCTTCGCGACCGCGTACGGCAACGTCGGCTCGTCGATCTACTACGCCCTCGGCGTAACCGCCTTCTTCGCCCTGGGGCTCACGCCCGCGGTCTTCGTGATCGCCGGCCTCTTCTTCGCGGCGACCGCCGCGACCTATGCGGAGGGAACGGTCAGCTTCCCGGAGGCCGGCGGCTCCTCGAGCTTCGCGCGCCACGCCTTCAACGAGCTCGTCTCGTTCGGGGCGGCGTGGGCGCAGATGCTCAACTACGTCATCACGATCGCCATCTCGGCGTTCTTCGTGCCGCACTACCTCTCGATCTTCTGGGAGCCGCTGAAGCAGAACCCCTGGGACATCATCGGCGGCGCCGTCGTCATCGTCATCCTCGTCGCGCTCAACATCATCGGGATCCAGGAGTCGGCGCGGATCAACATCGTCCTCGCCGCGGTCGACTTCGGCACGCAGGTGCTGCTCGTCCTGATCGGCTTCTTCCTCGTCTTCAGCCCGCACACGCTCGTGCGGAACGTCGACTTCGGCGTCGCGCCGACCTGGGGCAACTTCCTGCTCGCGATCCCGGTCGGGATGATCGCCTACACCGGGATCGAGACGGTCTCCAACCTCTCCGAGGAGGCGCGAGACCCTGTGCGCAGCATCCCGCGCTCGATCCTGATGGTCGCGATCGCGGTCTTCGCCATCTACTTCACGCTGCCGCTGATCGCGCTCTCGGCGATGCCGGTCGAGCACGGCGTCACCCTGCTGGGGCTGGGGCCGGACAAGGGCGGCTTCGCGAACGACCCGGTGCTCGGGCTCGTCGAGCACCTCGGGCTCGGGGGGACGCTGCTCTCGGTGATCAAGATCTACGTGGGCATCCTGGCGGCGACGATCCTCTTCATCGCGACGAACGCCGGCGTGATCGGCGCCTCCCGGATCACGTACGCGATGGCCGGCTACCGGCAGCTGCCGGCCATGTTCCGCCGCCTGCACCCGCGCTTCAAGACGCCGTGGCTGTCGCTCATCGTCTTCGCCGGCTTCGTCTCGATCCTCGTGCTCCTGCCCGGCAGGACGAACTTCCTGAGCACGATGTACTCGTTCGGCGCGATGCTCTCGTTCACCGTCGCGCACGCGTCCGTGATCCAGCTGCGGCGGCGGCGCGCCGGGGAGGAGATCCCCTGGCGGGCGCGTCCCAACTTCCGCTGGCGCGGCGTCGACTGGCCGATCTTCGCGCTGATCGGCGGGCTCGCGACCGGCCTCGCCTGGCTCGACGTCGTGATCCAGTACCCGAGCACGCGCTATGCCGGGCTCGCCTGGATCGCCGTCGGCTTCGCCGTCTACATCCTCTACCGGCGGCGGGTCCTCGGCGTCTCGCTGCGCGAGACGGTCCGGGCGCCGGTCGAGTACGGGCCGGCGGCGGCGCTCGAGTTCCGGCACATCCTCGTTCCCATCGCGCCCGGCTATCCGTCGGAGGAGGCGATGGACGTCGCCTGCCGCCTCGCGACCGAGCGGCGTGCCTCCATCGTGGCCCTGACGGCGATCGAGGTACCGCTCGACCTGCCGCTCGACGCCGAGCTGTCCGAGCAGATCCTCGAGGCGAACGAAGAGCTCGACGAGGCCCGGGCGATCGGCGCCTCGTATGGTGTCCGCGTGATCGGGCGGATCGCGCGCACGCGCAACATCGGTCGCGCCATCGTCGACGAGGCGACCCGGCGCGGCTCGCAGATCATCATCATGGCCGGCCCCCGGCGCGTCCGGCTGCAGCGCGGCCGGCGGCAGATCTTCGGGGACGCGGTCGACTTCGTGCTGCGGCACGCGCCCTGCCGCGTCATGGTCACGACAGAGCGCGAGCAGGCAGCGTGAGCGTCGCTCGCCGTCGGCTCGCTTGTTCGCTTCGTGAGGGGAACCCTGCCGGTGCCCCCACACCCCCTCCACACGCTCAGCGGGCAGAGGGCGCCCGTTGAGCGGCTTCTACCGCAGCTCGGTGCTCGTCTTCGGGTTGGTCGCGATCGTGCTCGGGATCGCGATCCTCGTCGAGACCGTCGCGGCGGGCGGTGGCTCGGTCGGCTACGTCCTCGGCATCCTCTTCCTCGCGCTCGGCGTCGGCCGCCTCTACCTCTGGCGCCGCCGGTAGACCGCCGCGGATACGGCTAGGCTCGCGGGTCGATGGCACGTAAGCTGCCGCGGCTCCAACGGGTGCTCGATGCGCCGGCGCTCGCCTCCGTCGCCTACGGGGAGGTCGCGTCCTCCCTCTACTTCGCGCTGGGGATCGTCGCCTTCCACGCGCTCGGGCTGACCCCGGCGGTGCTCGCCGTCGTGGGTCTCCTCTTCCTCGTCGTGACGATGTCGTACGCGGAGGGGACGACGACGATCCCCGAGGTCGGCGGCGCAGCGACCTTCGTGCGCGTCGCCTTCAACGATCTCGCCGGGTTCTTCACCGGCTGGGCGCTCTTCCTCGATTACCTGATCGTGATCGCGCTCTCGGCGCTGTTCTTCCCGCACTACCTCGGGCACGCGCTCGGCATCGAGTCGATCGCCCGTCACCCCGGCGACGTGATCGTCGGCTGCTGCCTCATCGCGGCGATCGCCGCCGCCCGGCTCCTCGCGCGCACGCGGCTGTACTCGTTCAGCCTCGTCGTGCCGCTCCTCGACCTCGTCACGCAGTTGCTGCTCGTCATCCTCGGCTTCGCCTTCCTCTTCTCGCCGGACGCGCTCGGCCGGGGCCTCGCGCTCGGGCGGGCGCCGTCGTGGCACGAGCTCGCCTTCGCCCTGCCGCTCGCGCTGCTCGCGTACACGGGCCTCGAGACGGTCGCGAACCTCGCCGAGGAGGCCCGGCAGCCGGGCCGCGACATGCCTCGCAGCCTCTTCACCGGGACGGGGGCCGTCGTCCTCGTCACGGTCCTGATCGCGCTCGTCGGCCTTTCCGCTTTTCCCGCGCCGCACGGCACGACGCAGCTGGGGACGGAGTGGCAGCGGGCGCCGCTGATGGGGGTCGTGTACGCGCTCGGGCCGCATGTCGGCTTCTGGATCGAGCGCGTGCTGCGCGTCTACGTCGGGATCACGGGCGCGCTCGTGCTCCTCACCGCAGCCGCCACGTCGAGCTCCGGCGCCGGCCGCCTGGCCTATGCCCTCGGCGAGCATGGCCAGCTCCCCTCCGCGTTCGGACGTCTCAGCCGGCGCAGCCTCCACTCGCGCGAGGCCGTCCTCGCCGCCGGCGGGATCTCGCTCGTCCTGCTGCTCACGACGGCGTTCACGACGAACCCGGTCGCGTTCCTGGCCAGCCTGTTCAGCTTCGGCGTCCTGCTCGCCTTCACGGCCGCCCAGCTGGCCGTCGTCCGGCTCCGCTTCAGCAGGCCGGAGCTCGAGCGCCCATTCCGCGTACCGCTCTCGGTGCGCGTGCGCGGCGCAGACGTGCCGCTGCCCACGGTCGTCGGGGCGCTCGCGACGGCGGCGATCTTCGTCGCGGCGATGTTCACCCACATCGGCGCTCGCTACGCGGGTCCCGCCTGGCTCGCCGCCGGGGCGGTCGTCTACTTCCTCGTGCGGCGCGGCCAGGGGACGGGTCTGCTCGAGCATGTCGAGGTCGCTCCGGACGAGACCCTGGTGCAGGTCGAGTTCTCGAGGATCCTCGTGCCGATGAAGCTCGGCGACATCGGCGAGGAGATGATGGCGACGGCGGTGAAGCTCGCGGAGGAGCGCAGCGCGATCGTCGAGGCGCTGCACGTGATCCTCGTCCCGCTCGACAAGCCGCTCGACATCGAGCTCGTCGAGGAGGAGGAACGGGCGGCCGCCTCCCTCGCCGAGGCCAAGCTGCTCGGCGCCGACCACGGCGTCGAGGTCACGGGCCAGGCCGTGCGCGCACGCTCGATCGGGGACGCGATCGTCAGGGCGGCGCAGGAGAGCGGCGCCGACCTGATCGTGCTCGGCTCGGCGCCGCGCTGGCGGCGGCAGTCCCGCTTCTTCTCGCCGACCGTCGACTACGTTCTGCGCAAGGCACCGGCGGAGGTGCTCGTCGTCGCCTTCCCGCAGGGTGGCCTCGAGGAGGTGTGAGCGCGTCCCGGCGCGCTACGGTTCGCTCGTGCTCAAGGCTCTCGTCATCGGTTGCGGCCGCGTCGGCTCCTCGATCGCGCTCCAGCTCCAGCAGGAGGGCTGGGACGTGACGGTCGTGGACGAGAACGAGGACGCCCTCTCCCGCCTCGGCGAGAACTGGCCGGGGACGTTCATCGTCGGCCACGGCATGGACGCCGACGTCCTGCGCGAGGGCGGGATCGAGGACATGGACGCGGTGGTCGCCGCGACCGACGGGGACAACACGAACATCGTCATCGGCCAGGTGGCGCAGAAGCGCTTCGACGTCCGCTGCGTCGTCGTTCGCGTGCTCGACCCGGCCCGCG
>Ga0315542_1002391_pt1 | contig 11442 bp, 13 predicted proteins | sample SalMarSW160120MG_FD_202541 | JGI IMG/M metagenome (GOLD analysis project Ga0315542, IMG submission 202541) | Salt marsh sediment microbial communities from the Plum Island Ecosystem LTER, Massachusetts, United States - Salt Marsh Sediment SW1601-20 ... | reverse complement strand
TTTTCCGACGAGTACCCGGTGGAGGAGCGTGCCCTGAAGAAGAATGTCCTCAAATATCCCGGATTGCGGGAATGGTTTCCACTGCTTGCAGACCGGATCAGAGCACTGGAGAGTTATACCCTCGAGGGGACCGAAGAAATACTCAGAGAAACCGCTGAAGAATTTGACGTAAAAGCGGGAGTCCTGATTAACGGGATCCGGACGGTTGTAACCGGCGAGGCAGTCGGACCGGGTATTTTTGACGTGCTCCTGGTCATCGGACAGGACCGGGTGGCGGACCGTCTCGAACATGCGGTGAAATTTTTCAAATAGTGCCCATACACAAGCGAATTTTGGGCACGAGTGAGTTTCATATCCCGAAATGAAATTTTTCTTGCAGGGCCATTGAAATGACCGGCTCCCGGCGCCATGCTGCTTCAGACCTGCACCGGCATGAGGGCCTGTTTATTGCCTGGAATTTCAGCCTGACTCCGCCTGAAAGACCGTAGTCAGGTGCTCCGTCCGACAGACCGAACAGCATTCCCGCGGTGAACTCTATTTGGGAAGAGAACCGGTAGTTCAGGGTGAAAAAGAGATCTCTGGGATTCGACTCCTCTTCAACCAGGGATCGCCATTCCTCATAGTACCCGCTGATGAGGATATCTTCCGTCAGATAATACCCCAATCCAACATCATAATACCACTGGTCTCTCAGTTCGAGGCCGGAGGGATCCCCGATGAAGGTGTAGCCCACATCTTCAGGGACATGATCAGATCCTTTCTGTTATTTTCCCAATCGTGCAGGTCTGTGGGGGCGCATGGGTTATTTTGATTCGCTCCTCAGTGCATCTTTCATCTGAGGGCGAACCTTCTTAATCCGTCGCTGCCGCCACCATGGCCTGAACGTTTTCAAGCCGGGCATTGGCGGGTATGTCGCAGCCTGACTGAAGAATGAACCCTTCCGGGCCCAGTTCCCGAATAAGGCGGGTGCAATATGCATACACCGTATCCGGGCTTTCCAGGTACAGCATGGAGGCGGGGACATCTCCCATGATGCACAGGTGATCTCCCAGGATCTCTTTGGCGGCGAAGATATCGGTCTCCCCATCAAGGGCCACGATGCACTTTCCCCGGGGAAGCTCCGTCAGGCGTTCGAGCTCCCGGGTCCAATCGGAATCAAGATGGAGCAGCGCTATCAGCCCGGAATCGACCACCTCGTTCACCAATCTCTCAAAATAGGGCCAGGCAAAGCGATTCCACATGGCGGGGGAGAGCATGGAAGGAGCAGTCCGCCAGCCTCCGACCCAGACCACGGGGTATCCTCTTTTTTTCGCGTGTCTGATGGCCCTGCCACCGAGGTGGGCGACAATTTCCTCCATGACGGCAATGACCTTCTCCGGAATCTCGAAAAGATCCGATGAAAATTTCAGAAGAGACCGGGAACCGCAAAGTACTTCAAACGGTGTGGTGATGTCGCCGCCGCTCAATACCGGCAAGCCCTCTTCGCGCCATGCCGCCAGCACATCGGGTGATTTTCTGCGGGGAGGGAGATATTCCTCGGGAACATCGTCAAGAAGCTTCTCTCGCATAAAGCGTTCCATGTAATCGGGCCAACCCGTTTTCAGAAGCCTGTCGTAATCCTCCCGCGTCATGAGTTCTTTTTCATCCACCTGCCACATTTCATTTTCCGGCAAGTCGATTCCCGGCACACGGACTTTTGAAAGGAAGTCGTAGCAGAGCCCGTACGGCCAGAAAGAACCATAGTTGATGGCATCCGCTTCCCCCACCATGCGGGAGGCCTGGATCATGGTTTCAAGATTCCTGGCCGGGGAGCGCAGAAACTCGGCCATGGGGGTCCCTGTCACGTATGCCGCGAAGCCGGAATATTCCAGCACGACCGGGACGCGGTCCTGTTTTTCAAGCGCAATGGCCTTCTTGATCCTGTTCAGCCGCTCATGGTACCTGCTCTCTGATGACAATGGCCATCTCTCCTTATTCCAATTTGCATTCAAGCGCTACCGGCGTTGGCTGCGTCGCGGACTCCTCGACGTACCCTTCATGTACGCCTCCATCGTCCGCTCCTTGCCGCCTAGGTATCATCTTGAATGCAGAATGGAATTATTCCTGCACCGGGTTCCATACTCCGTCGCTTGCGACGCGGTGGTCATTCCCGCGAAGCCTTTCCTTAAGCCCGGTGAGAGAACGGAATTCCGCTGGATTCCGGATAAGACCTGCGGGCTTTCCGGAATGACACCAGAGGAATACTCCGCTGCCTGCGGTGGGCTGGTTCATAAATCATACAGCGTTTCATCCACCTCGGGCGGGCGGTATTTCCGGAGATTCACTCCTTTCTTCGGCAGAAAAGGGTCTTCTTCCTCGAGGATGTCTCCCATCTCGGCCTCGATTTTTTCCGGATCTTCTCCGGCCTCCATCCTGTGGAGCGCCTCCTGCATACCGGGTCCCAGTTCAAGGCCTGTCATATCCGTGAGTTTTCGCATGAGATTTGCGGCCTGGCGGGGATCTTCTTCGTCCAGGTGATCCATTTCCCTGGCCAAAGCCCCCATGGCCTTTTCCATCTGCGCCTCATCCAGATCGGGCATGGGCATGTCTTCCTCTTCGCCCTTGTTTTTGAGCCGTGCAAACACCGACATTTTTCTGTCCAGGCGAACCTTTTGACACCTGGGGCAGAGAGGCCTTTTTTCGGTATTGATGGTTTTAGAAAAGAAATTGAAGATCATATGGCAATCAGGGCAGTAAAATTCGTAAATCGGCATAGCTTCCCTCTTGATTCCTGTTCCTGGATTCTCCTGTTTCATACAGAACCACGGCAAAAGAGTCAACGGCTTTGTCCCTGCTCTGATCACCAGCAAGATATCATCTGCTGCGTTGCTTTCGGTCGCTCCTCTTTGCGACGTATTGGTCATACGTCTCAGCCGTCGCTCCTCAGCGCTCCCGCTCAAAGTCCGGGATCTTCGACTTGCATATGACACCTTGCTGATGATCAGGACTTTTACCAAATTAACTCACAAGATTGCAATTGCGGGATTTAGACGGTGGATCTGGGTCCTGCCGGCTCCCTCTATTTTTCGGAGCGTTGACGTTCAAAATCAGGCAGAATGCCGGCTGGGAAAGAATGCAGATTCACCGGCGAAATATCTTCTTTTTGCATGGTCAACGATCATAATTTCGGGCGTGAGAGAAGGTCTTAAACGATTCCTTGAATGCCAAACATGAATCAGAAAAAACAGTTTCGTCGATAGCGAAGAATGAAATAATACATTGAAATCATTTTATAAACAACGAAGAGGACACAAGAAGACGAAATGGCACTGCTCAGCAGTTTTTTCTTGACAAACATAAATGAAAGAGAATATACAAAAAGAAATATGAGATGTAGGATAAATTTCAGCCAGGTCATGACGCCGAAACGAAGAGGGGGGAAATGGAAAAGAAAGAGATAGCGGAGAGGATGAAGGAGGCCAACGTAGACACCTTGCGTATCGATTTCCCGGATATGTATGGTATCAACCGCGGTAAGATTGTCCCGGCAAACAGACTTGATGAAATTTTGGAAGAGGGTATTAACTGTGCGAAACCCACTTTTTCCCTAGACCTTGCGTACAACATTCCTCCCGGAACAGGCACTGCTGAGGAAGTCAATTATGAAGACATGACTATTATACCTGATCCCGACACGTTCTCTGTTATTCCCTATCAGGAAGGCACGGCCAGGTTTATTGGTGATATTTACGCAAACGGAGAGCCCTTTCCCCATTCCCCGCGATGGCTGCTCAAAAGGGTTATGGACCTGTATAAGGAAAGAGGACTTGAACCTATCGCGGCCGGTGAACTGGAGTTTTTTGCTTTCAGAAAAGATGGGAGCAATTTTGAGTATTACTGTGATAAACCAAGCAATGTGTATACCACCGGCCCAAGGGTGGATCCGGTAGACCTCCTTCGGGACCTGCAGAACACCCTGCTGCAAATGGGGATGGACGTTCTTTACAGCAATCATGAATTTTTTCAAGGGCAATTCGAAATCAACTGGCGGCACTGCAATGTTCTCAAGATGGCAGACCAGACCTTTACCTTTAAGGCCGTTTGTAAAGAAATGGCCTTTCAACGCGACCTCTTTCTCACGTTCATGGGAAGGCCCAAGGATGAAATGGGAGGAAGCGGTTTTCATACCCATTACTCCATCAATGACATGAAGACCGGGAAAAATGTCTTCGACGACCCCGCAGGAAAAGAAGGAATGTCGGATTTGATGCGATATTTTATCGGGGGCCAGATGGCTCATGCAAAAGGGATGACGCTTTTCTTTGCCCCGACGATCAATTCCTACAAGCGCTATGTCCTGAACTCATTTGCTCCTTACTATCTGGCGTGGGGATTGGATAACCGGACCACCTACATCCGCATTCCCGCGGAGCGGGGAATGGCAACGCGGGTGGAGAACAGGGCGGCGTGCGCCTCAGCAAATCCGTACCTGGTGTTTGCCGTGGGATTGATCGCAGGGCTCGAGGGTATTGAAAAACAAACTGACCCGGGAGACTACTACGTGGGGGACATCTACACCGAAGAGCCTGGAAAATTTGATACGGTGCCGTTTTACCTGCGGGATGCTATTGAAGAGCTTGAGAAGGACAAGGTCCTGTGCGAGGCGATTGGTCCTCAGATTGTTGAGAATGTTCTGGCCATAAAGAGAAATGAAGAGGAGCGTTTCAGGACCTGCGTGACCGACTGGGAATTCAATGAATACTTTTATCATCTATGATGGGATGAAGATGGCACGTTCCCGTCATTCCGGAGGGATACCATGTGTGGCGTAGCCGGAATTATTTCCAAAGAATCGGCCGATCTGGGAAATGATCTGATCAACATGCTGAAGGAGCTTCTGCATCGGGGAAAGGATTCCACCGGAGTGGCCCTTTATGAGGAGCGTGAAGACATCCAGGTCAGAGTCGCTGTCTCTGATGTCCGGTATAAGGAAGACCTGGAAGAGATCATCAGGAAACACGCGTCAATTTCGGGCGTTCGGACGTACCAGGGAGAAGGGATATTCAGCTTTTACGAGGCCTCACTTGGTATGGCGCCGGAAAGGATCGCGCAACTGAACTGGGATATTGACAGTCATCCGGAGCTTTGCGTGCACTCGCTGGGGCGGCGCATCAAGGTTTACAAGGATCAAGGTTCTGCAGAGGATTTGCAGTTCAACCATGCAATTCCCTCGGTCAAGGCGACTCATGGAATAGGGCATGTCCGTCTCGCCACGGAAAGTATCGAGAACATCAACTTCGCCCATCCCTTCGTTTCGTATCTCTATCCCGAATTAGCCATTGTCCACAACGGACAGTTCACCAATTATTTCAATATGCGAAGAAAACTGGAAAACCTCGGCATCCGGTTCAAGACCAACAATGACTCTGAAATGGCTGCCCATTTTCTGGCGTACCAGATGAAAGAAAAGGGAAAAGATCTCGAGGAGGCGTTGTATGAGGGGCTGGAAACGTTCGACGGCGTGTTCACCCTCCTGGTCAGCACTGAAAACCAGATTGGTGCCCTGCGGGACAAGCTCGGCATTAAACCCATGTTGTATTTTGAGCAGGACGGACACACCGTCCTTTTTGGATCGGAACAGATTTGTCTAACCCCAATTGTCTCCGACGTGTATGCATCGGAGATGGATCCCGGAGGTGTGATGACATGGTCCGTCTAGACCTGACGGGAATGGCGTCCCGTGAGATTAACAGGAAGCTCAAGGAACTGATAAAGACCGAAGATGAGATTGAAGTGGTACACAGCCACTCTGTTCACAATTTTGCCACTGCTCTTATCGGCAATGGGAAAATCACGGTAGACGGGAGTACCGGCTTCTACACGGGCGGTTTTCTGGAAGGGCCGAGTCTGGTGGTGAAGGGGAACACGGGTTGGTACACCGGAGACAATATGATGGACGGGGAAATCATTGTCGAGATGAATACCGGCAGTAATGTTGCTCCTTCCATGTTGGGCGGCACAATCGTCGTCAAGGGGAACAGCGGGAGTCGCGCTGGATGGGGAATGAAAGGAGGGACCCTGATCGTCTGCGGAAACGTGGGGAGGTGGACAGGCAAAATGACCCTCGGCGGCCGGATCATCATCCTCGGTGAGGTGGGTGAAGGCATTGGTGAATCCATGTACAATGGGATTATCCATGTTCTCGACGAGGCAGTGGAAGAGAAACTCGGCGGAAACACGCGAATTATCCCCATCGATGACAATGAAAAGGCTGAAGTGGAGAAGCTGTTTCAGAAATACGGCATTGATCAAGGGGTTGATGCATTCAAGAGCATTGTCCCCAATGTGCTTGGGCGCCATGAATACGTGCTGTTTAAACCGACCCACAAAAAGGGGAGGCAGGGATAAATGGAAGCAAAAGCGAAGAAACCAAAGGCCAAAGATATACAAAGAGGGGTGTGGAGCTCTGAAACCATTGCCGAGATCAAGTACAAGGCCGAGGCCGGCAAACACCGGATCCGGGGATGCGGCACCCCGAGGAAATTTCCTGATTTTGACGACCTTCTTGTCCTGCCGTCCCAATTGACCCGTATGTCCATTGATACGTACCGGGAGGACTGCAAGACCCAGACGGTTCTCGGGTCACGGTATGCGAAAAACCCATTGGTTATAGAAACACCCATCATGATTTCGGGTATGTCTTACGGCGCATTGAGCAAAGAGGCAAAGATCGCCCTTGCCAAGGCAACGGATATCGTGGGAACGTCCATAAACAATGGAGAAGGCGGCCTGCTTCCCGAGGAACGGGCAAATTCCTACAAGCAGGTGGTGCAGATTCTCCCGAGCAGGATGGCGTTCTCCCTGCGGAATATTGAAGCCGCCGATGCACTGGAGATTATTGTTGGAATAGGCGCAAAGCCCGGTTTATCGGGACACCTCATGGGAAGCAAGATAACAAAGGAGATCGCTCAATTCAGACAGCTTCCCGAGGGCATTGATCTCCACAGCCACCCCCGACACGGGGACATATTCGGAGCGGATGACCTCTGTCTGAAAATGGACGAACTGCGGGACATTACGGACAATGAAATTCCCATTTTTATGAAGATCGCGGCGGGCAGGGTCTGGGAAGACGTGAAGATCGCGGTAAAGGCCGGAGCGGACGGCGTAGTTATCGACGGGGCACAGGGGGGGACCGGAGCAGCTCCTGTGGTTGCATCCAACAACCTGGGTATCCCCACGCTGCCGGCCCTTGTCCAGGCTGTTCGAAGCCTTGAAGACTCAGGGGTAAAAGACGACTTCAGCCTGATTGTCTCCGGCGGCATTAAGGACGGGGCGGACGTGGCAAAGGCCCTGGCACTGGGTGCCGACGCAGTGGCCATTGGGACCGGGGCAATGGTTGCCATGGGATGTGTGGTCTGCCTCAAGTGCCACGAAGGGAAATGCGCGTTCGGTATCGGCACCCAGGATCCTGAACTCAGGAAAAGGCTGGACATAGATGACGCGGCCCGGAAAGTGGCCAATTATATCCAGGGCATGACCTACGAGGCGGTAATCCTCGCCAAGGCGGCGGGGAAAACCCAATTGCACAGCCTGGAAAGGGAAGACCTGAGGTCCTTGACGCTGGAAGCCTGCGCCATGACGGGCATTCCCCTTGTGGGGACGAACTACACGTTTACGGAGCGGTTTGGTTTCTGTTAACCCGGGTTGGATTCAGGACGAAAGATGATACGCATACAAGAACACCCAATACTGGGAAGCTTTGAAAAAGGAAGAAAAGTCCGGTTCACCTTTGACGGGAAAAGCATTGAAGGTTTTGAAGGGGAACCGATTGCCGTTGCGTTGCGGGCAAACGGGGTGCTGGTTCACCGATATACGACGAGAAGGAATGAACCGCGCGGAGTATTTTGTGCCATAGGCCGCTGTACTGACTGCATTATGGTTGTTGACGGGGTTCCGAATGTGCGGACCTGCGTGGAACCATTGAGGGAGGGCATGGTCATTGAGACGCAGATCGGGAAGGGCCCTCAGAAATCATCGGAGTGAGTCGTGCGAAGAATTGAAATGGTGAGCGTTGGAGCGGGACCCGCCGGGCTGGCTGCGGCCATTGAGGCTGCACGGTGCGGTGTGCAGGTTGTTGTCTACGATGAAAATGAAAAGCCGGGGGGACAACTCTTCAAACAGATCCACAAGTTTTTCGGATCACGGGAGCATTATGCGAGTACCAGAGGGTTCAAAATCGGGGTCGGACTCCTGGAGCAAGCGCGTGATCTTGGCGTTGAAGTGTCACTCCATTCGGTCGTCCTCGGCATCTACGAGAACCGGACCATGAATGTGATGGTCCGGGATCAGATTGAGCAGGTGAAAGCGGAAAGGCTTCTGGTGGCGACCGGTGCCTCGGAGAATATGATCCCGTTTCCCGGGTGGACACTGCCGGGCGTCATCGGGGCGGGCGCGGCGCAGACCATGGCGAACGTACACGGCATAAAACCGGGGAAGAAATTGCTCATGGTGGGATCAGGAAACGTGGGTGTTGTGGTGGCCTACCAGATGCTTCAGGCCGGCTGTGAAGTGGCTGCGGTGATTGATGCAGCCCCGAAGATCGGGGGATACGGAGTACATGCCGCGAAGGTAGCGCGTTACGGAGTACCTTTTTTCATGTCTCATACCATTAAGGAAGCCAAGGGGAAGAACGGGGTTGAAGGAGCGACTATCGTCCAGGTGGACGAAAAATGGAAGCCTGTCCCGGGGACTGAGAAGGAATTTGATGTGGATACCATCTGCATTGCCGTGGGACTGAACCCCATGACGAAACTGGCGCAAATGGCGGGCTGCAGGATGACCTATGTCCCGAAACTGGGGGGACTCGTGCCGGGACATGATGAAAACCAGGAGACCACGATTCCCGGCATTTACATAGCCGGGGATGTATCCGGCATTGAAGAGGCAAGCACGGCTATTATCGAGGGCAGAATTGCGGGGCTGGCGATTGCCCGAAGCATGGGCTATCTGGACGAAGAAGGTTTCCTCCAGAAGCGCCGTGAACAGGCCGCGAGTATGAAGTCCCTGCGGAGCGGGAGCCATGGGGATGCCCGGAGAGTGGCAAAAGAATATCTGAACGCAGTGATGAAAGGGTGAACGTATGTCAGGAAGACTGTCCCGAACAGGATACCTTTCGGAAGAAGAACTGAAAGACAGCCCCGGGGTCCCCAGCGAGGCCAGGCGAAGGCAGGGACCGGTAGCAGTCATAGAATGTACCCAGGATATTCCCTGTAATCCCTGCGAGTCGAGCTGCAAGGTGGGGGCCATAACGGTTGGGGAGGACATTACCAACCTGCCGCACATGGACGGCGAAAAGTGCGTTGGTTGTCAGACCTGTGTCTACATCTGCCCCGGGCAGGCTATCTTCCTGGTGGATGAGAGCCTCGAAAATGGAAAGGCGGGAGTAACGGTCCCCTATGAATTTTTGCCGTTGCCACAGAAGGGAGATACGATCATTGCGTTGGATCGGTCGGGTAAGGAACTGGGAGAAGCAGTGGTGACGGGTGTCAGAAAGACTGAAAAAATGGATGAGACCTCTTTGGTTACCATGGAAGTTCCCAAAGAGTGGTCCATGCGGGCAAGGGCGTTGAAACCCAAACACTAAAAATTTTCAGGAGGAAAAGAAGTATGGCTGAACAAGCGTTGGGTATGGTTGAAACAAAAGGATTGGTAAGCGCTATTGAGGCAGCGGACGCAATGGTCAAAGCGGCCAAGGTGAAATTCGTCGGCAGGGAGTTCGTCGGCGGCGGACTGGTTACCGTTTTTGTTCGCGGGGACGTGGGTGCGGTAAAGGCCGCTACGGACGCGGGCGGTGCTGCAGCGGAACGCGTGGGCGAACTGGTTTCCGTCCATGTCATCCCCAGGCCCCATGGTGATATTGAGAACACCATCCCCAAGGGCGAAAAGTAGTTATTGATCCTGTAGTAGGTTGTCTGCAATGTTCATGCGTGTCTCGGCGGGCATCAGGGCTTTTGCCGCGTGGTCTCGACGTTGCAGGAATAGGCAGGCGACCGGCGGGATAGGAGCCGGGTGAAGACAAAAGACGCTCGACAGGAGAGAAGCACCTTGTCGAGAAGAGGGAAACCATGGCACTCAATGTCCAATTCATAACACACCCCGGACCGGGGGTCGTAGACATCCTGATGAGCAGGATGGGGTCGGGCGGCAAGAAGTCCCTTGATCTTATTGATTTCAGCGCAGTAGGGCTGGTGCAGGGGAAGCTGGTGGACATGATGTATGCTGCTGATATAGCAGAAAAAACAGCGAACGTTCATGTCTTCGACCTCAAGGGAACGTGCCCTCAGCACTTAACCATGATCGGGATTTTTGGTGAAATCGCGGCTGTGAAAGCGGCGCTGGACGCCATAGGTACCGAGAATCTGTGATGGTGCCTGTGGGCCGTTCACGAGTTCAAGGGAAAACAATCCAAGTTTGAGGAAGGTGGCTACATGATACTCGGAAGGATTGTGGGCGACGTGTGGTCCACGAAAAAGAATGAGAAGATTTCTGCGCTGCGTCTGCTGTTTGTAGAACCGCTGGGAAAAGATCTCCAGCCGGCTGGCAAACTCCTGATTGCCGCGGATGAAATCGGCGCGGGCAGGGGAGAGTTGGTGATCGTGACGAAAGGCGCTCCCGCCATGCAGGCGTTTGACAGGAAGACACCGATCCCGGTGGATGCGGTGGTTGTGGGAATCGTTGATAACTTTGATCTTGAGGAAAGTTCCCAACTGCAAAGCGAACGTGATGAATCCTGAAATCGTAAGAAAAGTTCGGGAGGCGGGCATCGTGGGAGCAGGCGGTGCGGGCTTTCCCACCCATGTGAAACTCGATTCCAACGTCGAGCGGGTGCTTGGAAACGGGGCATCGTGCGAGCCTTTGCTCATGAGTGATCCCTTTATCATGGAGAAGGAAACAGAGGGGATCCTCCGGGGGCTTTCGCTTGTAATGGAATGCACCGGGTCCGGAAGGGGCACCCTTTGCCTGAAGGGAAAGCACGACAAGGCAATGGATGCGGTCAGACGAGGCATCGATCACGGGCCGTTTAAGAATATTGACGTATTCGAACTGGGGGATTTCTATCCGGCAGGAGATGAACAGATCCTTGTTTTTGATGTGACGGGAAAGGTGGTTCCGGAGGGAGGTATTCCGCTTCAGGTGGGCACAGTGGTAAGCAACGTGGAATCCCTTCTGAATATTGCACGGGCCGTTGACGACGGGAAGCCGGTTACCGACAGATATCTCACTGTTACCGGAGAGGTCCGGCATCCGCTGGTCATGAAGGTGCCCATCGGAATACGTATTGCCGAGGTCATTGATCTGGCGGGCGGTGTAACGGTGGATGATTTCAAGGTGGTAATCGGAGGACCCATGATGGGTCAGGTGACCTCCGATCTTTCGACTCCCGTGACCAAGACCACCAGC
>Ga0315542_1002390_pt1 | contig 11443 bp, 8 predicted proteins | sample SalMarSW160120MG_FD_202541 | JGI IMG/M metagenome (GOLD analysis project Ga0315542, IMG submission 202541) | Salt marsh sediment microbial communities from the Plum Island Ecosystem LTER, Massachusetts, United States - Salt Marsh Sediment SW1601-20 ... | reverse complement strand
CCGCGCGCCGCGAACGCGCGCTGGGCCGCCAGGTGGAGGTTGCGCACGGCGCCGTCCGATGGCGCGGAGAACGGACCGGTATCGCGCTGGGCGGCGAGCAGGACGATCCAGCCGAAGCACAGACCCGCCGCCACGCCGGCGATGGCCCGCACCCACGTCGGGTTCACGTCGCGGGTGAGGGGCTCCGGCACCCGCAGCCGTTCGAACAGGGCCTCCCGCATCGTCCGTTGGCCGGGCCGCCGCGGCGACGTGAAGTCGCGTCGGACCGGACCCGCGTCCTCGCGTCGACCGACCTCGGTGTCGAGGAGATCCGATCGGGTTTCCAGGTCGGGCTGGAACACCCCGGTGCGGGCCGGGTCGCCGGCGTCGCGCTCGACGAGGGCGCGGGCCAGCGCGCCGAGGACCCTGGCCAGCTCGGCGCCGTTTTGAAAGCGTTTGTCCGGCTCCTTCTCGAGACACTTCAGGATCACGGGGTTGAAGGCCGGCGGAATCTGCGGGGCCAGGGTGGAGGGGATCGGGCAGGGATCCTGGACCACCTTCAAGGTGACCTCGTGCATGGTCTCGCCGGCGAAGGGTCGCGCGCCGGTGAGCAGGGTGAACAGCACCACTCCCAGGGAGAAGATGTCCGAGCGCCCGTCCACCGTGCGGCCGGTGATCTGCTCCGGGGACATGAAGTTCGGCGTGCCGATGAACTGGCCCTCGACGGTGAGATTGCTGGACTCCAGACGGGCGATTCCGAAGTCGGTGATCTTGGCGCTGCCGTCGGCCGTCAGGATGATGTTGGCTGGCTTGATGTCGCGATGTACCACCCCCATGGAGTGGGCGTAGTGCAGCGCCTCGGCCACGTCCGCGGCGATGCGCGCCGCCTCCGACGCGCGGAAGCGGTGTCCCTCTGCGAGCATCTGCTTGAGATCGCGCCCCTTGATGTACTCCATGGCGATGAACACCAGTCCGGTGGCGGGGTCCTCGCCCACGTCGTGGATCGTGACGATGCCCGCGTGGCTGAGACGACCGGCGGCGCGGGCCTCGCGCAGGAAGCGTTCCCGGAACTCTGCGGTGTACTCGGCGTCAAGGTCGACGCGCAAGGTCTTGAGCGCCACTTCGCGGTCGATGAGGGGGTCGCGCGCCAGGTACACCACGCCCATGGCCCCCCGACCGAGAGCGCGCACGATCTCATAACGGCCGATGCGTTGCTCCGGCATCCCGTCTATTCTATCCCGCCGGTCGTCTTCAGGGCAGTGTGTGTCGGAGGGGCGCCGTCGCGTGCTGGCCTTTGAGCGCGTGTACTCTGACCTCAACGAGGCGTGCCGTTCTGACGCGCCGGGGGGCCGATTCGACGTCGCGGCGGCCTGCATCGGGGCGTTTGGAGCAGGCATGATCCTTGCCACAGGGCTGCGTGGGCCAGCTGGCCCCAAGGAGAAGCCATGGATGCCAGGGTCGACAGCGCACAGGTGGACCGCGCCGCGGCGCGGCTGGGAGAGATCCAGCGAGCGGTGAGCGGCGTGGTGGTCGGCCAGGAACCGCTCATCGAGGCGGTGCTGGTCGCCCTGCTGTGCCGGGGCCACGTGCTGCTCGAGGGCGTTCCCGGCCTCGCCAAGACCCTCACGGTCCGCACCCTGGCTGCGGTGATGGGGGGAACCTTCCAGCGCCTCCAGTTCACCCCCGACATGCTGCCCGCCGATGTCACCGGCACCCAGATGTACGATCAACGCAGCTCCGCATTCGTCCCCCACCACGGACCCGTGTTCGCCAACCTGGTGCTGGCCGACGAGATCAATCGGGCCCCTGCCAAGGTCCAGTCGGCCCTGTTGGAGGCCATGGAGGAGCGTCAGGTCACCATCGGTGACGCCAGCTTCACCCTGCCCGAGCCCTTCGTCGTGCTCGCCACCCAGAACCCCATCGAGCAGGAGGGCACCTACCCCCTGCCGGAGGCCCAGCTCGATCGCTTCCTGTTCAAGCTACTGGTGGACTACCCGCGGCCCGACGACGAGAGGAAGGTCCTCGACTTCCACCTCCAGGAGGCGTTCCCAGTGCCCGCCAGGGCCACCTCCCTGGAGGAGCTCGCCGGCCTCTCCTCGGTGGTGCGGCAGGTGTACGTGGACGAGCGCATCAAGAGCTACATCGTGAACCTGGTGACGGCGAGCAGGCGACCGGCGGAGGTGGGCCTCGGCGATCTCTTGCCCCTCATCGCGTTCGGCGCGTCACCGCGAGCCTCCATCGCCCTGGCGGTGGGCAGCCGCGCCCTGGCCCTGGTGCGGGGACGCGCCTTCGTCACCCCCGAGGACGTCAAGGAGCTGGCGGCGGCGGTGCTGCGGCATCGGCTGGTGCTGACCTATGAGGCGGAGGCGGAGGGCACCACCCGCGAGGAGATCACGGAGCGGCTCCTGCTGGCGGTGGAGGTGCCGTGACCGCCTCGCTGGACGCCTACCTGGGCCGTCCGCGGCCCGTGGATCCAGTCCGGGATGCCGGCAATCGGTTGCGCGCGCAGGTGCGGAGGCTCGAGATCCGGGCCCGCCAGGCCATGGAGTCCGGTCTGAGTGGGAACTACCAGAGCGCGTTCCGGGGCCTCGGCCTGGAGTTCGAGGAGGTGCGCGAGTACCGCCGCGGTGACGACATCCGCACCATCGACTGGAACGTGACCGCCCGCACCGGTCAGCTACACGTCAAACGCTACCGCGAGGAGAGGGACCTCACGGTGCTGCTGCTCGTCGACCTGTCGGCCTCCACCCGATTCGGTTCCGGGGTGATGACCGTCCACGATCTCATCGCCGAGGCCTCCAGCCTCTTCGCCCTGGCGGCCGCGCGCCGGGACCGGGTGGGAGCGATCCTGTTCGACGAGAAGGTGCGCACGGTCATCCCGCCGCGTCTCGGCTGGCGGCACGGGTTGCGGGTGGTACGGGAGGTGCTGGGTGCAGTGCCGGCCGGGCACGCCACCGCCGCGGCCGACGCGTTGCGTGCAGCCGGCAGGCTGCTGCACCGGCGCGGGGTCGTGGTGCTCATGGCCGACCAGGTCTGTCCCATGCCGCGACGCGAGCTGGTGGCGCTGGCGGCTCGGCACGAGGTGGTGGTGGTGCGGGTGCGCGACCCCCTCATCACCGACGGGCTGCCGGGTGTGGCCCTGCCGGTGGTGGATGCGGAGGGCGGACGACGGGGGACGCTGCACGGCGGCTCTCCGGACGCGGGCGAGGAGGTGCCGCCAGGCATCGACGTGGTTCAGCTGAGCACCGACAGCGATTACCTGGGCGAGGTGCGGACCATGCTCCAGGCCAGGGAGCGACGCCGTGTACGGCGCTAGAGCGATTCCCGTGGTGCTGAGCGTGGCGGCCGGGCTCGTGGCGGTGGGTGCCCGCGGGGCTGCGCCCGCCCCCGAGCAGGAGTCGCCGGCGACCCTCGTGGCGAGCGTGCCGGGGTCCGCGGTGAGCGTCGGTGACCGCGTTCCGGTCCGGGTGACGGTGCACGGCGGCGACGGCTGGCAGTGGGGGGATCTGGTCGTCGAGGCATCCGAGAGGTGGGCGGTGGTCGCGCCGCCGCACGGGGTGGCGGGCTCCTCGCCGCCGGTGTGGGAGCTGGTGCTCGCGCCGCTGGTGGTGGGGGAGTCGGCTCTCCCCGCCATGGGGGTGACGGCCCGGCCTCCTGCGGGCGATCCGGTCCAGGTGGCGCTGGGGGCCCCGCCCAGGGTCACGGTGGCGTCGGTGTTGCCCCCGGGCGAGGAGGACGCCAAGCCCGCGCCGTTGCGCGATCCCCTGGGCGCGCGCGGTTTCCCCTGGGAGTGGATCCTGCCGTGGGCCCTGGTCGCGACGCCACTCGTCGCCGCCGGCGTCTGGTGGGGGACACGCCGCCGGCGCAGGCTGATGGAGGCGGGAGGCGCGTCTCCGCTGCCGCCATTGGCCGAGCTGGAGGGGCGGCTGACCGAGCTGGAGACGGCGCTCGCTCGCGCGGTGCCGACGGCTCCCTGGTGCGATGGGCTGGCCGCTGCGTTCCGCCGCTTCCTGGAGCGGCGGAGCGGTGCGCCGGCGTGCGAGATGACCTCCTTCGAGCTGCGCGGCCTGGCGCGTCGGGAGCGCTGGCCGGAGACGGTCCAGCGCGCACTGCACCGTGTGATGACCGTGGTGGACGGCGTCCGCTTCTCCCGCCTGGGGTGCGCCGACGGTGAGCTGACGGAGGTCCTGGGCGCGGCCCGATCGGCCGCTCGCACCCTCGACGCGCACCTCGCCGCCGCCGAGGCCGAGCTGGAGGAGGCCTCGTGATGCGGATGGCCGCGCCGGCGGCCCTCTGGCTGACCGTCCTCGGCGTGGTCGCGGCCATGCTCTGGCTCGGTCGGCGGCGCTGGCAGCGCTTCCCCTTCCCGGGCGCCGGTGCGGGCGCGCTGCGGCTGGGGCGGCCGTCCGCCACGGCGCTGGCCGGCCTGCTGGTCGCGGCGGCGTTCCTGCCCCTGGCGGTGGCGGCGGCGCGACCCCAGGAGGTGCTGTCCAGGCGGCTCGAGCGGGCGGAGGGCGTGGACCTCGTGATCGCACTCGACATCTCCGGCTCCATGGCGGCCCTGGACTTCCAGCCCTCGGATCGCCTCCAGGTGGCCAAGGAGGTCATCGGGCGGTTCATCGCCAGGAGACCCGACGACCGTGTCGGCGTCGTGGTGTTCGCCGGCGCGGCGGTGACGCTGTGCCCCCTGACCCTGGACCACGATGTGGCCCTCGAGCTGCTGGACAGGGTGAAGCTCGACACCCTGCCCGATGGCACAGCCATCGGCCTCGGCCTGGGGACGGCGGTGAACCGGCTACGCGGCTCCGAGGCCAGGTCCAAGGTGGTCGTGCTGGTCACCGACGGTTCCAACAATGCCGGTGAGCTGGATCCGGTGACCGCAGCCGAGCTGGCCCGGGACCAGAAGATCACGGTGTACACCGTCCTGGTGGGTCGTGGGGGCAGGGTGCCGATCCCGGTGCAGGAGCGCGACCCCCGGACCGGTGCGGTGCGGCGGCGGGTCGCCCGCATGGAGGTGGACGTCAACCCCGAGCTCCTGTCCGAGATCGCCCGTCTCAGCGGGGGGAGCTCGTTCCGGGCCCGCGACGCCCAGGCCCTGGAAGAGGTCTTCGATCGCATCGACGCCCTCGAGAAGACCGAGTTCACCTCCACCCGTCTGGTGCGGTACAGGGAGCGCTTCGAACCCTGGGCCGCGGCGGCGTTGGCGTTGGTGCTGGTAGGGGTGATGGTGGAGGGCTTCGCCGGGAGGACGCCCTGGTGAGCTTCGCCGAGCCTCGAGCCCTGTGGCTGCTGGCGGCGCCCGCCCTCGCCCTCCTGGCGGTGCTCCTCCGTCACCGGCGCCGGCTGGGGCAGCAGCGGCGGCTGGCCTCCCCGGGGGTCTGGGACCGGGTCATGGGAGGCGCCCCGGCCACCGGTCTGGTGCGCATGGGCGCATGGTGCGTGGCCGCAGCGTTGTTGGTCCTGGCCCTCGCCCGCCCCCAGTGGGGAGAGCTGCCGGTCACCGAGGAGGTGCGGGCGCGTGACCTGGCCGTGGCCGTGGACGTGTCGGACTCCATGCTCTCTCCCGACGTGGCGCCCTCGCGACTGGGGGCGGCGCTGGAGCTGCTCAGGAGGGCTCTGCCGGGGCTGGAGGGCAATCGCGTGGGGGTCGTGGTGTTCGCCGGGGAAGCCTATCCCCTGGTTCCGCTCACCCGGGACCTGAGCGCCGTGGCGGGCTTCCTGGACGGCGTGCAACCGCGGATGGTCGCCCTGGCGGGGTCCAACCTCGAGCGGGCCGTGGACGCCGCGGTCGATCTCCTGCCGTCCGAGGGGGAAGGTCGGGTGGTGGTGCTGATGACGGACGGCGAGAACCTGCAGGGGCAGGTGGCCGAGGCTGCCGACCGGCTCCGGAAGGCGGGGGTCGGCATGCTCGGAGTCACCGTGGGCACCGGAAGCGGCGGGCCGATCCCCCTGCCCTCCGAGGACGGCAGTGTCCACTACAAGCGCGACCGTGACGGCCAACCGGTGGTCACCCGCGCCCATCCCGAGACCCTCGCCGGGCTCGCCGGGGCGGTGGACGGCGAGGTCCTCGAGCTCGACGGTGACCGCACCGTCCGCGACCTCATCGCGGCGGTGGATCGGCTGCGCACGCGGCAGCAGGAGTCGGCGCGGACCGTGCGTCGGGTGGAGCGGTTCCCGGTCTTTCTGGCGGCGGCGGTGGCGGCGCTCCTCGTCGGGTTCCTGTCCTCGCCGTGGCGGCGCTTGGCCCCTGCGGCCGTGCTCGTGCTGGCGTTCACACCGGCACATCCCGCTTCGGCGCAGACCCGTTCGCCGGCGCCCGCGAAGGTGGCACAGACGTCAGCGCAGCCGATCCCGACTCAGGATGTGTCGTGGTGGCAGCGCCTGCTGCCGGGGGGCAGCCGGCGGCTGGCGCGGAGCGGTCTCGGGGAGTGGCGGCGGGGCAGGACCGACAGGGCGGCGCGCGACTTCGCGGGGGCGGCGTCGCTGACGCCCTCGAACCCGGAGCGCCTGTACGACCTGGGGACCGCCCTGGCGGCCCAGGGCAAGGTCGAGGTGGCGGCCCCCCTGCTGCGGCAGGCCCAGGAGCAAGGGGTTCCCTCGGCCGCCTACAACGGGGGGACCGCGGCCCTGGTGCAGGGTCAGGGTGAGGAGGCTGTTGACCTGCTGCGGCGGGCCCTGCTGGCGGACGGCGACGCCCCGGACGTGAAGCGGAACTACGAGCTCGCCCTCCGCCTCCTCAAGCAGCAGCAGCAGGAGCAGCAGCAGCAGGACAAGGAGCAACAGAAGCAGCAGCAACAGCAGCCGCAGCAGCAGCCGACGCCGTCGCCCGGCGCGCAGGGTGCGCAGGGTGCGCAGGCCCAGCCCACGCCGAGCATGGACGCCTCGTTGTTCGCCGCCCTGGAACGGGCGGAAGCCCGGGCGCGGGAGAAGATGCGGTCGCCGACCCCTCGGGCGCAGACCGTGGAGAAGGACTGGTGAAGCCCTCCACCGGCCGTGCGTTGGGTCTCCTGGCCATGGTGCTGGCCGCCGCCGGCGTGGCGGGGGCGAGCGAGCCCCGCCTGCAGGTGGAGCTGGAGCCGAGCCGTTTCGGCATCGAGGACACCGCTCGGTTGGTGGTTCGGATCATCGAGCCGCCGCCCGGCGTCTCCACTCCCCAGCTGGGGAAGCTGACCAATCTGGAGGTCCTGGCCAACGTCGAGCGGGCCGACGAGTTCAACCTCATGAACGGGGTGGCCATCCGTTCCCTCGCGTTCACCTACGCCGTCCGTGGTCACGAGGTGGGTCCGGTGGCGGTGGGCGAGGTCGTGGTGCACGCCTCGGACATGGTGCTTCGGTCGCAGCCGGTCGCCGGCGAGGTGGTTCCCGGGAGCGTGGTTCCCCCTCGCCGGCGCGCCGCCCCGTTCTTCAACGACCCCTTCGCCGACTTCTTCGGTCGTCGGCGGTCGCCCCAGGCCGAGGTGGTCCTCCGCCACCTGCTCGGCGCCCGCAAGGTGATGGTGGGCCAACCGGTGGTGGCGGCGGTGGTGTTGGACACCACCGCGGGGATCAGCGACTTCGACTGGGTGGACGTGCCCAGCTACCCGGGATGGTGGGCGCAGCGCGTGGATCCGCCGGAGCACATCACACCGGAGCCGGTCGAGGTCGACGGGACCCGTTTCAGCCGCTTCGTCATCGCCCGCCACGTGCTGGTCCCTCTCAAAGCGGGGGACCTGACGGTGCCGGCGGTGAAGGCGCGGATCGCGGTGGGGGGTCGCTCACCCTTCGATCCGGGAGAGGTGCTCGAGCGCTCCACGCCCGCCCTGCAGGCGACGGCGACCCAGCCGCCGCCGCCGCCGGCAGGGTTCGCCGGGGCGGTTGGTGATCTGTCCTACAGCGCCGAGCTGAGGCCTACCAAGATCGAGCTCGGCTCGTCGGCGGTCCTGTCCATACACCTCAGCGGCAGCGGGAACCTGCCCCTGGTGGACAGCCCGCCCCATTGGCCCGCGGCAGATGGTTGCACCACCTATCCCCCGGAGGATGAGAGCAAGGTCGACGTGGGCGACGGCGGGATCCGCGGCAGCCGGACGTGGCGGATGACGGTGGTCCCGGAGCGTGCGGGCACGCTCCACTTTGAGCCGGTCACCATGGCCGTGTTCGATCCGGCGAGCGGCGCCTATCATCGCCAGACCCTGGGACCGTTCACGCTGCACGTGACGGTGCCGCCACCCACCCCGACGCCGGTCCCCGCGCTCGACGCGGTTCCCCCAGCGCCGCCGCCGGCGTCCCAGCCCGAGGGCGAGGTGTTGGCCCCCACCCAGAGCCCGCAGTGGCTGCTGGTCGTGGGTGGCCTGCTCGGGGGCGCCGTGCTCGGAGGGCTCGTGGTCTGGGCGGTGGGCCGGCGCCGCCGGTCGCCGATCCCTCCGGCCCGCCCCGGTCAGAGCCCCGCCGAGCGTGCGCGGGAGCTGCAGATCGCCCTGGAGCGGTGGTGGGTGGCCGCCCGCGAAGGGGATGCCGCCGCCACCCTGAGGCCCGAGATGGAGGCCCTTCGGCGCGACCTGGAGGCGGTGCGCTTCGCCCCGGAGCGAGCCGATCACTCCGACACCGTGCGCGATCTCGCGACGCGGCTGGTGAGCCTGTTCAAGCGCGCGTGATAGACTTTCACCATGGGTGCGCCCGAGGTGTATTCCCTTCCTGCAGAGGATCTTGAGCCCTTCCTGGATCGTCGGAGATACTCGGTCTTCTCCCTGTCCGAGCTGCGCCTGGGGTCGTTCCTTGGTGAAATTCTGAGCAAGGCCAACGACTTCGTGCCCTCGGTGGCGGGGTCCATCCTCATGGATCGGCCCTTCGAACGGGGGGAGACGCCCTCGGACACCCTGCTCTACTTCGTGGCCACCTTCGGCCCCTCGTCTTCGGAGCTTCTGGGCCAGAGTCTGCGGGCCGACCGCGGGGTGGCCGGCCGCGTCTACCGCAGCGGCGAGCCGTACCTGATGAGCGAGCCCGAGCGCGACCCCAACTTCTACAGCAAGTTCGACGAGATCCACCAGTTCCGGACGAGCTGCGCGGTGGCGGTGCCGATCCGTATCGAGCGCACGGTGTGCGGCGTCCTGGAGCTCGTCAACCGGGAGGGAGGAGCGCCCTTCGGCGGCCAGGATCTCCAGCTCCTGGAGATCTTCGCCCGCTACACCTCGGTGTCCATCGAGAACCTGCTCGACGCCCAGCGGGCCAACGAGATGGCGCGCCGCGACGATCTCACCGGGCTCCACAACGACCGCTTCTTCCACCACCGTCTCTCCGAGGACCTCATCCGCGCCGACGTCACCCAGTCCACCCTGGCGCTCATCTTCCTCGACTTGGACAACTTCAAGGGAGTCAACGACACCCACGGCCACCTGGCGGGTTCCCAGGTCCTCAAGGAGTTCGGGTATCTGCTGCGGCAGACCGTGCGGGCGCCCGGTGCGACCCTCGCCCGGTACGGCGGGGACGAGTTCGTGATCATCCTTCCCGATCACGACGTGGAGCAGGCCCTCCAGGTCGCCCAGTCCATCCGCGAGGCCCTCTCCGTGACGGCGTTCCTGCAGGGGAGCTTTTCCTGGGCCGAGGGCCCCATCTACTGGCGGTCACCCCTGACCTCCTCCATGGGCATCGCGGTGTACCCGGTCCACCTCGCCCGCAAGGGGACCGTGGACCTCAAGAAGAACCTGCTGCTCCGTGCCGCCGACCAGGCCATGTACGATGCCAAGGGGAGAGGGAAGGACCAGGTGCAGGTGGCTCAGTGACCGTCCCCTGATGCCAGATTGGCGGTCACGGGTGGCGGTTCCAACGGGAAGGCTGGCAGGCTTCTTGCTGTTCCCGGGTGTACGCGAAGGGGAGTCCCGGTGACTCCGGCGAGCTGGAGGTAGCATGGAATCGAGCAAGGTGAAGATCTTCTCCATGGCGGCCGTGGCGGTGGCCGCCGTGTTGTTCGGCATGGTGGTCGCCGGCGCCCTGAACCTCACCCCGGCGGTGGAGGCCGACCGTCCGCCCGCAGCGACGCCGGCGGCGACGGCCCCGGCCCAGCTCCCCGACTTCGCCACCCTCGCCGAGGCGGTGGTCCCGTCGGTGGTGTCCGTGTACTCCACGGAGGAGGTGGACCAGACGCAGCGGCGCCGGATGCCCCAGGACCCCTTCCACTACTTCCCGTGGCCCCGGCGCGACGACGGGGGGCAGCGCGAGCCCATGGTCCGGCAGTCCTCGGGATCCGGGTTCTTCATCACGGCGGACGGGGAGATCCTGACCAACAACCACGTGGTCGAGGATGCCACCAAGATCAGCGTCCAGCTCGAGGACGACACCGAGCTCGAGGCCGAGGTGGTGGGCCGCGACCCGGCCACGGACATCGCCCTGCTCAAGGTGAAGGACGGTGATCGGCGGTTCCCCTATCTCCAGTTGGGTGATTCCGACGCCCTCAGGGTGGGCGAGTGGGCGATGGCGGTGGGCAACCCGCTGCAGATGGACCACACGGTGACGGTGGGCGTGATCTCGGCCAAGGGCCGGGTGCTGGGGCTCTCCGACGAGGGGAGCTCGTTCGAGAACTTCATCCAGACCGACGCCGCCATCAACCTCGGCAACTCCGGGGGGCCGCTGGTGAATGCGAGTGGCAAGGTCATCGGCATCAACACCGCCATCAACGCGGCGGGCCAGAACCTCGGCTTCGCCATCCCCGTCAAGACCGCGGAACGGGTGCTGCCCCAGCTGCGGGAGCGGGGGCGGGTGGTGCGCGGATTCCTCGGCATCGAGGTCTCCAACATCGACCAGGACACCGCCGAGGCGTTCGGGCTGAAGGGTCGGCAGGGCGCTCTGGTCCAGAACGTGACGCCCGGGCACGCCGCGGACCGGGCCGGACTGGAGCACGGCGACGTCATCGTCCAGATCGACGGCCGGCCCCTCGAGGACACTCGGGACCTGATCGACACCGTGTCCGCGAAGCCGCCGGGGACCACGGTGGAGCTGGGCATCATCCGGGACGGCAAGCGGATCACCAAGAAGGTGACCCTGGAAGAGCGGGCGGGTGAGGATGAGGCCGGGGACGCTGAGGCGGCACCCGAGGAGGAGGACACCACCGCCACCCGGGTGGGCATCAACGTCACGGAGATGACCGCGCGGATCCGCCAGTACTACGACGTGGACGACAGCACGACGGGGGTGGTCGTCACCCACGTCCGGCCGCTGTCCCCGGCCGGCGAAGAGGGGCTGGCCGAGGGTGACGTCATCACCGAGGCCAACGGCCAGCAGGTGACCGCGCCCGAGGATCTCCTGCGCGCCATCGAAAGGGTGAGGGACGGCGGCTACCTGAAGCTGTACGTGTATCGGCCACGGGCGGACCGGTCGTTCTTCGCCATTCTGAAGCTCGACGAGTAGGGTTTCTCGCCCATTCCCGGTCCGCGAACGGTCGCGCCAGGGAATGGGCCCTGTCGCCGCGCACGCGGCGACAGGAACGGCGGCCAGT
>Ga0315542_1002388_pt1 | contig 11446 bp, 8 predicted proteins | sample SalMarSW160120MG_FD_202541 | JGI IMG/M metagenome (GOLD analysis project Ga0315542, IMG submission 202541) | Salt marsh sediment microbial communities from the Plum Island Ecosystem LTER, Massachusetts, United States - Salt Marsh Sediment SW1601-20 ... | reverse complement strand
CTTGCGGAATACGGGACGGGTGCAATCATGGCAGTCCCGACACACGATCAGCGTGATTTTGAGTTCGCAAAAAAATATGGTCTCCCGCTCAGAGTCGTGATCCGTCCGACGGACGGGGATCTCGATGAAAATGACATGACTGAAGCATATGTGAATGAGGGAATCCTGGTCAACAGCGGTCCCTTCAACGGTCAGCGGAATCTTGATGCCTTAGACGGGATTGCTGCATATCTGGAGTCAAAGGGTCTCGGATACAAGACAGTAAATTACCGGCTCAGGGACTGGGGCATCTCCCGGCAGCGTTACTGGGGGGCCCCGATCCCGATTCTGTACTGTGACCGGTGCGGTGTTGTTCCGGTCCCTGAAGGGGATCTGCCCGTTGTCCTTCCCCTGGATCTTGACATGCGGCCGAATGGAGGATCTCCTTTGCCGTTCGAACCCTCTTTCTACCGGACCTCTTGCCCCCGGTGCGGAAGAAAGGCGAGGAGAGAGACTGATACCATGGATACGTTCGTTGAGTCTTCCTGGTATTTCGACCGCTATGCGTGTCCCGGTTATTCAGACGGGCCTCTGGACAGGAAGAAAGTGGACTACTGGATGCCGGTGGATCAGTATATCGGCGGCATAGAACACGCGATTCTTCATCTGCTCTACTCCAGGTTTTACACGAGGGTCCTGAGGGATATGGATTATTTGCATGTGAGCGAACCCTTCACCAATCTTCTTACCCAGGGGATGGTGTGCAAGGAGACCGAGGAATGTCCAACACATGGGTATCTCTTTCCGCACGAAGTAAAGGACGGCCGGTGCGCCCGGTGCGGTGCTCCGGTCATTACCGGAAAAACCGTGAAGATGTCAAAATCCAAAAAAAATGTTGTTGATCCCCAGGCCCTGATTGATGCCTATGGGGCGGACACGGTCCGGATGTTCTGCTTGTTCGCATCACCTCCTGAAAAGGACCTGGAGTGGAGCGACCAGGGGGTGGAGGGGGCGTACCGGTTTCTGAACCGTGTGTGGCGTCTCATTGTGGACAACCTGGAAGACGTTAAATCGATCAAGACCTTTGAGGGAGATGGTGATCTTCCCGAAGATCTGAAAAAATTGCACAGAAAGACTCATCAGACCATCAAGAAGGTAACGACCGATGTGGAGGATCGTTTCCATTTCAATACGGCCATTTCGGCGGTCATGGAATTGGTGAATGAGGCATACCAGTTCATCGCGACACATGAGAGGGACAGGAATATACAGACCTTTTCCATATTGCGGGAAGCGCTGGAGGCAATTATTGTCCTTCTTTCACCCGTGGTTCCCCACATTTGTGAAGAGCTCTGGCGAGAGTTGGGGCAACAGACGAGCATCCTCAGGACCTCATGGCCTTCGTACCGGGAAGAAGCGCTGAGCGTCGAAAGCAAACTGGTCGTCCTGCAGGTAAATGGAAAGGTGCGAAGCAGAATAGAGGTGCCCGTCTCCTTCGCGGATGAGGAACTGGAAAGGGCTGCCCTTGCAGACGATCGGATACAGCGCTTCATCGGAGAAAAGGAAATCAAGAAAGTGATCGTGGTCAGGGGAAAACTGGTCAACGTGGTGGCATGAAAAAGAACGGCTTCCCGCAAATTCAGCAAAAAGGGATACATAATGACGTCGAGATCAAAAAGTTCCTGTACGCGCTTTATCCTTTTCCTGGTGTTTTTTGCCTTGGGTGCAGGTTCGTGCGCCTACCGTTTCCAGCAGATAGGAAAGCCACACGGCCTGGAAATAACGAGCATTGCGATACCCATGGTGAAAAGTCCCTCCTCGACCTTGGGATTTGAAACCGAGTTCACTCGGAATATCCGGGAAGAGTTCATTGATTATTCCGGTCTGCCCGTGGTTTCAAAGGAGGGCGCAGACGGGGTTTTGGAGATTCGGATAACCCGCATCGGAAGCAATCCCTTTACCTATACTGCGGATGAGCGCAACGTCCAGGGCCGGACTGTTCAATATGAGACCACCAGCAGGAGATGGCTGTGGGTGAAAATGGATGCCCGACTCGTGGATCGCGCATCCGGACGTATTCTCTGGGAACAAAAGGGCATGGAAGATAAGGCTTACTATCAGGTAACCACGGATCCCCTTCAAACGCGGTACTATCGAAGACTGGCCGTAGGGCAGGTAGCTCGAAATCTGGCCAAAAAAATATATGCACAGACCATGGAAAGGTTCTGATGGCACGGGATATTCAGCCGGAAGCCGTTTTGCGGCAGTTACAGAATGGAACGCTTTCCCCTGTGTATCTCTTTCATGGTGAAAGCCATTTCAGGCTGGAAAAACTCCTGACGAAGATTCAAAACACCTTTGTACCGGAAGCGGCCAGGGATCTGAACATCCAGCTGCTTTACGGCGGTGAAAGCCCGACTTCGACCATTATTGATGCTGCCCGATCGCTGCCTTTTATGTCTCCTCACCGGCTCATAATCGTCAGACGAACCGACAAGTTTTCTCCCTCGGCCCTCGAACCATTTCTTTCGTACCTTGAAAGACCCGTCCCGACCACCTGCCTGATTTTCGTGTCAGGAAAGACCAATTTCAAGAACAGATTTTACAAGCGGATGAGAGAAGAAGGGTGGAGCGTTGTCTTTGACAGGCTCCGCGACAGGGAGATTGTCCCCTGGCTGCGGCGCACTGCAAAGGAACTGGGCATTGATATGGATGGGGAAGCCTGTGCCTATCTTTTCCAAATGGTGGGGAATCGACTGCAGGACCTCTATTCTGAGCTGGAAAAGCTTTCCCTGCGACACGGCAAGGGACGGGTTGGCAGGGAAGAGGTGAAAGAGCTCGCTATTTTCAGCCGGGCATACACAGTGTTTGAACTGATGGACGAAATCTCATCCCGGCGGGCTGAATCATCGCTCAGGGTTTTGAACCGCTTTCTGGAAGAAGAAGACAAGAGTGGTGCATTGAAGGTACTCGGCATGCTGAACAGGCAGATCCGGCTGATCTCTCACACAAAAAAAGTCCTGGAAGAGGGTGGACAGGTGAAGGACTTGCCAAAAAAGGTGGGCATTCCAGGATTTCTGGGAAACAAGATTGCGCAGCAGTCAAGAAGCTGGAAATTTGCGGAGATTGAAGAAGCCGTGCATCTCCTGCACCGCTCGGATCGGCTCCTCAAGAGCGGTTCATCCGAGCGGACAGTCCTTGAAAATATCGTGCTATCACTATGCGGTTAAGAAACCATTCAGGAAATTTCAAGCTGGTTGACCCGGCGCGCCAGGCGGGAAATCTTGCGGGCGGCAGTATTCCTGTGAATGACCCCTTTGGATGCTGTCTTCTGGATAGTGGAAACAGCATTGGTAAAGGCGGTCCGGGCTTCTTCGGGCGAATGCTCGTCCGCGGCTTTTTGGACCTCTTTGATGATGTTCTTAACCCTTGTTTTATAGCCCTTGTTCCTGAGCCTTCTTATTTCACTCTGTCTGGCCCTTTTAAGAGCTGATTTATGGTTTGCCAATTCAGAACCTCCGGAAAAATTTAATATAATAGTTTATTTTAGTAGTATTAATTCTGTCAAGGATTTTTGTGACGAGTTCGAAAAATCTCAGATCTGAAGGGGAAAAAGTGAACCGGGCCGCCGGTGTGGTGAGCCTCTTTACTTTTTTGAGCCGAGTGCTCGGCCTCATACGCGACATGGTCATCGCCGGCCTTTTCGGCTCCGGCCTGACCGCGGATGCATTCTTCGTGGCATTCCGAATCCCGAACCTGTTGCGGCGTCTCTTTGCCGAAGGCTCTCTCACCATTGCTTTCATCCCCGTTTTTACCGAATACCTGACGAAGAAGGGAAAGAATGACGCCTTTGAAATGGCCCGGGCCGCGTTGACGCTCCTTTCCCTGGCCCTTACCGTCATTACCCTGCTTGGTGTTCTTTTTTCCCCGTGGATCGTCAGAATTCAGGCCTTCGGATTCGGCGGGAGCGGAATGAAATATGACCTGACGGTCCTGCTCACACGTATAACTTTTCCCTACATCTTCTTTATCAGTCTGGTCGCCTTTTTCATGGGAATACTCAATTCCCTCCGGCACTTTGCAGCGCCTGCCGCAGCCCCGATTCTCCTTAATGCGGGCATTATCGGCGGTGCTTTTCTTCTTTCCCCCTATCTTTCGGAACCCATTGTCGGCGTGGCCTTGGGAGTCTTTATCGGCGGAATGCTGCAGGTGGCACTGCAGATCCCGTGGATTATGAAATCAGGCATGCGCCTGCTTCCCCTGTGGATGCCTGGTCACCCCGCCATAAGACGTATCGGCAGCCTGATGCTTCCTGCGGTTTTTGGCTCGGCGGTGTACCAGTTCAACCAGTTCATGGGGACCCTGCTCGCTTCCTTCTTGCCTGAAGGAAGTATATCATGGCTCTACTACGCAGACAGGGTGGTTCAGTTTCCTCTGGGCGTATTCGCCATAGCGATCAGCACGGCAGTCCTTCCGTCACTTTCGGGGCACGCTGCTGAAAAAGATCTGGATGAGTTCAATAGAACTCTTTCTCATGCCTTACGACTTGTATTTTTCGTCACCATCCCGGCAACTCTGGGACTTATTAGCCTTGGCGGACCGATCATTTCAATTCTCTTCCAAAGAGGGGCGTTCAGCGCACATTCCGCGATCATGACCCACCAGGCCCTGTTTTACTATACCCTGGGCCTGTGGGCGTTTTCCGGAATACGGATCCTTGTATCCGCTTTCTACGCCTTCCAGGATACAAAGACACCGGTCAAGGTGGCCATCGTTGCCCTGGTGGTGAACATTGCCCTGAGCCTGATTCTCATGGGTCCTTTGCGGCATGGAGGGCTTGCCCTAGCCCTCTCTGTGGCTTCCGCCGTGCAATTCTTGCTTCTTGCCCTTCTACTCCTTCGCCGCAACAGGGGGCTGAATTTCAGACCCGTTTTCGTATCCGTCGCTAGGAGTGCTCTCGCCTCTCTGGTCATGGTCTTGGTTTTGTATTGTGCAAAGAAATGGTGGCTTGTTTTTGACCCCCGATCAGGGCTCCTGTGGAATATTTTCTGCCTGGCAGCACTGATTTCTCTGGGGATGGGAATGTATCTCATGTGTGCCTGGATCATGGGTGCAGAGGAATTGCAGTCACTTGCCAGCATGTTCCGGCCCATTGCCAGGAAAAAGCCGGATGCAGGAGTCTCTTAATAGGAGAATTAATGCATGATTGCAATTCCAACAATTGTAAAGGTTCTTTCGGTCTTCGGGCTGGTCCTTCTCCTCAGCCGTTTGAAGATAGGATTGAGCATCGCCCTTTTCACAGGCTCCCTGATCCTGGGTTTCTGGATGAGGCTCGGACCGACGAAATTGCTGCAAAGCGCCCTCACGAGTCTTGCAGATATCCAGACTATCACTCTGATCCTGATCGTGGGGATCATACTTATTATGAGCCGACTCATGAAGGATGCCGGGCACCTGGATCGGATTATGGAAAGCTTCGGCACCCTGTCAAGTGACCCGCGCGTCGCGGGTGCGGTTATGCCCGCGCTGATAGGTCTGCTGCCCATGCCGGGAGGCGCTCTCTTTTCAGCTCCCATGGTGGATGCCGCACTCTGCAGGAATGAGATGTCAGGGGAAGTGAAGACCGTTGTAAACTACTGGTTCCGTCATATCTGGGAATACTGGTGGCCGCTTTATCCGGGAATGGTTCTTGCCGTCGCATTACTCAAGGTCGATGCATGGCGTTTCATGGCCATCATGGTGCCTATGACCGTTGTGACTGTTCTTGCAGGGATATTTTTTATTTTGAGACCTTTTGGGCAGACACCGGGGAAGGATGCGGGGACTTTTTACTGGGGGAATATGGGAAAATTCCTGTGGGAGATTATGCCTATCCTTGTTGTCGTCGGTGTCATCATAATACTGGGGGGTATTTCCGATCTCCTGATGATGGGCGGGGTGAACATCAATATCCCGGGGGCTGTTTCCATTCTCCCGGGGCTTGTGGCGGCGACCATATGGGTATGTGTGGTGAATCATGTCAACCTGAAAAAGGTGTTTCATGCGGTCTCGGATAAGGGTTTTCTCCCCATGATTTTCCTTGTTGTTTCAATCATGATTTTCAAAGGGGTGATGAGTGACAGTGGTGCGGTTATCCAGATCCGTGATGAACTAATGGCGTATCATGTGCCGATTATTCTTGTTATCCTGCTCATGCCGTTTCTCTCGGGCCTGATAACAGGCATTGCCATAGGTTTTGTGGGAACCTCCTTCCCTTTGATTATCCCCATGTTTCATACGACGGATCTGTTTACCTATCTTTCCTGGGCCGCACTGGCATACAGTTTTGGCTACATGGGCATGATGCTCTCTCCGGTTCACCTTTGTTTCCTGGTGACGAAGGATTATTTCAAGGCGAGCCTGCTTCACAGCTATCGCTATCTCATCATCCCGGTGGCGGTCGTCATGGTCAGTGCATCATTGCTGTTTGCGGCATCGAGACTCATGTGAGGTGTGACACGGAAAATCGGAAAAGCAGGGTCTATTCCGGCTGGCGACGGAGGAGAGGGAGAAAGGATTCCATGAGGTTCACGGATGACCGGGAGGGGAAATGAGGAGAAAACTTGCCTCCATAGACCTCGGGACCCATACGGCAAGATTATTGATCGCTGAATGGGATGAGGACACTCAGGATATTCTGCCTCTTGCGAGGTATCGTGACTATGTCCATCTTGGGAGGTGTTTTCACTCGGGCAACGGGACACTTTCTCTCCCGTCGGTGCGTCGCGTCTCGGACATCCTGCGTGCATTCAGGCATTCCATTCACGAGTACGGAGTAGAAACGATTGTTGCGGGTGCCACCGGGGTGGTCAGGAGCGCACAGAACAGGGATGAATTTCTCCGGCTGTTGAGGGAAGAAACAGGGATCAAGATCAGGATAATCAGCGGTGAAGAGGAGGCAGTGCTTACTGCTACTGCTATCCACCATGCGATTGACATGGGAAACAAGCCTCATGTGATGGTGGATCTTGGAGGAGGGAGTACGGAGTTCGTGGTTGCTCAGGACGATGAATGGTGGGCTCGCTCAGTGTCTATAGGAGCATCGGTCCTTACCGAGAGGAATTTGAAAACAGATCCTCCGGCACGGAATGATATCAGTCAGCTCCGCGACGTCATCAGGCAAAGCCTTATGAATGGACTTGACCGAAGGCCCTCTCCAAGAGTATTTTCAATGGCAGGGACAGGGGGAACCATTGTCACCCTTGGTGCATTGCTGCAGAACGTTTCCCTCAGAGACCTGAATGCGCAGCAGGTACATGGATCGAAGATCACGAGGAAATCTGTCGAGAAGCTCTTTGCGGAAATGATCACCCTGAAACGGGAAGAAAGGATCAGCAGGTATGGGTTGGATGCCGACAGGGCCGGCGTATTCCCGGCGGGTGTTCTTCTGACCACCGAAATAATGAATTTTTTTTCCATGGATCAGCTCACGGTCTGCTTCTCGGATATTCTTGAAGGGTTGTTATGGGAATACCTTGCGGATGTATAAATTCGATTCCGTCCCTAATATATTGCGTTTTTTGTGGAGGATAATGCATATGCAGAAAGAGGAAGTTCAGTTCGGCTATACTTTCGATGACTTGCTGTTGATGCCCGCCCGCTCATCGGTGCTGCCGGGCGGGGTCAGTGTAAAGACCAGGCTTTCCCGGAATATCACGCTGAATATTCCCATTGTGAGCGCTGCCATGGATACCGTCACCGAGTCTGAGACGGCCATTACCATGGCACGCCAGGGAGGGCTGGGATTCATCCACAAGAATATGCCCGTCGAGCGTCAGGCCCTTGAGGTTGAAAAGGTCAAAAAGTCGGAAAGCGGGATGATTGTGGATCCTATCACGGTGGAACCGGAACAGAAGATTTATGAAGTCCTCGACATCATGAAAAAATACAGGATCTCGGGGGTGCCGGTGGTCAAGGCAGGGGATCTCTGCGGCATCATAACAAACCGGGATTTGCGGTTTGAGACCAACCTTGATCAGGAAGTGAAAGCGGTGATGACCAAAGAAAATCTCGCCACCGCAAAGGTAGGGATAACGCTCGAGGAGTCAAAGGCAATCCTGCACGAAAGGCGCATTGAAAAATTACTGGTTGTTGATGACAAGGGGAAACTCCAGGGCCTGATTACCATCAAGGATATTGAGAAGATCAAGAAATATCCTGACTCCTGCAAGGACGGCCTCGGGCGGCTCCGCGTGGGGGCGGCAGTGGGAATCGGGCCGGATACCATGGAACGGATAGAAGGCTTGATGGCAGCGGATGTAGACGTCATCGTGATTGATACGGCCCACGGACATTCGGAAAAGGTGGTTGAAACGACCAGGAGTGTCAAGAAGAAAATTTCGGATCTCGAACTGATCGCGGGGAATGTGGCGACTGCTGAAGGTACCCGCTCGCTCATAGATGCCGGGGTGGATGCAGTCAAGATCGGTGTGGGCCCGGGTTCCATCTGTACCACCCGTGTGGTGGCAGGGGTGGGAGTGCCGCAGATGAGTGCCATTATGGAATGTGCGGCTGCCGCGCGAGAATCGGGCGTTCCCATTATTGCAGACGGCGGAATCAAGTATTCGGGTGACGTAACAAAGGCCCTGGCCGGCGGCGCCGATTCGGTTATGATAGGGAGCCTCTTCGCGGGAACCGAAGAGAGTCCCGGTGAAACCATCCTGTTTCAAGGCAGGACATACAAAGTCTATCGCGGGATGGGTTCACTCGAAGCAATGAAGGAAGGGAGCAAAGACCGGTATTTTCAGGAAGACAGGGAGCTTGAAAAGAAGCTTGTGCCGGAGGGAATAGTCGGGCGTGTTCCGTACCGCGGGCCGCTCGCGGACACGGTCTATCAGCTCATAGGGGGACTCAGGGCCGGCATGGGATATCTGGGATGCGAAGACATCGGAACGCTTCAGACCACTGCCAGGTTTATTCGGATCACGCCGGCCGGACTGAGGGAAAGTCACGTCCATGACGTGATCATTATCAAGGAGGCACCCAATTACCGGGTCGAGTAAGGAAAGCCCGGCGGAGCACAGGAAAGGAAGAGTCGTGACGAGTCAACTGTACAGGCAAAAGATATTGATCCTGGACTTCGGCTCCCAGTATACCCAGCTTATCGCCAGGAGAGTGCGTGAGGCACGGGTCTACTGCGAAATCCACCCATTTCATATGGAGATGGAGAAGATCAGGGCGTTTGAGCCGAAAGGGATCATCCTCTCCGGGGGGCCTGCGAGTATTTTTGATGCGGATGCCCCGCTGGCAGAAAGGGGCGTCCTGGAACTGGATATTCCGGTACTGGGGATCTGCTACGGAATGCAGTTCCTGACCCATGTGCTGCACGGACTTGTAGCAAAGGCCGTCGACCGGGAATACGGTCATGCGCAGATCCGGATACTCGATCACCGAGATATTTTCCACGGGGTGGGAACTGAAGGTGAGGAATCCGTGTGGATGAGCCACGGCGACCGCATCGAAAAAATGCCGGCGGGTTTCGAGGTCCTGGCTTCCAGCAGGAACAGTCCCACAGCCGCCATGGCGGACAAAGCCAGAAGAGTATTTGGTGTACAGTTTCATCCGGAGGTCGTCCATACGCCGAGCGGAACAAGAATCGTGAGAAACTTCCTCTTTCGCGTGTGCGGATGCGAGCCGTCGTGGACCATGTCATCATTTGTCCAGCGCACCGTAAAAAGCCTCCGGGAAACCGTGGGTACCGACCGTGTGATCTGCGGGCTTTCGGGGGGAGTCGATTCCTCGGTAACGGCAATGATGCTGCACAAGGCAATAGGCGAGAAGCTTTCATGCATATTTGTGGATAACGGCCTCCTGCGGAGGGGTGAATCCCAGGAGGTTTCCGACCTCTTCAAGGGGCAGTACGGCATGGATTTTCACCTGGTGGATGCCTCGGAACATTTTTTGAATAGGCTCCGGGGGGTTGTTGATCCGGAAGAGAAAAGAAAGATTATCGGGCATGAATTCATAACGGTCTTTGAGGAAAAGGCAAAGGAACTGGGGAAGGTAAAATATCTGGCCCAGGGCACCCTCTATCCCGACGTGATAGAAAGTGTGTCTTTCAAGGGACCGTCTGCCACCATAAAGAGCCACCATAACGTGGGCGGGCTTCCGGAAACCATGAAACTGGCGTTGATAGAACCCCTGCGCGAACTGTTTAAGGATGAAGTTCGGGAAGCTGGGGTCGAATTAGGGCTTCCAAGGGAGCTGGTGATGAGACAGCCCTTTCCAGGTCCCGGTCTTGCGGTGAGGATCCTCGGAGAAATCACGAGAGACCGGCTTGAAATACTGCGCTCTGCGGATCTCATTGTTCAGGAAGAGATCCGAAAAGCAGATCTCTATGAGAAGGTCTGGCAATCCTTTGCGGTCCTTTTGCCTATCAGGACGGTCGGTGTCATGGGTGATGAACGGACCTATGAACATGTGGTTGCCGTCAGGACCGTGGACAGTCTGGATGCCATGACGGCAGATTGGTCGCGGATACCGTATGAAGTCATGGCCAGGATTTCAAACCGGATCATCAACAGCGTCAAAGGGGTTAACAGGGTTGTGTATGATATTTCCTCAAAGCCGCCAAGCACAATCGAATGGGAATAGCAGGAACGTCCGGGTGCAGAGGAGTGTCACGCTTGGGGAGCAAACAAAACCCGTTCCTCTGCTTATGGCGCCTTCCGTTCTGCAGGGGGAGGTTCATACGGAGTTGAAACAAGAGGCCCATGGAAGATGTTTATGAAAAGCGCACATACCGCAACAGGGTTCACGCGCGAGGGCTTCAGTCGTTCTGTGTGCGTGTAAAGGAAACCGATCTGTGGATAAGCGCGGGTGCGGCCCTGGAGCAGGAAGCGCGGGACCTGGTTTTTCAGTGCCGCCATGAAATCGAGAGCTATTTGAAAACCCATCCAATGTTTAAGACAAGCCTTCGGCCGCTTCCGCCGGATCCCTATGCTCCCCCTCTTGTGAAGGAAATGATTGAAAGCACCGCAGTGGCCGGGGTCGGGCCCATGGCCGCAGTAGCAGGGGCAATCGCCCAGTACGTCGGCAGAGGACTGCTGGAATATACCAACGAGGTCATAGTCGAGAACGGAGGAGACCTTTACCTGAAAGCCGAAAGACCTCTTACGGTATCTATTTTCGCCGGTGATTCCCCCTTGAGCGAGCGCATCGGTCTGCGTATCGCTACAGAACAGATGCCTGTCGGAGTATGCACTTCGTCGGGGAGGATCGGGCATTCCCTGAGCATGGGTGTGTCGCACGCAGTGAGCATCCTGGCCGCATCGGGTGCGCTTGCCGACGGTGCTGCTACCGCCCTGGCGAATACTATTCTGGAAAGGAAGAACCTTGAAGCCGCAGCTTCCGCTGCGGGAAATATCCCCGGTATTTTCGGCGGGGTTGCCATCCTGGGAGGAACCATGGCTTCATGGGGAGAAATCCA
>Ga0315542_1002387_pt1 | contig 11449 bp, 11 predicted proteins | sample SalMarSW160120MG_FD_202541 | JGI IMG/M metagenome (GOLD analysis project Ga0315542, IMG submission 202541) | Salt marsh sediment microbial communities from the Plum Island Ecosystem LTER, Massachusetts, United States - Salt Marsh Sediment SW1601-20 ... | reverse complement strand
AATTGCCGATATCAACTCCCTGATAAAAAGTTCCCTCAGACTGGTCCAGAATGTGCTTCATGTTTCCGGAATTGAGGCGCAATTAAACCTTCAAGAAGGGCTTCCTCCGGTTTTCATTGATGAGGATAAGATTCAGGGCGTACTGGTGAATTTGGTAACCAACGCCATTCAGGCCATGTCTCCCGGAGGCACCCTTTTCATCCGGACGGAATTTAAAGACAATCCGGATCATATTGTCATAGAAATCGAAGATACCGGCATAGGAATTTCTCCTGAGTACTTATCCAATGTTTTTGATCCCTTTTTCAGTACCAAAGGGACCCAGGGGACCGGACTCGGTTTGTCTATCAGTTACGGTATTATAAAAAGGCATAATGGAAAAATAGAGGTAAAAAGCAACGTGGGAGTCGGAACAACTTTCATTATAGAATTACCTATTTATACATCAAAGGAGGATACAGATGAGTGGTCACAAAATCATGGTGATTGATGATGAAAACATTGTGGGAAAGATGATAAAAGCAACTTTTGAACGAGACGGCTATAGCGTGGAGACCTTTTTGCATGCAAAGCCCGCATTTGAACGTTTAAAAGAAGAAAAATTCGGTGTGGTCATTACCGATTTGAAAATGAAAGATATCGACGGTATGGAGGTTTTGAGAACAATAAAAAAAGAAGCTCCGGGAACCAAAGTGATCATGATTACCGCCTTTGCAAGTATGGATACGTCCATCGAAGCGTTTCGAAAAAGTGCGGACGACTTTTTCGCTAAACCGATAAAGATCACAGAACTCAAAGACTGCGTTAAGAGATTATTAAACGAATCAGAGTAAGAACGGAAATCTTCATTCGGAATTTTGTTTAGAAGCTCTATCTAAACCTCCTATTCATCGGGTTGAGCTGTTTGAAGAGTGAAAAGCTCCAGACAATTTAAGGATCAGTATATCACATCCAAAGACCGATAAAAAAGGGCAAACCCTGTGATATGGATTTGCCCTGCAGAAAACAATAAAAATACTTTACAAGATTTTCTTATTGAAGATTTTTCCCTGCTTTAAAAGTGACAGCATTTCTGCCTTTAATCTTGATCTTTTCACCTGTCTGTGGATTTCGTCCCATTCGGGTTTTTCGATAGACCTTTTTGAATGATCCGAAACCGACTAAAGTTACCCTGCTGTTTCTTTTCTTCAGGCCTTTTATAATCCCGTCAAGAAATGATTCCAATGCCGCTTTAGCCGCGACCTTTGAAATACCCGCATCGTTAGCCATCTTTTCGACCAATTCAGCTTTTGTCATGTGTTCCCTCCCTTTGTTTGTCATTGTTCATGCCTAATAACCCTTATTTTATTTGAAGATGCAGCAACAAAAACAGAAAGTCAATACATAAAACGCTTTTATTGCAGTATTTATAGTAAAAACTTAAAAAAATGCTTCTATCTGTCAGTAATTGAGGCATACGATGCCTAAGAATGGTCATTTTTTTTTACTGAATCTCGCACGGGTCGGGGGTTTTCATATGTAAGGTACGTGAAGGTCCGCCAGAGGCGGACAAACGCAACTCAAAGATCCTGCTTAAATCGATAATACGAAAGTCTCCTACGTGCCCTTTAGGGTGAAGATGGATGAAAAAAAAGAAGCATCAATTTTCATGATAGATTCAGATATTATATTTTACAACTTTGAGTGGGAACAAAAATAGAGAAGCAAACTCTTTACCAGTTCGGCCATGAAGGCATAGTCCAGCTTTTCCATAGTGTCCGAGATCCGGTGATAATGGGGGTTTCGATAAAAGGCCGTATCGGTTACCATGACAGCCTTGTAGTCTCTGTGCCAGAATGAAGAATGATCGCTGAGTCGAACAGAAGGAAGCAGAAATCCTCCAACCGGAACTGTAAGTTTGACCACAGGAAGATTCGGATTTTTGCCAAACGCTTCAAATAAATCATTTGTAAATTTTCTGGATTTAAAATTGCCGACAATGCCGATAAAGTTTCCCTGTTTGGGGTAGTCGAAAAACATCAACGGAAACGGATAATCTTGGCATCCCTCATCATGACAGGTATAACCGACCATCTCCAGGCAGATCATGCCGTCGATCTGTTCGTTTGTTTTCCAGGCATTGTGGGCGTAAACACTGCTTCCCATGTGCCGGGTACCGAACGTCGGCGGTTCTTCGAGAGGGAACGAGACAAACTTTACTGCCAGATTCAGCTCAAGGTGATCTTTTTGCATCATCAAGTGACGGGCCGTCTCAAGTTGAACTGCAATGGCACTGGCGTTGTCGTCAGCACCCACGGTTCCGGCCACCGAATCGTAATGGGCACCAACAAGATAATATTTCGTGGGATTTTCGCAAAAAGAAATTTGGGCCACGACGTTTGACACCGTGAAATTTCGATATGGATAGGGCTCACAGTGAACCGGAACACCGATATTTTGGTAGAATTTTTCGATGCAGGCTCTGGTCTTTTCAAGATTACCGGGCAATAAAACACTCCGTTCACCGATGGTGATCGTCAGCATTTTTACATGATCCTGCAATCGTTTTTTGGTTGTTTGAATATCGATCATCAATTTCTCGGCTCTTACGGCGTTGATGCCGTGCATGGAAAAAATTATAAAGCAGATGCAAAAAAAGATAACGCATAAATTCATCAAACCAGTAGTAATCGAAAACCGATGAAACATCAATTAGGAAAGATTACTGATCGGTATCAGTCCCGGAATGCTGTCATCGGTTCATGGATCAGATCGTTTTCTCTAAAGCGGGTCGGTCGTAAAGGGTAAATATCTTCGATTTCGGACTTGCCGTTGGCAATGAGTTCGGCAACGATCATGCCGGTTGCGGGCGCGTGCTGGAATCCGTGGCCGGAAAAACCGGCGGCACAAATAAAATTTCGAAGTTCCGGAAACGAACCGATGACTGCATGATGATCCGGTGTCATTTCATAATGTCCCACCCAGCCGCGGATAATCTTTGCGTGCTCAAGCGCAGGAATGCGCTGTATCGACTTTCTGGCTGTCCATTCCTCGGCATCGAAATCGACATGATGGCTCAAGGATTTTTCGCCCGTGGGTCCGCCCAAAATCAGTCCTCGACCCTCCCGCTTCATGTACCATCCGGAATCAATATCGATTACCATAGGAAAGATATCCGGAATTTCATGAAAGGTATCCGTAAAAAAGAGATGGCGCTTTAAAGGACCTACGGGTAAATTCAGTCCGGCCATGGAGGCCACTCGACCGGCCCAGGGACCGGCTGCGTTCACAACACCATCCGCTTTGATTTTGTGTCCATCTTTTGTTTGCAGGCAAACAACGCTGTTGTTTTTGATCGAGATGCCGGTGACCTCAACTTGTTCCATGAAAACAGTGCCGCCCTGACGGGCCTTTTTGACATAGGTCTGAAGGATTTCTATGGGACTAAAAAAACCGTCTTCTTTGGTATAAGATCCGCCTGAAAGATCATCGACCCGAATAAACGGCCAGCGCCGGGAAAGCTCTTGAGGTGAAAGTGATTCAACGGGAACATCCAACACCGTCATCAAACGAGACGTGTTTTTTAAAATCTTCCACTGTTTTGGGGTTGTTGCCAAGAACAGGTAGCCGTAAGGTTTGAAGACGGGATCAACTCCGAAATCTTTTTTGAACCGTTGATACACGTTGCGTGAAATTAATGAGAACCGGATGTTCACGGCAGTAGAAAACTGGGTTCTCAAGCCCCCCAGGCAGGCAGAGGTGGCGCCTTGAGAACCGATTTCACCCTGCTCCAGAACGAGCACATCGCTGATCCCCTTTCGGGTCAGGTAATAGGCGATGACGGCACCGATAATGCCGCTGCCGATGATCACGACCTGTGCTTTTTCGGGACATTCGGGTTTCATTTTATCGTTTCCTATCCTGAGCGTTTCAAATTATGACATGAACCTATCTCAAAAACAATCTAAGTGCCCATGGCTGTGTTGCAAAACGGTTCAACATGCTCACATACTACGTGTATGCTCCGCTTTTTCACCGTTTCGCGCCCCCGATTCTCGGGATTTCGCAAAGCTCAACTTGCTATTCCTGAACCCTAATCTTATTCTTGACATAGGTTCATGATAAACGGCAAGCGATTGAAATCCATTCATCTTTGATCAGGATGTCAACACGTTCAAAATCGAGATCTTGCATTTTTTTTAAAACTTCATCCTTATCTGTTTCAAGGATACCGGAACAGACAAAGATGCCGTCTTGAGCCAGTACCCTTTTGACATTCTCAAGAAGGATTAAAATCGTTTTGGTTGTTAAATTTGCCGCAACAAGATCAAACTGTTCCGTTATCTGATCCACAAGATCGGCATCTAAAATGTTGAAACTCGATTCTGATATTCTGTTTTGTATCAAGTTTTTGCAGGCAATATCCACAGCGACAGAGTCGTTGTCCGTTCCCCAAACCTTGATTGCGCCAAGCTTTGCGGCGGCAATCATAAGGATGCCCGAACCGGTTCCTATATCCAGAAACGTACTGTTTCTTTTTAGATATTTTTCAATCATTCTGATGCACATACAGGTTGTGGGATGGGTGCCGGTCCCAAAGGCCATTCCCGGATCGATTTCGAGTACGATTTCATTATGCTCTCGGATATATTCCCGCCATGTGGGTTTTACGACGATATTTTCTGTAATTTTTTCAGGCTGAAAATAGGTTTTCCATGTTTGAGTCCAATCTTCTTCATTTATATCAGAGTAGATAATTTTGTATTTAATACCCTTTGTTTTTTCGAGTTGTGATAAATGTTGTTCAACAAATTTTTGCCTTTTTTCTAATTGGTCATCGCAGGGGAGATAACCGATAACCGCATCTTCTTCGGGTATGACGGGGTCGCTTCCCCAATCTTGAAAAGATTCAATCTCTGGTGTTTCGATAACCACGCCTTTAAGATCAAGGTCGTAAAACAGATTGGATATGAGGTCTACAGCCAATGGCTTGTCTTTGAAATCAAAAATGACTTTTGCTTCGATCCATTTCATAAATTAAAATTTTTCCTTTGGCGGGTTAAAGTAGCCGTGTTTGATGTCCGGAAAAGATTCTTTCACCTGACGGACAACCCGATGCATTCCCACCGGCGTTCCAGGCTCAGTGACGGCAGACATAACCTTCCAATATCTTAGCGGGTCAAAGTTCAGATTTCGCCATTGGATCATATTGACGGGGTATCGGTTAATAAAATTTATCAAAGCTTTCACTTCTTCCGGAGTGTCCGTGAACCCGGGGCAGTTGAGATAATTTATGGACACGAAAATTTTCTTTTTAAGTGCGATCTCAATACTTTTTATAACATCGACAAATGCATACCCTGAGGGTCGAAAATAGGCATCATAGCAGTTTTTTCTGACACTGTTGAGACTGATTCGGATGCTGTCGAGACCTGCGGCGATCAACTTTTTTAGAATTTCAGGTTTGCTACCGTTGGTGTTCATGTTGATGGTACCTTGCCTGGTTTTGGATCGTATTTCTTTTATGGCGGGCTCGATGACATCGGCCGCCAGCAGCGGATCTCCTTCACATCCCTGGCCAAAGCTCACAACACTTTGCTTAACCCGCTTGATATGACAAAGTGCGACGCCAGCGATTTCATTAGAAGATGGTTTGAAATCGATTCTGTCCTGGCTGTGTGGAATGTCACTGTTTTTTTGAAGCGACAAACAGCCAAGACAGTGTGCATTGCAATGTCTGGATGTCGGCAGCGGTGCCTCGTATCTTCCCAGAAAGAAATTCTTGGCAGCCGGACAGCCGTATTCCATGGCGCATTTTTCAAGGTGCTTTATAAGTCGGTTGTCGGGCATTTCTTCTTGAATTGTTCTGATTCCCGCAACGACATCTTCGGGTTTCATCAGGCGCAAATCCTGTCGCCTTTCTCGATCCACCCGTATGACGGCGGTTCTGAATTTATCATTGTGCCATCCGACAGCGCCGTATGAAAACAGGGGAAGAAAGCCGGCATTTTTATTTTCTTTAAAAGCACTGACAAAAGAGATGACATATCCGGGAGAATTAAATGCAGCCACCGGAAAGATCGATTCGCCGGGAGAGTAAGGATTTTTCAATAGTGATTCTATTCGATGATGCTTTATGTTATACAGCAACGGCTTTCTGTCCGGCATCAACATCAGCTCTCCCCCAAAAGGCATATTCATCGTGTCATCTATTGTCAGCGGGACTAAAGACGAGCCTGCCATTCCCACAGCCGCATACCCTTCAAGATCAAAAATTTCTCCGGCTTTATTGGATACAACCGCTGTAACAAATTTTTTTTTCTTTTGCATGGACGTGTTGCCTTTTATCGGTGTTGATAAAAATGTAATCATACCTGAAGCTCCTTTGAAATCGATTTGTTTCAAAGGGATAAAATATTACATTATCAAATTTGGCTGGTTGTGTACATCCGAACCTAAAATTATATAATGTTTGCAAAGGGAAAAATAATCGATTATTTTGAAATTGATACAATATATTTGCGGAGGAATAGGCTATGAAAACGTATCGAAAAGAATTGTGGTTTGAAGTGCCGACCCGGCGTGCATTGATCAACATTACGCCTCAGGTGGAGGCCTGTCTCAAGGAGAGCGGCATCAAAGAGGGGCTTGTGCTGGTTAACGCCATGCACATTACGGCCTCTGTATTTATAAATGACGACGAAGCCGGTCTTCATCATGATTACGAAATATGGCTTGAAAAACTGGCGCCCCACGAACCGGTGTCACAGTACCGGCATAATGTGGGAGAGGACAATGCAGATGCGCATATGAAAAGACAGATCATGGGCCGGGAAGTGGTTGTGGCCATTACGGAGGGTCGGCTGGATTTCGGAACCTGGGAACAGATATTTTACGGCGAGTTCGACGGACGAAGGCGCAAACGGGCTCTTGTGAAGATTATTGGAGAATAACCGGTTTTTAGATTCCAAAATGTTATACTCCCTTATGTTGCCAATTTAATTATGTTTCGTGATTTAATTCTCATCTGATTCCATTTCCTTCCTAAAGGATTAAAAAAATCCTTTTAATTCCTTTTATTCCCTATCCTATTCAAAGGTTGAAAAAGCTCCGACCCTCAATTAATAAAAGGAAAAGCCCGAAGAGCCACCTTCGGGCTTTAAAGAAGAGCTACTGCAATCAGCCGGAAGCTCCTCCCATATACTTCATTTCTACTTCATCCTCCGGCTTTTTGCAAGACCGGAGGCATGTCCATTCTGTTATTGATCCAAATTCACTGCCGATGGTGTGGGTTGACCTTCTGTATCTGCCGGGCTTGCTTCAGGGGACAAGCTTACTGCAGTGATCCATGCCGGATTGCGGGAAAACGAAAAAATCACTGTGAAGCGCAAAGACGGTATCGCCGAACCGATAAAGGTAAAAAAGCCCATCGCGAAGCCGAAAATCGTCGTCGGCATGGCCTGAGCGAAAACAATCAAAAAAACATGGATGATGCATCTTCCACAGTACTACCAACATGGGTTATGGGAGTTCTATGCAGGCTTTGGGGTCGAATTTTTCATGAGAAAAATCGCCCGTATTGCCTTTTTTGCGGATGTGACGGTCAAATTGTGGATCAATTTCCCCGCCGGGGATACGGCTAAAGATGAAAGGCATGGACATGATACGTAAGAGAATACTCGCTCCCGAACGGATCAGACAAATTGAGGGCAGCTTTGGCTTTATTCCTCATCGTTTCCTTGCCGATGGATTCTTAGCCGCGCTGAGTCAGCACGAACTGCTGTTGTATCTGTTTCTGATACTGGCCGCGGACCGTTATGGCCTGTCCTTTTATAGCTGCAATTCCATTTGTTCTTTGCTTGGCCTCACCGTCGATCAATACCTGAAAGCCAGAGATTGCCTGATCGAAAAAGATTTGATCGCTTTTGACGGAACAATTTTTCAAGTACTTTCTTTGCCGGCGCCATTAAACGCCGATCGCTGCCAACAGCCTCGATCAACGCGAGGAAAAGGCCCTGTGTCGATTGCCCAAGTTTTTCAACAGTCGGTTAAAGGATTATCCCATGATCGATAATCCCTTTCGAACACTAAAGCAAGCCATTGACGAATACCTCCAATGGATGCTTTCCAACGGCTATTCTTTCCGCACATGTGATACATATCGAAATGAATTAAACCACTTTTTCCTCTTCATATTCCGGAAGCAAATTGACTGGAATGATATCTTTACCCTTAATACACTCAAAGACTTCCAAAAAAGCGCACAAGCAGCGACCGGACCCGCGGTAAGAGGGCTTTGGCAGTATCTATTTGATCAAAAAAGAATCCATCAGCCCATAGATCCGCCGCATCGCAGACTGCCGCATCCTTACGAGGACTATCTGCGCTATTATTATCAAACCCGGAAAGTGTCATCCATCAAACTTGCCCGCATCAGACGGGTTCTTTGCGCCTTTCATGATTACCTTGAAAGACACAACTTTAAACTCGTTTCCATCCGCATTGAACAAATTGATGCGTTTCTGGCAGAATTTTTTGTTCCCTTTTCCCCAGCTACCCGTCAAACGTACCGATCCTATCTTCGGGGATTCTTAAAATTTCTATATTACTCCCGAAAGATCATCCGCAAAGACCTTGCCCCCCTGGTGGTCGGCGCACGTCAATTTGATCAAAGCAAGCCGCCTAAATTTTTACGCCCCCATGAAGTTCAACGACTCTTTGACAGCTTTGAACTTTCTTCATTCAAAGATCTTCGAAATTATGCGCTGGTACATCTGTCGTATAGCTTGGGTCTGCGCCCGGATGAAATCAGCCGCATCACTTTAGACGATATCTCATTTGCACAATCAGAGCTGACCTTAACAGCTCGGAAAAACGATCGCCCAGTCAAGCTTCCCCTCCCTGAAAACACTATGAAAGCCATTGCCGCCTATATCATCGGCGCAAGACCCAAAAGCAGCCACCGGAGACTTTTTTTGAATCTGGTGGCGCCTCACCGCTCCGCCTCCGCTACCTCGGTGGGTCAGCATATCACCGAGTGCATCAGAAAAGCAGGACTGCCCGGCACAGCTTACTGGCTCAGGCACACCTACGCGCAGAATCTGCTGGAGGCAGGTGCCTCCGTCTATGAAATCAAAGAGATGATGGGCCATAATACCATCAACTCGGCTGAGAAATATCTTCATGTTCATACTAAGCTCATGCGAAGGATAATCTTCTATGAAGACCTTTGAAAGCTTTCTGGCTCCCCAACTCAATAAATTTATCGCATATCGTCAAAACCTTGGTTATTCTATAAAACCGGTACGGTCATATCTTTTACGTTTTGATCGCTATGTAAAGGATAAGAAAATCAAGCATGATGTGTTGTCTCCTTCCTTTTTCCTCGAACTCAGAAGCCGCCTTAAAATGGAGCCGATGTCCGTAAATCGTCTTCTTAGCTCTGTTCGCGTCTTTTTTAATTTTATGGTACGAATGGATTACTATACGGCAAATCCACTAAAAGATATCCCGCCCGTGCCGGAGCATTCGTTTGCCCCCTTTATCTTCTCACCGGAACAAACCGAGCAATTAATTGAAGCGGTCTGCAACAGAATCCGTAAAGAACCAAGATACTACTTGAAAGATTTGTCTGAATATATGGCTATTGTCCTTCTGGCCCGATGCGGACTCAGGATCAAAGAGCCCCTGCGGCTGAAGCTCCACCATTATCGATGCCGTGAAAGCACCATTTACATCGAAAAAACCAAATTTAGCAAAGACCGCCTCATCCCTGTTCCAAGATCCGTGGCCGCAGAACTTGACAACTACCTATCCGTTCGAGATGCCTTAGTGGCTGAAAATCAAAATCCATATCTGTTCGTCGAAAATCGACAAAAAAGATTAAATGATCCCAGGCTGCGTTTTGTCTTTCACCGGGCAGTCCATGATATCGGCATTGATCGCCCCAGGCAGGTTATCGGCCATATGATCTTCGCCTCACCAACTCCCCATAGCCTGCGACACAGCTTCGCTGTGAATACGTTGAAGCGCATAAAAGAACGCGGCGATTGCCCTCAACACGCATTGCCCGTTTTAGCGGCTTATATGGGCCATCAAATCTATCAGTATACAGCTAAATACCTGAAGTTCATCGATGCCGAGCAGCGTCAAGGACTCCTTGATTTTGCCATCTCACAAAAAAAGGATATATGAAACTTGAAACGTGCATCTATCGGTTCTTCGATCAGTACCTGCCACGCGTAAAGGGCAGCAGCGATCAAACCATCAAAGCGTATCGGGATGTCTTTTCCTTGTTTCTGCCCTTTGCGGCAAACAGGCTTTCCATCCAAATAGCTTCTCTCAGGGTCGAGCATCTTTCCCCCGAAATGCTTCTTTCCTTTCTCGATTACCTTGAATCGGATCGCGGCAACGTTGTCCGAACTCGAAACCATCGGCTGGCTGCCATAAAATCCCTGGCTAAAATGATCCGGCTGATGTATCCGGAAAAGCAGAAGGAAGCTCAACGGATACTGGACATTCCGCAGAAACGTGCACAAAGGCAGCTTATCGGCTTTCTTTATCCGGATGAAACCCTGAAAGTCTTTCATTGCGTCGACCTCATCAAAAAGAATGGCTTTCGTGACTACACCATCCTTCATCTGCTGGAGGACTCCGGCGCCAGGGCCAGTGAAATCGCAACGCTTAACCTTGACTATTTCGATCCCCAAAATAGTATGTTGATCATACTGGGTAAAGGTAATCGCTATCGACAAATAGAACTGGAACAAAGAACCGTTCAGCTCATCAGACGCTATATTGCCAAATACCGCGTTAAACCCAAACCGCTTTATCAGCATCGCATGTTTATCAATCAACGCGGGACAGAACTTACTCGACACGGTATTTACCGCATCTGTAAAAAATATCTGCAGAAAGCCTTGAGTCCAAAACGCCTTAAAAACATCAATCCGGTTCACAGCTTTCGTCACAGTTGTGCGGTCAATATGCTTTTATCCGGAAAGAGTCTTACGGATATACAAAACCGCTTGGGACATGAAAATATTCAATCCACAACAGCTTATACCCACATGGATTTGACTCGCAAGCAGGCGGTGCAAAATAAATTTATTGAATACATGAAATCCAACCTCTCTGAAGATCCGAAGATCAATGAATGGATTGATTGGGAAAATAGAAAAGACATTCTGGAATGGCTCGATAGCCTCTAATGGGAAGCAAAGACCATAGGTCCGGTTTAAAATGGTATATAAAGTGGCAAATTGTTATGTTGACAAATTTCTTTCAAAATTGTCAATTTGTTTATAACGTGTTGTTTTTATATCAAATTTGAATATCCATGGATCAGGCCAAATATTATAACAATTTTAAGCGGTTAGGTATGCTCGCAACATAAATTCTCTTATCGGTGGTTTGGTTACAGCTGTGATCTGCAGATGATATTTCATAGAGGAACCGTTTCCCGATCAGA
>Ga0315542_1002386_pt1 | contig 11454 bp, 27 predicted proteins | sample SalMarSW160120MG_FD_202541 | JGI IMG/M metagenome (GOLD analysis project Ga0315542, IMG submission 202541) | Salt marsh sediment microbial communities from the Plum Island Ecosystem LTER, Massachusetts, United States - Salt Marsh Sediment SW1601-20 ... | reverse complement strand
ATATACCATATTAACCTCCTTTTTCATAATTGTGGATGTCAATTAGACGTTCTGTCTTCTGATCTTCTTCGTAGTTATTATACTCAGCAATAGTTATAAGGCATCCTAGTTCATCTAGACAGTCTGCTTCACAACAAGAACTTAGGATCTTTATATGAGAATCAATACAGCGCTGCCCCCAAAATTCGTAGGGTCCTATTCCTATATCGACCTTCTTGGAAGTGCAATGTTGGAGGCAATGAGAGCATATGAAGTTCATGGCAGGCGAGCCTTTAGAATGGTTGAGTTTTCATTGAATCTGGATATTATGCAGTCGAGGGAAAGAGCTATTTCGGTTAAGAGTGCTCTTTCCTCAGGGAGGGTATTGGAGAAGTTGGAGGCAATGTTGTTAAGATTTTGCCTACAGGATACTATACGACCCTTGATATGCCAGCGATTTTGTTGTAGCTTTTTGTGGGTGAGTTTGGGTTTCATCACAATTATTCTCCTTTTGATTTTAGTAAATCTTTTATAAGAAGCTTACGAACTTCTGGAGGTAGAAGGTCGAAGAGTTTCTTTACTTCAATCTGGGATCTCGTCATCTTTTTATTGATAGGAGTTATGGAAGCTTTAGGGCGGCCAACTTTGGTTATTGTACCTTGGAGTTCAGCCTGACGGATGAGAATTTCTTGCTGACGTCGGGCTAGGATGCGAATCTCCTCCTTGATGTGGGCTAAGTCGTGTTCCATAACTGCTTCGCACCGTTTAGCGGAGTAGAGGGAAGTGCGAAGAGACCAGAGTTCAGAGTCGAGGGTAGAGAGTTCGTCCGATGGTAAGAGGGAGGAGGATTGCTTTGTTACGGTTTGGAATGAAGGAATTGGCATTAGTAGACTCCTCACTGGTTGAAAGGGCAAGTTGAAGAAGATGCACCTCCACTAGCTTTTGGCCCTAAGTACGAATAGTCTAATATTCCTGATTTGATGCCTTCTATGTCGTGCTTGAAATATTTTAAAGCTAATTCCTTATCCCAATGAGGATCCCATTTAGAAGATCCTGGAAGAATTAGGCAGTAAAGATATCTGTTGGTATATTTTTCCACAATAGTAATTCCTATACTCTCTTCACAGGCTATTACTATTCCAGTAGTAATATTTCCAAGAGGTTCTACGAATGTGATTTCTTTATCTTCAAACATTATTCTTCTCCTCTAAGCATATTTTTAAGAGTGTCTAGTGCCAAGTCCACTTGAGCCTCTGGGACGGAGTCCTGAGTTGGTGGAGGTGGAGTTAGGGAGGCTTCTTTCGAAGCTGAGATTTTGGTGATTAAGGTGTGGGCTAGTGAGCGACCACTCTCCTGGAGAATGGCTTCTGCTAGGACACGAGGTTGAGTGCCTCGAGTGGAGAGGTTATGTTCTTCCAGGATGTGTAGAGCTTCTTCCTGAGTTTTCACTTCGGGAGATAGGTGTTGAATTTGGAGAATTGAGTTAAACATCTCTAGGGAGATGCGTACAAGTTCGGAAATTGAGCGTGGGGATTCATCCTGGGAAATCCAGAAGGATTCCAATGCAGCGAGAGTTCGAGCGTCCACGCGAGTAGTTAGAGCCAGGGTTGCTGGAGTGCGTAGTAGGGATTGTTTCAAAATGCTCCCTCCTCGTCGTCTGTCAAGTCTTCTTGAGAAGGTCCTTCAAATATTGCATCGAAGCACTTTTCACAAAGACCAGAGATTTTGAATTCTCTACGGCCGGCCTCAGAATAGCAATTCTCTAGAGCAGGTTCATGGCATTGGATGCAGAGGCCTTCAGAGTTTGCTTCTGAGACAGTTTTGCCGAAGAGTTGTTTGGATAGAGAATCTTTGAGTTGTTGAAGGGTTTTCATAATTAGTTACCTCAAATGTTGTAGCGGAGTTGACTGCGCTTTGGAAGGAGGGAGATTAGGAATTCTATCTCAGCTTCGATGGCGTCTAGGGATTTGGGAGATGTGGACCATCTATGCAAATAGAAAGGTGATTTTTCGCTAGCCCATTGTATATATGGAGTAGCTATACATCCATATATTTTAGTAGTTTTGGAAATAGGGCATCCATTACAAACTATAGATTGATAAAAATATACATCACAGAGTGGGCATTCTCCAACATCGTCTGAGTAGTCTTCTGGAATATGACTAGCATCCATTGCTTTACAGTTCCACTTTTGAATACTTTGATGGATTAGGGCTACGTCGCCCTTATTTAGTTTCATAAGATTACTCCTTCTCACCTTTGTGGTGAGTAGTTGATTTAGTCTCATCTTCTCGCACCCTCTCTAGGAGTGTGGTGAGTTCGTCCGAGGTAATGAAGCGGGAATAGTGGAGTCCGTGGAGAAAGCCTTTCTTCCAAGGGTGAGATCCGTAGCCTCGGGAGGAAGAGTGGAAGAGGTGGTCTAGAATTATGGGAATTTTATTCACTTGGTGTCTCCAACTTTCCATCGATATAGAAGAAATTATATCCACAAACTGAACATCTATTATCGAATTCCCCTTCATTTATATACTTAGCATTTAGGCCAGCATCCATAGCATACCCACAGTAGCGATATTTAGAATTACACATACACCTAACCATTCTTCTTTTCCCTTCTGGAGTAGTATAGTATCGACGTTTGGGTTTAGGTAAAGTGGACATAGTTATTCCTCCTACGCTTTGTAGAATGAGCAAGCACGACGTTTCTTCCATACTTGACGTTGGTTAACTTTTCTGGAGATAGGTCTTCCGTAGCCTCTACTTCTTGTGAGAAGATTAGAGCCTCCAGGAGAGTCTTGTTGGGAGATAAACTTAATCATAGCTTGTGCTACTATTTGCATGAAAGATTTGTTCATAGCCTGACCTCTAGATTTCATAGTTTGGCTCCTTACTTTGGATTGTTAATAGATTAAGACCTAACGATTGTTATGCAAGTGATTATTTCTTTATCTTGAGAAGTATCACTTTGACGAATTCCGAGCATGTGTTTTACTTCTTGAAGGATATCATCTTCTATGAGGTAAAGAGGTCTTGTAGGCTTATATTCTTTAATAAATTTATAATATTTCTTAACCTTGTGGCTTCCAAACCCTCTCATACTCCTCTCAACTGCTTCTTTATACTTCTGATCTTTAGACTTCATAGGATTACCTCCATCTGAATAGTGTGGGCATAATTGCCGATTGTTTATGAACCATAACACGAACGGCGTTCATTGTCAATACCTACATGAAATAAATTTCCGGGCTATGCCCGGATTGCGGATCACCCCAGTGATATTTGTCGAAGCAAGTTTCTCTCCCACTACTATCTTCTCTACTGTGAGTACAAGGAGGATTATAGTGTGTTCTGGCGGCACTATGTGCCACCTTGTGGCACGGGTTGCTTTGTTACATTTTGGAACGAAGAGCTCGCTCTCGCTCATCCATTCCCACTGTAGCGAGTGCTAGGTTGTGAGACTGGCGGAGATTGAGGGAGGGAGAGAATGTGATGAGGCGCACTAGTCGATATTCCCAATCCTCCGGGGAGGAGGAATCCCGACGGAGGCGTTCGAAGAACTCATCGCGGGATTTGAGTTGTTCCAAGTGGAGTTTGGAGAGTTTCTTTTTAGTTTGAGTCATGGTTGTAGTCTCCAGCTGCTTCTAGCGAAGCAGAGATTGAAGTGATAGTGGAGGATGCTACCTTGGTGGCAACCTGAGCATCATGCCACATGATTGTTGCCACAATCAGTTGGGCGAGGATTAAGGCTCCTAGCAGAGTGAATTTGATCATAGTTGGAGTATCTCCTTCAATTATTTTCAGTGATTAAAACTACGTAGTAGCTGTCATCATGTTGATATAGTGCTGTGAAAGCATCAGTTGTAGGATGACATACAATGACTACTAGACACTTATTCCAACAATCAACATCTGTACGCATCTCTTTCAATTTCTCAAATGCTTTCTTACCTATGGGTAGGTATTTGAGAGATATTAACTCAAACTTATAATCTTGTGGATAAGAGATTATAGTTGTACAATCTATCTCTTGAATACTTATATAGTTTTTCATTTTTAACTCCTCCTGTAATTGCTCTGTTGTGAATTGGAATGAAGCAACCCTGTGCATCACTGGATGTGTGCGAATGCATGTAATGGACCGAACGTACCGAATGGGTGTAATCCACCCATTCCGCACTGAATTTTTTAAAATTTTAACTCCTTTGGATACACTTCGTGTATCACACCTTTGGGACTAGCGTCCCAGAGATAGTTATCACAATTCTTCCATAGGCTTACTACAAATAGCACCAGTAGTCTCAGCCTCCTATAGAAATTACTGAGGTGATGGATAGTTGAGAGACTGTACCAGGAGTTTTGGTGAATTTTATTAATTAAATCATATATTTACATATAAATAAATATAATATATATATTATATAAAAAAAATTGATAATACGTGTACACCCCCTCCTTATTTGTACTACACACGTTCGCAACGTTCAAAGGAACTGAAATGGAAAAAAATTCAGCGTGGAACGGTGGCATTACGCACGTTCGGTGCATTCATTCCGTTCATGGCATTACACACGTTCATCCTATCCATCTTATTATCAACAACAGTGTGCAAAGCATAACTTAGGCTAACGACATATAGCGCTAGTGCGCTTAGTAGGAATTCTTCTACCCTCTACAACCACCTCCCAAGTGGAGCACTGCTCCATGAGGCGTAGCCTCAGATGAGGCCCATCTCCTTCAATTTCTCCATCTTCTCTTCCATAGTCATACTGGCCATACTCTCCCGGAGCTTTTCCGTAGCTGCTTCCACCGTAAGTGGAGTTGCCTTCACCCTTGTTGTTGTAAACAACGTCTGCCCAAGGTCCACACTCTTTGGATATTTCCCCTCTAGGAACTCATCCCAGTGGTTACGAATCTGGCTTTGCCACGCAACCCTTTGGGCATTAATCGCGAGGGTTTCCAAGATGGTGCGCTCAACATTGAGGTTTACTTCTAGCTCAACCTTGTGCACTCTCTTGGCCTTCTTCTCTTCTGCATTCATCGCCACCTCGAACATAAGTTTATAACTCATAGTAATCACCTATCCCTTAGATTAAGTTCAACTTCTCAGAATACTTTTTCGTGCAGTGAGTAGGGAGGCGATTGTAGAAGGTAGAATTTCTTCCCATTCTTTCTATTGACCCGTTTGTATTCGCCGATTCCGCGATTGATGCACATTGGCCCCATGCCTTCCAGCATGTTATGTCAATGATCACATTCACCCATACAAGAATGAACGTCCAACATGCAATCATGAACTCCCGATCACATGGTCACATTATTACATATTTTTCCCAGGATGTCAAATCCCAGGTCCATAATCCAGACGTGGCTCCCATTAGGGGGATTCCATTAGCGGTGGGTCCGAAGACGTTGAGTGTAAGTTATGGCTATAGTTCTTTAATTGTACCAATTGGGAAATATTCATTACGATAGACTTCATCTATAGAATGGATTCCTTTGTTGCGTTTTGGAACAAAGGGTGGATTTGAATTCTTCAGATCGAACGAAGTGAGATATTGAGAAGAGCCACTTGAGGTATAAAGTGAATCTTAATGATGGTTCCTACATTTCATTTTGGAACATAGGAATGGTCCTATTTCTTATCCTGATCGAGCGGAGCGAGATATCGAATCTTTCCTACCAGATTATAAGTAATAACTTGGATGGAGAAGAGATGGATAAATAGAAGGTGGAGGAGATTAGTGAGAACTACATTCTATAAATAGCACTAAGGTGCTCCGATTCCTAGGACTTCTATAAACACCAATTAATACATTGACACTCTAGTCCATATATGTTAAACCTATTGAAAATGGAGGAAACTTTTTATGACCACTGAAGTTAACTTAATGACAGTTTCGAATCCAGGAGGCTCCACATACACCTATGATAAAGATCGCTATTCAGATCCGACTCGTAGTGATGGACGTAGGGTTGAAGGGAAGAAGAAAGGCTGGCAAATTGCCACTATGTACGAGCGTCATCATGAGATTGCTAGGCGCATAGTACTAGGGGAGAAAGACTGCGATATTGCACGAGAGTTAGGAATCACTGCATCCACTGTTTCCTCAGTAAAGAACTCCCCCATCGTTCAGGACAAACTCGCTATTATGCGAGCAGTCAGAGACACTGAAGCTATAGACCTAGCCAAGGAGATAGCTGCCCTAGCACCACTCGCTCTAGAACGAATCAAGGAGGCGATTAACACTGGAACTGTTAATGGGAAGGAAGTCTCAGCAGTCTCTATCCTCAAAGAATCCAATGCTCTCCTAGATCGCCATATGGGTAAAGCAGTACAACGTACAGATAATCGTACTGTTAGTACAACTCTCTCCTTGGAAGATATAGAGAGAATCAAATCCAAAGCTCGTTCACTTCGTGAGGGTTAATATGCCTCTTATCAAAAGCTCCTCGAGTAAGGCAGTAGGTGAGAATATCAAGAGAGAAGAAGCTGCTGGACGTCCTTATAAGCAAGCCTTAGCTATAGCCCTATCCACTCAAGATAGAGCTAAGGGTAAGAAGAGAGGTAGAAAGATGGGAACAACTGCACATCATCTTCATAAGAGGAGTCTTAAGACATCATGAAAAAACTTGTCTGTTTAATGTTTGTATGTTTAATGTTTTCAGGCTGCGCGTGGGTAATCCCCATGCAGAAAACAACCACTACTTATACCGTCGCTGATGGGCAGACAACGATATTGGCCGATGGCACCCAGGTGAGAGCCAATTCCGTCTTGGTACAGAAAGAAACACCTACAGGGATTTTTGGACCATCAGACAATGATAAATATGTGGAAGGTTTCGAGGCGGACAGGGCCGCAAGAAAAGACATGATTGGGCAATGTTCGGCTCATTTCGGAGTCGATACTCCTATACCCGATGGAGCAGATACAGCGCAAGTCGCCTTAATTTCAATGGCGAATCTCAATAAGTCTCTAATGTATAAAGAATGCGTTGCCTCGGTAACGGCAATGCCATTCGGGTTAAAAAAGCCACGAACGCTACAGGATAATATTGGTTCTGCCATAGGGGTTACTCCTTATGGGTTTTTTGCCTGGGCATTGAAAGATAGTGGCGGAACGCGAATCGACAACAGAGATGGAAAGTTCACTGCTTCGGACAGCTTTAATACAACCAAGCAGACCTCTGTTGCCGGACAAAACGGAACCGCAAGCGGTGCTATTAGTACGAACCATGATAATCCAACAACATCAACCGAAATAACCGAGCTTCCGCCCACACCTCCAGTCACTACACCATAAGGAGAGTAATATGAGCAAAGATCTCATAAGTTTTCTTAAAATTGCTGGTCTGTTTGCCGGAGCTATTCTCGTTCTGTGGTGGCTGATAACTATCCCGATGCCTCCCGATACTAGAGAAGTGGTAAAGTTGATCATCTATGGCCTATTCGGGGCGTGTGGAATCAAGATCGCGATGCCAGGCCCTCCGCAGGTTGATCATGAGGAACTAGCCAAGAAGGTTGTAGCCCTTCAGGAGAAGAAAAAGGAGCCATCTGAGCCGACAGTATGACGAACGCCATTCTTTTATATAAAGGAACTTCTTTTGTTGACTGGCTTATAAAAAAGCAGACACGTTCCCTCTATTCGCACGCGGCCATAAAAAACGATGGTATTATCTGGGAGAGTTACCCAGGAGTTGGAGTAAGAGAAAGGAAATTTAATCCGAGCGATACATTAGCTGATGCTTTCGTTGTTCGGGGAATAACCGACAACCAATGGGAAAAGGCCATCGCTTATTTTTCTAGTCAAAAGGGAAAGCCCTATGACTGGGCAGGGGATTTTAGATTTCTTACTCGGGAATCAGGGACCATCGATGGAAAGTGGTTTTGCTCCGAAATAGTCTATGAGTGTCTAAATCAAGCTGGTTTTCCGTTGTTAAGCAGGATAGAATGTTGGGGGGTGAGTCCTGCTTTGCTCGCGCTATCTCCCTTTTTGACCCCGACGTCATGAGCTGTCCGGAATTATGAAATGCAAGAAAGTGGAGTAATAATTAATGTCGTCTAACAATATTATCTTCGATGTGACAAAAATAGTGGAGTACTTCATAAGTGGAACTTTCCTTATCCTGTGTGTGGTGCTGTGGTATCTGGTGCGTAAAGGGATACAAACCTGGACTTCCACTGTGAAGGAAGCTATAGAATCTCTAAGAAACGAGTTAGTAGGCTTACGCTCAGATATAAGCAGTACTTACGCCAATCTGCATAAAATGGACGTTCGACTGGTAAAACAGGAAGCTCGATGTAAGACATGTATGCACATCTTGTGGGATAGGAGGGAAGGTAAAGATAGGAGAGAAGAAGATACGCCTTTTTCTTTCTCAGAAGAGGATATCGACGATGACACAGGATCGTAGACAGGAGAACGATAAGGAGTAGAATCCAAAGGATATCTAATGATTAAAAAATCTGACGCAGAAATAGAAAGTGAAGCTAACTTACAGATAGAATTGCTAAAAGTATCTAAAGAGATACAAAACTTATCTGTAAAAATGCATGAGCATCACACACTATTTCGAAATGGATTTATACAAAATCAGAGTCAGATATTAGAAAGTATTTACAAGACTTTAAAAATGTGGAGTGAGTAACTAGGTACAATCTTATGACTATAATGACTCAAGATTCTGGAGCACTTAGCTTTCTCAAGGCTCGTCTGAATAACGACTTTCCAACTTCCAAAGATCTTACACTAAAACTTTTCTGTAATGATATAACTCCTTCAGATTCAGATGTAGTTGGAGATTACACTGAGGCAGTTGGAGGGGGATATGCAAGTAAGACTTTAACTTGTGGAAGTTGGACTATTTCTATAGCAGATGGAATAGCTCAAGCTGTTTATGTACAGCAGTCATTTTATCTTACTGGAACTCTCACTACCAATACTACAATCTATGGATACTTTGTAGTAGATGGAGATGGATCTCTAATGTGGGCAGATCTTTTAGACACTCCATTTGATACTACAGTTGGTGCTTCTTATGTGAATATAGATATAACTTATCAAGGAAGTAAAGGAACTATTTCTTAATGACTTGGCTACCTTCAGATATAAGTGATGATTTCACTGGAAATGATGGAGATGCTCTTAATACGTTATTGTGGGGGGTACCATACACAAGGTTTAGCACTACAAATTATGGCGCAAAGATAGTTGGCAATGCCGGTAGGATTTATTTAACCGGAGTAGCAGCAAGTGGAGGTGATACAAGTACAGTAGATTCATTATTTACAATATCAGGAGATTTTGATATCCAGATTGATTTTTTAAATCTGGTGCATTTAAACCACGTTGCTGCTGGATTCTCTTTAGCGGCAAATCTTGGTAGTGGTGATTCGTTTTTTATAAAAGCACATTACTATAGTGGGAATAAATTTTTTATTAGATTTGTTGCCGGTGGAACAAGTTATGACACAGAGCCCACAAGGACAAATGCTTATGGTAAGTTTAGACTATCTAGGGTTGGAAGTATTTGCTCAGTGCAATACATAGATGGATCTGGGAGTACGTGGTCAACGGCAGTAACTCATAGTTTGGACACAACTGACGCAACCATCACTTTAGAGTATTATGATTATAACTCCGGATCTGAAGTGCGTTGCGACTTTGACAACTTTACAGTCAATTCCGCTGATTCAATTATAGTTCCTTCTAATCAAATTATGCTACATAGTTCAGGAGGAGTAATTCTTGATGGAACTTCACTATATGACATAATCAGAGATATAACTCTCAACTCCTCTGGAGGTCTAATCCTATCTGGAAACTCTATACTTGAAGCAGACTGGATTAGATTTGTACTAGATAATGTTAAGATAACTCAACAAGATTCAATATATTCAGTGACTCAAAAGGTGTCAAAATTCATAGCAACTTTACTTTAAAGAGGCAACTAGATGACAATCACACAGGAACTTTGTAATAGTTTTAAGCAAGAACTTCTTGCAATGACTCCTCATACTGCAAGTGATATTTACAAGATAGCTCTATTTACTTCATCTGCTACTCTTAGTAAATCCACTACTGCCTATTCCACTACTAATGAAGTTAGTGGAACTGGTTATACAGCAGGTGGAGCAACTCTTGTAGGATTCAATGTAACTCTTGATGGAGATACGGCAATTTTAGACTGGACTACAGATCCAACCTGGGCTAGTTCAACTATTACTGCTAGAGGGGCACTTATCTATAATTCCTCTAGGAGTAACAAGGCAGTGGCAGTTTTAGACTTTGGTGGAGATATAACATCAACAAGTGATACCTTCACTGTAACTTTCCCAACTCCAGCAGCAGCTACTGGACTTATAACAATGTCATAATATAGTTAAAATTTAGGTGAGAATATGGCATGGACATCAAAGATAACGCTAGATGACAACAAACTCGATGTTGGTTTGGCTACAGCAATATGGAACGAGGGCCAATCTGATGAGTTCCGCTATTCCGAGCGTGTGCAGATGAATGCCGCAGGGAAGGCACAGATTGTCACTGCAGCAAAGGCAGCTTTAGCTGCATATCAAATTAAGACTGCGAATGAAGCAAACTATGAATCAATCCTTACATCCGCTCTCAATGCATAGGGGATAAAATGACACTCACAAAATCTAGCACGGTTGTCCATAACGACATAACGCTTACTGCTGGAGCGGGAGATACTACCTCGTCAACTCAGGACCTATCTGGAAAGGATTTAATAACCGCCAGGATACGCTTTACTAATGGTGGAACAGGTCCTACAGTAGCGGCTCAATGTTCGATACAGATGGCGGAAGTAGACACTGCTGCAAAGTTTATAGAACTAACGAGCTTGGATGGAGGAACTGATAATTCAGGAGTATCAGAATACGTTGTATCTATCCCTCCCACGGCTAACCAACTTCGGTTTGTATCAGGAAGTAATACTGGACAAGACGTTACTCTTAGAGTCGTAATCGATACCAACGTATACAGCTAATGACTATTATCACTCCTAATTTTGGAAGCATAAAGCCACCTCCAGGCTCTCTTCCTAATTTTGCCCATCACCTAAACAAAGGTCTTGTCGCGTGGTATCTGGCAAACGAGGGGGACGGTGGCACTCTACATGATATCGTCGGTCGTAATGATGGTATCATACACGGGGCTACTTGGGTCGGCCAAGCGTTAAGTTTTGATACTGATTATGTTGAGGCTGAAAATAGTAATTCTCTCAATCCGTCTAAAATTACTATTTCTGCATGGATATACCCTTATACTTATGGATATAATTATTCTTCTGTAAAAAGATACGGAAGAATTGCAAGAAAGGGGTCGAATTTTGATCTTACAATTGCATACAATCCAACGGCTGGCATATACAACGGAATACAATTTGGGAATATTTCTAAATCATATTCGATCTCATTGTATGAATGGCAAAATGTTATTGTAATTGATGACG
>Ga0315542_1002385_pt1 | contig 11458 bp, 12 predicted proteins | sample SalMarSW160120MG_FD_202541 | JGI IMG/M metagenome (GOLD analysis project Ga0315542, IMG submission 202541) | Salt marsh sediment microbial communities from the Plum Island Ecosystem LTER, Massachusetts, United States - Salt Marsh Sediment SW1601-20 ... | reverse complement strand
CATGATCTTTTTCCAGTGAATCTCCATCTGGAGTAGTTGTTCATCTGAAATTTTCTCAAGCCCCAGATTTTCTATCAAAACCCTATTCCCAGCAAGCCAATGTTCTACTTCTCCTCCCCAATGAATATCAACTCTACTCTCTATCTGAAATGTCTTCAAGAATTTATCCGCAACTTGAATTGCTTCACCCAGTCGTTCATCTGAGAATTTTGTAACATCGATTCCTGCAGCTTCCGCAGCCTCTCGCGTTAAACCAATGAACCCCACTCTTGGTTTTGTTAAGGTTCGATGTAAATCAAAAAGAATCGCACGTACCTTTGATAGACTCTCTCTTGGCATGTGTTCACAAAGAATTCTCGTGGCTAAAAAGAAAGCGTATTCAAGAATAAAGAGGCAGAGGCTGCTCTGTAAATGTTGCTATAAACTCCTCTGGAATTGCTATGGCGGTATACTCAATAAGGACTATCTGAAAGCAGAATCAATACCTGTTTTCTCTAGGAGGTCACTTACGATTTCACGAATTGGTATCATTGGAAATGGAGTCGCAGCAACAACTGCGGTTCGAGAGATTCGAAATAGAGACAAGGAAGTCGAGATAGATGTCTTTACTGATGAGAGGCATCCCTATTATCCACGCCCAAATCTTATTGATCTGGTTGCGAACAGGAAGACAATCAAGGAAACCATTAGGTATGATGTAGATTGGTACGAGAAGAATGATGTTGACCTTATGCTTTCCACACCTGTTTTTCAGATTGACACTAAAACAAAGACAATCATATCGACCTCCAAAGATTATGGTAGGTATGATTCACTACTGATTGCTGTCGGTTGTCGTCCCTTTGTTCCACCTTTCGAAGGTCTCCACAAAAACAATGTTCATGTCATTAGAACTCTTGATGATGCTCTCGATATTCGTGAAGCTGTAAAAGGTGCAGGGCGGGAAATCGTTGTTGGCGGAGGAATCTTAGGGATTGAACTTGCCGCCGCTATGAAGGAGGTGGGTGGGGATCCAATTGTTGTAAGTAATGAGAATCGCCTTCTTCCAACGCAACTGGATGATCAGGGAAGTATAGTTCTCACAAAACAGATTGAAAAGAAAGGCATCTCGGTTCTCTTCGGATTTGAATGCAGAAGCATTTCTGGAGAAACTGATGCCGAGGGAATAGTATCTGCTCAGAATGATACGATTAATGGAGACCTAGTTGTGATTGCAACAGGAGTTCGGTCGAACACAATTATTGCAAAGAACTCTGGAATTGATTTTAACCGGGGAATTACCGTTGATGAGCACATGCAAACTTCTGCAGAAGGAATCTTTGCAGCTGGAGACTGTGCTGAATACAAAAATCAATGGTATGGAATTATCCCGTGGGCTACTGCTACGGCAAGAGTCGCAGCTCAGAATATGCTTGAGCTAGGTAGTGCGAAGTTCGAAGGAACAACACCGTCAAATCAATTGCAAGTTGCTGGAATCGACTTGACAAGTATAGGTGTTATCAATCCTGATTCTCCAGACTACGAAACCTTAGTATCCGTTGACATGGACAATGGAAAGTACTTCAAAGCGGTTTTGAAAAATGATATTTTAGTAGGTGGAATCGCTCTTGGTAGTAGGAAGATAGCTTTGAAACTCCGAAGCCTAATTGTAAAAGGTGAGAATATTTCAGACATCAAACAATCTCTGTTCGATGATGAATGATTTTTGCTAAACTGGACATGAAGCAGGTCTATCTTCCTTGAGCGCCGCAATAATGTTGTGAAGACACTCACCGCAGAGGTCTGAAGAAAATCTTGCATTCTCTGGTGCCAAGATTTCCAACGCCTGTTGCATCTCTTCTTTGCTAACTTCTTGGCCTCGTATCTTAATGTTTTGTTGTTGCGATATACAATGGTAACGTTCGTCTTCACCCAAATATGCCAGACAAAAACAAAGATCATCATCATTTGCTTTGGTTCTAAGGAATTCCTCAGAAACATATTTACTCCCAATCAGGTCCATATCTACATCAATCGTTACCATCTTTCTAAGATAGTTACCATTGACACAGAGTTGCTCACCTTCAAATTCTCTGAAGCATGGACACTGCTTTACAAGAAATTCTGTACCCTCACTCATAGCTATAACTCCTAGCATTATGTATTCGGTCAGGGTATTGATAAGCACCACTAAGAATTACTGAAGCTCTACGAGGGGTTGTCGCCCTTTACCTTGTGGTACAAGCGAGATTATGTGTTCTGTTGACCCCTTGAGTTCCTGCATGTGAGTCACAACAATCACCTGATTTATGCTATCAAGACCCGCAATTGCCTCAGGGAGCCATCTACGGCGCTGCTCGTCCAGGCCGCTACCCGGTTCGTCTAAAATTAAGAGACCTGGAGGAGGTCCTGACACAGAATGTTTCTGAAGGGCCGTGTTCACAGCAACTCGAAGTGAAAAGTTGACACAGACGTCCTCTCCACCGCTGGCTGCCATCAGGGATACTTTGTTTCCTTGTAAATCGTAAAGTGAAATTTCGTAGTCATCATCAATAACGAGGTCACTGTATCGGTCTCCAAAGATTTCTCTGAAGAGTTGTCGCGCTTCGGTTCTAATGTGCGGTCGTAATTGGTTCTCCGCAACATCTGGAATCGTTTCTAGGAGTGTTCTTAGATGTTTTGCAATCTCTGACTCTCTTTTGAGTTCCTCAGGTTTTTCTGATATTTCACTTGAGGCTAGTTGAATTTCTATAGTTTCAATCGACGCCTGAATCTTCTCAATGAGTTTCTTGATGCTTTTAATTTCTGATGATTCCCCGGAAGCTTCTGCTATTTTGCTTAGAGCAGTAAATGCTTTGTCCACTTCTTTCTTTGAAGGTAGATGCTCACTTATTGCTTCCAATCGTTCTTTGGTTTCCGTGAGAATCCCAATCTCCTTCTTTGTTTGTTTCATATCTTTCCCAATCTTAGAACTATGCTTGTCATAGATTCCCAATCCCATTACGCTATACAAGTCTGCTCTACGTTCTCTTGGACTGAGACGTGAGAGCCTATCTATCTCGCCTTGTCGAACGTAAGTCAACGCTGAAAATGCATGACGGTCCATTCCTAATAATTCAACAATCTGTTCATCGACACTAGACGGCCCACTGACTTCAGGTTTCCTTTCTCCTTTCAGAAATAGGTCTGCTGTAGTTTCAGCACTCTTCTTACCCGGATGGATTTGTCGAATGACTGTGTACTTTCTTCGGTTAATAGGTGCAGTGAAGTCTAACTCAACAATAGCTTTCTTTCCTCGGTGATTGATGAGGTCTTCCAAACTTGGTACTTTCTTTTCTTTTCGAGTGACTCGTCTAAAGAAACCAAATTCGATTGCCTCTAAGATTGAGGTCTTACCACTTCCGTTAGGACCTACGATTGCAGTAGACCCTGGATGCAAGATGAATTCCTGATCTTTGTAGACCTTGAAATTACGAAGGTTGATTCGGCCAATCACGTCACCTCACCCCCTAACAGTTTTGGTAGAATCTCAAGAATTTCTTGAGTCATCGTATCCTTCGTTTGTTCCATGTACTCGCGAATCGATTTTTCAACATTGAGGGGTTCAGACAGATTTACATTTCGAGGTCCCATACATTGCCAATTTGGTTCGATGTGCAGGAAGAGTGGGTCTAGTTTCTTCTCACCAAATTCTATGAGATCCTTTCGTTCAATTCCTCGTTCAGTTTCAGCATCGATTAATCCATTGACTTCCACTATGATGATTGGTTTGGTTTTCTTTGGTGCAAGTCTAGAAAGTGAATTCGAAACGGTTTGATTTGCTTCTTCACTACCCATTCCAGTAATATCTAGTCCAGTAATGAATTTGAATTCCCTCACATCATTCAGAGTTTCCAGTGTATACTCGTTCTTGTCTGAATTATCGATATCAACAACAATGAGCTTCTTCTTACCTGTCATCTCGCGATTCCAGTTCACAAGACACGTAGAGCCTGGTCTTCCTATGTCGTATTCTTCGTCCAACCAGAAGTTATGCTTATGTCCACACCCGTAGTAATCATGGTGAACAGGTAAGTCTTCCTTCATTACTGGAATGTCGTGTGCGAAGAATAATGAAATTCCCCCATTCGTTTTAGCATTATTTAGAAAGTACTCGAACTGATGGTTTGAAGTCCAAGAAACAAGATGCATCTGCACCTCTTTCCCATCAAATGTTTCAGTGAACGTCGAATATGGTCCACTACCGGTCGATTTAATGAGGTCCATTGTTTCAAGTCCTCGAAGCGGGCTGAAGTTGTATCGGTACCCGTAGGGAATGTCGTGGTTACCATCAAGTATTATCACTCGAACTTTGTCTTGCAGTTCTTTCAGTAATTCAATGACGAAAACCCGATCATCATTTTGCGGGAGTGGTGTATGATAGAGGTCTCCAGTGTGGACAAGAATGTCTGGTGAATGCCGCATAGCCATATCGATTGCCTTTTTCAGACATTTTCTGGCATCTTCTCTCCTTTCAGTTAACTGGAAGAGAGAACAACCAAGATGTGAATCTGAAATGTGAGCGATACGTACCATCAGCCACTCATCCCATTTTTCGTTAACGGTTTCGCACTATTTGAATGAGTCTGTTACGATTCAGTGTGATTCTCGGGCCTTAAATTCATTGAAGCGGAGCAAATTATTGTCTATCCTTTTTAGGAGACAGTATCTATGGTAACTACGATGACTCAGAAAAGTAGTGATTCTGTTCACGATGAAAAGTCCATGTGGGCTTCGATGAGCATTTTAAAAATCAGCGGAATCATGTTAACTATAGGAGTGTTTTGGAGAATTGCAGACCAATTTGTATTTGGTCTTGGTGAAACTTGGATGAATATTTTACCATCCAAGCTATTTCCATTTCTAATCATTTTCGGATTTTTCTGGAAATATAGAAGAGAAGAAATTGCTTCTGTCTTAGGTCTCTCGCGAAACCAATTGAAAACCCAGCTTGCTGCTGGATTGGTTATTGGCTTCCTAATCTCTGCACTCATTGATTTCGGTGGAACGATTTTCTACGGTCTGGTGTTTGATCCTACCTATCCGTTGGAGCTTCATATCTTAAATCAAGAATTGCTTGGGTACATGTTTCTCTTCTTTCTAACGAATGCATTTCTTGAAGAGATTCTCTTCCGAGGGTTGATTCAGAACTCGTTGAAAACGAGATACTCTCCGAAAATCGCTATCGTGGTGTCTGCAATCATCTTTGGTGTCTGGCACGCAGGCTGGCCTTTGTTGAATGCATCTCCAGGTGAATCTGTTGTCACGACAGTTTCCATGATGGTGTTTTTCACAGCTATACTAGGACTCCTCTTTGGAATTTACTATGAACGATTCAGTTCTGGAAAATCATTGATGGGACTTGTTGTGGCACACACTATCTTCAATTATGTAAGTGAGTGCTTCAAGATTGGTCCTGAGCCAACAATGCAAGGTCCTGATCTTGGGTTTGCTAATTCTGGAGTCATGGCGGTATCTATGCTGTTCTTTTTACTCGTGTTCTCTGTTCTGTTCATTGTATTTTGGAAATACAAAATCGAACAGGCTGCGGCCAGGTGGAATAGAATTAGTGCGAAAGTGAAGAACATAGTGCCTGGTCTGTCTAAGAAGGAAACTGCTGAACAAGACAATAACTTTGAGGTATGATAATTATGCAGCTAGGTACAGATTTGGTAATAATTTCAGGTCTTCTATCACTTGTGTTATCCGCCACAATCGGAGTCTATCTATTTCGACTCTGGCGTCGCCAAGACACAAGACTGATGACAGACCTACCCTTGGTATTTGCAATAACGACTATTTGTCAGGCATTGCAACTATTCATTCTAACATTGCCCAATATCGGAATAATCTCCCAATCGCTTGAGCTATTCCGTCTCCGTTCTTTGATAATTGGAGGATCTACAGTTCCTGTTCTAGGAGCTCTTCTACAGATATGGGCACCTAAATTTGAAAAGTATCACAATCGATTAGTGCTCCTCTTCTCAGCCTATTGGGCTATTATGGCACTATTTGGAATTGATGAGAGCTTTATCATGAACACTACGATTCCACTGATTCTCGGTTTTGGAATTGTTATGATTGCAACTTTCACTATTACTTGGAAGACTGGTAGATTGAAGGAAGTTCGTAGTGATCTCATGGTAGTATCCGTTATCATAGGGATGGCTAGTCAGACTCTCCGTGTTCCATTATTGACAACAGGATTCTTCTATGTCCCCGATCTTCTATTGATGCTATCTATGATTTTCATAGCACTTGCTTTTGGAAATCCGTGGTTCAAGAGCGGAACTAAATTAAAAGAAAGTACTGCACCACCAAGTGAGATTGCAGTCGCTGTCGACTATTGATAGAAAAATAAAAGGTGGAAGTCTTCGCTCCCTTTTCAAAGAGCGAAGGCTCGTTCCGCTATACTGTTACTGTCGAAGTTCTCATGGAGTTAAAGAGATAGATACATGTTGGAACAACAACGATATCTATTACTACATGAAGTACTATGAATAGGTTAGCAATTTCTGTATGGAGAAATAGGAATCTGATTACTCCGCCTACACCTCCGATAAGTGGTAGGAGTACACATAGTAGAACTAGACCTTTGCTGTCTAGATATCTGATGAGTCCAATTCCCAAGAATAGATACATTGCTCCATATGCTGCAGCACCTATGTTATGCCACACTCCTCCATAAACAAAAACCTGGAGAGTATGTGTGAATGCTGAAATGATCAATAGCACACCTGCCAGCAATCGAAGTTTGAACTTGGTATCCATACTTAGATTCCTCCTTCTGCAACTTCGCCGCTACCCATTGATGTCAATGCTATTGGTGTTTCAGCCATTGATAGTGGTACAGACTTTGCTTGAATGTGATTACTCTTGATGATGCTCTCTGTATGAGAGGTTTCCATAAAAATTGCAATAGTGGGATCCAAAGCGCCAAACTCCAGTGAATGTTTGAACTCGCCGTTTGCTTCTGATACCGAGTCATCAAATGCTCTAGCAAATTCTTCCAGACTAATATCATTCTGTAGCATCAGTGAAATTGTGTAGTGAGCTCTGCTTCCTTCTATTGTTCCAAGCACATTATAGTCTGCTAGACATGCATCAGTCGCTCTGCATGCTGCAGAGATTCCATCATTAACATGAGCGTCTGTGAGCTTTTCACCAGCTAGATTCACCACACGTCCTTTTCTGCCAATTCTATGGACTGAATACGGATCAGTATCGAGAATTGTGAGCATGTCTCCAACCCTGTATCTTGTGTAACCCAGCATATTGGTTACTACCATTTCATATCGCCGTCCCTTTTGCACTTCGGATAGAGGAATAACTTTCGGATTCTCCTTGTCTATTTCTTTCTCAGGAATAAACTCGAAGTAGTTGGTGTTTGGTAGCAATTGAATTCCATTGTCGATATTGGGTGTTAAAGTAGTTCCATAGAGACCTTCCGATCCCGCATAGTTATCCATAAGGAACGCTTTAGGAAGTGTGTCCTTAATCCAGGATTTGTACGGGTCTGAATCTATTCCGGTAGCACCTATGAAAACTAGGTTCGGCCATAGAGAATCAAGGTCCATTGTACCATCATCTTGCAGGCATTCTTGGATTTTCTTTTCGTGCTTTGTGCCCTTGAAGTGCTCAAGCAATCTGAATCCATACTCATTCTTCATCTTTCTCACAAATGAAAGTGACAAAGTCGTTATACCTGCCAACCCAGTGATATTTTCTTGGACGGCATACTTAGCATATGCCCAGAGTTTCTCATTGATGTCTGTCATATTGAAGACTTCTTCACCTGGCTTGACAAGTCCCTTCAGTAATCTATTGGCAATCATCTCTCTTGCTATTCCTGTCATGTAACCCAATGGAACACCATTAATCTCTCCAAGTACTGCAGGAGCTGCAAATGTAAGAAGCGTGCCATCAAACATCTTTGCATGTTCTTTCGCCGCATTCACATATGCCCATGTCAGTAGTGAACTGCCAGCGGTATAGTCATCCATGCCTGCCTTGGATATTGGAAGGGCTTTGGGTTTTCCAGTTGAACCCGAACTCTGTACATACCAGATCACTGGGTCCTTGGTGATGATCGGCAGGTTCGGAGTTTGTTTCACACGTTCGAAATAAGGACTCATGGAGTAGTAGTCAAAAAGAGGAACCTGCTCGCTAAATTGCTCAGGTTTTTTAATTGACTCGTATCCATAATCTTTTCCAAACGCCGTGTTACTGTGTAACTCAAGGATTGACTTGAGTTTTTGCTCCGTAAGGCGAATCGGATTATTCAGGATATTTGCAATTTCCTTTGCTTTCCGACGAGCCATTAGCGGCACAAGTTTGCTCATTATTGACATCTGTCGTCTTGCCTCCATCAAAAGGACGATTTGTCCTTACTGATAGGAAACGCATAGGTAATCATATGCAAAATATGTACCCTAGTCGTAAGAAGTTCATCATGAGCACTGTTCGAGCTCTTTGTGCATCCAGAAATCAACCGAGTAGCCAAGTAAGCGATATGAGCGTTTTTTTCCAGTCAAACTCTTCTATTGGTGGACTTCTGCAATATGTAATAATACATACTGCAGTTTCTGGAGCATATACTGTCAGATTTTCGGGGTACTCTCGTTTGGAATGAATAACGGTGTACTCACTAGCTCTATCCTTGTCCCGCTGGTACGATCATAGTCCTCCTCATACCCATGCTATTGCATTTGCGCCTATGCAAATTATGCTGTACATAAGGGCGAATTCAATTCTGGGTAACTATAGTGAACAAACAAGATTTCGTGGAAAAAAACCGTGATTCCTGCAAAGTGAAGCTTGACGCTTTGCAGAACTCCATCATGAGGCGTATTGAACTGAAAAAAAGCAATATGGTGTCTTCTTTCCATTCTTCACTAGGGTACAAGCAGCCGCGTTTCATTTCCACTTCTGGTGATTGACTTCTCACGTTCTCACAAACATAATCTATGATTGTGCTAACGCTGATGATAAGATGATACTACAACTCGAAGAACAACTGGAAGCTGCAAGTAAGGGCGCAAAGACTCAAGCAACCGTTGATGTCACCCTTCCGCTTCAAGTTATGTTCAGCAACACAGACCGGACGGTGATCAAGGCGACCATGCGCTACAATGGCCCTGACCGAGACGCTAGTCTTATGATGATAGTAGGCCTACGGAGCGACATCTTATCACCCTTCCAAAAATTCAACTCTGACTCTAAGAGTCGCTACCAGCCATGTGATATTATCGGACTAATTCCTGGCCTTGCACTGCTTGCATCATCACACAACAGCGGGCTTTCGCTCAGTGCCATATCTCGTGAGGATGCGACTCGATTCATCCTGGTCTTTGAAGGTCTTGCTGAACGAAAGGGTGGCAGCCTGAAAGCTCTCTCCAGCGGGATTCGTATTTTCATGACGCGCTGGACTGAGTGGTCAAATGTTCTACTTAGTACTTTGAAACGAGATCCGGTCATCGGGCATTGGGAAACAGATTGGCGAGAAGTACTAGCTGGTGAATCAGGTTTTGTTACAATGCCCTGGCACACTCCCCTTCCTTATTCTGAACGTGAAGTGGGATTACAACGAGTTGTGGTAGCATCACGGGCATTGCTCGCGTCGGTTCTCAACAGCAATCAGCTGAAAATACCGATGATCGCAGGGCTCAGGGATTGGCTCGATAATCTAAGACCCTTACCTGAGGTCATTGCTAGTACACAAATTAGCGAGGAGGCAGAAATCTAATGATGGTTGACGATATAATTCTCGGTATAGCCCGAGACCCCTATAGCTTACCCCAAGCTAGCTGGTTGGCAGGTGCCGCCGCAGGTCTACAAATTCTCAAGCCCCGCACACCCAAGTGGCAGTGGGAGGGATTTATCTCCGACGTTTATGACATGATAAATCTTCTAGGGAATGTGGAACCCGCTGAACCCGGAACAGCTCCAAACTATGGCGACGGTCGGATCGGCTCCGCCTATGATACCTTGGGCGGCTATGTTAGCGTAGCAGGTGAAGTATGTCCAGAAGGACTATTCTTCCGAGTACCTATCGCTCGACAAGAGCAGGTACTTGAACTATTGAAAGATCTAACTCTATTCAGGTCTCACGGAGAAATCTTAGTTCCCACCTATGATCTCCCAGCTTTCACCAGGCTTGTACCCTTGGATGGACCAGTTGCAGAACAGGTAGAATTGGAGGTTCTTCTGTGACTGAATTAGAAGCGGTATCTGGTGTTGGTCCGGCTGCCGCCAAGAGATTGAGGGACGTCTTCATTACCACAGCCGAGATTCTCAGTGTTCAGAATCCATCAGAGTTGCAGGCACAGACCAAGCTTGGAGAGGCCACTGTTGCCAAGATCATAAGGAATGCACGAGAGGTTTCGGGAAAGTTTGGATTCAAGTCGGGCATTGAATTAGAAACACAACAAGCAGAAACCCCGCGGCTTAAGTTCGGTATAGAATCCTTGGACAAAAAATTGTATGGTGGGATGGAAGTTGGTTCAATCATTGAGATATACGGAAGCGCTCGAGGAGGTAAGACATTCCTTAGTCACCAACTTGCAGTCAGGTGTCAATTACCCTACGAGGCTGGAGGACTCGAGGGACGTGTTCTCTGGTTAGACACAGAGAGTTCCTTCAAGACTATGCACATCCGAGCAAACGCAGTACGCTGGGGTTTGGACCCAGATATTGCACTTGCCAACATCAGCGTAGCTCCGATTGCACTCAGCAGTCAGATAGAGGAATACGCTCAGCAGATACAGCTCATGTTAGCTGAGGGTGATTACAAGATGCTCATAATCGATTCATTCACAGGTCTCTTTAGAGCTGAATATACTGGAATTGGTAATCTTGCATCAAGACAGTACAGCATCAATGCCTTACTGAACTGGATGCGTCGACTTGGGCTAGCAACAGACGCAGTGTTTGTATACACAAACCAAGTGACTACGCAGATATCATCGTATGGCGGAAATCCTTCTGCCCCTGTTGGAGGCCATGTGGTTGCTCATGCCTCAGATTATCGATTCTTCACACGTGTTGGAGCCCAGGGTAAGCGGAAGATATCACTAAAGGACAACTCAGGCGTTCCGGAGTTTGATGTTGAAGTAGAAATTGGTTGGGGCGGTTTGTATGGAGACAAGACCGAGAAGAAAAATACAGAGAAATTGATCTTCGAAAAACTTGGTTCTCTCAATTCTTCGGATGAAGAAGAGGGTGAAGGTGAAAGTACTGAGAAGAAAGTGAGTAAGGTGAAGAAAGAGAGCAAGAAGGAACCAGAGAGTCCCGAGGAAATAGAAACCGAGGTTGAGAAGGAGAATACTGAGGAGGACCTCAGTGCAGAGGTCGAGGTGAGTAAGAAGAAGAAAACGAGCAAGGAGGCCACAGCATAGTGACCTCTAGGGAGCAGACATTTAGAGTGTTCAGATGCCCACAC
>Ga0315542_1002384_pt1 | contig 11463 bp, 3 predicted proteins | sample SalMarSW160120MG_FD_202541 | JGI IMG/M metagenome (GOLD analysis project Ga0315542, IMG submission 202541) | Salt marsh sediment microbial communities from the Plum Island Ecosystem LTER, Massachusetts, United States - Salt Marsh Sediment SW1601-20 ... | reverse complement strand
TCGACAAGGTGTCGGCAAATCGAGAGACCTAAACCACTGCCACCGGTTTTGCGTGTCAGAGACCCATCAACTTGGGAGAAGGGCTGGAAGAGTTTATTTTGATCTTCAGATGCGATTCCAGGCCCGGTATCGATCACGCTGATGACAATTTCTGAATTTCCATCTGGCCCCGTTTCGGTTTTCGCTCGAACCGTGATTGATCCCTCTTCAGTGAACTTGGCTGCATTGGAGAACAAATTGATCAGGATTTGGCGGACCTTCATCGGATCGGCTCGGACGGTGGGTAAATTGGGGTCGATATCCTTCTTGAGATCGATTGGCTTATCTTTCAGCAAGCCGATAACGGTGGACATCACGCTGTTAATCAGGTCATTCAGATTAACAGCGTTTTCGAAGGCCAGTTCCATTTTTCCGGCTTCGATCTTGGATAAATCCAGAACATCATTAATCAGGCCGAGCAAATGCTGACCGGAACTGTAGATGGCGTTCAGGTCCTGTTCCTGAACATCATTAATGGGACCATCAATACCCTTGATGATCACGCGTGAGAAGCCGATGATCGAATTAAGCGGTGTACGCAGCTCATGGCTCATATTTGCCAGGAATTGACTCTTCAGGCGATCCACTTCTCGCATCTCTTCAACCGCTTCTTGAGCGACTTCGTAGGAACGGGCATTATCTACAGCTACGGCAATCTGATCGGCCAGAATCTGGAGCACTGATATATCGTCTGGGTTGAAGGCATCTACCTGAGTCGATTGGACATCCAAAGCGCCAATAATGCGTTGGCCGATTTTCAAAGGCATACCCAGTTCTGCTCGAGTTTGAGAGAGAAGGGGGTTGGGCCTATGTATAGGGTTCCGGATCACATCGTTGACCACCAGGGGCGCTCCCTCAGCGGTCACATGACCGATTACGGATTGCGATCCGACTTCTAGCTTGTGCCCCTGCCGTTTCATTTCTTCTCCGGCCTCGCCCGTTGATTCGCGAATAAGTGCATATTCGCCGCTCTCATCCAACAAGAAGATCGAGGCGTGATAATATCCGAACCGGTCGCAGAGTAAATTCGCTGTGCGGTTAAGCAAATTATCCAGGGCCAGCGTGCTGGATGTATCTCGGGCTATTTCAGCAGCCGTTTGAAGCTGGTTTGCCCTCCTGCGGCTTTCCTCCAGCAAGCGGATGTTTTGGATCGCCACGGCCGCCTGATTCGCTAAAGCCATCAACCGACGAGTTTCGCTGGAAGTGAATATTCTTGGAGCGCCATAGATGCCATTGATGAACCCGATCCACTGCCCACCGACAACTAAGGGAATGAAAATCGTGCTGCCCGCTTCAAAGCGATGCTGATATAAATTACGAGAATTCTCATCCATACGCTCGTCGCGAAGCACATCCTCAATGGCTGTTGGTACATCCGCCCTCAAATACTTACTCGCTCCTGGGAATGAATTCAAAGCGTAACGAGTGCTCACTGCTGAATCGGGTAGTTTCCCCCAACGGGCAATGGGGATGACCCATTCGGGTTGTTGATCTTCACGCCAAACTTGATCGAAGAGGTTCAGGCTGGTATTCTTGTCGATATTACCTAAGATGGAATACCGGCGCAAGATCGTGAGTATATCGTCGTAATTTTTAGCAGCATTGAGTTCAGCACTGGCGTTATAGAGTACTTCGGTTTCAGTCAATGCCTGCTGCGTTTGTTCAAAAAGTCGGGCGTTTTGGATCGCTGTGGCGCTTTGAAGCACAATCGATTCGGCCAGGCGCGTCTCGGGTTCAGTTAGTGTTCGTCCCTTTTCAAGAATATCAAAACCAATCGTGCCGATGACTGTGCTACCAACAATCAACGGGAATATTGCCAGGGTTTCTATTCCGCGTTGGCTCAATGCCTCATGAATGGGTTCGGTTAGCGGGCTCTCCTGAGCTTGGGTGATAATCAAAGGTTTGCGCGTTTCCAATACTCTCTGAGAAGAGGGATTATCTTTCAAAGGTATTACAACGCCGACTCCACTGGGTACGTCCGCAACAGTGGAATAATCTGCCATCACGGTCAACGCTGTTCGCTCTTCATTGAGCAGTGCTATTCCAGCGCGATGTACTGGGAGTGCCTGAACGGTTTCTTGGGCAACAATCTGCAATGCATCTCTGAGATCCAATGATGCGGCAACCGCTGTCACGACTCTGTTCACTAATTCCAATTCAGAACTGCGCTGCTGTGCCTCCTGAGCGCGTTTTTCTGCCAGGTCGATACTCTGTAGGTTCTGTACAGCCACAGCAGCCTGGTTGGCAAGGGCCATCAATCGGCGGATTTCATCCTCGGGGAATTGCGTAGGTGTGGTGAAAATCGCGTTGATATAACCGATCCATCGCCCAGCCACAACCAAAGGGACAAAAAGAACGCTTTGAGCGTAGAAAACATCAATATACAACTGGCGGATTTCGTCTTCCAGTCGTGGGTCAGTGTGTACATCCACGATGATCGTTGGCTCGGTACTTGACAACAAGTTTGTAGTGGAATAGTTTCGGATTGGATAGCGTTTACTGAGCGACTCTTCGGGTAAATCTGTAATGCGAGCCAGCGGGAAACTCCAATCTGGGATCATATTATCGATCCAGGGCCGGTTGAATAGGTTCAGGCTTAATAATTTGACCACTTTCCCTAACAGCGTATGGCGTCGCAGCGTCAAAAGAATGTCTGTATATGATTTTGCCGCATTGAGCTCCGCGCTGGCCTGGTAAAGCGTTTCGGTTTCCAGTAAAGCTTGTTGAGTTTGATCGAACAAACGGGCGTTCTGGATTGCCGTAGAGGCTTGCAGAACGATGGTCTCCGATAGGCGGATTTCATCATCTGTGAATTTTCGCCCCTTCTCCAGGATATCCAGACCTACAGTACCGATAACCTGGTTGCCGGAGACCAATGGAATAATCATCAAAGATTCGATGCCACGGTCTTTCATGACATCATGGATGCCTACGGTAAGCGGGCTGTTTTGAGGATCTTCGATGATCAGGGTCTTCCGGGTGCGTAATACTTGCTGAGATGAGGGATTACCTTCCAAAGGTAGCTCGATCCCTGTCGCATCCGGAGCATTTTCGTTCGGACTGTAATTGGCTATTACGGTAAGCAACTGGCTCTCTTCGTTATAGAGCGCAATTCCGGTTTGCACTGACAATGCCTGACCGAGTTCACTGGCTACAATATCAAGGCTGACTTGCAGATCAAGCGATGCAGCCACGCTGGAAACCACACGGTTAACCAATGCAAGTTCTTCGCTGCGCTGTTGGGCTTCTTGGGCTCGCTGGCGCGCCAGTTCTACGTTGTTAAGGTTCTGAATCGCGACTGAAGCCTGCCCGGAAAGCGACAGAAGCCGCCGAATTTCCGGATCGGAGAAAGTGGTACCCTGGTTGAATATGGCACTGATCAGCCCAATCCACCTTCCGGCCACGTTGAGCGGCACCAGGATCAAACTGCTGGCATTTAAGTGATCGATGTAGATCGTACGAGCTGAGTCATTCAAGCGCGCATCACTGGCTACATCTTCGATCAGGGTGGGATAATCGGGGTGAAATTGCAGATCGAGCGTGGTCCAATCTCTGATTTGATAGCGATTGGAAAGTGCTTCCTGGTATTGTACTGCCGACCAGCGGGTGATGGGCGTATACCACCTGGGCCGGTCTTCACCAACCCAGGCTTTGTCGAACAAGCTGATAATGACATCGGAAACATTGGGGTGACCCAAGACAGTATACTGCCGCAGCACTTTCAGGATATCGCCATATTTTGAGGATGAGTTCAGTTCCGCACTGGCCTGGTAGAGTGCCTCCGTTTCGGTCAGAACCTGTTGGGTTTGTTCGAAGAGGCGGGCATTTTGGATAACGGCCGCTGCTTGGCCGCCTAAAAGTTCTGCCAGGTGTTGCTCGTTTGGAGTAAAGTGATGACCAGGCCGGCTGCGTGTGGTGACCAGGGCACCAACAACCTGATTCTGCCAGTTAAGAGGTACCGCCAGGGCGGCATGAAAAGGCGCATCCTGGAAAATCTCCGAGCTTCCTTGCCAGGTGAGATAGTCTTCGACAAGTAAGGTTTTTCTTTCGCTGATGGCTTGCCCGGCTAACCCCTCTCCTGGCTTTAAGCGACGGCCGACCATCCGAGTTTGAGCCACCTGATGGGAGATAACTAACTCCAGATCCTGAGTTTGTTCTCGCCACAACCAGACACCACCGCCGTCAGCATCCAACAATTCCATTGCTCTACGCATAATGATCTCGAGCACGCTGTTGAGATCACGTTGTTCTTCGGCCAATTCCAGGGATACATCGCGCAGAATGCTCATTTCCTCTGCGCGTTCCTGGGTTTGTTGGAACAGACGGGCGTTTTCGATCGCGATGCCAATCTGTTGACCGGCTGCCTGCATCAGCGAAATGTCCTGGCGTTGTTCGGGTTGAGACGTATAGCTAAAGGTGCACAAAGTCCCCAGGATCTTGCCTTTCGATTCCAGAGGCACGCCCAGGTAAGAATGAAATCCCATACTCACTAAACCGCTGGCATCAATCGGCGAATCACGGCCGAGATCCTCGATGCTCAATGGCTTGCCCATCTCGTAGACCAGGGCGCACAAGGTGCCATCCAACCCATTATCCTCTGAGAGGCGGTTTAGGAAATGTTCCGGTAAGTTCTGATGAACGCTCAGGGTTAATTTGCCAGTAATTTCATCGACTGTACTGACGAGTCCAATTTCGTACTCGGTAGCTTCCAACACCTGTAGCAACATCTGCTGGAGAGTCTCTTTAAGTTCCAGAGATTGATTGGCCGCACTGGTGATTGAATATAAGGTCTCTGTATCAGTCAGAGCCGCCTGGGTTTCCTGAAAAAGCCTGGCATTTTCCAGAGCCAGCGACAATTGGTCGGCTACCTGTTCAACCAGGATACGGTCGTCTTCACTCCAATGGCGGGGGGAGCCTTCGTTCAGGATTTCCAACAGCAGATCCGAGTTTTGTGACCTGAGGGGTGTTGAATATGCCAGTACACCCGCCTCTTCTGGATGATCACTATCGCGTGCGATCGTTCTTCTTTCCAGAAGGCTCTCTTCCCCAACCGGTGTCAGGATATTTTTCGCGGGAAGAATACCATGATCTTGAGCTAAGAAACCGATATTTTGAGCTTTGCCCGAACCATTTCTCGGCCAGGAAGGAGCCGGGATAGGTCGCGTCGGTATTCCCCCCGAAGGTTTTGGTGGTACTGCTGGCGTATCAAAAGGAGGCTCAGGAATGTTTTCTGCTGCTGGCAGGTTCACAATTTGGGTGAAGCCATGCCAGCCTTGTTTTTGCGCCCCCGCGGTTTGTGCTTTAAAAATATGTACTGAAACATCCAAAAATTCTCCGGTTGCAGGCAGGCGATACTTAAGGGAGACTTCCACAGGAAATTGGTCGTCTTCATTCTCCAATGCAGTCTTTAGCACCTGTGAGGATTCGTTCTCCAAGAGGAAGCCGGTGATTGTTTGCCCGATCATCTCATCCGGCTGTACTCCTAAATAGTCTGACACTTCTGGGCTGCAAGCCGTGAAACAGCCGCGTTCGTCGCATTGCCAGGTCCAACCCGTTAAAGATTGATCGAGGCCGGGGAGCATCGCGTTGGATGGCGAATATGCTGTATCTTCTTCCAGGTCGGCAAAAAGGCTGTCAAGCCGGTTTTGCAATTTTTTCTTGGACATGCTGGATTAGCTCCTCAGCCAATGCGGTGTATTGCAGGGCGCTGCGGGTGTTTGGTTTATAATGGGTGATCGGGATTCCTGCCACAGCGCTTTCACGAAGTTTCGTGTCAATATCGATAACCGTCTCAAAAAGACCTTCTCCAAAGGTTGCCCGGATCTGCTCATTTAAATTGCGGTGAATGCGGTTTCGCCTGTCATGCATTGTAACCAGGATCCGGTAAATTAACCTGGGGTTGTGTTCACTTCGCAAACGACGGATGGTGGCCATCATGGCTTTCAGCGCGTGAGCTGAAAAGTACTCTGGCTGTGTTGGGATAATGAGCAGATCGGTGGCATTGAGGGCATTTACCGTGACTGCACCCATGGAAGGGGGGCAGTCCAGAATTACAAAATCATAAACCGTTGACTTACCCAGGCGCCCATTTAATGCCTGGGCCAGGATAGATTCATAATTATGGCGGATGGAGAGAAATCGCTCCGCCAGTTCCATCTCGGCAGTGGATGGTACCAAATCTAATCCGGGGATCGTTGTCTCGCGGCTGACGCTTTGAAGAGAAGCCGAGTTTAACAAAACGTCGGCTATAGAAGCGCGCAGCTTGCCAGGGTTCATTCCCAAGGCCAACGTCAAATTTGCCTGGGGGTCCAGATCGACTACCAGAACATCAAGCCCTCGCTGAACCATGGCTCCAGCCAATGAGACGGTGGTGGTTGTTTTAGCTACACCACCCTTTTGATTTGCGACAGCTATGATCGTTGTCATCCTGTTGTTCAACTCTCCGTCTTTTTTGGCACGAAACTCGAATCGTTTGGTGTGACCTGCACAGTATGCCCAACCTTATGACCATTGCGACCTGCATCCACTGCCTGCTCTGCAGATCTGTGAGGTTGGAGGAGAACCTGGGCTCGATTCGCCTGTAAAGCCTGGCGTAACTCCTGGACGGCGGTTTGCAGAATCGTTTGAGGGTCGTTTGAGGCTCTTAATTTTGCACTGATCTCACCAGCCAGACGTTCTCTTTCTGCACGGCGTTGAGTTTCCTCGTATAATCTTGCACTTTCCACTGCCACGCCAAGCTGCTCGGTAAGAGTCTCCAATAAACTGGTTTCTTCAGGTGTCCATTTCTTACCGGAGCCTTCTTTTTGGAATTTCAAGGCGCCAACCACTTGATTGCGAACCTTGATCGGAATTGTTAACGAAGACGAATCCTCGTTATTATTTTCCAGGCGACGTCCGGTTTGCGCTGCCTGAATCAACTCTGGCTGCCATTCACCTTCAATCGGGAATATCTCTTTTCCGGTATATCGATATCCTAGCTGAGAACGAGTTTTAAAAAGCTCATTCCAGGCCTGCTGGCTGATTTCACCATATGCCTGGCGTGCGCTTTCCAGGGCATTCTGGTTTTCAGAGAACAGGCGGGCATTATCAATCGCGATTGCAACCTGATCCGCCATCGTTTGCAAAACCAGGACCATATCCTCGTCAAAAGTGTGAAGCCGGGCACTCTGCACGGTCAAAGCTCCAATCACTTCTCCCCGAGAACGCAACGGTAGCGCGGCTTCTGAGCGGGTTTCTGATAATTCGGGAGTACCCAGGCGGATCGAATCCTCCTTTGCGATCATAGTCACCCGTGGCTGTGCATTTGCTATACTCCAGCCCACCATTCCACTGCCACGCTTGATACGATGCCCACGCGCCTGCATGGCTTTACCTGCTTCACCGCTGCCGGCCTTCAAAACAGCCCATTCAGCGCCCGGGTCGATCAGGAACAGCCCGACATAATACAAATCGAAGCGGTTTTGAATCAGGTCGACAACGTGTTGAATTAATTCATCGCTATCCAATATGGAAGAAGCTGCCCGTCCGATCTCGATGGAGGCTTCCAGATATCTTGAACGCTGCTGAAGCCTTGCCGTGCGTTCCGTGATCTGCTCTTCAAGTGAAGTCTGGACAGTGGCAAGTTTGCGGTTACTTTGCGCCAGGGAAGCTTGATTCTTGTATGAGCGTAACAATGCCTGGCTGAGATTATTGATTCCAAAGTAAAGTAGGAACGCAGAAAAAATCAATAACGAGCTATCTGTGATCCAATGTTCTTGCAGCGATACAGCCATATGCGTGATCATTCCAAGTTGATCAGCAATCGTCAACGCCAGCATTGTTAGGATGGTTAAGCCGGATAAAACTATCGCAGATCGCGCGCTTAAAATCAGTGAGGCAATAATGAGAATAATGAAGTATATGTTTATAAAGGGATGAGAGATACCACCTAAACTGTAAACAGCTAGGGTGGTTACGATCCAACTTCCGGAAATAAGCAATATGCTGCTCAATTGTATTTTTCCAAGCCTGAGGAACAATTGGCTGGTGATCGCTAATAACAGGAAAATGCCGCAGGCAACAGCAATCTTCAGGTTGCCCTGCTCTATCGATAATGCTGCAATCATTCCAAAGAATGCAACTACAGATTGTGTCAGCGTGATGATGTTTACCAGGCTGGCCTGCTTGTTTTCTTGCTCATTATCGAAATTTGGCGCTGCCAGATACCTTATCATTTGTTCAATCATTGCTGTCACCTGCATTTTTGGAAAATCTTTTCCCAGATGTTTTCCGATTATTTGTCCGGCGAATAAGGCAGATAAACATGCTCAATCCGTTCCAGGGACTTTTCCCATGCGAACCTCAATTTCAGAAACATCCAGTGCAGAACCAATTTCACGCATTGCCGTTTTCAACACCGTGTTAATATCCAAGGTCTCGCGCACCCGAGCCGCTACCTGACCGATAAACTGCTCTCTTGAAGCCATTTGCTGCGCTTCTTCCAATAAGCGTGAGTTCTCCAGGATCAGAGCTAAACGGGAGGCAGCTTCTTCGATCATTGATATCGTTTCTTTCGGCACGGTTTCACCCTGGAATCTCAGGTTGAGCACACCGATTATCTGCCCGCGCAATCGGATGGGGACAGCCAAACCGCTGATCCCATCCACTGATTTGTCACCATTTTCTGACGCGGATATAGTGAGCTGAGGATCGTGATTTGGATAAGATTTCCACACAAGCTCGCCTTTTTGCAGTGCTTCTTCGGCTTCGGGGCGAGGAGTTTCTGCCGGTTGTATGTTCAAATGTTGGTAGCGATAGCCTTTCACACGGCGGGAGTCTTGGGTGAAGTTTTGCCAGGCATTCTGGGTGTAATGACCATAAGCTTGTTCCAGCTCGTCCAACGCCTGGTTCATACGTTGGATCAAACGAGCATTTTCGATGGCGATGGCTAATTGGTCCGCCATAGTCTGCAATATAGTGAGGTCGTCTTCATCAAATGCTGCCGCTTCCTGGCTCTGGACATCAAGCGCCCCGATGACGCGACCTCCCACCTGCAGTGGTAGCGCCATCTCGGAACGCGTATCCGGCAACAACGGGTTCTTGAAATGGGTGGCATCTGCGCCGACATCTAATGCGATATGGGGTTTACCGCTTCCCGTTGCACTCCCAACGATACCTACTGCTCCCACTTTCAACCGGTGACCCTGGGCTAACATCTGCCGTCCAGCCAGGCCGGTCGCAGCCTGCAGGACCGCGTACTCACCTCGCTCATCGACAAGAAAAATCCCCGCATGATAAAAGTTAAAGCGGTCTCGAATCAAATTCACTGCCTGATCCATGACCTCATCAAGATTTGTTGTGGTTGTGATATCGCGCGCTACTTCTGCTGCAGCTTGAATTTGATTGCTACGCCGCTCCAGCTCACGCGTACGTTCATCAACGCGCTGTTCCAGACCACCGATGAAATCCCTGAGCTGCAGCGCCATACTATTGAATGCTTTTGCCAGGGCGCTAATCTCGTCTTTTCCTATGACATCAGCCGTTAGCCCCAATTTTCCGGCTGCGATTTCTGAGGCTGTGCTGGCAAGTTTTGCGATTGGTTTTGCAATGCCGCGGGTAATCAACATTGCCAGGACAATCGCCAGGAGCAACGCTATGGCAGTCACAGCGATATTTACTCTTAATGTGGTCGAGAGCGATTGAAGCGCTTCGCCTTGACTTTGCTCTGCCATCAATGCTACTTGAAGATTGGGCAGCCAGTGATAAACCCCGATTACGTTGTCTCCTGCTACATTCAGGTAAATTCCGGACCCATTGTTGTGCGATTCGAGCACATTTAATACACCCTGAGTGCGCATGTTAAGATATCTCTGCCCGCTGCGTGATACCGTGACCAGAACATTATTATTGCCCACCAGATATGTTTCACCGGTTTGCCCAAGTCCGGCTCGTTCAAGCATGATGGCATCCAATCTTTCCAATTTTGCTCGGCCAGCGATTACACCGATCAGATTTCCATCCGAGCTATAAAGAGGTTGAGAAGCCACAATGCGATAGTTTTTCAAGGATGGGGCGTATAAAGGTGGCGCAATAAATTTGCCTTTGAGCCCTTCGATAAACAGCGGTTGGCCGAAAAACACTTTGCCTTCCTGGTTGAGATCGGTAGAAACGATGACTTTTCCACCCAGGTTCATGATGAAAATCTCATCGAACAATTGGGTTCGATCCAATGCCTCGGTAAACTGGTTTTTCAGTTCATTATGACTGAAATTGAATTCAGCCTCGGTTATAGAGCCTTGTTGCATCACATTGGTGATTGAACGCTCTACATCCTGCCTTGAAAGTAAATTGGTCAGGTTTAGATCCAGGCTATCGATCCAGGCATTGATTTCAGATTCCTTGAGGGTTGCGACAGATTCGAGCTGGTTGACCAGGCGTTCCTCGATATTCCTCGAGCTGATGATATTCGAGATCAAACCGGTAATGAAAACAGGCAGGAGGGTAATGAGAATGAAGCCGATCAGCAGACGGTAGCGGATGGAGCTCTGTTGAACCGTTAGAATCAACTGCCAGAGGGACACCAGCACTAATGAGATGGTTAAACCGGGTATGAAAATATTTAAGATTAAAGATAAAGAGATGTCAAAGCGGGGCAACGGGTGCAGCCAGGCTAATATCGCGATCGTGATGCTGTATGTGAGGGAAATCCCGATCCAAATCTTTACTTTTTCAGGCAGTGCGATCCGACCAACCAGCCAGATCATCAATATGCCACCTACGGCAATGTACCAGGTTGCTCCACTCCAGGCCAGTTCATTCCCCGCAAAAGCGATAGCAATCCCCGCCAGCACCCAGATACCGGCGCTTTCTGGTGCATCCTTGTCCAGAAAATATCTGCTCAAGAACGCAAGCCCAATCGCTATGGCAAGCGATCCAGCCTCAATCCATAATTGCCATATGTGGGTTTGCCAGAACAGAAACGCGTAAAATACGATCGTCATGCTCGCCGCGCTGACGAGAATCACGAGCATCCGCCGGAATGAATTCTTAAACCGCCGTTCGTTTTCCATAGAAGGATTGGATCGATCTGAACTCTGGTTATCCATCATCGTCCATTTTTGCCATTTGAATGTGGAGCTTTTCCATTCGAAGGCGCCTCATTTTGGGTTGGTGAAGGCTGTTCGGGTTCGCCTACGTGGATTGATACTTCGATGACATTAGGCAATTTACCAAGCTCTCTGGTTGCAGTTTGCAGCAGTGTATCAAAATTTAAGGAACGAGAAATACTTGCAGTCAATTCGTTAATCGACTGCTCGCGAACCGCACGTTCTCGGGCTTCTTCAAATAAACGGGCGCTTTCCAAAGCCTGGCTCAAATGCTCTTTGATACCGTCCAACAATGCCATATCCTGCGGCGACAATTTGCCTTCATCCGCTAAAATATCGA
>Ga0315542_1002382_pt1 | contig 11468 bp, 11 predicted proteins | sample SalMarSW160120MG_FD_202541 | JGI IMG/M metagenome (GOLD analysis project Ga0315542, IMG submission 202541) | Salt marsh sediment microbial communities from the Plum Island Ecosystem LTER, Massachusetts, United States - Salt Marsh Sediment SW1601-20 ... | reverse complement strand
AACCGTGCCACGCTGCGACGGATCGCACACCGGGCGATGCTCGACCGCGGCCTGGAACCCGACTTCTCGCCGGCGGTGACGGCGGAGCTCGAGAGGATGGGTGCGCCTCCCGCGCTTGCGGATGCGGCACGCGACCTGCGTCACCTGAGCTGGTGCTCGATCGACAACGACGACTCGCTCGACCTCGATCAGCTGACCGTGGCGCAGACTTTGCCTGGCGGCGCAGTCAGGGTGCTGGTGGCGATCGCGGACGTGGACTCCCTGGTGGCCAAGGGGTCTGCCATCGACGCTCACGCGCAGAAGAACACGACCTCGGTCTACACGGCGGCCGAGATTTTCCCGATGCTTCCAGAGCGGCTGTCCACCGACCTCAGCTCGCTCGCCGACCAGCAGGATCGGCCGGCCGTCGTGGTCGAGATGACGATCAGAGAGGACGGCTCCCTGGATGGGACCGATCTCTACCAGGCCCTCGTCCGCAACCACGCCAAGCTCACCTACAACAAGGTCGCGGCCTGGCTGGAGGGCGGCGGGCCGATGCCGGAGGCGGTCGCCGCGGTCCCCGGCCTGGAGGCCAACCTGCGGCTCCAGGACGCGGTGGCGCAGAAGCTCAGGGCGCTCCGGCATGACCACGGCGCCCTCGACCTGAAGACGATCGAGGCGCGGGCGGTGTTCGACGCGGACCAGATCCATGACCTCGCCGCCGAGGAGAAGAACCGCGCCAAGGAGCTCATCGAGGACTTCATGATCGCTGCCAACGGCGTCACCGCGCGCTTTTTGGCAGGCAAGAGCCTGCCCTCGCTGCGCCGGGTGGTGCGGACGCCGAAGCGTTGGGAGCGGATCGTCGAGCTGGCCGCAGAGGCTGGTGAGCTGCTCCCCGCCACACCCGACGCGCGTTCCCTCGCGCTCTTCCTGGCCAGGCGCCAGGCCGCCGACCCCCTCCGCTTCCCCGACCTGTCGCTGGCGGTGGTCAAGCTGCTCGGGGCGGGCGAGTACGTCGTCGAGCTGCCTGGACGGGCCGCGCCCGGCCACTTCGGCCTGGCGGTCAAGGACTACACCCACTCGACCGCACCCAACCGCCGCTTCCCGGACCTGATCACACAGCGCCTCGTCAAGGCCGCGCTGGCCGGGGCGCCACCGCCCTACGACGCCGAGGAGCTCGCCGTGCTCGCCACCCACTGCACCGCTCAGGAGGACGCCGCGAACAAGGTGGAGCGTCAGGTCAGCAAGTCCGCGGCGGCGCTGCTGCTCTCCTCCCACGTCGGCGAGCGGTTCGATGCGATCGTCACCGGCGCCGCGGCCAAGGGCACCTGGGTGCGCATCTTCAGGCCGCCCGCGGAAGGGAAGCTGGTGGAGGGCTCGGCCGGCCTCGACGTCGGCAGCCGACTCGAGGTGCAGCTCATCCGTACCGACGTGGAGCGCGGCTTCATCGACTTCAAGAGGGTGGGTGAGACCAGCGGCCGTTGAGCCGGGCGGCGAGCTTCCGGGCCTTCTTCTGTTCGAGACCCTGCGATGGGGCTTTCACTGACGGGTCAGTCCTCAGCGCGCGGTTGGCGACCACTCCGACAGCTGCACCAGTTGCTTCCCTTGGTTTCCCCCCTGCAACATCGTGATGAAGGCCTGCGGGGCGGCTTCGATGCCCTGGGCGACGTCCTCCCGGTACTTCAGCTTCCCCTGCTTGAGCCACCTACCCAGTTGCTCGCGCGCTTCGGGAAACCGGTCGGCGTAACCAGAGACCAGGAAGCCCTGCACCTTCGCGTGCTTGAAGATCATCTGGTCCAGCCAGCGCGGCCCCACTTCGGGCTCCTGGAGGTTGACCTGCGAAAGCTGTCCACAGACGGAGATCCGCGCCCTCGGGTTGATCAGTCCCATGACCGCATCGGTGACGGCCCCACCCACGGTGTCGCAGTAGACGTCGATGCCGTCGGGACAGGCCTCCTCGAGCTTGCCGCAGCAGTCTGCAGCAGTCTCACAGTCGAAGGCGGCGTCGAAGCCGAGCTCGTCGAGCAACCACGAGATCTTGGCGCCGGGCGCCACCACTCCAACGACGCGGCATCCCGTGATCTTCGCGATCTGGCCGACGAGCATCCCGATCGATCCTGCCGCCCCGGACACCACGACGGTTTCCCCCGGTTGCGGATCACAGATGTCCAGCAGGCCGAAGTACGCCGTGAGCCCCGGCCTGCCCAGCACTCCGAGCGCGGTCGAGATCGGTGCGAAGCCGGGGTCGATCTTCCTCAGCTCACTCCCTTGGACGACGGCATATTCCTGCCATCCCAGCATCCCTTCGACGGTGTCACCAGCCAGAAACTCCGGGTCCCTCGAGTCAACCACGCGGGCCACCGCTCCACCGGTCATGACCCCTCCGATGGCGACCGGCCGGGCACCGGATCCGGCGTCGCTCATCAGCCCTCGAATGCAGGGATCGAGCGAAAGGTAGATCGACCGTACCAGCACTTCGCCTGCCGCAGGTGAGGGCACCGGGGTGTACACCAGGTTGAAGTCCGACACCCTGGGGAGCCCCACCGGCCGTGAGGCGAGCGTGACTTGTCTGTTGACCGCTCCCATTGGATGAAAACATCCCTCCTCCGCAAACCTGTCAGCCGGCTGGAAGCTCGTCCGGCCCACCCTGAACGCTCCTTCAGGCGGCTAGGAGCCTCCTGCGTTGCGTCATCATGCCGACGTGGGGCCCGCTGCTCATGGCACCACCGCGCACCGTCTCGAACTTGATCCTCCGATTTCCAGCCGGGAAGAGCACTCAATCGCCCTTGGGCGTGGCTTCATCGGAACCGTTCGGGACCGCCTCCTTGACGCTGTCCGCGGCGTCTTCAGCGCCTTTCTTGACCTGGTCCGCGGCGTCTTCGGCGCCTTCCTTGACCTTGTCGGCAGCGTCTTCCACCGCCTCGCCGGCTTTCTCGATGGCGCGGTCCGTCTTGCCCCCGAGGCGCTCGAGAGGTCCCTGCTTACGACAGGCCCCGATCAAGGAGATCAGTCCGGTGGCGATGACCGCCACTGTGAAGACTCGGAGAATGCCACGTGTTGTTCGCATGTCTGCCTCCTTACGGTTGTCGTTGGGCTCTGGCAGAGCCGTCCGCCCCTGTTGTCGTGTACTCACACCTCGGGATCAAGAGGCCGGCCCCCTGGGGACGCATTGGGTCCCCGGTCGCGCACGATTCGCCACGACCACCGGCGGGGGCCACGCCCTGGCGAGGCCGCCTAGATGCGGCGTCGACCGGAGACGAGCTGCACGATCAGGATGATCACCGCCACCACCAGCAGAAGGTGGATCAACCCGCCCGCCGTGTAGGAGGTGACCAGGCCGAGCAACCACAGCACGAGCAGTATGGCCAGAATTGTCCAGAGCATTGCGATCCTCCAGTCCCGCCGGGCCTAGCGCGTGCCGACGGAGAGCTCGTTGTGGACGTCCTTGACGCCGTTTGTTCCACGCGCGATGCGCTCGGCATCGCTCTTGATGGCCTGGGAGCTGACGCGGCCGATCAACGTGACTACCCCCTTCGAGGTGCTCACGTCGATGTCCCCGGCCTTGATGTCGGAGTTGGCGATCAGCTTCGTCTTGACCTTCGAGGTGATCATCACGTCGTCGAGCCAGCTGCCGACCGTCCTCTCCCCGACCGTGAGATCGTTCACCACGCCGCGCACGTTCTCCGTGTGCCACGCGACCCGCGCGGCCTCGAGGCGGGCGTCCTCGGTGTCCACCACACCGGTCAGGTACACCACGCCCTCGCGAGTTTCGACGTCCACGTGGCGCGCCTTCACCTTGTCGTTGGCCTGCAGCGACGCCTGGATCACCGACGTGATCCCTGCGTCTGCCTGCCGCGTGTCCTTGGGCACCATCGACGAGGCGCACCCGGCGAGCGCCAGCAGTCCGAATCCGATGAGAGAGCCTGCCACCGCGATTGATTTGCGTTTCATGAAGCACCGTCCTTCCTGTACTTGTCTCCAAATCTAGCCGCCAGAAACCTTTCCGAAAAGAGCATTTACTACCCTGGAGCGCAAGCGCGACCCGGGTAGAAACTACGCCTCCGGCGGCCACCCTCGATCGCCGCCCCTCGCGCCTCCGGCATCCGCCACCCGCCCGTTCGAGGTGCAATGCGCACGGCGCACGTCGAGGGGTTGAGGGCCGGTTGGGACGGAATGCTCGGCGCCTTCCCGGGGCCCTCCGTCGGGTGTGAGTCGTCGCTCGTGGTCGAGTCGCCGTCCACCCAGCGCGATGCGGGCATGGCCGGCCTGTTCCTCTCCATCCGAGCATGCCGGAGACGATGGTGGGCGTCTGTTCGCTGACGTGATCGCCGAGGCCGCCCGCCGCCTGTCCTCGGGCGCCAGCGAGGAGGCATGCCCGGCAAGCGCCAGCAGCCCGACACCGAACCACGGAGGCTGCTACGACGACGAATCCGCGACCAGCGAGGCCCGCACGATGAACCGGCTGGGCGCGTGCCCGACGTAGTTGAATGGATAACACGTCACGAGGCTGAGGACGGTGCCGCTGGTCGGGTCGAGAACCGTCGTATCCTCCGGATCCACGACCTCGGTCGAGTCCACGGCGTACTCGTAGGACCGCTCCGGCGTCACGATCCGGATCGTGTCCTGGAGCTGGATGCCGCGGAGCGCGCGAAAGAAGGAGTCCCGGTGGCCGGCGAGCGCCATGTTCCCGCGCTCGCCGGGCCGGGCCGTACCAGAGATGTGGCCAACCGCGATGGCCAGGGTGGTGTCGTCGTCCCCCTCCCGCACGATCGCCGTGACGCCGATCCGCGGGATCTCGATGCGACCCAGGACGAGCGGATCCGCCCCCGCCGTTGTGGCAGGATCTCTCTTCGTTTCAGTGAGAACAGGAAAAAAGGCGCGTTCCTGACGCGCCTGGTAGAGTCTGGTTGTCAAGGTCGCCGCGAGGGCCCAACCGACGAGCGACAGCCCGATGGCCCAGAGGGCCATCTCGCCCCGGCGGAGCAGCCACTGCGCGGCGCAGGAGGATCTCGTCAAGCTACCCGTCTCCCGAGGACACCCAGGCCGAGCGCGCCGAGGAGCGCCAGGAGCCCGAGCCCCGCGTACAGCGGGACGTCGCTCGCCGTTTCGGGCAGCCGCTCGAGGTGGGTGCTGTTCTCGGCCACCTTGACCTCCTCCGCCGGCGCAGCCTCTGGCACGGCCGCCATCGGAGCCGTCGGCTCTTCGTACGGCTTCACTTCCTTTTCCGGCGTCACCACGACGAGGGGCGCGGTGGTGAGCTCCGCTTCCTTCACCTCGTCCGCGATCGCGACCACCGGCTCCTCGACCCGGGCAGCAAGCTCCATGGCGCGCTGCTTCGGGTAGACGAAGTCATGGCCACCACCGTTGGGCCTGTCGGTCGCGTACCAGGTCCTGAGCACCTTGATCTGGCCGGCGCTTTCCGGGTAGTAGACGTAGCGACTCCCGTGGTCCTGCCCTTGGGTCGGTGCCTCCTGATGAGGGACCGTCAGGAGGGTCGTGAACAGCGTCTTCTCGTCTGCGCTCCAAACCTGCACCAGGTCGCGCCCCCAGGTGACCCGAACCACTCGCAGCTGGTAGTCGCCGGGCTGCAGAATCGTGCCCCCCACGTCCAGCGGCTCCGTCAAGGTCAGGACAGACGCCTCTCTGGTGTCCTGTGCGTCCGCCTTGGCGGCGAAGGTCACCCCGATGAGCGCCGTGCACAGGCCCACCGCCAACCAACTTGTCAGTCTTTTCATCTCAGCACCGTTCCCTTTCTTCGCTTGCTGTCAGCCCTTGTTGAACAACCGAAAAACGATCGCGCGGTCGACACTTTGGTGGCGATCATCAACACCGTCCTTTCCTGAAACTCTGTTCAATCTAGCCCTCGGAAACCTTTCCTGGAAGAGCATTTACTACCCTGGAGCGCAAGCGCGACCCGGGTAGAAACTACGCCTCCGGGGGCCACCCTCGATCGCCGCCGCTCGGGGCTCACGGGGTGTGGACGCTCGCCTGGGTCGCCGCGGGCTGTGCAGAGCGCGACAGGGGGTCAGGGCCCGGCCCCAGCTTGCGCGGCGCGGTGCGACTCGTGGACGACACCGGTCTGCACTGCTACCGCTGGAGCACCCAGCAGGCGATCGACTCCTTCGCCGACGCGGTCGGTTGCTCGCCGCAAGGCTCCGCCCAACGGATCGACGTGTACCTCTACCAAAACGGCCGCTTCACCGCCTACAAGATCGGACAGCCAGAGATCAGCGAGCTCTGCGACCATGTACGGCAGGAGCTCGGGGATCTCTTCGACGGCAACCTCTGACCGCGGGGAGGCGGCTTGATTACCATCAACGATGTGTCCTGGGTCCCGGGTGCAGTCCAAGCGCCTGCAACCACGATCCTCGGTCGTTGAGCCAGTGCTCGATACCTGACCCGAAAGTCTGCCTCGACTTTCTGAGGTTCTGAAGCCTGGCCCCGACCCTCGATCGTCAGCGGATGAGAAACTCCGCCCGGCAGCCGTCCTCGACCCAGATCCCGCCCGCGTCGTAGCCCCAGTGTCCGACGCAGGTGGCCGTGCTCAGCTGGCGTTGCAGCTTGACGCCGTTGCTGGTGTTGGCCGGGCAGTGGTGCGGTTGGTTGTTGTCCGACTCGCAGGTCACCACGCTTCCGGGCCCCGGCAGGGTTGTCGACCTCGGCCTGTTGCTGGTGGTCTGGGTCCGGAACTCGGCCTGGCAGCCGTTGTCGACCCAGATCCCGTCAGCGTCGTAGCCCCAGTTCCCAGTGCACGTGGAGTCGCCCAGCTGGCGCTGCAGTGTGACCCCGCTTCGGGTGTCGGCGCTGCAGAATGCGCGCTGGTTTCTCTTCGATGAACAGATGATGGTGCCCTCCCGCGGCACGGCCACCGCCCCGGCTGGCAGTAGCGTGAGCTCGGCCCGGCAGCCGTTGTCGACCCACACCCCGTCGCTGTCGTAGCCCCAGTGCCCGATGCACGACGCCTGCCCGAGCTGGCGCCGGAGCTCCACCCCGCCGCGTGTGTCCGCGCTGCAGAATGCGCGACGGTTGTCCTTCGACTCACAGGTCAGCTTCTGCCCCGGCGCCGGCGTGGGGGTCCTGGCCTGCGCCCCATACACCTTGAACTCCGCACGGCAGCCCTTGTCGACCCAGATCCCGTCCGGGGTATGACCCCAGGCCCCAGCGCACGATGCCGAGCTCAGCTGGCGCTGGAGCTCGACCCCGCCGCGGGTGTCCACCGGGCAGGTCGTGCGCTTGTTGTCCTTGGACTCGCAGACCACGACCGATCCGCCGGAAGGCGACGGGGTGCTCTGGCCACCGACGACCATCCCGAACAACGTATTCACCAGGCTGCTGTCAGTAGCGGTCTGGCCGTCGGCCTGCCCGAGCAGAAACTCACCGCGACATCGGTTGGTCACCCAGATGCCGTTCTCGTCAGAGCCCCAGTTGCCCGTGCACGGTGCGTCGCCGAGCTGGCGTTGCAGGGTGACGCCGTGGCTGGTGTCTGCCGAGCAGAAGGCGCGCTCGCCCCGGGTCGACTCACATACTATGGTTCCTGCCTGTGCGGCCGCGGGCGCGGCGGCGGCGACCAGCGCAAGCGTGCAGACAACAATCACGACAACGTCGCGACGATAACGCGCCTCGAACATAGCTCCACCTCCTGTCTTCAACCATTGTTCGTCGGTGTGAAAGAACGCAATCGGTGCGAGGTCAAACAGCGGCGCCAGCCGGGTCGGAGAGGGGGCAGCTCGGCCGCGTGCTCGCCCACGCACGGCACCGGCACCCACTCCCGAGCAGACGTCCATCCGCCGCGCGACACGAGTACCTGCACGCGCGGGGACCATCTCGCCCGCTCGGGCGCCGTCTGCACCACCGGCCACCATCCTGGGACGCAAGGTGTCCTCCCCCGTGGCCTCGATCATCAGATGTGCCGGCAATCAGGAGCCGGGGAGCTCGCCGCCGACCACGATCTTCACCACCTGCCCGCGTTCGAGCCTCTGATCGATGCCGACGCCGTTGAGGAGCGCCAGCTCGGCGGCGTCCACCGTCGAGGAGTAGCGGCGCGCCACCTCGGCGACCGTCATCTGGCGTGGCAGGGTCACCACCCGGACGAGCTTGGGCTTCACCTGGAGGTGGTGACGGTCGGTCAGTTTGGTGAAGCTGGCCAGGCAGCGCTGGAGGTCACTGCCGAAGGAGTCCCAGCGCTCTCCTGCGGTGTAGCCGAGGAGGCGGTAGACGTGGCCTCCCTCGGAAACGAACCCGGCCACCCCGCGCAGGGTTTGCGACTGCTGGCTGGAAGCAACCGTGCGGAAGTAGTAGTAGCCCTGCCGCCACGAGTTGCCACGCTCGACGTCACCCTGTTTGAAGAAAGCCTCGGCCGCGGCCTGAGGGCTGCCCTCCTCGGCCAGGGTGAGCACCACCACCGCGTCCTTGGCCGGGCTCAGCGCGCCGACCGCCTGGCGCTGGTTGACGATCACCCAGCCGGGCGGGAAGGTGAGCTGGAAGGCGAGCTCGGGGTGGTAGAAGATGTTGCCGACGGCATACCCCTGCCGCGGATCGTCGCCGAACACCAACCCCTCCAATCGATGCAGGTAGGAATCACGATCGACCCGTCCCGTTTGCTGGTCTCCGGTCAGCTGCTGCACCTGCTCCGAGATCGACTCCGCCCGCCTCTCCGGCGCCGGATGAGTGGACGCCCAGACCGGGATGCCCCCGCCGCCCTCGGCCTGGCTCACCCTGGCCAGGGTGTCGAAGACCTTGGCCATCTGGTGTGGGTCATACCCGTCGCGCACCAGGTAGCGCAGGCCCAGGGAGTCGGCCTCGCGCTCGTCGTCGCGGCTGAACTTCAAGAACATCAGCTGCAGGCCCTGGCTGGCGAGCCCGGCGTACTTCTGGAAGTCCTCGCTGGCGATCATGGCGACGCCCAGGCCGATGTTGGCGAGCTGCGCCTGGCTCATCTGCTGCACCGAGTGGCGCGCAGTGACGTGCCCGATCTCGTGCCCCATCACCGATGCCAGCTCGGCCTCGGAGTTGAAGTGGGCGAGGATGCCGCGGGTGACGTAGATGAACCCTCCTGGCAGCGCGAAGGCGTTCACCACGGGATCGTCGACCACCGCGAAGGTCCACGGCAGGTCGGGCCGCTCCGAGTCCGCGGCCAGCGTCGCGCCGACCTGCTGCACGTAGGTCTGGAGCTCGGGATTGTCGACCAGCCCCATCGATTGGGCCACGTCCTTGCTGGCATCGCGGCCCATGGCGATCTCCTGCTGCTCGCCGATCAGGCTGAACTGGCGATGCCCGGTGGCCGCGTTCATGGTGCAGCCGCCCGCCAACACCATGGTTGTAAGGATGACGGCCGCAGCCGCCTGTCTGCGGTGTAGTGTGACGTGAGTTGACATCACTTCCCCCCTGTACTCTATTTCGCCGACGTTCCGGCGCGCCTTGCCGACGCTCTCCTGGACCGCGCCCCCGGCTCGCTGCCGAGAGCCCTCCCGTTCCAGCTTGCGGTTGCCCGTCATGACGCCAGCGACTTCCTTCACCCGTCCCTCGAGCTTCCCCACCTTGTCGCGCGCTTCTTGCTTCCTCACGGCATCTCCTCTGCGGATCCCGAGGATCAATTTCGTGGCCGGGCGTTTCGAGGACGGCGATTCCATCTCGAATCTAGTCCTCCGGCGCCCCGTCGTGAAGCGCATTTTCTACCCGGCAGAGACGCCGCGACTCAGGTAGGAACTACGCGGCTTGCGGTTTCGCTTCCGCGTAGTAAGTGCACTTCTCGGGTGGGTTGTCGGAGCTTACCTTTGAGGAGGATTCGAAGAGAAGGGAAATAGGGATGGGCACCACCACGCTGATCGCCGTGATCGTCGGACTGCTCCTTCTCCTTGGTGGTGGCGGCTGCACCTTGCGATGCGAATCGCGCTGAGTACTGACGACAGAGGGACACCCCCATGATCAGGTTCCAGTCTGACCGCACCTGCGGCAGCGCCGCCGACTCGCCCCCTGCGCTGTCTCCACGGCAACGCATCGCAGCGCTCGTGGCCGGGGTGGTTTGGGTCGCCGCGTGCACCACCGCGCCGCCGCTGACCGTCGTCGAACCCACCGCGGCCAGGCAGGACGCCGGCCGGGCGAGCGAGACCGCGCGCGTGCTCGAGGCCGGGCAGGCGCAGATGGCCCGCACACAAGCCGAGCAGGCCCGCGCCCTCAAAGCGGCGAACCGGGACGTCACCCTCCTGGCAGCCCGGGCGTTGATCGCGGTCGGTCGCAGCGACGACGCCGTGGCCGCTCTCTCCGCGTTGAGCGACGACCCCGACGCGCTCCTCCTGGCCGGTCGCATCGCCGAGCGCCGGCGCCACTGGGAGACGGCCATGAACCTCTATGAGACGCTGCCGGCCGACAACCCGGAGCGCACCGCGTCCCTCCTCCGGGCCAAGCTCGAGTGGCGAAGCTCCAACCTCCCACCGTGCGCCCAGCAGGTGATCGTGTCACCCCAGCTGACCCGGTCCGAGCTGGCCATCCTGCTGGTGTCGCTGGCGCCGCAGCTGGAAACGTTCGGGGGCGCCAGGTCGCCCGTGCTTTCCGACATCGTCGACCTGCCCTGCCTGCGCAGGGTTCTCACCGCCGTTCGCTTCGACCTGCTCGCCGTCGACCGTCTCGACCACCGCTTCTTTCCCTCCCGGGCGGCGCGACCCGAGGAAGTCCGCAGCGCGGTCGAGGGTCTCTGTCGTATCCTCGACCTGCAGCCGCCGGTGTGGTGCAGGGAGGGCGGGGCGACGGCAGGCTGCACGCTGGTTTCCGAGCCGGTGCGCGGGCAGCAGGTCGCGGCGATGGTGTCCCGGCTGATCGAGGCGGAGAGACCATGAAGGAGCGAACGCGCGAGCTGCGGCCACGGGGCATTCCTGCTCGTGGCGGGCATTGGTCGAGGGGGCTTCACCCAGGCCTGGAGCAGCGGCTCTGTCGCCGCGACGACGCTTGACCGGGGAGTCTTCCTCGCCCTCGTGGTCGTCGGTGCCTTTCTCCTGGTCCTCGAGCAGCGTCCATACCCAGTGACAGAGGAGTGGTTTGTCTGGATCGGCGCCAAGTGTGTCATCCCAGAACGTCCCCACTAGGACGAGCTCGGCCGAGGAGGCTGTCGCACCACCGGGTAGGAGGAGGTCCGCTCAGGTCAAGGACGTGGGGCCGAGGGACCAGGAGGCCGCCGCGGAGGGGGCGCGGATGTCGGACGAGGTGGGGTCGTACCGCTCGCCGCGAACGCCGTCGCATCGTCCTTGAAGCTGGTGTACGACGAGGCACAGCCAATGCGCGTGGCCCTTCGGCCCAGCGCTCTCGACGACGCCACGCTCCGCGATGGCTGTCTGTGACCTCAATGTGGTGTCGATCTCATGGTCGAAGGGCCGGTCACGGCAGACGCGATTGGCGCGGCCGCCCCGGCTCGATGGCCGGGGCGGGCCAGGGCCAGCAAGGTGCCCGGCGGTCGTCGGCCACCTTGAGAGACAACCTTGGCTGATACCTAGTCGTCG
>Ga0315542_1002381_pt1 | contig 11474 bp, 10 predicted proteins | sample SalMarSW160120MG_FD_202541 | JGI IMG/M metagenome (GOLD analysis project Ga0315542, IMG submission 202541) | Salt marsh sediment microbial communities from the Plum Island Ecosystem LTER, Massachusetts, United States - Salt Marsh Sediment SW1601-20 ... | reverse complement strand
CGGGGAGGCAGAGTGACGTGCGGAGCATGGCGGAGGCCAGCCGGGACTTCCGCTCGCGCTTGAACCTGGGCTCGTTCGTGGTGGTCGCCGACAGGGGCATGGTGAGCGACAGCAACCTGCAGGCGTTGAGAGTTGACGGCGTCGAGTACGTGATCGCCGAGCGCCTCCGGCGCAGCAAGGCCAGCGAGGCCCTCGCCAGAGCCGGCCGCTACAAGCGGGTCACGCCCCGGCTGGAGGTCAAGGAGATCACCCGCGACGGGGAGGAACGCCTGCTGGTGTGCCGCAACCGGGAGCGCGCCGAGGAGGACGCCCGCCAACGGCAGGCCATCCTCGAGCACCTCCAGGCCCGCCTAGAGGGCGGCTCGTGGCGGGAGAACCTGCAGCCCGCCGCCCGCCGCTACCTCAAGATCCAAGGTGCGACCGCGGAGATCGACAGCGGCAAGGCCAAGAACGACGCTCGCTTCGACGGCAAGTGGGTGCTCAGGACCACCACCGACCTGCCGCCGGAGCAGGTGGCCTTGGCCTACCGCGGCCTGTGGCGCGTGGAGCGCGCGTTCCGCACCTTGAAGACTCCGCTGGAGCTGAGGCCCATCTATCACTCGAGCGAGCCGGGCATCCGCGGGCACGTTCATGCCTGCGTGCTCGCCTACACCCTGGTGCGCATCCTGGAAGACCGCCTGGACGCCGCCGGCCTGGATCTCAATGCCAACGCCGCGCTGGAGCGCCTGGACAGCATCCAGCGCGCCACCATCACCCTGGGCGAGCACCGCCTGGAACGCACCAGCACCCCGGATGACGAGCAAGCCGCCATCCTGAAGGCCCTGAAGACGGAGCTACCAGCCGCCCTGGCGGCCTAGTGACAACGCCCTACAAGGAAGCGCGTCACCGACACAAGTCAATCACCGAAGTGTCGAAGTTGGGCAAGAGAAGGCCATTTGGAATTTCGTGTGGGCCCTTCGACGCGTAGGGCCGGATGTGTGCGGCTTCGAGCACAGGGATGATCCGGTCACCTGTGACCGCGCACTTGCGCTGGTAGGCTTCGAGGACGCCGAGTCTGAACGTGCCCTGGCCGAGCCTGGGCGCGGTCAGATAGGGTGTGCCGTAGCGATCTGCAAGGGAGCCCGCCGATGGTTGCGGCCTGTCGCCGTCCGCTGGCTGGATGGGACCCATCAGGGTCCTGGGGTCGGCGATTCTCGCTACCATAGCGTCCCAGAGGCCGGCCCCGATGGATTCGTCGGTGCTGTACAGCTTGCCGCTCACGATCTGCCTCGACCAGTCGCTTGGCGGCTCCAGCCATAGCTCTTCGGGGAAGAAGAAGGGCTCGCTCAATAGGATGCAGCCGACGTTGGGATCCGGAGACTCGTCGCCAGGCCGGTACTTTCGAACTCGCCTCAAGAAGGTCATGATGTCGGGCGTCCCGTTGAGCTCACCGAACGCTTGCCAGGCCATGGAGATGGGGACCCGGGTGAAGCCAGCGAACATCCCGCCGCCGATGATGGCGTCGTGAGGGGCTTTGGCCTTGAACAGGAACGGCTCGCCCTTTGCGAGCGCGTTGAAGTTCTTGGTGCCGCCGGGTCGCCAGAAATTGACTTCATCCGCGCGTCGGTTGCGGAGGAACCTGTACCAGTCGTGGTCTGTCGGGCTGACGAACAGACGCATCGCAACGGGATCCTTACTGCTAGTACCAAGATCATACCGGAGTCGTCCGCACCTCCACGAGCCTTCCCGTAGAGCTGCCTGTTGAGGAGTCGGTCGTCGGTTGACGAGTCAGGTTTGCCGGCCTATGATGCCTCTATAACTCTATACGTCTAGACCTTTTCATCTCTTGGGAGTGGTGCCGTGCCGGAGCTTGCTTCCATCGTCGAACGAACGGTCCTTGACCGGTCGTCCGGCGTGCCCTTGCATGTGCAGATCCGCGAGGCACTGCGCGGGCTCTGCGGGAGCGAGGTGCTCCCCTGGGGCGCCACGGTCCCGCCCGAGGGGGAGCTCGCTCGCGAGTTGAGCGTCAGCCGCATGACCCTGCGTCAGGCTTTGGCGAGTCTGGAGACGGAGGGGCTCCTCGAACGTCGGCAAGGTGTTGGTACCGTCGTGAGGTTCCCGAAGTTCCGTCATGAAACGCAACGCTTGACGAGCTTCAGCGATGACATGACAAGCCGTGGCCTCAAGTCGTCCTCAAGGATTCTGAAGCTCGAGAAGGTGGCACCGCCGGCTGAGGTGGCGCGCATGCTGCGCCTCGACCCGAACGAGCGGGTGTGGCTGTGTGAGCGCTTGCGACTCGCCGGTGCGCATCCCGTTGGCATCCACAGCAGTTACCTGGCTGTATCCGGCCTGGATCTGTCCGGGATGACGGAAGAAGCCTCGTTGTACGGCTTGCTTGCCGAGGCGGGCAAGCCTGTGTTCCGGGCTGACGAGACCATCGAGGCCGTTGCCGCTAGTGCATACGAGGCAGGTCAACTCGGGGTCCCCATCAATAGCCCTTTGCTCTTGGTCACCAGGACGACATACTCCGAGGACGGTGACCCCGTGGAGGTCGTCTACGCACGCTATCGAAACGACGTCTACCGCTACTCCCTCTCGCTTCGGGTAGGTGGACCAGGGGTGGGGGCGCCCGAGTGACCGGCAAGCGCGTGCTCACGACGGGATACCCCAGCCTCGACCACATCGCCAGGGTCGAGCGGCTTGGCCCACCGGGAGAGACGCGCATCGTGGAACAGCCCTGGCAAGCCGCGACACCAGGGGGGTGCGCCGCCAACGTGGCCGTTGCGCTGGCTCGACTTGGGACGAGAGCGGCGGCTTGCTTTGCTGTCGGCGACGACGCGAGCAGCGCGCGCTACCTTGAGGGACTGCAGCGCGACGGCGTCGACGTCGGCGAGGTGACGATCCGGGCGGGGGAGAGCATGCCGCAGGCCTACCTCTTCCTAGACGAACACGATACCGAGTTGTATTTCGATCCCGGAGCCATGCGTGACTGGCCGGGACCCGAAACGCTCGACCTCACGGACACCGCCCGCGTGGTCGTCACAGTCGGACCGGTTGCAGCGACCATCGCGATCATCGAGCATGCCGAGAAGCATGGCATCCCGATCGCCTTGCAGCTTAAGCGAGACCTCACGGCCTTCGAGCCGGACCGCCTTCGCGCCATGCTGGCCCACTGTGACCTGCTATTCGCCAACCGCGAGGAGATCGGCTTCCTCCTCGAGGCGGTCGGAGTGCGCCATACCTCGCAGATCCTCTCGCTGGGGCCGCGCTGGATCGTGGAGACGCGCGGTAGCGAGGGAGCCGTGCTACATCACGAGGCTGGAGAGCTTGAAGTGCCTGTAGTGCCCGCCCAGAAGACCGTGGATCCGACGGGAGCCGGCGACGCTTTCACGGCGGGCGTGGTGTTCGGCCTGATGGCGGGTGCAGCACCGGTCGTGGCCGCCAGGATCGGAGCGGTCCTGGCCAGCTTCGTGGTTGAGGGTTGGGGGTGCCAGCAGACGCTTCCCGGCCGCGAGGAGCTCGGTGAGCGCTATCGCGAGGTGTTCGGCGCGGAGAAGGAAGCGCGCTGGCTGGGAGAGGAGGCGATGTGAGCACAGCACTCGTCCTGGTGGACGTGATCAACGACTTCTTCGATCCCGGTGGTGTCAACTACCACGCTTCCTACGACGCCCTCCACGGGGTCCTCAACCAGCTCGTACATGCGGCCCTCGAAAACGGGCGGGCCGTGATCCACGTGGTGGAGCGCCACCGCTCCGGACCCGACTTCGAGTTCAAGAAGCTTCCCGTTCATTGCCTTGACGGGAGCTGGGACGCGACTGTTCCCTCGTGGCTGGCCGCGCAGGAGCAGCACATCATGGTTCCCAAGCGCCGTTACAGCGGCTTCTTCGGGACCGACCTGGACCTTCTCCTGCGAGAACGACACGTGAGACGCCTCGTGGTGGCTGGCGTGAAGAGCCACGTCTGCGTTCGCGCGACCATCCAGGACGCCTTTGCCTTCGGCTACGACGTGCTCTTGCCCCGTGAGGCTACGGGTTCCAACCGGGAAAACCTCCATCTGGCGTCCCTAGAGGACGTCGACCGTTATCTCGGGCGCGTGGTGTCCCTTGCAGAGGGACTCCAGGCACTGCAAGCGGAGGGGTCTCCATGAAGGCCTGGTACTTGCAATGTGAGGAGAAGGACGTAGCGGAGCGCGTGATCCTTGTGGGTGACCACGCCCGGATCGAGCTCGCGCAAGAAGTCGAACCGTCGCTGCGTCCGGTCGCACGCAACCGCGAATTCCACGTCTTCACGGGCCACCACAGGGACGTACCCGTCACCATGGTTGCCACGGGCATGGGGGCTCCGGCGCTCACCGTCGCTGTTGAGGAACTGGTCGAACTCGGTGCGCGGGAGCTGGCGCGAATCGGCACCACGATGGCGCTCGATGATCCGCTTGGAACCATGGTGCTAGCCCAAGGGGCCTGTCGCTTCGAGGGAACCTCGAGCACCTACGTTCCACTGGCGGTTCCAGCGGTACCGGACGCCATACTCTATGCGCGTTTCCGAGCGGCGCTCGCCGGTTCGCGAAGACCCTGGGTGGAATCCCTCGTGGCCAGCTTCGACGGCTTCTACTCGCAGATGAAGCCGCGACCAGGCCGACCGTCTGACGGACCCTCTCTCGAGCAACTTCGCTCCTGGGGGGTGGGTGGCATGGACATGGAGACAGCTGCGCTCTACACGAGCGCCCGCGTCCTCGGCGTGGCCGCCGTGAGCCTCTGTGCCGCCACCGTAACGGCCGATGGCGGTGCGGCAGAAAGCACCGATCGCCGCAACCTGGAACGCGACCTGGTAGAGACCGCGTTGGCCGCACTCGTAATGACTCGACAGAAGCCACAGGAAGGAGCGACACCTTGAGCGCGCACAGGGATTACCTCGACGACCTTCTCGACCGCATGCAGCGCCTGCGGAACGAAGAGTCGGAATCGCTGGAGACGGCCGCGACGATCTGTGCCGATGCCATCGGCGGAGGCGGCCTGGTCCATCTCTTCGGCACGGGCCACGGATCGATGCCTGCGATGGAGGCCTTCCCGCGCACGGGCTCCTACGTGGGTTGGCATCCCATCGTGATCGAAGCTCTCGGCCCGCACCTCCGGGTTGGCGGTGAAGGGAGCGTGCACCAGTTCCGCTACCTCCAGGCAGCGGAGGGATACGGCAAGGCCATCCTCGACAGCTATCCCATCCACCCTGGCGACGCCTTCGTCATTTCCTCGCACTCCGGCGTGAATCGCGTCGTGATGGAGGTTGCTCTGGCCGTGAAGCAGGCCGGGCATCCGCTCATCGCCATCACCTCGCGTGAGCACTCGACACAAGCAACTCCCCGTCACAGCAGCGGAAAGCGCCTGAGCGAAGTATCGGACGTCGTGCTCGACAACCATGCGCCATTCGGCGATGCCGTCCTGGCGCTGTCCGGCCTGGAGCAGCGGGTCGCTGCTGTGTCGACCTCACTGGCGATGGCCCTGGTGGGTGCGCTCGTGGCGGCGACGGCCCAGCGGCTCCTCGATCGCGGTGTGGAGCCCCTCGTGCTGGGCCACATCGACCGGGCCGGAAACCGCATTCCCGACGAAATGCGCCGCGACTACGTACAGGCGTTCCAAGACCGCCTCTGGAGGCGAACCACGTGAGCCTCGGCTTCAATGAGCTCGTCAAGGGCGAGTGGGCACTGGATGACGCACCGGCCATCGAGGTCGTCAACCCTGCTACTGGCGAGCTCGTCGGTCGAGCACCTGAGGCTTCGTCCCAGGACGCAGACCCCGCGCTTGCCCATGCGGTGGACGGCTTTCGGTCATGGCGGGAAGCATCGCCGGAAGACCGCTATGCGGTGCTTGACAGGGCGGCGGACCTCATCGAAGAGCGGCTCGACCCGCTGTCGAGGCTCTTGACTCAGGAGCAGGGAAAGCCCCTGGTGGACAGCAAGAAGGAGTGGCGCGTCACCGCCCGGACGTTCCGACTCTATGCCGAAGAGGCCCTGCGTATCGAGGGTCCCGCGCAGCTCGGCGCCGCCGGGAAGACGTTCAGCGTGGCGCTCAGGCAACCTGTCGGCCCCGTCATCGCCATCGGCCCTTCCAACTACCCGGTGGAACTCATTGCCTGGAAGCTTGCTCCCGCAGTGGCCGCAGGCTGCTCTGTCGTAGCAAAGCCACCTCCTGAGACTCCCTTCGCAGTCGGCGCAATGGTCGCGCTCCTACACGAGGCAGGGCTGCCCGAACCTACCGTGCAGGTCCTGGTCGGTGGCGGCGACGTCGGCGAGGCCCTCATCACCCACCCCGACACACGGGCTGTCGCCTTCACCGGGTCCACCCAGGTTGGGCGCCGCATCGCGGCTTTGGCGGGCGAGCATCTCAAGCAGGTCACCCTCGAACTCGGTGGGCACACACCCTTCGTGGTATTCGCCGACGCTGATATCGACCAGGCGGTCGCAGGAGCACTGCGCAGGTCCTACTCCAACGCGGGACAGATCTGCATCGCGGTGAAGCGCATTTACGTCGAGCAGTCAGTGTACGAAGAGTTCACCGGTGCGTTCGTGGAGCGAGCGAAGAAGTTGCGGATTGATGACGGCCTTAGGACCGTCGATGCCGACCTTGGCCCCGTGGTCAGCTCGCGGGTGCTGGCGGGTCTGGAAGAAGCCGTCCGTGAGGTGAAGCAGAAAGGGGGCCACGTCGCCACCGGTGGCGCCCGGTTGGAGGATGCTTCTCGTGCCGGAGGAAACTTCTACGCCCCGACCGTCGTCCTTGAGGCTGACCCCGACACCCGCGTCATGCGCGAGGAAGTGTTCGGGCCGCTGGTAAGCATTCAGTCGGTCAGCGATGAATCGAGTGCTCTCCGGGCCGCCAACGACACACGCTACGGCCTGGCTGCCTATGTCTACACACGCGACCTTGACCGGGCCATGCGCCTGGCATGGGGATTGGAGGCAGGCGGAGTCGGCATCAATGTGAATGACGTATCAGAGCTCTCCATGCCCTTCGGGGGTTGGAAGGAGAGCGGTTCGAGCCGGGAGCTCGGTCGCTACGGCATCGCCAACTACCTCGCGTGGAAGCACGTCAGGATTGCGACGCCGCGGGCGGAAGGCGAGGGAGGTCAGAGAGCATGAAACGCTGGTTGATCGTTCTGTTCGTCCTGCTGGTGGGAGCAGCGCCGATGGCGATGGCGCAACAACCCTTGAAGGTGGCACTCATCATCGCCCAGGGGGGCCTTGGCGACCTGTCCTACAACGATCTTGCCTACTCGGGGCTCGAGAAGGCGGCCAAGGACTTCGCTGGCAAGATTCAGGTGCACGCAGTGCAGTCCAACGACATCGTTTCGCAGGGTGAGAGCGTGTTGCGTAGTGCGGCGAAGGCTGGTTTCAACCTCGTCATCGACCTGGAGTACAGCAACGCCGACGCGCTGAAACGCGTGGCTCCGGACTATCCGAACACCAAGTTCGCGATCCTCAACACGGTGGTCAAAGCGCCGAACGTCACGTCCGTCATGTTTGGCGAGCATCAGGGCTCGTATCTGGCCGGAGCGCTTGCGGCCATGGTCACTGAGGACCCGTCGATCAAGGGCATCAACCCGCAGAAGATCATCGGCGTCATCGGTGGCACGAACTCGCTGGGAATCAACAAGTTCATCGTTGGCTACGTCGAGGGGGCGCACTACATCGATCCCGCGGTGAAGGTGCTCGTCGCCTATTCCAACAGCTTCGGTGACCCTGCCAAGGGCAAGCAGATGGCGGAGGCGATGTTCGAGCAGGGCGCCGACATCGTATATCAGGTCGCTGGCGGCACCGGTCAGGGCGTCATCGACGCGGCCAAGGCGACCGGCCACTACGCCATTGGCGTTGACACGGACCAGGACTACCTGGCTCCCGGCAACGTCCTGACAAGCATGGTCAAGCGTTCGGATCTGGGGGTCTACAACCTGATCAAGGAGGATCTCAACGGGACGCTCAAGGGCGACACCACCATGATGCTCGACCTCCAGAACGGTGGGGTGGGACTGAGCCCGATGCGCTACACCAAGGACCTCATCCCCGCGGCGGACCTCACCCGCCTCGACACGATCAAGGCCGATATCCTCAATGGGACCATCAAGCCCACGGACATCACGGCCGTGTCCGACCCGCAGGCCGTGTTGAAGAAGCTCGGCATCGGTCAATGAGCAGCGCGGTCTCGTTGCGTGGCGTCAGCAAGGCGTTCGGCCCGGTTCAGGCGCTCGATAGCGTTGACTTCGAGCTCGCTGAGCGGGAGATCCACGCTCTGGTGGGCGAGAACGGAGCCGGAAAGACGACGCTGATGCGGATCCTCGCCGGCCTGGAGCAGCCTGACGCCGGACGCATCGAGATCGCTGGCAGGAACACGACCATCCCCGATCCCCAGACGGCATCGCGTCTGGGGATCGGCATGGTCCATCAACGATTCCAGCTTCACCCATCGTTGACAGTCCTGGAGAACGTAGTGCTGGGTGCAGAGCCCAGCTCCTATGGGCTGTTCGGCAAGCGTCGAGCCATGCGGCAAGTTGGTGAGCTGGCAGAACGATACGGCTTCGACATCGACCCTGGCGCCCGGGTTTCGTCCCTTCCCGTCGGAGTCCGTCAGCGCGTGGAGATTCTCAAGGCCTTGCACCGCGGCGCAGACATCTTGATATTTGACGAGCCCACGTCCGTGCTGACCCCGCAGGAGACGCAGGGGCTGTTCGGAATCCTCCGGTCTTTGAAGGACGATGGCAAGGCCATCATCTACATCTCGCACAAGATATGGGAGGTCCTTGAGGTCTCCGATCGCATCAGCGTCCTCCGGCGCGGTCGCAACGGTGGTGAGGTCCCGACCAGGGAAGCGACAGCCGAAGTGATCGCGGAGCGGATGGTGGGTCACGAACTCCCCCCACTGCAACGGGCCGTCCAGCGCGAGGTTGGCGCTGTGGCCGTCGAAGCGCACGACCTCGAGGTCGAGGACGACCGTGGCGTGATGGCGGTCCGTGGCGTGACGTTCAGCGTTCGTAAAGGGGAGATTGTCGGCCTTGCCGGCGTCGAGGGCAATGGCCAGCGGGAGCTCATCGAGGCACTCGCGGGATTGCGGGTGCCGACTTCGGGAGAGGTCGTGCTTGGCGGTCAGACCGTCACGCGATACAACCTCTACGAGCGGAGACGGCTGGGTCTCGCGCTCATCCCCGAAGATCGCGACCGAGAAGGGGTTTGCGCACAATTGTCGATCGCCGAGAACCTACTCGGCAACCGCTATCGTGACCGGCCCTACGCCCTCGCCGGGGTTCTCCAAAGGAGGCCGCTCCTCGAGCTGAGCCACGATCTCATGGGGCGCTATGCCGTTCGAGCCGAGGGCCCGTCGGCGCTCGTGAAGACCCTTTCGGGCGGGAACGTCCAGAAGGTGGTCGTGGCCCGCGAGCTGAGCGGGCAGCCGCAGGTGGTGCTTGCCGTTCACCCCAGTCGCGGCATCGACATCGGGGCTATGCGCGCCGTCCACCAGGAGCTGTTGGACCTGGCGAGCGCAGGCAGCGCCATCTTGCTGGTGTCCGGCGACCTGGATGAGATCTTCGCCCTTTCGGACCGCATTCTGACGCTCTTTGAAGGCACCGTGACCGGAGAAGTCGCGCGGGCGACCGCTACGCGTGAGGTTGTCGGCCGGCTGATGCTTGGCACGGGGAGGGCAGCCGCGTGAGAACCCTCCTGCGCATCCTGGTCACATTCACAGCCGCGCTTGCCGTCGGCGCCGTGATCCTCCTGGTTTCGGGAAGGAGCCCGCTCGCCGTCTACTGGCTGCTATTCCAGCAGGCGTTTGGCAGCACCAGTGCGGCAGCCGATACCTTGTTGAATGCCACGCCCCTCATCTTCACGGGCGTGGCCACTGCGGTCGCCTTTCAGGCGGGTGTGTTCAACGTCGGGGTGGAGGGTTCCTTGTACGTCGGAGCATTTGCTGCGGCGTGGGTGGGCTTCACGTTCACAACGCTCCCGGGATGGCTGCTCATCCCCATAGCCTTCGTGGCCGGCGGATTGGCCGGGCTCCTATGGGCGCTACTTCCCGCCGCTATGAAGGCGTACCTCCAGGTCGACGAAGTTGTGACGACACTCCTCTTGAACTACGTTGCGATCGATGTCACGGCCTACCTGGTCACCTACCCGTTCCTCGCGCCAGGCGCCGCGAACTCCATGTCGGTGCCCGTCGCGAAGCAGGCGGAGTTGCCGAGGCTGCTGGCTTCCTCGCAGCTCAACACGGGCTTCTTCGTCGCCCTGGCCGTTGCCGCGGCGGCTGCTTGGCTGATCCGGAGATCGGTGCTCGGCTACGAGATCCGAAGTCTCGGCCTCAACCCCTGGTTTGCTCGCACGATGGGCATGCCTCTGGCGCGCACGGTAATCCTCGCCATGTGTGTCTCGGGGTTGATCGGAGGCCTTGGCGGGGCCGCGCACGTCCTGGGCGTAAACTATCGATTCGTCCAGGGATTCAGTCCGGGCTACGGGTTCGACGGAATCACGGTCGCCCTGATGGCGAACAACAGCCCCATCGGCGCCATCCTCGGGGCCGTACTGATTGGCGCGCTCCGAAACGGCGGAACGACGATGCAACTCTTCACGAACATTCCGCTAGACCTGGTCAATGTCCTCGAGGCAATCGTGATCCTACTGGTGACCGTCGATGTCGGCATTCGTATCCGGGCGCGTCGGTTGAAGCGGGAACCGGTAGCATGAAGGCTTTGCAAGGAACGGAGCGCACGCGGTGCTGCTGAACGTTCTCGCCAGTACGCTGGACAGCACGACGCCCCTGCTCTTCGCGGCGATGGGAGGAATCATCGCCCAGCAGGCCGGCATGTTGAACATCGGCATTGAGGGAATGATGCTGGCAGGAGCCTTCGGTGCGGTGATCGTCTCGTACTTGACGGGCAACGTCCTCGTAGCGCTGATCGGTGCGGTCGTGGCGGCCATGATCGTGGGGCTGATCTTCGACCTCTTCGTTGTCACCTTGCGCGCGAACCTCATCGTCGTGGGTCTTGCCATCAACATCCTGGCGGTCGGGGCGGCGGGATACATCCTTCCGGTGGCCTTCCATGTGCAGGGTGCGTTCGCGCCACCCGGCCTCCACGGCCTCGGCCCGGTGCCGATCGGGCCGCTGGCCGGAGTTCCCGTCCTCGGGCCGCTATTGGCCGGGCACACCGTGCTGGTCTATGTGTCGTGGTTGAGCATCCTGGCCACCGCTTTCGTGCTTCGGCGTTCGGTGTGGGGTATCCGCGTACGAGCCGTGGGTGAGGATGCCGAGGCCGCCAGGGCCAGTGGCATACCGGTCAAGCGCATTCAGTACGCTGCGATCCTCGTTTGCGCTGCCATCGCGGGCCTGGCCGGCGCCCAGCTCTCGTTGGGAGAGTTGACGCTGTTCAATAAGGCGATGACGGGCGGACGCGGCTTCATTGCCTTGGCGGCCTTCTATTTCGGGGGCTTCCAAGCGGGTCCCACCGCCATTGCCTGCTTTCTG
>Ga0315542_1002380_pt1 | contig 11475 bp, 3 predicted proteins | sample SalMarSW160120MG_FD_202541 | JGI IMG/M metagenome (GOLD analysis project Ga0315542, IMG submission 202541) | Salt marsh sediment microbial communities from the Plum Island Ecosystem LTER, Massachusetts, United States - Salt Marsh Sediment SW1601-20 ... | reverse complement strand
TGCGGAAAGCCTGACGCCCAGACCGGCTAACTTCACCTCCGAGAGAGTCCTCAATGAAACCGATGGTGCATTGTTTTGGAAAATGTCCACCGGAAATCCACCGATGGCATCATATAAGGATGCTTTCACGGAGGAGCAGCGCTGGCAATTGGTAAACTACATCCGGCTGCTTCAGAAGAATAAGGCTGATGCCGATTCGGAAAGGGTAGAGCAAAACAAATAAAGACTCAAAAAGCGCGATTTCTATGCTAATTAGAAGCACGCGATACTCCTTCAAGACCGGGAATTCCGGTTTCCCTTCCGCTTTTGCGATTCTCATTTGCAGCGCCTGGCAAGGCAGCTTTTAGCACTTTTGGCAGGTCAATTTTATTCCTGCCTACCAAAATTTTCTTGTTTTTCGAAATATCAATACATAAGTTATTTTAAAATTATGGAATTAGTAGATTCCATTTGATTTGATCTGAATGCAGCGCTCACACAGACACAGGATTTTAGCATCAACGGTTAATCGAGCATATAAATACAGAGTTTTTAATTATTCGGATTTGCGGTTTCTTCTGTAAAATGAATTCGTATGTTAAGGATTGACCCTCGACTGGAAACTCTGTTTTCCGATTGAGGCATAAAAGTCAAAAGTCTGTTCAGCAGAAAAAATATAGAACCATCGTTAATTGCCGGAAAGAAATTCGCAAATCCACTGAATCATAAATTGATGGAGCACTAAATCGAGGTAGATTGCTTACTATCTGTTTTCCATAAAATTTTGGATAAAAGAAAGAATGTTATTCGGCCCTTAAAACGGAATTCCAGTGGAAAAGTCCATTTGGCCACGATTGGTTCTTTTTTCTCACTGCTGAAATTCAGCGGAATTCTTCGATAAGGAAGCTTGCTAAATATTATTCCGCTGCTGAAACCGTTCGGGAGTGAAATTCCTGAATAGTCTGGCAGATGCTGAGTCGAATAATGTCCTTTTACTTTGAATCGCTGTGAAAATGCCCGGTAAGGATTGCATGACACGAATAATAATTGAAATATATAAGAATACAAGGAGATGGAATATGAAGCTCAGTTTGAGATTGATATTGCTGTTCCTGATTTCCGGTTTCTTCCTCTATTTTGGCGCTCCGAAGCAGGCGACAGCCGGTGATCAGAGATCCGTAATCAGCCCCTATCTTCACTCTGTTTTGAGTAAAACTCCCGAAAATACAAAAGTTGATGTTTATCTGGTCATGCAGGACAGGCTGAGCTACAGGCAGCTTGAAGGCCAGGTCCGGGGAATGAAGCGGAAGGCCCGCCAGGCGGCGGTCGCGCAAATTTTGAAAAAACATGCCGAAACCAGCCAGCGGCAGATTCTGGCCCATCTACGGGAGGCGGAATCCCGCGGTATTGTAAAAAATATCCGGATTATCTGGATTCTGAACGGTATTTCGTTCCGGGGATCCGCAGATGCAATCTACGATTTGAGCAACCGGTCCGATGGCATCGAAGGTATTTTTTATGATGCAAAATTTCCAATTGATGCGCTTCTGGATGATAATGGAATTTCAAAATCCAACAGGGAACATGGACAATTCATTTCGAAAGGCATTAACGGAATTCAGCCCGGCTTGACATTGATAAATGCACCGATGGTTTGGGCAGAGGGCGACAGCGGCCAGGGGGTCATCGTGGCAAATATCGATACCGGTACCGACTGGCATCACCCGGATTTAATCCACAACGTCTGGAACAACCTGGGAGAAGATGCGGATGGTGACGGCCACACGCTGGAACAATCGGGTTCTTCGTGGATATTTGATCCCGGCGATGTCAATGGCGTGGACGATGATGGAAATGGCCGGATAGATGATTTTATCGGGTGGGACTTCGATACCGATGATAACGATCCGGACGATTCATACGGGCACGGAACTTCAACTTCCGGACAGGTTGCGGGAGACGGCACCAACGGAACACAAACCGGTGTGGCGCCGCGTGCCAAATTGATGCTGCTGAAGGACGAAACCGCCGGGGAATCCGGCTACTGGCTGGCGGAGCAATATGCGGTCGCCAATGGCGCCGATATCATCACCAGCTCGCTCAGTTTCAAATGGTATTTCAGTCCGCAGCCCAACTACCCGATGTTCCGGCAGGTTACCGATATGGAGCTTGCTGCCGGAGTGGTTCACACCAATTCCACCAGCAACGACGGCAATTCAACCGGGATTCCTTTTAATATCTCCGCGCCCGGCAATTGCCCCAGTCCCTGGATTCATCCCGACCAGACTTTGACAGGCGGGGTGAGTTCGGTGATTGGCGTAGGCAATGTCACAGTTTCCACCGATATTATTGCCTCGAGCTCGCCGTGGGGACCGACGTCCTGGGAGGATTACCAGGCGAATCACCCGGCATTTCCTTACATCATGCCGATTGAATACCAGGACTATCCGTATGAAACGGTTTCGGGCGCCATGGGCCTGATCAAGCCTGACGTCTCGGCGCCCGGTAACGGGACAACATCGACTGTTATTGGAGGCGGGTATTCAGGCTTTTCCGGCACTTCAAGTGCGACTCCCCATACAGGTGGCACCGTGGCTCTCATTTTGAGTGCCAATCCCGATTTGTTGCCGGCGGATGTCAGCCGGATTCTGCAAACCACTGCGGTCGAAAAAGGCGATCCAGGCAAAGATAACCGCTACGGGGCAGGCCGAATCGATGCCTACGCCGCCTACCTGCAGGCTTTCATGGAAGCAGGAACGCCAGACAGCCCGCGTAACCTGAGCGCCTACAGTGATTACACCATACCAAATTCGATGGAGCTGACCTGGGAAGATCCTTCTCTTTTGTTGAATGGTGACACCCTGCTTGCCGGCGAATTCCATATTCATATTGCCCGCGACGGCATTCCCATAGATTCGGTGGCGGGAGGGGTTCAACACTACACCGATTTCGGGCTGGTCGATGGGACAGAGTATCATTACAGTGTAACCAGCAAGGTGGATAGCTCGAAACGCGAAAGCGCGGCAGCGAAGGCTGCCTGGATTGCCGGCGGTTCGCCGGTGCCATCAATTCCCGGCGAGGTCGGCATTGCATCCATCGGCGGCCAGGTGATGTTTCGCTGGCGCAATCCCGCAAAAAACATAGATGGCACACCATTGGACGATCTGGCTGGAATTAATCTTTATCTGGACAGCGTCTTTGTGGAGACCTTTACCCGGTCCTCCGCCGATAGCGGAATGGCGGATTCTGCCTACTTCGCCAATCCTCCGGCAGGTTTTCATCAGTGGTTCATAACCGCCATAGACAATGAAAATCCCCAAAATGAAAGCGGACCATCGCTCACGGTTGTTACCCCACAGAATGCCCCGCTGGGTGATAATTTTGCTATAGTCGGTCCGCCAAATCCGTTGGTCTGGCGCAATGATGATGCGGATGTGAATGATCGTGCCCTGGATCCGCCCAGCGGAAGTTTTGCGCTTAACCTGAATGGCAAGCCGGATGGCGGAGACGTAGTTGAGCTTTACCCCATCGACCTAAGCAGTCTCCAGGGTAGCGGTGTGGTCTTTTCTTACTTCTATCAACCGCAGGGGCAAGGAAATGCGCCCGAAACCGGAGATAGTTTGCAGCTCTATTTCCGGAACGATCTCGGAGATTATGTGCTGATCCGTTCATATTCCGGCGGCTCGGTGCAACCCTTCCAACATGAAATTATTGACCTTGCGACAGCACCCAATGGCGGCGGCGATTATTTCCACAGCCAGTTTCAGGTGCTATTCCGCAGTATTGGCTCTTCCAGCGCGATTAATCCAAACGACGACTGGTTTGTGGATGATGTCTATCTTGGGACACCCGCTCCCTATATTACCACTTCAGCGAGCTCGGTAGTTTTTGATACAACCATTGTGGACAGCACTTCGCTCTTCGAATTGGAAATATCAAATCTCGGCATGAATAATCTCACGGTTACAGATGTTGTTTCCACCAACAGTATGTTTGCAGTGAACCCGACCAACTTTGTCGTCAGCGGCAATTCCGGCGAGCTTGTCAGCATTTCATTTACCCCAACCCAAGTCGGGCTGCACACCGGGCTAATCCGATTTGTGAGTGATGATCCGGCGCACGATACGCTGGATGTAGCCGTTTCCGGCCTCGGAGACGTTGCGACGGGCGTTGGCGAAAAGCTGAGTGTACCGACAGTATTCTCGGTTAGCCAGAATTATCCCAATCCGTTCAATCCCACCACCCAAATCTACTACCAGTTGCCCCGCGCGAGCGATGTGGAGCTGGTGATCTACAACCTGTTGGGTCAGGAAGTGCGGCGGCTGGTGGAAACCCGCGCCGCGGCGGGCCGCTATTCGGTGACCTGGGACGGCCTGAATGAAACAGGCAACCCGGTGGCAAGCGGCATCTACCTTTACCGATTCCGTGCCGGCGATTACAGCCGGGTAATGAAGATGATTCTGATGAAGTAGCTGCGGCATCTTTTGGTGTCGCTTTTGATAATTGTAAATTCTTTCTGATGAAGGATTTGTTAACCAGGAACACAAAATAAAGGAAGAGCAAAATGCAGAGAAATGAGAAGATGACTGTTTTGGGAAGATCGATTATTTTAGTGTTGCTATTGTTAATGGCGCTCACTTCGCTGGCGATTTCGCAGACGGCGGAAATACCGCAGCAAAAAATGGATTATCTCCTGTATTCCGGCAAGTTCGAGGGTCAGCCGGAACCCTCCGGCGAGGCGGCTTTGGTTTACCATCAAAAGGTGGTGGTTCCAAACGTTCCCTGGCTGCGTTTATTGTTTGCCGATGCAAATCTGGGAACGAACAGTTACATGATCATTACATCTCAGAAAGATCGCGCATGGCAGAAACTGGATGCCACCAGCTTGAGGCAATGGGGATCTTCCAGCGCATATTTTAATGGAAATACAATCGAAATTGAGCTTTATGCTGCTCCTGGCGATCATGAGGTGTTTGTGATGATGGAGAGTCTGATTGCGGGAAGGTGGGGATCAGGTGCCGCAATCGAAAGCCAGTGCGGACCTACCGATGACCGGATTCCATCAAATCAGGACGCAACCGGACGCCTGATGAGTATTGGCTGCACGGCGTGGATCATTTCCAACGGCCGTCAGGTAACTGCCGGGCACTGCCTGGATGGCAGCGGCGCCGATGTTCTGGAATTTAATGTTCCGCCTTCCACTTCTTCCGGTACAGTCCAACATCCCGGGCCTAACGATCAATATTCGGTCATAATCTCCAGCAAGGTTTTCATAAATGGCGGCATCGGGAATGATTTTGGTGTGTTCGAGGTTTACAACAATACGAACACCGGTTTACAGCCGAAAACCGCCCAGAATGCCTATTTCCGGGTGGTTCAGGATCTCACGCCGGATTCAATTCGCATCACGGGCTACGGAGTGGACTATAACGATCCCACCCTCAACCAGGTGCAGCAGACCCACGTTGGACCAAACATGGGATCTTCCGGAACAACAATGCGCTACCAGACTGATACCGAAGGTGGCAATTCGGGCAGCCCGGTAATAGATGAAGCGACCGGGTTCGCTGTCGGGGTTCACACCCATGGCGGTTGCACAACCAGCGGTGGGAATAACAGCGGAACCAGCACTTATCACACGCAGTTTTGGGAGGCAATGGGCCTGGAAAATGCAATACCCGAGCCGCCAACTGCGCTTGCCGCTTACAGCGATTACACCATGCCGACATCCATGCAGCTATACTGGGACGATCCTACGGTGCTGGTAACCGGTGACACCCTGTTGCCAGCCGACTTTTCCGTCCAGATTAAACGGGACGGTATCTGGATCGATTCGGTAGCCGGCGGGACGCAGCTGTATATGGACAGCGGGTTGAATGACGGCCAGGTTTACCACTACCAAATATATGCCCGGATGGATAGCAGCGGCACAGAAAGCGAGTTGGTCGATGCGGCGTGGATTTGTGGCGGCTCGCCGGTACCTACACTGCCCACAGAGCCCGGCATCAGGAATTTGGGAGACCGGGTGCATTTTTCGTGGCGCAATCCGGCTGCCAACATAGACGGCACACCAATGGACGATTTTGCCGGGCTGAATCTCTACCTGGACAGCGTGTTGGTGCAGACCTTCAGCCGAACATCTGCCGATACCGCGGCGCTGGATTCCGCCGTTTACACAAATCCGCCAGCGGGATTCCACAGTTGGTATTTCACCGCAATCGACAATGAATCGCCTCAAAATGAAAGCACTCCGACAGTGTTGCTGATTACACCGCTGAATGCACCGATCGGTGACAACTTTGCCATTGCCGGCTTGCCGAATCCGGGAATCTGGGGGAACGCCAACGCCGACATCAATGAAAGGGCATTAAATCCCCCAACTGGTCCCAACTCCTTGAATCTGAATGGCAAACCGGATGGTGGTGATGTGATGGAGCTTCACCCCGTGGACCTGAGCGCCTACCAGGGAAGTGGAATCGTGTTGTCCTACTTTTATCAACCTCAGGGTCAGGGGAACGCGCCGGAGAGAAGCGACAGTCTGTTGGTCTACTTCCGGAACGACCTGGGCAACTGGATTCTGGTGCGGGGCTACCCGGGCAGCGAGGTGCAGCCGTTCCAGCAGGAGATAATAGACCTGGCATCCGCTCCCAACGGCGGCGGAAGCTATTTCCACAGCCAGTTCCAGGTACGGCTGCGCAGTATCGGTTCGCCCAGCCAGTTCACGCCTAATGATGACTGGTTTATTGATGATATCTACCTGGGAGTTGCAGCCCCTTACATTGCAGCAGGCACCGACACAGTTGTTTTTGACACCACCTATGTGGACAGCACTTCACTGCAGAACCTGAGCATCCAGAACCTGGGGATGAATCCACTGCAAGTGTCGAATGTGATTTCCACCAATCCTGTTTTCAGCGTTGATATGAGTTCTTTCACCGTAAATTCCTTTACCGCTCAGAATATCACAGTTCAATTCCAGCCGCAGCAGGTCGGCGTGCACAACGGGATACTGCGATTTGTAAGCAACGACCTGGCGCACGACACCCTTGACGTTTACGTGCGCGGTGTCGGAGACATATTGACTGGCATTGGAGAACAGGATCTCTTACCCAGAGTATTTTCGGTAAGCCAGAACTATCCCAACCCCTTCAATCCCACCACCAGAATCTATTACCAGTTGCCGCGTGCCGGCGATGTGGAGCTAATTATCTACAATCTGTTAGGACAGGAGGTGCGGCGGCTGGTGGACACCCGGGCTGCGGCGGGCCGCTATTCCGTTACCTGGGACGGCCTGAATGAAACAGGCGACCCGGTGGCAAGCGGCATCTACCTTTACCGGTTCCGTGCCGGCGATTACAGCCGGGTTCTGAAAATGATTTTGATGAAATAGATGTTTTTGGGCTTTGTTTGAGTTTTCATGCTGAGTTCCGCGGTCTCCAAGCGACAGCGGAACTGGCTTATTCACGCGGACGGAAAGCAGCGTTCTGGTTTTTAAGGAAATTCTGTCAGATGTCCGACTATATTAATATTCTGTGATGGGAAATATAGCCGCTCCTCTTGGGGGGAGGTAAACTAAGCAAGTGGACCTGGCGAACAACTGTTTCGAAGTGCTTCTAAAAATTACCATGTAATGAGGAAAGGAATCGTGAGCAAATCAATCCCGTTTTTCTTCCTGACTTTTTTCTCCCTCTTTTTATTTCTAAAAGGACAGGAGAGCGATTACAAGCCCGGCGAGCTCATTGTTCAGTTGCAGAAAGGTGTGCGGGCAGAGGCGGTCGCGAAACAGCTTTCATCGATGGAATTGCAGCCCAAAAGACAGCTTTCCCGGCGTCTGAATATCTGGCTTTTTTCATGGGAACAGCAGAAAGCGTCCGATGAAACAGCGCTTGATCGGGTCTGGCAAAATGAAAATGTAATTGTCGCCCAATTTAATCATTACGTAACGCAACGGTCGACTTTCCCCAACGATCCGCAGTTTGGTTCACAGTGGGCGCTGAATAATACCGGGCAGGGCGGTGGCACGCCGGATGCCGACATCGATGCACCGGAGGCGTGGAATTTTGTCACCGGTGGGACGACAGTTACGGGAGATGAGATCATCGTGGCTGTGATCGATGGCGGTTTTGATCTTACCCACCAGGATTTATCCTACTGGATGAATCACCAGGAGATTCCGGCTAACGGCATCGATGATGATCATAACGGATATGTTGACGATTTCCGCGGTTGGAACGCTTACAATCATAACGGTAACATCCCGAATGATCCGCACGGAACGCATGTGGCGGGAATCGCGGCAGCGAAGGGAAATAATAACACCGGAATCAGCGGCGTAAACTGGGGAACCAAGATCATGCCGATTGCCGGTTCATCCGGAACCGAATCGGTTGTGGTGGAAGCCTACGGTTACGCCCTGGAGATGCGGGCCAGGTATAATGAAACCAGCGGCGATTCCGGCGCGTTTGTGGTGGTTACCAACTCTTCATTCGGCGTGGATTATGGCAATCCGGCCAATTTCCCCATCTGGTGCGCGATGTACGATTCGCTGGGCGCCTGCGGTATCTTGAGCTGCGCGGCAACCGCTAACCGGAATATTGATGTGGATGTTTTGGGCGATATTCCCACCGCCTGTCCCAGCGATTTCATGATCTCCGTAACTAACACAACGCGAAATGATGTTAAAAATCCCGGGGCAGCTTATGGCGCGACCGCCATCGATCTGGGTGCCCCGGGCAGCAGCATTCTTTCCACCCTTCCCGGGAATTCCTACGGAAGCATGTCCGGCACTTCCATGGCAACGCCGCATGTGGCGGGGGCGGTTGCGCTTTTGTGGGCGGCTGCCGGACGTCAACTTATCCAAGAGTATAGTACGAACCCGGCCGAGGCTGCACTGTTGGTTAAGGATTTTATTTTGAATGGGACCGATTCTCTGCCGGATTTGCGGGGAATCACCGTCTCAGGAGGCCGGTTGAATCTTATGAACAGCGTGCTGCTGGTGCGCGGTTACCCAAATGCTAATCCCCAAATACGGGTAATCCCAACTTCGATTAGTGATACCCTTTTTATGGGAGCCGCCGGTCAGAGGGAATTTTATATTTACAATGACCAAACTCAGCCCGGCAGTCTTGATTTTGCTATCCATGTAGATTCTTCTGTTTCCTGGCTGGCAGCAGTCCCGCTGACCGGATCGGTAGGTCCGTCGAGCTTTCAGACGATTTTGGTCAACATGAATACGCTGGGGCTCCGGCCCGGCATGTATGTCACCGAGCTTATCGTCACCGGCAATGATACGCTCAATCCGGCAGACACCGTGTCGGTGGCGTTGCAGGTTAGGGAATATCCACCGATTATTCTATTGGATACGCTTAATTTCAACCTGCCGGTTAATTCGGTTGATTCCCAGGCCGTTGCTTTTCGCAACTACCGAGATAGCAGCCTGGTCTTTCAGATTACTGATGAAGAAATCCCAATTCCACTGAAAGAGAAGGTGAATGGGAATTGGGATCAATCAATTGAGCCTATTCCTGAGGACTGCCCCTGGGTAAGCGAAAATCCGGACAGCGGCCTTATCCTTGCCGGAGACTCTATGGAGGTCTGGATTGTTGTCGATGCAACCGGACTATTCACTGGGGATTATCTTGCTCAGATTGTGGTCCATAGCGATGACCCGGTGCATCCGGTAGTCAATGGCCCCGTGGTTTGGCTCCACGCATATTCCGATCCCGGTACCAATTTTACCTATCCGGATGTGCTGGATTTTGATACCACTTTCGTTGGAACCAGTTCCCAGCGGAACCTGACTCTCCTCAATGCGGGCACCGACACATTGAGGGTTTATGACATCACCTGTACCAATCCCCAATTTATCGTGGATACTACATCGTTTTATGTGCTGCCGTTTGATTCGATGGTGGTGCCAGTCCGGTTTAGTAGCATGACCACAGGCAATTTTGATTGCTGGGTTGTGGTTGAGAGCAATTTCCCCGGCACACCTCTGGACAGTACGCTGGCAAGGGCTTTTGCTATCGAACCCCCACACGCGATGTTTACCCCTGGATTTACAAATCCGATCCCCGTATGGGATTCGGTGGACGTATCGGTGAATATTGCCAATACAGGTGGCAGCGATCTATTATGGAATGCATTTATCGATACTGTCCCTGCAACGCGAAAGATAATATTGCCTGTCCACGGACCGATGGAGGCTCCGAAGAACGCAGAGGTTGCTCCTCGCGGGGCCGGAGCATGGACAGGAACAATTTTCCAGAAGCACTGGAATTTGCAGTTTAGTGCGGACCTGACTTTTGTAACCGGTGCCCTGGGGAATGCCGGTTCCGAGTTTGACGGTACCTACTATTATACCACCCGCTGGGCATCCAACCTGCTCCATAAAATCGACCAATCCGGAAACCTTGTGGAGGAGTTTTCCATTCCGGGCGTCAGCGGCCTGCGGGACCTGGCTTTTGACGGGACCTACATGTATGGAGGGACGGCATCCACCACAATCTATATCATGGATTTTTCCAATAAAACAGTTGTTGGAACCATATCTTCCCCGCAGGTGGTGCGGCACATTGCGTATGACGAAAATGCGGACGGTTTCTGGGTCGGCGATTGGGCGTCCGATATTGTGTTGGTCGGCCGAAGTGGTGCCACATTGGCTACCATTCCCCGCGCCTCCCACGGCCTTGAGCGCATGTATGGCTCGGCTTACGATAACGTTAACTGCGGCCCGCCATGTTTGTGGGTGTTTGACCAGGGATCGGGCTCCGGTGCACCTCAACTCATTCACCAGATCGATTTGACAAACCACACGCTCACAGGTTTTTCCTATGATGTGGCGTCCGATTTTCCTTTCAATGGTATTGCCGGCGGCTTATTCTCGGCAACCGACATTGTTCCGGGAACCTTTTCCATTGGCGGCGTGCTGCAGGGAACGACAGATATGCTCTTCGTTTATGGGTTGGTGGTTTTACCGCCTAACTGGCTGAGGTTGATAGTGGACTCCGGAAGTGTTGCCCCATCCCAAAATATGGACATTCCGCTCCGAATTTACGGATCTTCGGTTCGGATAGATAGCGCCTATGTTGTTTTCCACACCAACGATCCTTTATCATCCGTAATTAACATATGGGTGGTTCGTGATGTGCTCACCGAAATATCGCATGAAGTAGCGATACCCACCACTTATGCGGTTTCCCAGAATTATCCAAATCCCTTCAACCCGGCGACAACCATAAAATTTCAACTGCCAGAAGCCAGTTCCGTGACACTGGTAATCTACAATACCATAGGTCAGGTAGTGCGGCGGCTTGTGGATACAAAAATGGGGGCCGGCTACCATGAGATGACATGGGATGGTTTGAACGACAGCGGCATGCCGGTTTCCAGCGGAATCTACATCTATCGTTTCAAGGCGGGCGATTACCGGAAGGTCCGGAAGATGATCTTCATGAAATAAATGTTGCAGCAACCCAAAAACTGACGAATGCAAGT
>Ga0315542_1002379_pt1 | contig 11476 bp, 3 predicted proteins | sample SalMarSW160120MG_FD_202541 | JGI IMG/M metagenome (GOLD analysis project Ga0315542, IMG submission 202541) | Salt marsh sediment microbial communities from the Plum Island Ecosystem LTER, Massachusetts, United States - Salt Marsh Sediment SW1601-20 ... | reverse complement strand
GGTGTTGCATCATTAATCTGAAACGTTCCCTGTTTAACATGCAGGTTTCCATTCAGGGTAATGTTAGTTACCTGTGTTACTGTCCCAGCGGTTTTTATTGAAAGATGATAATAGATCGACTGTGTGGCCGACATGGCACCACTGTTATTATATTCTGTTGTACCCCCGTCAGTGGTAACAAAAGTATTTACAGTAGCTGAAGGGAAAGCTGAAGATGAGAGCATCAGAGTACCACTTCCCCTTAATGCAGCCAGTGTGCTGAAAAATCCGTATGTTGCCTGGTCGAGGAATCCTCCATTATTGATTGTTATATCAAGATTCGGAGTAAAATCATCTGCCTGTAATGTTACTGTACGTCCTGAAAGAATAACAACTTTGTCGTTAGGTCCAGGCACCATTGTTCCAGGACCCGTTGTCCCACCCGGATCAAAAGTCCAGGTACTTGCCTGATCCCAGAAACCTGATTGAAATGAATAATAAGTACTCGGGGAACCTACTGTCCAGAAACCAGTTATCGTTGCGCTGCCAGTAGAGGTTGCTGGGTTTGAACCCGGAGCAGACGGCCCGGTTGCTAATGCCCAGCTGCCTGTTCCGTCAGTATATGGCTGGAATAATAAGGGATCTCCGACCACTTCACCGGCATTGTATTGAAATGAAAGAACAGTACCTGCGGCAGTACTAATATTCACTGCTGAAATATCCCAGTACTTATTTATTCCATTAGTCAGAATATTTGGATTGACAGGCACAGCACCTACCGAAAGTGTTCTTGCTGCTGCAGCTGTAGTAGGTAATCCAGTTATAATGAATGGATTATAAAACCCTCCGCTCCCAACAGGATATACCTGATTAAAGCTCTGATTTGTAATTGTTCCTGAACGTATCAGACGACCATCCCCATTTGTTTCTATCATATTGGTCAGACCAAAGGGAGAACCGGCAATAGCCAGAGTACTGGCAATAGTAAGATCGAAATCGCCAAGTTGTAATACTCCAGAATTTAGTGACAGGGTACGGTTTACTGTAACATCACCCTGAAAGGTCTTCACATCTCCGCCGTTAATACTTAAATTATAGTAAGTTGTCCCCTTAACCTGTTGAGCTGTACCATTATAATTTACAGTACCCGTTCCACAGGTAAAAGTCCCGGAATTTGAAAAGTTACCAATAATGTTTAATGTTCCGCTGGAAAATGAAAGGTCACTTGTTCCGGTTAAATTTCCTGCCAGGTCAATAGTCCTGGTTTGCCCATTAATCCCTCCTGACGAGATAGTAAGGTTGCCGTCAATCGTTAGGTTGGCACCCAACGGCATAATATAGGGACTGTTATAATTGAAATTCCCAAATGTCTGGGTTAACCCTCCCGGAGTTGTCGCAGCCAGCCCCGTCAGATTACAATTTGATGCAACATCCCAACTGGCTGTAGGGACAGTGCCGCCGTCACGGTTATGATCATAAATCCCGCCGGCATCGAAAATAAGTCCGGTTATAGTGCTGTTAACAATCCATGAATTAAGTAATGTACCTGAAACTGTGGTAACTGTTCCTGCTCCGTTTGTATTAAACGTATTACCGACGCTAACCGACAATGTTCCGTCCAGAGTGGCTTCAGATGCTGCTGTAAGGGTGAGACTGGTATTTGTTCCAAGAGTAAGGGAGTTACCTGAATTAATGATCAGGTCAGTGCCGGTACCATTATTAACAGTTAAAATAGCTACTGCTGCAGACTGTAATGTAACATCAGAACCGTTTGATATTATTAACTTCTCAATTATTTGCGCAGGTAAGTTTATTGCTGTAGTAGTACCGTTATTATCAAATATTAAAATATCGTTTGGTTGAGGTGATAACCTGGCAGGTGTCCAGTTGGAAGGTGTTGTCCAATCAGCAACAACACCAGTTTGATTCCAGAAATATGTAGCAGGTGGATTTACACGACCTGTAAATTCACTATTGTTCAAAGGAGATGTAGTCTCATTAACTCCGGTTATTGTTAGGATCGGTGCTGCTCCTGATGTATTATATTGTGTCCAGGATGAACCATCCCACCGGTTGACCCTCAGATTCCCATGAGTACCGGTTAAGTCGCTGGGTGCTGTAGTGGAATAGGTAAAGGAAGCATTATAAGTATAAGTTCCTGCCTGATCATTGGTGAACGACCAGTATCTTGAAATAAAGTCATTTAATGTTCCGTCATTCGGGTGTTGCAGATCTGTCACCCTGATGCCTATAGTCCTTTGTATTGAATTAGCTGTAAAAGTGATACTTGCAGGAGAATAATTTAATACATCTCCAACAGGTAAAATATATGCACCTGTAGCACCGGCAGCAAATACTTTTTTTAGCTGCCCCAATCCTTCAGCTACAATATACCTGGAGGCATTTACAGATCCAACAGCGGTTGTATTTGTTAGAGTAAGATTGGAAGGACCAAGAACAATTTTACCGTCAGAAAGAGTAAGAGTCCCTCCCACGGTAATATCACCACCAAGCGTTTTATCTCCACCATTTAATATTCTAAGGCTTTTATAATTCGGGCTTGAAAAAATAATCTGATCTCCTGCATTATTATAATTAACTGTACTTAAAGCTGCTCCGGTAATAAATGTTCCGATTGAGTTTGATACGCCTCCTAAATTCAGTGTATGAGTAAAGTTGCCGGGGCTCATATCAATGGAGCCGTTTCCTGATAAATTACCTGCAACGGAAAGTGTTCTCACCGCTAAAGAAGAAAAAGCCAAAGTAGAGTTAGAAATATCTAAATTACCGTTAACAGTGAGATTGATATTTGGCAAAGTTTTAGTTCCTCCTGTGGATGCGGAAAGATTATAATATGCATAAAAAGGAATATTCTGATTGCCGCCGTTAAAGTTAACAGTGGAATTACCCACCGTAAAGTTGGTTGGTGTTAAAGCACCACCAATATTGATAGTACTGTTTACAACACATGTCAGCTGACCTGTGGTTAAGTTACCTGTTACATTTAGGGTGCCTGCCCCGGAAAAAGTAATATCGTTTTGTAGTGCATTGGCACCCATTGAAATATTACCGTTTACTGTAAGAGTACCATCAGAAATTCCGACTTTACAATCGCGGATATTATTCCCCGAATTTACACTGGTTATAGAAGAACAAGTTACAATTCCTGAATTAATATATATACCATTATCTCCATTGGAAGCAGGAAAATTGATGGTAATAGTACCGGTAATATTTAAAGTATAGGCACCTGAAAACTGTACAATATTTGAGGCATTGACTCCTGCAAAGGTTAAATTCCCGATGTTATTGGCAATATTTGCTGTAACATTAACAGTGTTGCTTCCATTGATGTATACAGTCCCTGCACCGGATGCTGCTCCCGGATAATCTCCGATGACACAGTTTACCCAGGCGCCACTACTGTAAACCTGCCAGGTGTTATTATCATTCCAATTGCCTGAGGCCCTGGTCTGATAATCTCCATCAATCTGCCCCTTTGCTGTCAGAGAGAAAGAAAATAAAAGTGCTAAAGCGATTCCCTGTCTTACCAGGGATAAACCATTTGACCCGTTCTTCAGAGTGACCATAAAATGACTTACCGATTTTCTGGATAAAGTCATAATAAATGTTAGCGGGTAAAATAAAATTGTGGAAAACGGATTCTTACGTTCCATATTTATCAGGTTCAGTTAGTTCCAGTTTCGTTTTAAAATTCAATATATCAAATAAATAGAATTCTGCAGGTTATAGATTTCCCTTTTGAGCTGCAGAATTTCTTACTCAATCGCTATATTTAGCGAATATATATATTTTTTAAACACCCGTAATGCTATATTTTTCAAGTGTTTTAAACATATTAACAGGACTTTTGAATAATAATTTTGGTTGCTTCCTGTAACTAATTAAGCCTAATATCATTAAATGGCGATTAAATGGACAGATGAGAACATTTACAGTTATTCATGTTTTGACTAATGCAGGTATTAACAAAATAAATGACATATATTTTTTGATTAAAATATTTATTTATAAACGGCAAATGACGATAACAGGAAATCCAAAATTCTCGTTGTAAACCGGAGTAATTTATATATGAAAAGTTTTTTTGCAGAAATGAAAATGTCATCTATCTTTGCACTCTCCACAAAAAAAATAAGGGCGATTAGCTCAGCTGGTTCAGAGCATCTGCCTTACAAGCAGAGGGTCGGGGGTTCGAATCCCTCATCGCCCACAACCCAAAAACCGATCCTGCGTAAGCAGGGCCGGTTTTGTTTGTAAGGGACGTTTTAAGCTCGCTTAAATAAGGACCTTAAAAATAAAACCGGTTCGCTCCGACTTGTCGGAGCATCGGTTTTTGGGTTGTAAGGGCCCCCGAAAGGGATCAGCGAAGCAAAGCGAAGCTAATCCCGTCATAATGGTCTCTCTCAGAAACTCCCGTCAAATCGGAGCATCGGTTGTTGGGTTGTAAGGGCCCCCGAAAGGGATCAGCGAAGCAAAGCGAAGCTAATCCCGTCATAATGGTCTCTCTCAGAAACTCCCGTCAAATTGGAGCATCGGTTTTTGGGTTGTAAGGGCCCCCGAAAGGGATCAGCGAAGCAAAGCGAAGCTAATCCCTTTATTATGGACTCTCCTCAAACCCCTCTCCTAATCTACCCTTTAAACACTTCTTTCCTATTTTTTGAAATACTGGTAATTAGGTTTATTCAAAATAGATTATATTAAAAGCAGAACGCCGGAGAGCCTGCTTACCACAGACGTGACTGTGGATACTGGAATTTGACGCCACTGGCGTTGTGTTTTTATGAAACTTACCGCAAATAAATATGAATAAAGGGTTGTCCCCAAGGAGAAGGGAGCTTTATTACATATCTATCCGATTCCCATATAATTGATTCAAATACATCAAGTCGCAGCTAGACTCCTGAATTTTCCTTTGGTTCCGGGGAAACACTTTCAGGTTTTTCCTTGTATATAAGAATATAAATAATAGGAAGGATCCCAATCGTGTTAAAGATAAAAAGGCATATAAACCAGGCCAGATGCTTATTTTGGGCTGCTTTCCACATTGCAATAAGTTTCCAGACTGAGTCCCAGATTGTCAGGACAATTATTACCGGAATTAGCCATACCAGGAAGGTGTGAATTTGTGGTTCCATTGATATTAGATTTTAGTTAAAAGGAATCTCTTCTGTCAAAAAACCTTATTAAGCAATAAAGTTATGAAAGAATGCAGATAATAAACATGTTATTCATGAAATATTTTAAATAAAAAAAAGGTTAAGAATTCTTAACCTTTTTTCAAATATAGCCAGCTTAAATTTACAATTACCGCCCCTTCAAATTAGTTACTTAATGATGATGTTTCATTTGCCTTCTTAAATAACATAAACCATGCTACCTTGTAATAACCAGCAGGAAGTGCATCAGAATTACCGGAGCCTGATGACGGGGGAACCGGAACAAGTACATCGCCCCCGACCTGCCAGTTTGCAGGAGTACTCACTTTGTCAGCTGTTGAGGTCTGAAGAGCTAAAACTGTCCTTTTAATCTCATCCATATTCCTGCCAACATTCAACGGATAGTAAATTATGGCCTGAATTACGTTACTGGGATCTATTATAAAGACCGCTCTAACATCCTTTGTAGAAGTGCTGCCCTTATGGATCATTCCATACTCTTTGGAAATAGTATAATTATCATCAGCGGCAAGAGGGAAATTTATCTTAACGGGACCTCTTCCTTTGTAAGTCAGTTCGTCCAAAGCATTTACCCAGTCTTTATGTGCTTTAATATTATCTGTAGATACTATAAGAAGTTTGACATTCATTTTTTTGAAGTCATCCTGTAAATATGCCAGCTCAAGAAGTTCCGAAGAACATACAGGAGTGAAATCCTGTGGGTGGCTTAATAGAATTTTCCAGCTTTTACCATAATCAGAAGGAAAATTAATCTTACCGTTTGTCGTAGTTGCGGTAAAAGAAGGCGCTTTCTCCCCAATAACAGGGATTCTGGTGTTTCCATTATCCTGTGACCATACCTGAGTCATCGAGAATAACACGATCAGAATTAAAATTGTTTTTTTCATCATCAATAATAAATTAATTATTTTTATTTAGTTTAATTATAAATAACAACCATAAACAATGAACTATTGTTCAATAAAAAATTAAAATTAAATAGTTAAGAATTATTCAGATAGTCTGAAATGGTCATCTGCAAAGACTTATCCACAACTGGAAAAAAATTCCCCGCCGGATAATCCTATTCGACCAGATCAGTTTGAAATAAATCAGATCTGTGGTTTAAGAGATTAAACTTCGCCCGGAACTCTATAAGGCAGAGTAAAATAAAACTCCGTTCCTTTGCCTGGCGAAGACACAAGCCATATTTTCCCTCCCAGGAGTTCCACATATGCTTTGCAGATTGAAAGACCCAGGCCGGTACCGGTATATTGTCTGGAAATGGCATTGTCGACCTGGTAAAATCTGTCAAATATCCTTGACTGATGTTCGGGAGGTATTCCTATCCCGGTATCTATGACAAAAAACTCAACATAATCATCTTTCAGATCATAACCAAAACTAATTTTCCCCTTTTGAGTGAATTTGAATGCATTATTGATCAGGTTTGAAAAGATCTGAACAAGCTTGGTGTTGTCTGTAACTATTGTTACCTCTTTCAGGTGTGTTTTAAGACTGAGGTTGATCTTACTGGCTTTTTCCTTATAACTGAATTGTCCACTGAGTTCTTTAAGAGCAGTATGCAGGTTTATCTCCTTCAGATTAACTTTTACTTGTCCGGTTTCAATTGTTGCGAGATCGACAATATCATTTATAATTGAGAGTAACTGATTCCCACTCTGAAAGATTATTTCAGTGAACTGATTCCTGTCAGTTTTGGAAAGGCCGGGTTCACTGAGAAGTGTGGAAAAGCCTAAAATAGCATTCATAGGTGTTCTGATCTCATGCGATACATTATGCAGAAATGCTGTCTTCAATCTGTCACTCTCTTCTGCCTTCTCTTTCGCTGCTATCAATGCAGTCTCAACATTTTTTCGTGCAGTTATGTCCCTGAAGCTCCAGACCCTGCCTGCTGTATTACCTCCAATTTTCTGGGGTTGCGAGTACCTTTCGAAAAACCTGCCATCTTTGAATTCCAGAAAATCTTCAGTAATTGCTTCATTATCAGAATAAAGATGTTTAACTTTATCAATAAAATCATCAGGGTATTTAAGCTGGACTAAAACATATTGAAGAGCAGCCTCATCCTGCATAGTGTTAAGTATCTCTTCCGGAATACGCCACATTTCGGCAAACTTCTTGTTATACTGAACAATTTTTCCTTCTGCATCAACAACCAGTATCCCATCTGCAGTAGATTCAAGTGTTGCCTTCATCAGGGAAATTGATTTTTCCAGCTCTTCCTCTGCAATTCTTCTTGAAGTAATATCTTCCACCATAACAAGAAACAACTGAACTTCCCCATTACTGTTACGAATTATACTTACTGTTGTTGAACCCCAGATAATCTTTCCGTCCTTCCTGATATATCGTTTTTCAGTATGATAAACAGGTATGTCCCCGGCAACAAGTCTTAATAACGAAACTTCATCATTGCCTATATAATTTGGATGAGTGAAGCTTTTAAATGTCAGACCCATCAACTCATCCTCGGTATATCCGATCATATTGCAGAATGCACTGTTTGCCCTAATAAAACACATATCCTTACCCGACATGACCATGCAGAAAGGACTCTCTTCAAATATTTTCCGGAATCTTTCCTCACTCTCCCTGAGTGTCTCCTCCGAACGTCTCCTTTCAGTAATATCCCGGCAAATTGCCTGGTAATATTTAATTCCTTCAATATCAACCATTCGGGCGCTTACCTCTATCGGCAGGACACTGCCATCTTTTCTGATCTGTTCAGTCTCGAAAGTGGAATAACCAACCTCATTAAGTACCCGCAGATCGTTATTAAGTCCTTCAATGACATCGGACGGTAATAATACTTTAATGGTCTGTCCTATAAGTTCTTCTCGTCTGTACTGGAGTGTTTCCAGCGCCTTGTCATTTATTTCAATAATCACATAATCCTTATCGAGTAGAAAAATAATGTCATTTGCATATTTAAGGATATAATCGTAATGCCGGATCAGTGCGAGCCGGTCAAGCTCAGCTTCATATTTTTCCCTATAGAACCTGACACGCTGATTCCACCACAGGAATCCAAGTAAGGCACCCAAAGCCAGAATAAATAGTATTACAATGATCAAAACAAGACTCACCTGCCCTTTTAATTTAACCAATATTTCATCGCGGTCTACTTTTGCAACCATGTACCATGGTGAATCCGGTATCTTCTTCATGGCTGCTATTACGGGTTTCCCCCTGTAATCGACTGCATCTGTTGTTTCACTTATTCCCTGAAGAGCCAGTGCTGCCACCAGCTTATCACGGGCAACAGGTAGCCTTAGAACAAGATTTGTATTTTCCTGGTGTCTGAGCTCATTCAGATATATAATTTCATCCCCCTCACGATGGAAGAGAAGAGTTTCAGAAGATTTACTGGTAACTGGCCACGACTGGATAAGCGGATACAGGACTTCCTGGGGGTCAATTCTCAGAATGAGCAGCCCTGTAATGGTAGTATCATTATTATTAACGGACCTTATAGGTACAAGAAGATCGAGATGAACAAAACTTACATTTTCTGTCTGTTGAAAGTCAGTAAGCTGGACGTTCTCATTTCTGATAATCCTGAAAAGCCGTGGTTTAAGATAATCTTCTATTACTGTATCCTGATCGGGATAATATAATTTTACCCTGCCATATTTATCAACAAAAACTGCTGATCTGTAATCATAATTGTCGATAAGTGTTTTAAGGTGGTTAAGGAGAAGATATCTTAATTTCTTATTATTACTGTCTGATATAAAATCTGACAACCGCCGGTTGAACGATATATTCTGACTTAAATAATTCCCGTCGGATAATCGTTCGCGCCGCCATTGTAAAATTTGTCCGACTTTAAGATCTGCAACAGAAGATAGTTCCTGCTGATTGCTTTCGAATGCGCGTTTTTCCTGAGTATGGTAATAAAACTTACCTATAAAAATTGCGCCCGCCGAAATAACAGCAAAGAGGATAAGCAAAGGCCATGGTGTAGGTGGTCTCTGTCTGAGTGAATTCATTTATCTCCCCCTTTTGAAACTTTAGTAATAATCTCCGGTCCCTTTATCAAAACCTGTAAATTTAATATATTCATGTAAAATTCAGATTATATTTTCACGATTTGTGGAGAGCTATTTCTTTTTTATAAAAACAGATGCAAGAACAGAGATCAGCAACAATGATACTATGATAGCAAGGGAAAGCACAATTGGTATTTCGAAAGTAAAAAATGAAGCCAGCATTTTAAGTCCGACAAATGCCAGAACAAACGCAAGCCCAACCTTCAGGAAGCGGAAATATCCCATCATCCCTGCAATGGCAAAATAAAGAGATCTTAATCCAAGAATTGCAAAAATGTTTGAAGTATATACTATAAATGTATGTTTACTTATAGCCAGTATGGCAGGTATACTGTCCAAAGCAAATATGAGGTCAGATGACTCAATAATAAGGAGTACAATAAAAAGCGGCGTGGCAAATGTCTTCCTGTCATGGCGTATGAAAAGACGGCCTCCGTGGATTTCATCCGAAACAGGCATTATTTTTCTTGAAAACCTTACAATAGCGTTTCTTTCTGGATCCACAGATATCTCTTTTTGAAACAACATTCTGATGCCTGTAAAGACAAGGAATGCCCCGAATATCAATACTATCCACTGGAATCTGTTTATAAGGGCAACTCCTGTAAAAATAAAAAGGCCTCTCATTATAAGAGCACCGATGATACCCCAGAACAAAATCTTATGCTGATACTTCTCCTCAACAGCAAAATATGAAAAAATGAGAATAAAAACGAAAATATTATCGACGCTAAGCGAGTATTCAATCACATAACCGGTTAAAAATTCAAGAGCTTTAATTTTATCAAATTCCAGATAAATAAAAAAGTTAAATAACACAGCCAGAAATATCCAGACAGCACTCCAGATAACTGCTTCCTTAACAGGGACTTTATGTTCCTTCCTGTTAAAAATCCCCAGATCCAGTGCCAGCATCAGGAAGATAAATAAATGAAATCCTACCCAGAAAAAGATATTTGCATGCATTAAATGAAATTTACCCAGCAAACATATAAAAAAACTTCATCTTAAATGATCGGGTATTAAATCTATAGAAGAGTAGCTTACCTGGTTCACTGTGATCTGTAAATGTATACCTGGAAGAATTAACGGGATTTAACAGTGAAAACAGTCTGTATAGCAGTTTTATACTTACTTTCAATATCAGGGATCCCGTTTCCATTGGTATCTTTCATTGAGCTTAAATATTCCATCAGGGCAAGCCATTCTTTACCCTCCTGCAATCCCTCCTTCCCCTCATTTATATCAATTATAGCACTTCCCATGTCAGATATCTTTTTCCCGTTTGCATCCTTGGGAACAACATTAATGAGGCCGAAGCTCATTTTTTTAATAATGCCTACGAACTGAAGCATATAAGAGTTCGCAGTAATTGAATAGAGAGCTTTGTTCCTCTTTGAGAAATCTACATTGGTTATGCTGCCGTCAGGATAAGTTATATCAATTTTAATGATCTTCCTGAGCAGACCTCTTTCCGGGTCTAATTCAGCCCTGAGTCCTGAATAAAAACAATAGTTTGAAGGAGTTTTGGATGCAGCCCGGAGTATCTCAAGAATACTCTTAAGCTCTTTGCCGGTAACATATACTTTTGACAGCGGATAACCCGGAACATCATCTTTGCCCGTTCCCATCGACATAACCCTGAAAATGTCAGGAGCAGTCTGGAATACGGGTACAATATTATCACGGATTACGCCAACAGCAACCATACTTATGTCGGTTCCGGATTTTATATGATTATTCACATAGCTTTGTATAGCATCTGCAACAAGCGGACCTAAATTACTGTTTTTAAAATCGCCTTGCTCATCGCATTCGAGCAAAAAGCTGGTCTCTGCCACTTTCCTGTCATACTCCATTCCAAGAGGTTCAAGTATGTCCTTATCAATTAACTTTTTCTGAGCTTCAACAACCTGGTCAGTCTTACTGTCTCCCTGTATCCTGTCATCGACAGGTATAAGGGAATAGCTGTCAAGTTTTACCTTTCCATTTTTAACAGTGAGCGCCATTCTGCCTACATATTCAGTGTATGATCCGGTTTGTACAATTGGAACACCATTCACAATAAGCGGCTTAACAAGCTTTGTATGAGTATGGCCGCTGACTATTATATTTATCCCTTTGACTTTTTTAGCGAGTTCGGTATCCTCACCTGCCCATTGATCATGCTTATCAAGAGATACCCCGGAATGTGAAAGACAAATTATTATATCACATCTCTCATCTTTCAGAGCTTTGACC
>Ga0315542_1002378_pt1 | contig 11477 bp, 6 predicted proteins | sample SalMarSW160120MG_FD_202541 | JGI IMG/M metagenome (GOLD analysis project Ga0315542, IMG submission 202541) | Salt marsh sediment microbial communities from the Plum Island Ecosystem LTER, Massachusetts, United States - Salt Marsh Sediment SW1601-20 ... | reverse complement strand
GTGGGCGGCACGGCGTGCCGCCCACGCCGCCCTTCCGCCCGAGCAGCTCGCCGCGACGCGACCCGGCGACGCGCTCCCGCGGGCTCGAAGGAGCCCCACCCGGTCATCGGGCGCTGCCCGATGGGCCGCGACGCGGCGATCCGCTGTGATGGCCTCGGACAACGGGGGTCCGCCCGCGGGCGGACTGCACCTTCGTCGACGGCCCCGACGGTGCCTCTTCGCCTCGCCCGCCGAGCCCGCGTGATGGCGGTGGCGTCGATGGTCGGAGGAGGGTCGCGACGGGCCCGTCGTGGGAGGGGGCGTGGGCGGTGGAGTCGACACCGGTCTCCGACGAGCAGGCGAAGAAGCAGGCAGTCGAGGAGCTGTTCGGGCGGCTCTCTAGCGGCGCCGAGGGCCTGGGCGCCGAGGAGGCGGCGCAGCGGCTCGAGCGCTATGGCCCGAACACGCTGGTCGAGCGGAGGCGCAGCCTTCTCGTCCAGTTCCTCGGGTACTTCTGGGGCCCCATCCCGTGGATGATCGAGGTGGCGGTGGTGCTCTCCGCTGCCGTCGGCCACTGGGTGGACCTGGGCATCATCCTGGTGCTCCTCGTCTTCAATGCCGTGGTGGGGTTTTGGCAGGAGTATCAGGCCGCCAACGCGGTGGAGGAGCTCAAGAGCCAGCTCGCCCTGGAGGCGCGGGTTCGTCGGGACGGGAGCTGGGGGCAGGTGGCCGCGCGCGAGCTGGTGCCCGGCGACGTCGTGCGGCTGCGCCTCGGCGACGTCGTCCCGGCCGACGTCAAGCTCTTCGACGGCGAGTACCTGAGCGTGGACCAGTCGGCGCTCACCGGGGAGTCGCTGCCGGTGACGCTCTCGGCGGGTGACGTCGCGTACTCCGGCTCGGTCGCCAAGCAGGGCGAGATGGTCGCCCTGGTGGTGGCTACCGGTGGCGACACCTACTTCGGCAAGACGGCGAAGCTGGTGTCGAGCGCCGCCCCCGTGTCCCACTTCCAGAAGGCCGTCCTCACCATCGGCGACTACCTGATCTACCTCAGCCTGGGCCTGGCGGCGGTCCTCTTCGTGGCCATGCTGTTCCGCGGCGAGAAGGCCCTCGACCTGCTCCAGTTCGCACTCATCCTGATCGTGGCCGCCATCCCGGTGGCCATGCCCGCCGTGCTGTCCGTGACCATGGCCATCGGCGCCGTGGCCCTGGCGCGGATGAAGGCGATCGTGACCCGTCTGGAGTCCATCGAGGAGATGGCCGGCATCGACGTCCTGTGCTCGGACAAGACCGGCACCCTCACCGAGAACCGGCTCACCCTGGGCGAGCCGGTGTGCTTCGCCGCCGAGGACGCCCAGGAGGTGATCACCGCGGCGGCGCTCGCCTCCAAGGCCGAGGACAGGGACGCCATCGACACCGCCGTCCTGATGGGCGTCGAGGATCAGGACGCCCTGGCCTCGCACACCCAGACCCACTTCACCCCCTTCGACCCGGTGAGCAAGCGCACCCAGGCCGACGTGGCGGGCGCCGACGGCGCCACGTTCACCGTCACCAAGGGCGCGCCGCAGGTGGTCGTCGACCTGTGCCGGCCGGAGGCCGAGGTGGCCGAGGCAGCGCGGCGGAGCGTGGACGAGCTGGCGGCGAAGGGGTTCAGGACCCTGGGCGTGGCCCGCTCCGACGACGGCGAGCACTGGCGCTTCCTCGGGCTGCTCCCTCTCTTCGATCCTCCCCGCGAGGACTCGGCCGAGACCATCGCCGAGGCCCGCAAGCGGGGGATCCGGATCAAGATGGTGACCGGCGACAACCTCGCCATCGCCACCGAGATCGCGTCCCGCCTGGAGCTCGGCACCGACATCCATGCGGCAGACGAGGTGTTTCCGAACGCCGACGACCACCAGGAGCTGTCCAGGAGAGCCGTGCAGACCGTGGAGGAGGCGGACGGCTTCGCCCAGGTGTTCCCCGAGCACAAGTTCGAGATCGTGAAGGCCCTGCAGGCCGCCGGTCACATCGTGGGCATGACCGGCGACGGGGTGAACGACGCGCCGGCGCTCAAGCAGGCCAACGCGGGCATCGCGGTGTCGGGCGCCACGGATGCCGCCCGCGCGGCGGCGGCCCTGGTGCTCACGGCCCCCGGTCTGTCGGTGATCGTCAGCGCCGTCCAGCAGGCCCGCATCATCTTCGAGCGCATGAACAGCTACGCCATCTACAGGATCACCGAGACCATCCGCATCATGTTCTTCGTGACCCTGGCCATGGTGGTGTTCGACTTCTACCCCATCACCACCGTCATGATCATCCTGCTCGCGGTGCTCAATGACCTCCCCATCCTCACCATCGCCTACGACAACACCTGGTTGGACCCCGAGCCGGTGCGCTGGAACATGCACCGGGTGCTGATGCTTTCCACCGTCCTCGGGCTCATCGGCGTCCTGGAGACCTTCGGGATCCTGGTCATCGCCAAGCTGGTCTTTGCTCTCCCGGCCCACCAGATCCAGTCCTTCATCTACCTCAAGCTGGCGGTGGCGGGCCACATGACGCTGTTCGTGGTGCGGTCGAGGCGCAGCTTCTTCAGGCGCCCCTACCCGGCCCCGGTGCTCCTCGGCGCCATCCTCGCCACCCAGGCCGTCGCCGCCGCCCTGGTGGGCTTCGGGTTGTTGGTGACGGCCATTCCATGGCGCTACGTGGCCTTCGTGTGGGGCTACTGCCTGGTCTGGATGTTCATCGAAGACCTGGTGAAGCTCCACGTCTACCACCACCTCGATCTCAGCGGCCCGCATCACCGCTCGTTCCTGGACAGGGTGACGGAGGGGTTGCACCCGATGCACGGCATGAGTCGCCGGTAGCCGGGTTTGGGGGGATCCCTCACCGGCGCTGCGCACGCTCAGGAGGCTCCATGGCGATCTCCGGCTACTACCTGATACCACCGCTCCCGGAAGGGCTGGAAGGGCTCGCCGAGCTGGCTCTGGACCTGCGCTGGTCGTGGAGCCACACCACGGATCGGCTCTGGGAGCGCATCGACCCCGAGCTCTGGGAGCTCACCCGCAACCCGTGGCTGATCCTGCAGACCACGTCCCGGACCCACCTGGAGGAGCTGGCCCGTGACCCTCAGCTCCGCCAGGAGGTGGCGGAAGCCGTGGAGGACCACCGCCGCGATGTGGCGCGCGACACCTGGTTCAGCCATGCCCACCCCTCATCGACGGTCAGCATCGCGTACTTCAGCATGGAGTTCGGGCTCAGCGAGGCGCTGCCCATCTACTCGGGCGGTCTCGGCGTGCTGGCGGGAGACCACCTCAAGACCGCCAGCGACCTCGGCGTGCCGGTGACGGGGATAGGTCTGCTCTACCAGCAGGGGTACTTCCGGCAGGTCATCGACGCCGCGGGCGGGCAGGTGGAGTACTACCCGTACAACGATCCCAGCCAGCTGCCCGTCCTGCCGGTGCGGGACTCGGACGGGGAGTGGCTGGTCATCGACGTTCCCTTCCCCGGCCGCACGGTGCGGGTGCGCGCCTGGGAGGCGCAGATCGGGCGGGTGAAGCTCTACCTGCTGGACACCAACGACCCCGTCAACAGCCCGGCCGACCAGTGCATCACCGCCGAGCTCTATGGCGGCGGCCCCGAGATGCGGCTGCAGCAGGAGATCATCCTCGGCATCGGCGGCTGGCGCCTCCTCGAGGCGCTCGGCCATCGGGTCGACGTCTGCCACCTCAACGAGGGCCACGCGGCGTTGGCGGTGGTCGATCGCGCCCGCTCCTTCGTGGCCCAGACGCGCCAACCGTTCGCCGTGGCCCTCGCCGCCACCCGCGTCGGCAATGTCTTCACCACTCACACCCCGGTGGAGGCGGGCTTCGACCGTTTCCCGCCCTCCCTGGTGGCCCAGTACCTCGGCGGCTACGTGAGCCGGGAGCTCGGCATCGGCCTGCCCGACTTCCTGGCCCTCGGCCGCCGCGCTTCCGACGACGACGAGGAGCCCTTCAACATGGCCTACCTGGCCGTGCGGGGAGCCGGCGCGGTGAACGGCGTGAGCCGCCTCCACGGCGAGGTCAGCCGCCGCATCTTTCAGCCCCTCTTCCCCCGCTGGCCGCGGGCCGAGGTGCCCGTGGGGCACATCACCAACGGTGTGCACGTGCCGTCCTGGGACTCGGCGGCGGCCGACGAGCTCTGGCACCGGGCCTGCGGCGCCGACCGCTGGCGCGGCGCCATGGTCAGTGTCGAGGCGGACTTCAAGGGGGTCGACGACGAGACCCTGTGGGCCTTGCGCAACCAGGGCTCCCGAGAGCTGGTGGAGTACGCGCGCCAACGCCTGGCCCGCCAGCTCGAGGGCGCCGGCGCGCCCGAGGAGGAGATCCGCCGAGCCAAGGACCGCCTGGATCCCGACGTGCTGACCATCGGCTTCGCCCGCCGCTTCGCCACCTACAAGCGGCCCAATCTCCTGCTCTCGGACCCGGATCGCCTGCTGCGCCTCCTCTCGCATCACGCCCATCCGGTGCAGCTGCTGGTGGCCGGCAAGGCGCACCCTCGCGACGAGGAGGGCAAGGAGCTGATCCGCGCCTGGGCCCGGCTCAGCCGCCGCCCGGACGTCCCGGCGCGGGTGATGTTCCTGGCCGACTACGACATGTCCCTGGCCGAGCACCTGGTGCAGGGCGTGGACCTGTGGATCAACACCCCGCGCCGGCCCTGGGAGGCGAGCGGCACCAGCGGCATGAAGATCCTGGTGAACGGCGGCCTCAACCTGTCCGAGCTGGACGGCTGGTGGGCGGAGGCCTACCGGCCGGACGTGGGCTGGGCGCTGGGGGACGGGCAGGAGCACGATGACGATGCCCGGTGGGATGCCCACGAGGCGGCGCAGCTCTACAGCCTTCTCGAGGACGAGGTGATTCCCTGCTTCTACGACCGTGACCACCGCGGGATCCCCGTGCGCTGGGTGGCGCGGATGCGCCAGAGCATGGCGGAGCTGACACCGCGCTTCAGCACCAACCGGATGCTGCGCTCCTACGTGGAGGACCTCTACCTGGCGGCCGCCCGCGCGTACCACGAGCGGAGCGCCGACGGGGGGGCGGGGGCGGCGCGCCTGGTGGAGTGGCGGCGGGCCCTGGCCGCTGCCTTCACCGGGATCCGCTTCGGCGAGCTGGAGGTCCGGGAGAGCGACGGGAACTACGCGTTCAGCCTCCCGGTCGCCCTGGGCGACCTCGCCCCGGACGACGTGCAGGTGCAGCTCTTCGCCGACCCCGAGGGCCGGGGCCAGCCGGAGATCCATCCCATGCGGGCGGGCGCCGAGCGGCAGGGCCCTCCCCGGGGGCGGGTCTACACGGCCGTCCTCGCTGCGCGCCGCCCCGCCTCCCACTACACGCCGCGGGTCATCCCGCGCCATGAAGGGGCGCGGGTCCCCCTGGAGGCGCGCCAGATCCTCTGGTACCGGTAGGCGCGCACGGTTCCTTCTCCCACGGCCGCGTCCGTGCCCGAACCGGGACGCCCCTTCGAATGCAGGGGCAGCGTCCGCGGCAGCTGTCAGTGGCGGCGCACAGTGTCGGTGATCCGCGGCAGCGGGAGTGATCAGTCACAGCGACCTGCGGCCGGGCGCGGCGCCTGCGATCCGCGGCGGCCGGATCGCCATGCACCAACCGTCACGGCCGGGGATTGAGCAAACGCCAGGTCATAGCCCGCACCTGATCGAAGCCATCCAGCGCGACCGCGGTCTCGGATCGATCGACGGCTCCCGCCGCGGCGAGAAGCCGCAGGTGGCTGGACCTCTCACTCCGGGAGCACCAGAGAGGGTGCCAGGCACCGCCGCAAGTGAGGCGGAAGCGTCGTTCGAACCGTCTTCGACGGTGCCTGGCACCCCCTCTGGCGAACCTCACGCGTCTCAGGTTGGCTGCGACAGAGCTGGCCGAGCGGATGACCTGGACAGCGAGCGCCCCGTGTGGGTACGCTGAGCCCAGTCGACCAAGGAGAAACGGGTCATGGGTCATCTCGTGGGCAAGGACCTGTACCGCCAGGTGGGACGCAAGATCGACAGCCTCCCCATGCGCGCCCCCTGGAACGACACCCTGCGCGCCATCGTCGAGGAGCTGTACTCGCCCCGCGAGGCGGAGCTCTTCGCGGCCATGCCGACGTCCATGGCGACGATGAAACGGATCGCCGCCATCGCGGGGCTCGACGAGGCGACGGCGCAGGACCTCCTGGATGGGATGACCGACAAGGGGCTGGTGCTGGACATCCATGTGAACGGGCGCTCGCTGTACATGCCGAGCCCCATGGTGGTGGGCATCTTCGAGTTCACCATGATGCGCACCGGCCGCGACGTGGACCACCGCAAGCTGGCGCACCTCTTCCACGACTACTTGTTCGAGGGGGGCATGTTCGCCGCCAACTTCGGGCCCGGCAAGCGGGTGAGCCCGTTGCGCACCCTGCCCCACGGCGAGGTGATCACCGACCACGTGGAGATTTTGGACCACGAGCGGGCTGCGGCCATCCTCGAGGATCGGCGCCGTTACGCCCTCGGCATCTGCTCCTGCCGCCACGAGAAGCTGCATCTCGGCACCCGCGAGTGCTCGGGGCCCCTGGAGGTCTGCCTGAGCCTGGACGGGGGTGCGGACTTCCTGATCCGCCACGACATGGCGCGGGAGGTCTCCCACGAGGAGGTGCTGGACAACCTCGCCCAGGCCCGGGAGCAGGGGTGCGTCCTGTCCACCGACAACGTGCAGCGCAATGTCGGCTTCATCTGTCACTGCTGCTCCTGCTGCTGCAACATCCTGCAGGGGATCCGCCACCACGGCTACCCCAACCTCATCGTCACCTCGAGCTACCTTGCCGGCTCGGACCTCGAGCAGTGCCAGGGTTGTGGGGACTGCGCCACCGCCTGCCCCATCGAAGCCATCACCATGACCCCGGTGGAAGGCGCCGAGGATCCCGACGAGCAGGTGCCTGTGGTGGACACCGAGATCTGCATCGGCTGTGGGGTGTGCGGCCTCGAGTGCGCCTACGGCGCCATGCGCCTGGAGCCCCGGGAGCAGCGGGTGCTGCACCCGGAGACCACCTTCCGTCGCGTCATCCTCCAGGCCCTGGAGCGGGGGACGCTGCAGAACCAGATCTTCGGCGACCCCTCCCGTCTGTCACAGCGCGCCATGCGCGGCATCCTCGGGGCCTTCCTCGGGCTGCCGCCCGTCAAGCGGGCGCTCATGAGCGACGCCCTGCGCTCCCGCTTCCTCTCCGCCATGGAGTCCGCCGTCAAGCGCGGCGGCCGGGGCGCCGTCCTCGACATGTGATCGCCACCGGGCTGCTATCCTGAGCTTCTCTGAGCACGGCGCCACGGGCGTCCGACGGGATAGGAGGAAGGCAGTGCGGAGAGACGGCGAGGCAGTGGTCCGGGCCATGGCCCGGCGTGCGGGTGCGTGGGCCGTGCTCGTGGCCCTCCTGGCCTGGGCCCAGGCGGCTGCGGCGGCGTCGGTCCCGGTCTACGGGCGGAACGGCATGGCGGCGTCGGCGGAGCCCCTCGCCAGCCGGGTCGGTGTCGAGGTCCTCCAAGCGGGCGGCAACGCCTTCGACGCCGCAGCGGCCATGGGCTTCGCCCTGGCGGTGGTCTACCCCCGGGCCGGCAACCTGGGCGGCGGCGGCTTCTGCGTCGCCCTCACCGCCGACGGCGAGACCTGGGCCCTGGACTTCCGCGAGACAGCGCCCGCCGGTGCGACCCGGGACATGTTCCTGGACGCCGAAGGCAACGTGGTGCCCGGGCTCAGCCTGTCCAGCTACCTGGCGGTGGGCGTGCCGGGCTCACCGGACGGGCTGCTGCGCATCGCTGCGCGGGGCAAGCTGGAGCGCGCCGAGGTCCTGGCCCCGGCCATCCGCCTCGCGCGCCAAGGATTCGCGGTGCCCAAGCCCCTGGCGGACGCTCTGCGCTCGTCTGAAGAGCGGCTCACCCGCTTCCCGGGGACGGCAAAGGTCTTCTACGAGGGGGGCGAGCCACCGGCCTTCGGCGCGGTGCTGAAGCAGCCGGACCTCGCCACCACCCTGGAGGCCATGGCCCGCGACGGCCGGGCCGGCTTCTACGAGGGGCGCGTGGCCCGCCTCATCGCCGGCCAGATGAAGGCTCACGGCGGGCTCGTCACCCGCGCCGACCTGGCGGGCTACCGGTCCGAGGAGCCGCCGCCCTTCGTGTTCGAGCGCGGCGGGCTGGAGCTGATCACCATGCCCCTGCCGAGCTCGGGCGGAGTGACCATGGACCAGATCCTGGGCCTGGTGGACCTGGACGCCCTGCGGGCGGCGGGCTGGAACTCGGCCCACTACGTGCAGCGGCTGGTGGAGGCCGAGCGCCTGGCCTACGCGGACCGCAACTACTTCCTGGGCGATCCCGACTTCGTCGACGTGCCGGTCCAGCGTCTGGTGTCGCCCGCCTACCTGGCGCGGCGCCGCGCGCTCATGCCCACCGATCGCGCCGGCTCCAGCGCGGGGGTCAGCCACGGCCGCGTGGAGGGCACGGAGACCACCCACTACGCGGTGGCGGACCGCTGGGGCAACGTGGTGGCGGTGACCACCACCCTCAACGGGCCCTTCGGCATGGGCGCCGTGGTGGACGGGGCCGGCGTCCTGCTCAACAACGAGATGGACGACTTCGCGGCCAAGCCCGGCGTGCCCAACATGTACGGTCTCACCGGCGCCGAGGCCAACGCCATCGCCCCCGGCAAGCGCATGCTCTCCTCCATGACCCCCACAATCGTGCGCCGGGACGGCACGTTCTTCTTCACCACCGGCAGCCCGGGCGGGTCGACCATCATCACCACCGTCCTGCAGAGCATCCTCAACGTGGCCCTCTTCCAGATGAACATCCGCGACGCCATCGACGCGCCCCGCTTCCACCACCAGTGGCTGCCGGACACCGTCATGTACGAGGAGCGCGCCCTGTCCGCGGACACCCGGCGCGTCCTGGAGGGCATGGGCTACCACCTCGACGAGGTCGGCGGCCTGGGCCAGGCGGCGGGCATCATGGTGGATGACGACGGGACCCTGACCGGGTGGGCCGATCGACGCGGCTATGGCGCCGCCGTGGGCTACTGACGGGGAACCGCGGGCGGCGGCAGGGACGGCGGCAGCGGTCAGCGTCGGCGGGCCGGGACGGCGTCAGTCGACAGCGGCAGCAATCGGCGTCGGTGCCCAGCGGCGGCAACCTCGGGAACACGCCTCGAGAGCATCCCTGCGCCCGGTCCGGGCGGTGTCTTGTGGGATGACGCGCAGCCGTGCGGAGACGGTGGAACGTCCAAGTTGCCTGTCATTCTGAGCGAGGGTCGGTCCGCCGGAGCGAGTCGAAGAATCCCCCGAGAGAACCAAGGTCGTGCCTGGGAGGCGTCCCACGGGCTTTCGGAGGATGGTTCGACTCGTCGCTCGCCGCGGACGACTCGCTCCTCGCTCACCATGACAGATATGGGGCACGTCATGAGGAGAAGAGCTCCTTGACGTACGCGACGCGCTCCCTCGCTCTCAGAACTCGGCCCGCTTCTCGATGAGGAGGCTCTGCAGGCTCACCCCGACCATGGCGGTGGTGTCGAACAGGCGCGACGACGTCATGCCGGCTCCCAGGGGACCGACGTCCGTCCGCGCCTCGAGGGCGATCCACTCCCCCGCGGGCGCGCGCAGCAGGTGCACCGTCAGGTCGGGGTTGATGAAGGTGTAGCGGAAGAAGTCGAGCACCATGCTGATGCCGTTGCCCGAGTCGGCGGCGGCCATCACACGTTGCAGGGGAGAGGGGTCCTCACCCGGCACGAGCGGCCGCCGAAGCCGGATCCACATGGTCGTCGGGCCCTCGGCGAAGGTGCCGGCGGCGAGGCGGGTCTCCACCGCCCGGTGGTAGCCCACGTCTCCGGTCACGAACGGCAGCTCGAACGGCGCGCACTCCTCGGGAGGCCTGGGCGGCGCCGGGACATCCCGATGCGGTCCCTTCTCCGGCAGGGGGACCTCCTCGGCCCGCACCGCCAGCGCAGTGGCGCGAACCACCTCCACGCCCCCCGCGGCGATGGAGCCGCGCAGAGTCCCGGTCCGCCGTCCGGCATGCTCCAGCTCCGCCGCGACCGTCAGGCGCGCGATGGGCACCGGGCGCGGCAGGCTCAGCGTCATGCGCACGATCTGGGGCAGCCCGGCCGCCGCCGCGACGGCCTCCAGGGACCGGGCGAGGAGCGCCGCCGGCGGGCCGCCGTGCTGGCAGGCGGGGTCCCACGGTCCGCGGGTCCAGGGCGTCGACTCGAAGAGGTGGTCGTCGACGGGCCGGTAGAGGGCTTCAGTCTGCTCGGGCATGGGCGACTCCATTCACGGCGCGTGAGGGCCTGGGCGGTACGCCAGCGATCATGCCAGAAACCCGGGACGGGGACATGGCCTCGGGGGTCGACAGAACCCTCGACTCCGGGCGCTGGGCTGCCGTACCTTGGGGTGGCGACGTTCCCTGAGATGGATCGAGGAGGCCGACATGAGGACCCTGGTGAGTGCAGCGTTGGTGATGATCGTGGGTCTGGCCCTGGCGCCGGCCCTGGCGGACGAGCCCCAGGCCGTCGTGGTGACCAACTTCCCGGAGGTGCAGAAGATCGATGGGGCGGTGTCCATCTCCGGACCCCTCGCGACCGCCTCCCTGCGCCGCCAGGGAGGGATCGTGGTGTCGCCCGTGAGCCGCGCCGCGGCCCTCAACCAGAGCCCCCAGTGGACGGTGGACACCGACGGCTTCACCTCCCTGGTGGTGAGCCTGGTGGGGGAGGTCCAGGGCCAGGTCACCCGCGAGGGAAACCTGGGCGTGGTCCTGGTGCCGGACGACGACCTCATCGTGCGCGCCCTGCGCCAGGACGGGGCCGTGCTGTTCCCCCTGGAGACCAAGGTGCCCATCCCCGCCGAGGCCCCGGCCTGGCTGGGCTCTGAGTCGGAGCGCTTCAACATCGCCTTTCCCCGGTACCGCGTCTACCTGTACAACACCGGCGACAAGTCCATCTCCGCCAGCGTGTACGTCTACCTCACCAACTCGTAGACGTAGACGGCGCCGTCCCTCAGCGGCGCTCCCGGGCGCGGGGCCTGCACGCGGCATCCTGTTGCGTTGGGGTGTGGCAGGATATGCTGTCTTCATGATGTGGGTTGCGAGAACGGCAGTTTCGGCACCCGGATGCGAGTGATCGCAACGTCGGGCGTCCCCGCCGGCGGAGCGCATTCCATGGGCGCCGCAATCGTTCTCAAGGAGCTGACGTATGACCGCTGAGACAGAGCGCCTGCTGTGTCAGGTTTGTGGTTCGGTGCTCGAGAAGGGATATCTGAGCTACGGCTCGGGAGCTGTGTGGCACCGCAAGGAGCCACGCGGGCTGGGGCGCCTCTTCCTGCGCGCGTTCTGGAGTGGAGAGCCCGTGTTCGGGAGCCTCCTGTGCTCTCCGGTCGTTTCGTCCGTCCCCGCCTTCCGATGTTCGAGCTGCTGCAGCGTGCTGATACCCTGTGCGCAGCCCGAGCGGGTCCGAATGCCGCATGCGGAATCGATCCGTTGCACAACA
>Ga0315542_1002376_pt1 | contig 11484 bp, 11 predicted proteins | sample SalMarSW160120MG_FD_202541 | JGI IMG/M metagenome (GOLD analysis project Ga0315542, IMG submission 202541) | Salt marsh sediment microbial communities from the Plum Island Ecosystem LTER, Massachusetts, United States - Salt Marsh Sediment SW1601-20 ... | reverse complement strand
ATATAAAATTTCACATTAATTGTGATATGTTAATGGAAGGATCAAGATTTAATGGATTTTCAGAAGAAAATTTGAGGGCTATTGCGAGTAGGAAAGTAAACTTCCGCATGTCCGTCAAGATTCATGTCGGAGTATATCTCATCGTTAATGTCTTCTTATTCATCGTCAATTTGCTTTTTACACCGATGTTTTGGTGGGTTCTTTTTCCAGCATTGGCATGGTTAATTGGTGTAGCTGAACATGTGGCTTCTTATCTAATGTATGCCCGTGGTGTTTATCCCTATGCTAAACGGGGCTTCATTTTCCACTTTATTGCGTTTATTTTCGTAAATTTGATGTTATTTATAATCAATCTTTTGACTCTACCAAGTTTTTATTGGATACTCTTTCCGGCACTTTTTTGGGGTCTCGGCTTAGCTATCCACGGGATTTCTTACATGATTTATCATAGAAGTTCTACTAATGAGAAGGGAATATATCAGTCTCGAAGGGAAAAGGCGATTGAGAAGGAACTGGATAAAATGAAAAAAAAGATGAGTCGGAAATAACCTCGGAGGATGATGTGGCATGTGGCTTGGAAAGTTTGTTGACTTGGAAGAGGATTTAGATGAACTAAAAGAACAAATTGAGAAGGAGATCTTCAATGGAATTAAAAAAAGCAAACTCACTCCTGTAGAATTCACGATAATTGAATCCATCTTTAATTTCAAAGGAATGTCTGGATATGACTTAATTCAAAATCTTAATAAGCATTTTGCAGGTACGTGGGTTGCCCAATCGGGAACAATTTACCCAATCCTATCTAAATTAGAGCGAGATGGCTTTTTACGATCCAACATGGTGAAAACTCCCATTGGGCCCCTCCGCAAGGTGTATTTTTTGACTGAAGCTGGGGAAGAAATCATTAAATTAAAAGTCAATAAAAATTTTCACGATCAGCTTAAATTTCTCGAAAATTTTCTCGTAGAGTTGAGTTCTATTTACATTAGGTCAAACCCTCGTTCAGAAAGAAAGGAACAGATAAAACTTCTTGAGGAGACATTAAAAGAGACATTTCAGAATGTCATGGAGCGAATTCCCTCAATTTTAGACTATAAGGATATTTGCGAGAATTGTGGCTCAGAAATAGGTCGTAAGGCAGCATATTGCCCCTATTGTGGCTTTGGGTTGATTTCTGTATAAGTAATGAGTCCTCGATGGTTAGATGATGGAGATGAGACGTGGGAACGTTGGTTTGCCAAAATGTGTGATGTTGACTTGGATGTATCGCCTTTAACTATGTTTGCTCTTGAATCTCATTTAGATGCCATTATTGAACGATTAGAGTATCTGAGATCCACGATCACTAATAAAGAGCTTGCTTACAGGGGCAAAGGTCTTTTTGGTGAGGGTATTTATGATGAGTTCTGCACATCGGAAACTCAACTCGAAATCGCATATCAGATTCTTGCCATTCTAATTCTTGAAACAGGTAGCTATCTACCAGATAAAGTCCGTGATGAAGTCTTAAAGATAATAGATTGGGATAATGATAAAAAATGGGGGTGGGATCCAGAGATTTTGGATTATCGAAGAAGATATTTAAGCCTATTGAGAATTGCGTTAGAACTTCAAAACAACAAAAGAAAAAAATGGAAAGTTTTTTGAAATAAAATTGTTTACTTCTCTTCTATTAATATATTCTTTTTACGGAAATACTTTTCAATTTCATCTTTTGCGATGCTGGTTAACACGTCTCGTAATGGTGCCAAGACTTCATCCTTGGTCAAAGTTCGGTTTTTACTGATCCGTCCTTCTTGAATTTCAAATGCGCTCTGGGCCCATGAGTATTCGTCATTAAATGTAAACCAGATGTCTCTATATGCTCCTTCCTGTCCGCCATCCCTCGCTAGCGGCTTTTGTTCGACTAAGAGCTCGGGATCTTGCAAATAGCACCAATCTAAAATAATCCATTCAAGTTTACGCTCTGAATCTGGACGATCGGCTAAATATATACAATAAGCATGCCCACCTAACTCCTCCTCCGAAGGAGCAAATACAGGATCAGCAACTACTTGAGCAGCACACACTTTTACTCTCCATGAAGGGATACCCGCATTAATTAAAAGAGCGGCAATTAGAATTGCGCCATCTTCACAATCCCCGATCTCTGCTTGAATTGATTCAAAGGGAAATAACCAGAATTCGGGACAATCTACGGTCACATCATCATTAGCGTACTTGAGAAATTTGCATACGAACTTTTGGATTTCCCACGCGGTCGCGTTTGCACTGTCTTTATAAAGCCCCGCTTGAGATATCACGTGCCAAAGTATCGCGTCATTCTTTTGGATGAAAATCTTAACATCAGCATCAATTTGCTTCTCATATGACTTTCCTCTTAATGCTCTTCCAGTATAGATTATTGCAGCTTTTTCCCATTTGTTATTCCAATAGTCAGGCCCATATTCTCCATAATCTCCCACGAAGGGTTTTATATCGACGAGATCAGGGCTTGCGGGAGGTATATCAGAATCGGGAAGTTGCTCAATAGGAGCTTTCTTAGGCTCCTTATCCCTTGGCTTTTTCTCTGGAATTCCCTCAAGCGAAGCAGCATTTTCTTTCCACTTTTGCACGTCTTTTTCTGATGGAATTTTGGAGAGAGCCTTAGGATTATCAATCTTTAACTGTTTTAGTTTTACTATGGTATTTTTAACATTCCTTCTGGCGAATTCCTTTACAGAATCCATCCCTATTAAATTGAGAGCACTTGCAATTTGAGGAGATACTCCTTCTATTCTCATCAAGTCAGCATGCTCTTGCCACGTATCGAGTGTTCTTACGGATACACCAATCGCTCGTGCTAATTGTTGGATTTGATAATACGTAAGTGGAAGAAGATCATCTACCTCTTTAATTCCCGCTTTTTCGAGGAGCGTGGCATGTCTTTGTTCCAAACCTATGATATCAGTTAATTTCATTTTATTATCATTTAGAATTAAATTTTAAGTATGAATATGGATATATTTATATTAAACCTTTATCGATTCTCAAACGAATTGATTATACTGAATTAAACGAGTAGGAATTATGGAAAATTCGAAACTTGACTCCAATGAGAAATTCTTAATTTACATTCAACATGGATCTCATTTATTATATTTGTTCATTCTCTGGGTTCTAGGATGGAGTTGGGACGCAGGTTTTGCCATAGGCCTCCCAAGTGGACTGATTTTTCCAATGGTTTTGTTTATTATTATTAGCGTTTTAAGCATTGTTATTACATATAGATTTATCATCCCTAGGATGCTAAGAAAAGAGAATCCTCATAATGCGTTATTCATTATAATAGTGATTTTAGGTTGTGGGGCAGAAATTCCTTCTATTTTAGGATTACTATTTGGTGTAATAGGAATCATAGATTTTAACGCCATTTATTGGCAAATAAGTTTCTCTTTTATTTTACTTGGATTTGGACATTCACTATTCCTTCATTTCTTTAAAATTCAACCGTATTTAAGAACCTCAGAAGAGAGATAAGAAATTGAATTACAAAATTAATTTTTTTACTATTAATAGTCCACTCATATTGGTCCCGCATAGCAGTATCTCCTACAATTCGAATTAGGTAATTATCAACCCCAATTGTGTTTTGTTGCCACAAAAGAAATACTAAGAGTTAATTATTATTTTTTCTCCCATTCAAAATCAAGCTGTATGAATTTTCGTGAGTAGAGGTAAGCACCGATAAGAATTAGAGAACATATTGGACCCCATATAACATAACCTAATGAAAACATTGAAGTTCCAACAGTAATTTTAGGCAATTCTAAGATAGCTCCCATAATCAATAATCCAACAGATTGAAAGAGGTTTAAAATTATACTTGGAAAGCCAGTATAAATTCCTGCTTTTAATTCGCCAGTTTTTTTTTCGTCATCTTCGGCTATATCTGCTATAAAAATAGCAGGGAGTAAATACCAACCAGCTAAACATCCTCCTATTCCAAGGACAAAAATTAATCCAAATATAAATGAAGATACCATTGGAATTAAGCCTATTAAAGAGAATGGAAGAAAAATTATTGCTACAAGAAAAATATATAAAACGCTTTGTTTTTTCCCTAATTTATGTACTAATTTTCTCCAGATATAGAGAAATGTTAATATCCCTATAAGAAATACAGCTGCCACTATTATGTAAGTTGTCTGACTAAAAACTAATACCACCTGTATGTATTGGAGAAGTAAAGCTCCAACCATTATCCATGCAATGCTTGCAATACCCATCATGCCATTTACTAATAAATAATTCTTATTTTTCAAAATTATCGTTAAATTTTGAAATAGATTTGAATCTATTTTAAAATGCGGTTCTGTAGGCATTAGAAAAGTAATCAAATAAAAGAGTACTACCGGTATGATTCCGAAGATCATAACCGATAGGGAGTATTCAAAAGGAATGACATTAGGATTAGTTTGAATTTTAGTGATAATTCCGGTTAAAATTATCAATGAAAATACTGACATTACACCTGATCCTAACATGCCAATTGTATTTTGGTATTGCGATGCTCTAGGACGTTCATCTGTAGAAAACTGTTCTACCATCCATGAACCATATGGAGATGTAACTCCATAGCTAATGTTAAAAATTTGATACAAGATTAATAACCAAAGAAAAACGGCATTTTTATCGCTGATATCAATCATTAAACCCGGCAATAATAAAAAAAAGAAGGACGCTCCAAGAATAGGACTTAAAATAATTAAATAAGGTTTTCTTCTCCCCCAACGAGTATATTTAGCATCACTTATCCAACCAAAGAAGAATTGAGAGGCCGCAATAGTAAGTTTTCCCATAGCTAACGCAAACCCGACTAAAAAAGCTGATACTTGAAAAGCTTGAATGTAAAGAGAAGCTAAAGCAAAATCTGCGAATCCGATAAGAATAGATGTTCCAAACTTAGGTACTCCAAAAAGGAAAAATTTGCTTCTTGGACTTTTACTCCATGCTACATTATCTACTTCAGTCATAATTATTTTTACCTTTATTTAAGATTCCTTAAAAATAAATTTACATAAATCGAATAATATTTGATTTTAAGATTTTTAAATTTTCATTTTTTTCTCTTGATAACTTGATAGTTAGCAAATAATCAAATCTAAATTAATAACCATAATTCTCGCTTAAAATTCTCTCTCTCTTAAACAAGACTCTAAGATAAGGACAATGACTAAGGATGAAGTAAGTAGTAAAACCTCTAGAGCCCTCTTCACAAGAGATTAGGAGTAAAATTTATAACATAACAAGTTTTTATTTATTTATCGTTTAATGTAAAATCTTGACCCTTGCTTTGGAGGGGTACCCGAGAACACGAGTCTCTACGACTCTGAACGGGAGTCTGGTCAATTATTTTGACATGGTGTAAAATAGGCCTTTGGGATTCTTGAGAATGGGTCAAGACCGATCATAGGGGCTGGACTTAAGATCCAGTGGTAAAGGCCTTCGAGGGTTCGAATCCCTCCCCCTCCACATCCCTTATTTTTTTGTTAATCTGATTTTGAGATGACGAGCTATAATAATAAAAAGATAAAATAATAAGAAAATAAATATAAATAAATAATCACACGATCTTTACATAGAATAAGAAATAATAAGATTAAATAATAAATAATTTAATTGATAACGAGGTTAAAGGATTGCCTGTTGGTATACTTGTAATACGTTGGGACAACGAGATCGGTCCGATTAATGAGGGATTTTATCCAGAAAATCTTAAGATTACGAATAACTTGTTAACACAAGTCTACTCTTCACATAGATATCAATCTCTTAAACCAGGATTTGCGTCAATCTCTCTAAAAAATAACAAGGTGGTAAGTTTCTTTAGTGGTGTCGGAGAGGATCACATCAGTGTAGAAAACTTCGTTGTTGCTTTACTTTTACGGCGAGACGAGAAACCAGGGAAGTATAGAGAAATTTTAAAAACAATTGCGGCAGAGATATTAGATAAAATTAATGATGGGAAGTTCAAGAAAGTATTACCAGATCTATATAAGGATTTAGCTAAAATATAATTTTACGTTTACTATTTACACTCATTCTTCGACTTTTTTAACGTGTATCTTCCCCATCTCATCTATTTCCAAGAGATCTACTTTTTCAAGGTTTTCTACTACCTTTTTCACTAACACGATTGGAGACCCCATTGCATTTCGGAGGTCTTCAATACTTATTGATCCGACATTCTCAACCAATAGGAATGCTTTAAATTGAGCCTCTTGTTCCATTAATGGTACTAATTTATCAAAATAATTTATTTTATTGAGATTTTCTTCATAAAATTTTTGATATTCGTCCAACTTTTTCTGGAGTCTGCGACTTTCCTCTTCTGCTTTCCTCTTCTCATCACTTAAGGTTTCTACTTTGTTAATTAATTCTTCTTGCTTATTTCGTATTTCTTCGAAACGAGACTTCACATCTTTTGCCTCAGAAGTAGCTTCAGTTGAAATTAACTTACTATCTAATAATATGTTATCCATTTCAGAAATTTTGGCATTTAATTCTCTCTTTTCTTCGAAGTGTTCCTTTTTAAGAGATTCAATTTCAGTTTTATACTTTTGATCCATATCGTGTAAAAGTTTAACTTGTTCATCTTGAAGCTTATCAGCAAAAGCTTGTACTTCTTTTACTTGATTTTCAAGGGTTTTAATTCTTTCAGTTTTAAGCAAAATTTCCGATTTTCGTTCCGCCGCCTCTGCTTTTAAATTTCCTATGGTTTCAAATGTTTCTTCTAGTTTTGTTTGGGTAGGAATCGCTTGTTGCTTATATAATTCTAATTCTCTTTGATATTGAGCGACTGTGCCCTTGGCATGCTCTAATTCAGTTTCTTTTTCAGTCAATAATGCTCGTTGAGTTCCAATCAATTCTTTTAACTCTAGCACATCTTCTGGAATGTCATGCATTTTAGATATCTTTGTTTTTTGTTCTTCCATTATGTTTTCTTGTTCTGTAATTACCCTTTTCTGTCTTTCAACGAGTTCTTGTAATCGATTAACCTTTGACTGCATCTGTGCTATCTCGGACTCACTTGATTCAATTCCATCAATCATATCCTTCAAATCTCTTGACATTACGACTGGCTCCTTAATTCTATTATTAATTTATAAAATCATACATATGAGAATACAAGTAATTTGGTAAAATACAAATTTTAACCAATAAAAGTTAATAGAGAGATAATAGATTTGATTTATATAATTTTCGAAATAATTACTACCTAATGCTGTCCTATTATTTATTTAAGCCTAAAAACATCAAAGCAATCATCATATTTTTATATAACTTTGATGGAAAAAAAACGAAAATTCTCATTCATGGCATTAATATTTATAAAACTGAAAAAGAAGCATCGAGCTATTTAAATGAAAAAAAGCTCAAATCATTAGTCGAAGGTAGTCAAGTTGAAAAAGAAATCCTTGAGAATTTAAGGTTAATATTTCAAAAGTATTTCAGTGGTGAATTAAAAGATATTTATCACGCAATTCAAGAATTAAATATAGAACTTCACTTAAAAGAAAAATTTAGAACGGATTTTTCTTGGTCGGTTATGAATGAAATTCTAAATGTGAAACCTGGTGAAACGACGTCTTATTATAAAATTGGTAAAAAAATTGGATCAAGAGCATATAGAGCTATAGGGAATGCTTGTAAGAGTAACCCAATTCCATTAATAGTGCCATGTCATAGAGTATTAAAAAAGAACGGAGAGGTCGGTGGATTTATGGGGAAAACAGATAAAGTATGGGAAACTAACCTTAAAAAGAAACTCTTAAAACTAGAAGGTGCTAAATTTTAGGAATTTAAAAGAAAATCGAAACTCATATAAAAAATTATTAACATAAATGCATATCATGGTAAAAATTTCTCCCTTAAAACCGTTTCTTCCTAGAAACCCAGAAGAATTCACTACTAATCCTTATGATGTTATTGAAAAAAAAGAAGAGTTGGAGTTAAAAAATAATCCAAATTCCTTGGTCCATCTCATCTTACCCGATGGTGAAGGTGATGAAATATACAAGAACGCTGCTAAAGCATATCAAGAATACAAAGATAAAGAAATAATTTATAAGGTAAATCCGCCAAGTATTTTCGTTTATCAACAACAATCAAAATCCTTTAGCCATCAAGGTCTTATAATGGGCGTCTCCTTAGAAGATTACGAAAGTGGAATTATAGTAAAACATGAATTTACCCGAGAAAAGCCATTAAAGGATAGAACAAATCATATCACATCAACTAATGTAGCTGCTGGTCTTGTTTGGACTGTCTTTAAATCTAATAAGAACATAAACAAAATTATCAAAAAGATAAAGAAAAAGGAGCCACTTTTTAAGTTTACAAAATATGGTTATACTCATATCTTATGGCAAGAAACCAATCCTGAAATACTCAATTCTCTAAAAAAACTTTTTGAGAAGGAAAAGATTTATATCGCTGATGGGCATCATCGGGCTGCTAGTGCTGCAGAATATCGAAAAATGAAATTATCTAAAAAAGAAGAGGAAGATGAAAAAGGATGGAAATATCTCCTCTCTTATGTTGCCTCTGATGATCAAATTAGAATCCTCCCCTATAATAGAGTGATTAAAAAATTGCCATTGGATGTGGATGAATTCTTATCATCGCTAGAAGAAATTTATAATATTAAGAAAAAAGATGGACCATTTAACCCCCAGCATAAAAATCAAGTTGCAATTTGTCTAAAAGAAGATTGGTATGAATTAAATGTAAAAAATTTAGAATTTATTTCTAAATATGATAGTTTAGATGTATCAATTTTACAAGATAAGGTACTAAATCCCATATTGGACATAAAGGATCCGCGAGCGGACGAAAATTTATTTTTTGTAGGAGGAATTCGAGATCCTTTTGAGATGGAACAATATGTATCTGAAAAGGGAAATGATTTATTTATTAATCTTTATCCCGTAAACATCAGAGATTTAGAAGAAATCGCTGATGAAGGAGGGGTAATGCCTCCAAAATCAACTTGGTTCGATCCCAAAGTCCTTTCAGGTTTGGTGATGCATGACTTGATTGAATTTTAAATCAAATTATTTATTTTTTAGGAAATCGGATATTTTTTGGGCTATACCTGTAGCTGCGGATGATTGAGTCTCTTCAGTTTGACTTCCAACATGAGGTGTAAGTATTAAATTGTCTTTACAATTAATTAAATCTTGATTTTTCAGAGGTTCTTCCCAATATACATCCAATGCTGCCCCAGCTATTTGGCGATTATTTAAAGCTTTTACTAAGGCTTCCTCATCCACTAATCTACCTCTTGCTGTGTTAATTAGAATTGAATTTGGTTTCATTAACTTTAATGTTGATTCATTGATGATATTCTCAGTTTTATTAGTAGCAGGTAAGTGTAGAGAAATAATCTGGGCATCTTTCAAGGTTTCTTCAATAGAAGGATATATATCGCACCCAAAACTTTTCGCTTCATCAATCGCGGATTGACCCTTGCTAAACCTCGAATATACTCCGACTTTCATTCCAAGAGCAATCGCTCTTTTTGCCAATTCTTTACCGATATTTCCAAAGCCAATTAGCCCCAGTTTCTTTCCATGTAGAGTGTACCCTAAGTAGTCATTCTTATTCCATTCATTCCGATGCATGGTCTCGTCAGCAATGCTAATGTATCTTGCTAAGCTAAACATCATTCCCAGTGCTAATTCTGCCACCGAAACTGAAGGGGCTTCCGGAGTATTTAATACTGTAATGCCTAAATCTTTAGCTTTTTTCAGATCGATGTTATCTAACCCCACTCCAGCCCTTCCGATAACTTTGAGATTTTTTGCTTTCTCCAGAATATTTGCGGTTAATTTTGTTCTAGATCTAACTACGATTGCGTCAAATTTTTCAATCTCCCTTGTCAATTCTTCTTTTGTGAGATTAAAATTCTTAACGACATCAAATCCATTTTCTTTAAAAATCTTTATTCCTTCATCATCAAGTGTATCACTAATCAAAATTTTCATATCGAATCACTTTATTTGTAATTGAAATTATAACATCATTTAATGCACGAATCATTTTAAAATGATACAAAGAAAAAATTGTAAAAAAAAATATTATTTTAGAGACTCGACGATCTCGGTTAACACTTTGAGCATTGTATTTAGGTCTTCAACTGTTACTTCACCCATATGACCTATCCGAAATGTTTTATCCCTTAGAGATCCATAACCATTTACAATTTTATAACCCCTCTCTTGGAGTTTGGATGTCATGTCTCCAATCTTTATTCCGAGAGAATTCTTCATCGTAGATACCGTATTTGAACAGTATTCTTCTTTTATTGGAAACATATCAAACCCAATTTCTTTAGCCCATTTTCTCGTAGTTTTTCCTAATTCTGCATGTCTTTCGAATCTCTTCTCTAAACCTTCTTCATTTAAAATGTAATCAAGCTGTGCTGCTAATGCCCTGATTTGTGGGATTGGCGGAGTTGTAGGGGTTTCATGGGTTTTATTCTTCTTTAATAGTTGGGCAAAATCAAAGTAATGGCCTCGATTTTTGACCTCCGATGTTTTTTCGATAGCTGCTTCAGAAATTGAGCAAACAGCCAATCCAGGAGGAATTGTAAAACATTTTTGTACTGACGCTAAACATACATCAATACCAAGTTTATCAACTTCGATTTTAATTCCTGCCATTGAAGAAGTAGAGTCTACACATGCCAAAACGCCATAATCCTTTATTATCGGTATGAGATCATCTATAGGATTATACACCCCTGTTGAGGTTTCATTTGATTGTACAAATGCTACTGCATATTTATCCTTGCTAAGCACATCCTTGACAATTTCTGGGGTAATTGCATCCCCCCATTCAACAGATTGTTTTACAGAATTTTTACCATTAGATTCACCAATTTCGTACCATCGGTCTCCGAATGCTCCGATAGAGAAAAAAATACCTTTTTCATCATCCTTTAAAAGGTTTCTCACGCAAGCTTCCATAATACCCGTTGCACTCGAAGTAAAAAGCAAACACTCGTTTTTAGTATATAGAACCTCTTTTAATGCATCAATCACCTTTTGATGCATCTCGGAATAAGGCTTAGAGCGATGAGTGTCATTTGGTTTTGCCATTTCTTTTAAAATTCTTTCAGGTACTTGAACTGGTCCTGGTGTGAATAAATGCAATTGAGAACCTTTCTCTTTATTAAAATGAACACCACTCATATTTGTGACCTCAAATAATTGTTGATGTAATAAGTGTATGGGTAAAATAAAACTTTTATTATATTTTTTCTTCTCCATATTCTTGAAGATCTAATACGACAAGATTATCCATAATGAAGAAGACATACTTCATGTTCTTTAAATTTCTTATAGACAGTCCATATTCGCTCAAATATAAGGCTGATCTTGAAATTCCATTCAATATAAGGAGGATAATCAGTGAAATTAAGGACAATAGAAAGTA
>Ga0315542_1002374_pt1 | contig 11486 bp, 4 predicted proteins | sample SalMarSW160120MG_FD_202541 | JGI IMG/M metagenome (GOLD analysis project Ga0315542, IMG submission 202541) | Salt marsh sediment microbial communities from the Plum Island Ecosystem LTER, Massachusetts, United States - Salt Marsh Sediment SW1601-20 ... | reverse complement strand
AATTCGGAATATCTTGAATTTAATAAGGACGATTTCGGTCATTCAACAGAGCATGGGGCGCAAATCATTCAGAAATGCCATGAAGCGGAAAACTGCATCATGCTTTTGGCTGAAAATAGCGAGGGAGTAATTGGATTTGCGAGCATCCGGGTTTCTTCTAAAGGATTGATGTCGGATGTTGGTGTATTCGGCATCGTCATACATCAGGCCTACCGGGGTCAGCGTGTCGGGGCGGTGCTGATGAACGAAATACTTCAATGTGCCCGGAAATCAAAACTATTGAAAAAAATAATTCTGGCAGTTCACGAAGAAAACGGCATCGCAATACGAATGTATGAAAAGGCGGGGTTTGTGGGCGAAGGGATTCTCGAACACGAACCCGATGCATACGGCATATCGCAGCACCAGATCGTCATGGGATTGGATCTCGCAGCGTTTGAATGATTGTTTCTGGTTATCTGCTAAGTCGCAATACGAATGTCTTACCCATTTTAGCAAAGCACTAAATTTTAAAATAATATTCGTCTTCCTTGGTGTTCGACAATGTTTTTCTCCGGATATTGATGATAAATGTTTGTCCTAATCACCCCACCATTAATTTGTGTGAATAAAAAAATCTATTTAAGTCCCGAAAATTATAGACGAACATATTTAGGGAAAAGTTAGAAAATTACTCTAACTTTAATCTGGGAAGAAAAAACAGGGATGTGCTATGGATGGCAAGAACGGGAATGGATATCTAAAGATCAGGGAAGTATGTGATTTAGTCGGAATTTCTCCCCACACCTTGCGCTACTGGGAAAAAGAATTCTCTGATTATCTACGGCCCGACCGCACCAGCGGCGGTCACCGCTTGTACGACGATCACAATCTTCGAAAATTACTTCAAATAAAACATCTTCTGAAGGACGAGCTGTACAGCATTCGGGGAGCTTTAAATAAATTAAGAAGGCTGGAATACCTTAATACATAAATAGTGGAAACCAAATTCGCAGAAAGAAAATTGCAGAGGGGAATATAGAGTTGAATAAAAAATTGTTAATCGCCTGGTTTAATTATATAATAAACGGAGGTATTAGCCGGTTTATTAATATCAGCAAAGTACTGAATAGCTTTGGTCACGAAGTCCGCTTCTTATCATTAAATAACAACACTCAAACTGCATGGCCTGACTTTCCGGGCAAAATTCTCACGCTTTCTGAAGCGAAGAAAGAGAAATGGGATGCAGTAATGGTTCCGGGCGCTGGTGCCCAAAACGAAATACTTAGACAATTGACAATTCTGAAAGATGCTCATTTTGGCACTCGTATTCAGTTTATCCTCAACGATTTGTCGCTTTATGAACGTTTTGCCTTTGTCAACAAATTTTTGGACCCTCATATCGTAATTACAAATAACACACACTGGACACTTCAAAATTTTCGAAAATTTGCCGGAGAGGCATTTCATTTTTTGCCCGGAGCAATTGATACCGAAATTTTTTATCCGATGCCTGGTAAAACAATCCCTATCCGTTCAAACTGTTGGTCTATCGGAGGATTTGCTACCAAAAATCCTGGCCCCCTGCTTAATGCCTTGAATTACTTGCCAGAGAATTATGTACTGCACATTTTCGGAGATATTCCTGCCCCTTTTAATAAACAAGTTTCTGAGATTCAAAATGAGGGTCGTTTGATATATTGGGGACCTCTTTTTGGGAAGGATCTGGCATCTTTTTATAACAAGTTGGATATTTTTGTTTCTACGGAAGAACGTGCTGGCTGGTGCAACAGCGCCGCGGAGGCGACTGCTTGTGGTGTTCCCTGTGTTGTTTCATCGCATGGTACGATCGATTTCGCGGAAAATATGGCGACTGCGCTTGTTCTTCAAAATATTACCGGAAAAGAAATTGCCGATTCGGTGATGCGGTTGACGATAGATAATACTCTCTATAATGGCATATCCCGTCGAGGAGCACAGCGAATGCGTTCTTTCAACTGGTTTAATTATGCCAGCAAATTGCTATCTATTATTTACGGACCGCGGGTAAATTCATATTTCCGAATTCCCGAATATAATATGTGGGGGAAATGGGATCCGCAAATTCGCATTGCGGGTCTGGATAAATTGCTGGAAAACTCCAGGGGAACCACTGTCCTCGATCTTGGTGCGGCAGAAGGGGTTATCGGTAGTCAGTTTGCCGACCAAGGATGCAAACTGATTCATGGTTTTGAGTTGGAGCAAAGCAGGGTGGAGGTGGCGCAAAAATTATTGAGCCGAACTTCGGTAGATCATTATGAATTTAGACAAGCAAATTTGGATTCCTGGAGTAGTTTTATGGACAAGAATAAAGATATTCTGCTAAGTTCATATGATATTGTGCTTTTCCTGGGAATCTATCACCACCTGGCCAAAATTGAGCGTCTCAATACCTTGTTCGGTGCTTTGGAGAAGACCCGCGATTGGTTTGCAATCAGAACTCCCGATGAATATGCCCAACAAGATGATCTTATCGCTAAGATTGAAGCAAAAGGATTTCAGCTAATCCAGCAAAATAGGTCTTCCAGCGATGAAAACCTGGGATGGCTTGGAATTTTTAGGAAGTGTGACAACAGTCTGCTAGAGACGAAATTTGATAGCAAATCTGCCCAGGCAAGAGAAAATAAAATTCCTGAAATAATCCACGAAATAGAATCTGAGTGAATTTTAAGATTGTTTTTCAAATATTAATGAGTCACAAAAGGGAATTTATGGAGTCATTTCAAAAAATAAGAGGAATTAAAATTGATAGATAAAGTGTCACTTAGGAATAAAAACAGTCAAAAAAGAAAAGTATTTGTTATTGGATTGGATTGCGCAGAGCCCGAACTCGTCTTTAAAAAATGGCGCAATCACTTGCCCAATCTAAGCTGGTTGGCCGATAATGGTCTTTATGGCGATTTGGAATCAAGCATACCGGCAATTACCGTCCCTGCCTGGTCCTCGATGCTTTCTTCACGCGATCCCGGGACTTTAGGAATATATGGATTTCGCAACCGGAGTGATCGTTCATATAACAACATGGCTATCGCGACATCCCGTTTGCTAAAACACCAAAGAGTATGGGATTATTTGGCCGATAATGGAAAACAGAGTGTTATGATAGGTGTTCCCCAGACTTATCCGGTCCCGAATGTCAATGGGCATCTCATTTCAGGATTTTTGACTCCCAATATACAATTTGATTTCACAAGTCCTCGGAGCCTGAAAAGCGAAATAATCAATCTTGTGCCGAACTATGATTTTGATGTGCCGAAATTCAGAACTGATGATAAGGATTGGCTGCTGGAACAGATTATCCGAATGACTGAGAAACGATTCAAGGTGATTGATTATATGCTCACCAGCAAACCCTGGGAATTCTTTATGCTGATGGAAATCGGTGTGGACCGGATCCAACATGGGTTCTGGAGTTATTATGACCCACAACATCACAAGCACAAAAAGGGTAACCCCTATGAAAATGTTATATTGGATTATTACGTAATGCTGGACAAGAAAATTGGAGAGTGGCTGGAAAGGCTGGACAAAGAAACTGCCGTTCTGGTGGTATCCGATCATGGAGCCCAACGGATGGACGGCGGTATATGTATCAATGAATGGCTGTGGCGAGAGGGCTATCTTCGATTCAAGGATGAGCCTGCGATTGGAAAACCGCATCGATTCGAGGATCTTGAAGTTGATTGGTCGCGGACGACGGCATGGGGAAGTGGGGGGTATTATGGCAGGGTCTTTCTGAACGTGCGTGGACGAGAGCCTCAGGGTGTCGTGTCTCCATCGAAATATTATGAGGTGCGCCAGGAGTTAGCCAGCAAGTTAGCCGCAATTCCTGATCAGATGGGAAGAAGTCTGGACACCAAAATTTTTAGCCCGGACGAAATTTACAAAGAAGTAAACGGAGTTGCACCGGACCTGATTGTCTATTTTGGTAATTTACTTTGGCGGTCGGTCGGATCCGTGGGACATGGTGCCATACACACATTAGAAAATGATACCGGGCCGGATGATTGTAATCATAAACAGCAGGGATTAGTCATTTACTATGATCCATTAAATCCATCCGGAAAGCAGGAAGTAAAAAATGCACAACTGATGGATGTGGCACCCACACTTCTGGAAACCTTTGGTATCCGGCCACCAAAAAATATGCAGGGGAAGCATTTACGATTCAGGTTGAATTAACACAAATTTGGAGAAATACAAAGTGAAAAACATTTTGATGATTGTTGTAGATTGTGCTCGCAGCGAAAAAACAATCTTAGATATTCCGATGGGAAACGAACAAACACGGAGAAGTGCTCCGCTGCCTTTCCTGGAATATTTGCGAACGGAAGGAACCACATGGACCAATTACAATTCCGTTTCGAGCACAACCACTCCAAATTTTGCCAGCATGCTAACCGGATTGCTGCCAGTTCAGCATGGTATACAGGAACATTCCCGGTTTCGTCTGCTGGATAATGTGATTACACTGCCGCAAATACTTGCGCAGCACGGCTATCATACGGTTGCGGAGATGTCAGGGCCATTGATTCCGGAAGCGGGACTGGACCGTGGATTTCAACATTATCGATGGCGGGACAAAAGTGAATACCTCCATAAAGGGTTCCTTGAACACCTCAGTACGCTACTCGCCCAATTGCCGGAGCCATGGTTCTTGTGCCTTCATTTTTGGGAAGCCCATCAGCCTTATCAGGGCCCAAAGCCTTTTAATTCCATTGAATATGGTCAAACCGCTTACGATCGTGCGTTGTCTTTTATAGATCATTCTTTGTATTACCTTTTGGAGGTAATCGATTTTCGTCAGACCAGTGTTGTTTACACCAGTGACCATGGTGAGCGTCTAACTGAAGATTATTTCCTGAACCGGAAGCTAGGAGGCGACAATCATCTGATTTTAGAAATGTACAATCAATTTATCAGGCAAAATCCGGGAGTCTTTAATTTTAATAAATGGTTCAATACTGTTAAGAATGAAATGGGCGAGGCTGATGCGCGCATATATGCCCATAATGTATTGGGCCACGGGTTTCATTTAACCGAAGAGCTGGTGCGAATCCCATTAATAATAGTTGATAGAGATTACTCTGAAGCGGGGAAAGTTAACCATGAGCTACGGGGACAAACCGACTTGTTTGCGACCGTACTGGATCTTGCTGGGATTTCGGAGGCCGAAGTAGATAGACAGATGTCGAAATCCCTTTTTAATGAAAATGACCGGAATATGGTCTATATCGAAGCAAATGGCAGCGGAGGAAAACAGTATTCCAGTCGCTGCTACCTGCGTGGAGCAAAAAGCAAACGCTGGAAATTTTGGCGCATGGAAGCGGAAGGACTAGAATATAAGGTCCTCTGGGATCTGCATAATGATCCCAGAGAAACGACTAACGTGATAGAGATGCACCCGGATATTGCGTTGGAAATGGACGCCTTTGTTGATATGAATTTAACAGACCGCAGATCCCAATCCGTAGATTTGGAAACAATAGAAGCGGAAATAATTGAAGAGAGACTCCGGGATTTAGGGTATATAGAATAACCACCCGGAGCACACAAAAGTGGATTAAATAGAAAATTGGAGTAATAGATTATGCCAGTCTGTATAACCGGAATGCACCGCTCGGGTACATCGATGGTCGCCCGCATGTTAAATCTGGCAGGGCTCTACCTGGGACAATCCGATCGCATCATGCCTGCAGCAAACGATAATCCTAATGGATTTTGGGAGCACCTCGATTTTGTCCAAATCAATGATGAAATCCTTTCATTCTTTGGAGGAAGTTGGGATAAAATACCCCAGTTGCCGGAAGACTGGACTTCCGCACCACTTTTATATTCGATAAGAAAAAAAGCAAGTGATCTTATTAAAGAGATGAGCCTTATTTCTCCGTGGGGATGGAAGGATCCACGGAATAGCATAACTTATCCGTTTTGGAAAATCCTGGTACCGGAGATGAAAGTTGTATTTGCCCTACGCAATCCGGCGGAGGTGGCTTTCTCACTCCAGCGGAGGAATGGTTTTTCTCTGGAGTATGGCCTGAATTTGTGGTATGAGTATAACAAATTATTATTATCGGCGACAGAACCTGCCCAAAGAATAATAACCCATTATGATGCCTATTTCCAGGATTCAAAAGCTGAATTAACGCGGTTGTTGGTCTGGCTAAACTGGCAAGCTGATGAAAAGCAGATTGCAGAAGCATGTTCTGCCTTAGCAGCAAATTTAAGACATCATCAACATGCTTCCACTACGGTTTTAGATTCAAAACAATTTGGTCATGTTTTGGAACTGTACCAGTCGCTGTCTGAAGAGGCAGCACACAGGGATAATCGTTTAAATAAAATGCATAATTCAAAGAGGAAGGAGCCAGCCAACTTTGCTTTTTCGTTTCCAGGAGAGACCAACAGAATCTCAGAGGAAAATTGTCTTGCACCGAACGACTCACCTCAACACAAACCAGTTGTCTCCATCATTATACCGGTTTACGACCAGTTAGATTTTACACGCAGTTGTCTGGCAAAGCTTGTCCAAAATACGGGCGATCAGTTTTCATATGAAGTAATTCTTGTTAATAACGGCTCGGATAACGAAACATCTGCATACCTGAATTCTGTTGCAGAGTCGGAGGCCAGTTTCAATTTAGTTGCCAATTCAGCAAATCTTGGATTCTCAAGAGGGTGCAATATCGGAGCGGAACATGCCAGGGGGAAATACCTGGTTTTTCTGAACAACGATACCGAACCGCAAACAGGGTGGCTGGAGAATCTAATCAGGCCTTTTCAAGCTGATGAAAAGGTCGGGATCGCGGGAGCAAAATTGCTATATGCGGATGGCACCATCCAACACGCCGGGATCGGCTTTCTTCCACTCGATCGGGCTATTTCTCTCGGAAATTATGGCTTGATTCTGGTGGCACCGGATCATGAATACCGCTTTGCCCCGGCAGACGCACCTGAAGTTAATGAATTTAAAGAAATAGACATGGTAACCGGTGCATGCCTGGCGGTATCAGCCGAAAATTTCCGAAATGTGGGCGGATTTGATGAGGGGTATCTTAATGGCTGCGAAGATGCCGATTTGTGTCTAAGAATACGCGACTTGGCGCTAAAAGTGGTTTACAATCCTGAAGCGGTGTTGATTCATCACGAAAGAAAATCAAAAATAAGATACGAAAACCTGCTGCCTAACCTGGGACGATTTTTCATGCTCTGGGGACATCGATTTGACGCCACCTGGAGGTTCATCCCCAATTATTCGGCGCTTGACACTGCACTGAGTGAGTCGGGGAGAGTCGCGTATGATGAGATCGCGAAGCGGGAAATAAGCATAGAGAACCAGCTTTTTGAAAACATAGGAAAAGAAGTTCAGAACAATGAGGCGGTTGCTGAATCCGATGCGTCCTTAGAAAAATATCTTCAGTTTTTAAATGAGTTTCCCCATCACGCCATGGCACACAATGAGCTCGCGGTACTCTGCTACCAGACAGGCCGGATTGCGGAATCCGTTCATCACCTGCAAATCGCTTACAGGCTGGATAATGAAAATTTAAATATTAAGAAAAATTTAGCCGATCTCTACCTCCAGCTCAATTTTCCTGCCGAGGCAATTAAAATATATAATCAAATCCTTGGTGCAAATCCCGACGATATCGAAGTGCTCTCGGTATTGGCGGCATTGTCGGAACAATTCCAGGATTTTGATACAGCGATGCAATTATTGCAGCGCCTTGAAAAAATCGATCCCGATAATGATGTGTGGAAGCAGAAAATCATTCAAATTACAGGGCAGTCGAAGCCGGAATCGGAAGCTCAAGAAAGCCGGGCGAAAGAGACATCCCCAATGATTGACATTATTGATCAGTATGATTTGCAGAAATGCCCCATCTGTGAGGCACCAACTCCGCTTGTTTTGCTAAAACATCAGCACAAATATTACCAATGTCCGGCTTGCAGGTCAATATTTACCCCGCAAATTGATTCGTCAATATTAAGAACCGAGAATAATGGAAATGGAGGTCGGCATGAAGAAGGATCCGATCATATTCGACTGAACCGCCTGCGATTGGTCTCCAAAGAAAAGATCAAAAAAATGGTCGATTTTGGATGCGGCGAAGGCGAATACGGGCAATTTGTGAAAGAACAAGGAATTGCATGTATCAACATTGATCAGGATACCGAAATTCAATTGCCCGAATTGCAGGAGAAATCTGTTGACGCCATTAATATGGTGGAAGTCATTGAGCATATCATCCGGCCTGAGGCCTTGTTCAGGGAGTTCAACCGCGTGCTGAAAAGATCCGGAGTTGTCTATATAGAAAGCAGTTTTTACGAGGATCAGGAACCGAAAGCCTGGAGCTACCTTGATCCCCGAATAGGGCATTGCCTTATTCATACTCCGAAATCAATTTCTCTTCTTGCGAAGAATACAGGCTTTAGCCTGCAGAAAATAAATTCGAATTGCTACGCATTCGCGAAGATTCATGACTTGGCAGACGGCCGACAGGACAGCCATATCCCAAAAACGAAAAAGCATACGCAGAAAGAAGCACTGGATTCGAAGCAGGGTAAGATGATAGACAAGAATGGGAACTTTCACGCCTCCATTATCATCCCTCTGTTCAACAAGGTTGAATATACCCGGAAATGCATTGAGGCGATATATCAAAACACCGGGTCGGAAATATCATTTGAAGTGATTCTCGTTGATAACGCCTCAAGCGATGGAACAAAGAAATATCTGGCGGAGGCCAAACAGCGATATCCCAATTTGAAATTTATTCGTAATGAAAAGAACCTGAAATTTGCCAGGGCTTGTAACCAGGGTGCGAAGATGGCAAAGGGCAGATACCTGGTGTTCTTGAACAACGATACCGAGCCTGAATCAGGTTGGCTGCGGAATGCCATTTCCAGGTTTGCTGAGGATGAAAAAATTGGGATCGTCGGCAGTAAGTTGTTATATCCGGATCGGACTATTCAGCACTGCGGCATAGAATTTATGGAAAATGTAAACCCGGAATACAGATTTTGGCCGCTACACCGTTTCAGAACTGCATCAGAAGACGATCCCTCAGTCATCCACCCTGAAGAGGTTCAGGCAGTCACCGGTGCATGCCTGTTCATCCCGAGGCGTTTATTCAAGAAGGTCCGTGGATTCACAGAAGATTACGGAATGTATTTTGAAGATACGGATCTCTGCTTCAAGGTCAGAAAAGAGGGCAAAAGCATCTGCTACGAACCGTCCTCTGTCGTGATTCATCATGAAGGGAAATCCAGCCCTGATCAGAATGTAATAGACGAATTGAATCGCAAAGCCGCCGGTATTTTCTACCGGCGGTGGGCAGCGGAAATGCTGCGAATTGAGCTTGAATCCAAGATCGAAAAACAGGATCAGAAATTTTTATACCTGAAAAAGGATTTATTCCCGGAAGAGTACAACGAAGGAGACGTCACCAAGACGGCCCTGGAATTGGGAAGATTATTCCAGGCGTTTGAACCGTTTTATGCCCATTTCGGCGGAGTAGGGGATGCCTTGCTGCTTCTATCCACATTCTATGATAAGAAACCTGCCCAGACAATTGTCAGCATTGCCAGCTCGACCAACACCCTGCGAAGTTTTTTTGAGGCATTTCCGGAAATCAGCAAAGTATATTTCATTCCAAGACCGGAAAATGATATCTCCCACGCACTGCTTCGCAAGATATTTCCCAATCTGAACAATTGCCAGGGGATGGGGGTCGCCCCGGAAAATGAATTTTATGAAGACGAATGGGTGGAGAATATTGATATTTTCTCCAAATATAAAGTGACCAGACGGCCATTGTGGATCAAGCAGTTCAGAACGGAAAAACTGGAAAAATTCCAGGTTACCATTCATCCCCGAGGCAGCGTAAAGGGCATGGTCGGGAGCAAGCGAAATGTAATTGATCCGGAACAATGGGATGACCTTCTGAGATTTTTCAAACTACAGGAAATCAGACCAGTGCTTCTGGGAACCCCCGACGAGAATTCCGAATATCCGGCGGTGCATGGTGCGATTGATAAGCGCAGCTACAATTTCAGGGAACAGATGGAGCTTATCGCCAGCAGCGACCTGTTTGTCGGAGCAGACTCATGGGCAAAAACCATGGCTGGCCTTGCATCGGTTCCCACCATTGTGTTTCATGCTGTTCGGGACGCCGATCTGGAAGGGTGGCAGGACTCATCCGATTTTGTATTTATTCACCCATGGGAGAGCATCTGCCTCGTGGAAAATATCGATGAATTCCGGGGGATTTGCGATGTCGTTATTCCGAAAATTCGCGCGGTTAGGCCAATTGAAAGCATGAAGAAACTGAGCCCGGAAAAAAAGCATAATAAATATTCGAAAGCGGGGAACAACCACTTTTGCTTATGGCGTGAGGGCGGAATAGGTGACGTGCTGATGGCATTGCCCACAGCCCGCGCGTTGAAAACGAAATATCCGGGCTGTAAAATCACATTTGTTACATTAAGCAGCAACAAGGAGATTGTCTTAGCAAATCCATGGGTAGATGAATTCTACCCGGCGGAAAATCTCTTTCAGCTAAAAAGCCGCGTTCCCGAAATACACGACCTGAATCCGGTTGAATTTGGCATAAAACCATTGCACCAGGTGGATGCCTTTTTGCGCAAATTCGGCCTAAGTCTGCCGCGGCAAAAGAAGGAAATTGAGTTACAGGTACCATCGGAAATCAAAAATAAGGTAAGGGAATTAGTTAAGGCAAAAATTTATCCATTATTCGGAGAGCATGCTGCCGCGAAACCAAGGATCATCCTTATTCATGCCGCAAAAGGTGACCGCAACCGCACATGGCCTGGCAAAAATTGGGAAACATTGATAAATATGGTTCTCTCAGAAAATCATGTCCCTGTTCTTGTAGGAAGTGATTCAACCGATCCGGCAAGAGGCGTATTCCGCTTTCAGAGGGAAGGAACCGTGGACCTGGTAAATCAGCTTTCGCCGTTGGAATTTGTCGCCTTGTGTCGGATGTGCGATTTGTTGATCTCTACGGACAGCGGCCCGGTTCAGTTGGCGGCAGCCAGCGATATAGCGATTGCCGGCATTTATTCGGTAGTGTCCGGGCAAAACCGCCTTCCTTACCGGCACGGTATTCTGGGCTGGAATGCGGTTGCTATTGAGTCGGGCTGCAAATTCAATTCCTGTTACAAATTGCTGAACGATGAAAAGCATAACAAAAAGTTGAAAGCCCGGGTGAAAGAGCAAAAGGCAACACTTGGAGAATTGTTTGGTAAATGGTGCCCGGCTGATGTCAAATATGCATGTATGGAAAAACTGATCCCCGCCGAAATAGTCTGGATGAAAAGCAAATCTTTGCTGGAAGCCGGCAAGTCGGGTAATATGTGGAAAGAGGCTGCCCATGCACGAAAATTAGATCGGGCGACATTGCCAGAAGCAAAACGGCCGGTCCCTGCAGACCAGCTATCGAAAA
>Ga0315542_1002373_pt1 | contig 11488 bp, 9 predicted proteins | sample SalMarSW160120MG_FD_202541 | JGI IMG/M metagenome (GOLD analysis project Ga0315542, IMG submission 202541) | Salt marsh sediment microbial communities from the Plum Island Ecosystem LTER, Massachusetts, United States - Salt Marsh Sediment SW1601-20 ... | reverse complement strand
TCAGCTGTACGGTTTTCAATCTGTTCATACCCCTGGGCAACTGCCTGCTCATACTCAACAATGCCGGTCACGTCGGACTTACAGATAAGGTAAAAGCCACTTTTGAAGAAGCGGTGCCCCTGATCGCCCGGGTAGCCGGGGGAGAGGCAGTGCTCTTTGACCGGAAGGGTATTCGCTTTTTCAGCGTCGAACCGGATGGCGGGCCCTCGGATAAGGGACTGGGGCAGTTCACCTATTTGGGGAAACGGGCCATGGAACTGGGACGTCCGGTAATCGGCCCTTCCCTGCTGGAGGATGGCGCTCTGGCCGTGCGCATCCCTATTACGCCCAATTTGGGCTTAGGTTTTAATAACGTCGTTTCCGTAAAGCAGAAAAAACTGCTCGCGGCTTCCAGCCACCGGGATTGGACGCGTTACACCTTCTCAGATATTGTGGGCAACAGCGAGGCCATCCTGAATTGCATACAACAGGCCCACCAGGTGGCTGGCACGGACTCAACCCTGTTAGTCTGCGGCGAGACCGGGACCGGCAAGGAACTTTTTGTCCAATCCATCCATAATGCCAGTCAGCGGTCTGTAGGACCGTTCGTGGCGGTGAACTGCGGGGCCATTCCTTCCAGCCTGGTGGAAAGCCAACTTTTTGGCTATGAGGCCGGGGCCTTCACCGGGGCGCAAAAGCAAGGTCAGCAGGGATTCTTCGAGCAGGCCAGCGGCGGGACCCTCTTTTTGGATGAGATCAGCGAAATGGGCCTGGAACTCCAATCCAGGCTGCTGCGAGTGCTCCAGGAGCGGGAACTTGTAAGAATAGGGGGCAAAAAGGTAATTCCTCTCAATGTCAGGGTCATTGCGTCAACCAACGTGGATCTCTGGCAGGCGGTGACGAATGGCAAGTTCCGTCAGGATCTCTATTATCGGCTGAATGTGGTGGAGTTGCGGATTCCGCCGTTGCGGGAGAGATCTGAAGATATTCCCCTGCTGGTGCGGCACTTCATCAACCAGTTCAGGGCGAACTTTGGCGGCTTCGTCCAGGATATTTCGGACGGCGCCCTGGATTATCTGATCTCCTATCCGTGGCCGGGGAACGTCCGGGAGTTGAGAAACTGCATTGAGCGTATCATGAATCTTACCACTCATGAGGTGATACAGGTTGAGGATATTCCCGTAGTTATCCGCGAGGTGAGAGGGTCTCAGGCCCACAATCCGGCCAGGACCCCCGCGGGGGCGATTCCCTTGGAGGCCCCGGCTCCATTGCCCGGCGCGGGGCACCATCCAGGCACAGAACCCACTGGTCACCTCGACCATAATGTCATGTATTCGCGGCCGCATGGCACCTTCCTCAGGGAGCCGACCCAGGCAATGGAACGCACCCTGATTCTCCAGGCGCTGGAAAAGTCAGCCTATAATCGCCGCCAGACCGCGACCATGCTGGGAATCAGCACCACTACCCTGTGGCGCAAGATGAAGCGGCTGAGAATCTCCCCCGGCAGTTAACAAATTCAGTCTATCGCCTGCAGCCCTTAATGATGACTGAAGAGAAACATGCGGATTAAACAGCTCGATCACCTGGTACTGACCGTTAAGAATATCCAGGAAACCGTGCGCTTCTACGTGTCGGTGCTCGGGATGGAAAGGGAAATTTTTGGGGATGGCCGGGTGGCCCTGAAGTTCGGGTGCCAAAAGATCAATCTTCACGAAGCCGGAAAAGAGCTGGACCCTAAAGCGTACCAGCCGACCCCAGGTTCGGCGGACCTGTGCCTGGTCACGGATACTGAGATCAAGTTGGCCATGGCAGACGTCAAGCGGCACGGCGTGGATATCATCGCGGGGCCGGTGCCGCGCCAGGGCGCCAATGGCGCCATAGTGTCTTTTTATATCAGAGACCCGGATTTTAACCTTATCGAGATCGCCAATTTTCTGTAGGCACGCCTCAACTCACCTCACCTGAGAACATTTCATATGTGAAATTGAATTAAGAAATAATTGCACATGTGAAATAGGCTCTTTCAAACCCTGCCTGAGCACCATCGCTGCCCTCAGCGGCTTAAAACCCGCAGCCGGTAAGCTTCTTCCGGGACTTTCGCAGAGTTCTGCCCGTGATGGCATAACCATTGCTTTGCCTAGCCAAAACTCAGCGGATTTTTCCCAACCTCAAATCTCTTGAAGTAAGGCAGGAAGACATGACCGGGCTGCGACGCAGTTTCCTCTTTGCTCCGTCGACCGACCTTCGCAAGGTCGATAAGGCGCTGTCGCTGGATGCCGATGCAGTGATCATCGATCTGGAGGATGCCGTGGCGGTATCCGAAAAGGTGCGAGCCCGCAGCCTCGTGGTGGATGTGCTGAGCCGGGTGCGGCGGGACGGCATCTACATACGGGTGAACGGGATAAATACTCCATGGATTTCGGGGGATATCATGGCCGTGTTGGGCAATCGCCCCGCGGGCATAATGCTCCCCAAGGCCGAGTGCCCGGAGGAAGTCAGGCGGGTGGATTGGCTGATCGGCCAACTGGAAAGGGAATATGGCCTGACTCCCGGCAAGATCGAGCTGATTGCCCTGGTGGAAACTGCCCGGGGCGTGGCCAACGCCAATGCGGTGGCCTCCTGCTGCGCCAGGGTAAAGCGGCTGGCCTTTGGGGCAGTGGACTACACGCTGGATATGGGCATCAGTCTAACCGACGAAGGCCAGGAGCTGTTTTACGCCAGATCCGGGCTCGCAGTGGCCAGCCGGGCGGCGGGCCTCGAGGGGCCCATCGATACGGTATATACAAACTTAAAGGATGAGGCCGGACTCAAAAATGAGTGCCGGGTGGCCAGGCAACTGGGGTTCACGGGTAAGCTGGTGATTCACCCCGGCCAGATCGCGCCGGTCAATGAAGCCTTTTCTCCCACTTTAAGCGAAATCGAATATGCCGCCAAGGTGGTGCGGGCTTTTGACAAAGCGGAAGCCAGCGGCGTGGCCGCGGTGCAACTGGACGGCAAGTTCATCGATTATCCAGTGGCGGCGTGGGCCCGGCGAGTTCTCAGTACCGCCCAAACCCTGGGGCTGGTGGCAGAAGCCGCGCTTCGCAGTTCATGAAAACCAGGCATAGAGTATAGAGTAACGTTAGGGGGTTATAGCATTGGGACGACTTCTGGAGCATCACGCCAAGCAACTGCTGAAGGGCGAGGGCATCGCAGTGCCGCTTTGCCAGGTTGCCGCGAGTGAGGCTGAAGCATTTGAGATCGCGCAAAAGATGGGGAAACCCGTGGTGGTAAAAGCCCTGGTGCCGGTGGGCAAGCGCGGCAAAGCGGGAGCTATCCGCTTTGGCCAAAATCCCGAAGAGGCCGCCATGATTACCCGGGAACTCTTGGGCGCCAGCGTCCGCAACTTCCCGGTGGAGAAGGTGCTCATCGAAGAGAAGCTCGATATTCAACAGGAATTATACCTGTCCATAACCTACGACAAGAATAAGAAAGCGCCGGTAATCATCGCCAGCATGAAAGGCGGCGTGGACGTCGAGGAACTCAGCCGCTCCTATCCCGAAGAAATTCTGGTCCGGGAGGTGGACCCCTTGGCAGAACTTCCTGACTACGTGACCAAGGAGATCTGGGCCGAACTCGGGGCCAAGGGGAAGCTGCTCGTGGCTGCCGCGGGGGTGCTCGCCAAGCTCTACCGGGCCTTTCAGCGCTACGACGCCTACCTCATCGAGATCAATCCGCTGGCCATCACCAGCGATGGCAAGGTCGTAGCCGCGGCCGCGGTCATGAGCATCGATGACAGCGCCATGTACCGGCAACCGGGCCTGATGGATATGGTGCAGCTTGGCAGCGAACGGGCCTGGCGGCCTTTAACCGAGCTGGAAAAACGGATGGTCGAGGTCAACGAAGCCGATCCCTACCGGGGCACTGCCCGCTATACCGAGATGCCAGAGGGCGATATCGGGTTTATGTGCGGCGGGGGTGGCGGCAGCCTCCTGTGTTTTGATACGCTGACCGCCCTGGGCGGTCAGCCGGCAAATTACTCCGAAGTGGGAGGAAATCCCACCGAAGAGAAGGTGTTCGGGCTCACCAAGGGCATCCTTGCCAAGGCGGGGGTCAAGAGCCTGTTCGTGTGTCACAATATCACCAACAACACCCAGGTGGATGTCCTGGCCCGGGGAATCATCCGGGCCTTACAGGAGTTGCAGGTTGACCCCGCGAGCTTTCCGGTGGTGGTGCGTGAGGCCGGCGTGAATGATGCTGCGGCCCGGGAGATTTTCACGGCGGCGGGGGTGGAGTATTACGGCGATGAGGTCACCATGACCGAAGCCTGCACGCGCATGATGGCCCGGATGCAAAAGATCGCCTAAGAAAGGAAGCCTAGCCGATGGCTATTCTGATAAATCGTCAGTCCCAAATCGTGATCCAGGGCATAACCGGTCGGGAAGCCTCCATGGTCACAAAGCACACCCTGGCCTACGGCACCCAGATAGTGGCCGGAGTAACCCCGGGCAAGGGTGGCCAAGAGGTTCACGGTATTCCGGTATACGATACCCTCAAGGCAGCCTGTGCCCATCATCAGCTTGATACCTCGGTGATCTATGTGCCCCCGGCGTTCGCGGCAGATGCCGTGGCCGAGGCCGTGGCCAACGGCATCAAAATCATCCTCATTCCCACCGAAAACGTGCCCCAGAAGGACGCGGTCAGGTGCCTGGCCCAGGCCCGCCGGGCTGGCGTGCAGGTGATCGGCCCCAATTCCGTGGGGATTATCAATCCGACCGACCGGGTGAAGCTGGGAGCCATCGGTGGAGATAACGTCGAGCGCTGCTTCGTTCCGGGTCCGGTGGGAGTCATCTCCCGGAGCGGCGGGATGACGGCCGAGGTCTCCTGGATGGTGAAACGGGCCGGATACGGCGTGAGCACGAGTGTCAGCATCGGCGGGGATGCTCTCATCGGCAGCACCATCAAGGACCTCCTGCCCCTATTCGAAGCCGACCCCCAGACCCGGGCCGTGGTGATCTTTTCCGAGCCGGGCACGTCGCAAGAGGAGGAGGCCGCGGACTTAATCAAGCAGGGAAGATTCACGAAGCCACTGGTAGCTTACATTGCGGGACGGTTTACCGAAGCCATGCCCGAAGGCACCGTGTTCGGGCATGCGGCCGCAATAATTTCGGGAAATTACGGCCGGCCATCGCTTAAGGCGGCCTATCTCAAGGAAGCCGGCGCCTATGTGCTGGAGAATTTCGCTGACCTGATTCCCACCCTGCAGCAGGTGCTGGATCCGCAGCATGTCGTGGCGGGTCTGGCCCGATAATTTCCGCCAGGAGTAATTCAGATGCTGATGCATGAAGTGTTGGTGGTGGGAGGCGGACTGGCGGGGCTGATGGCGGCGCTGAATGTTTCAGGGCACGCCGATACCGCGGTCCTCAGCAAAATCTACCCCACCCGGTCCCACAGCGGCGCAGCGCAAGGGGGCTTCAATGTGGCGATGGGCGAAGACGACAGTGTCGAGGCCCACATCTTCGATACGGTGAAGGGGAGCGATTATCTGGGAGATCAGGATGCCATCGAAGTGCTGTGCTCCGACGGGCCCGAGGTGATCCGGGAACTTGACCGGATGGGCGTACCCTGGACCCGGCGGGACGACGGCGGTATCGCCCAACGGGCCCTGGGCGGAGCCGGTTTTCCCCGGGCCTGCTTTGCCGCCGACTTTTCCGGACATGTGGTTTTACACACCCTTTACGAGCAGATCCTGAAGCAGGGGGTCAAAGTGTACCCGGAATGGCACCTGCTGGAGCTGCTGCTGGAAGACGGACGCGTGGCAGGAGCCCTGGTTTACGATCTCCCCCGGGCCCGGCTGGAAGTCATCCGGACCAAACAGATTATCCTGGCAACCGGCGGTTATGGCCGGGCCTTTGCCAAGACCACGAATGCCCATGCCAATACCGGAGACGGCATGGCCATCGCCTACCGGGCGGGGGCCGTGCTTTCGGATATGGAGTTCGTGCAGTTCCATCCCACCACCCTGTATGGCACGAATATTCTTATTTCGGAGGCGGCCCGGGGCGAAGGCGGCTACCTGCGCAACACCAAGGGCGAGCGCTTTATGGCCAATTATGCCCCGGAGAAGATGGAGCTGGCCCCCCGGGATGTGGTCTCCCGGGCGATCTTCAAAGAAATCAAGGAAGGCCGCGGTTTTGAAGGGCATTATGTCCACCTGGACCTTACCCACCTGGGAGAGAGGTTGATTACGGAGCGGCTGCCCCAGGTGAGAGAACTAGCCATCCGGTACAGCGGTGTCGATCCGGCGCGGGCGCCGATGCACATCGAGCCCGCCCAGCATTACAGTATGGGCGGGGTGAGGACGGACATTTGGGGCATGACGCCGCTGCCGGGGCTGCTGGCGGCTGGAGAGGTCGCCAACGTGAGCGTGCACGGCGCCAACCGGCTCGGCGGCAATTCGCTGTTGGAGACCGTGGTCTACGGCCGCCGGGCCGGCCGCAAGGTCGCAGAACTGGCGCCAAAAGAGGCCTGGCCCAGTCTGTCCGAGGAGACCGTGAGGCGCCATTTGGAGCCCTGGCAGGCTCGCCTGGCGGCAGAGCCCGGCAAGCTGAGCCAGGATGACAGCACCTTTGCCATACGCCGGGAGATGACGAGCCTCATGACGAACCAGGTGGGCGTTTTCAGGACGGGCATAGAGCTTAAAGATGCCGTGGAGCGCCTGGAGGGGCTCAGGGAACGCTACCACAGGCTCCCGATTCCCACCGGCACCCAGCCATTCAATTATGCCCTGATGGATTATCTGGAGGTGGGGTACCTGCTGGACCTGTCGGAAATCATCGCCCGGGGCGCGTCGGCGCGGTGCGAAAGCCGTGGGGCGCACTACCGGATGGACTTCCCGCAGCGTGATGACCGGAACTGGCTGCACCACACCTTGGCCCACCGGGGAGAGCGCAAACCGGAATTCAGTGCCGGTCAGGTCGCCATCACCCGTTTTGAGCCACAGGAGAGAGGGTACTAAACATGGAAGTGGCCCTGAAAATCTGCCGTTTCGATCCCAAAAAGGATAGAGCGCCTGTTCTTCAGGAATTCGTAGTGAGTGTGGCAGGAAACCAGACGGTCCTGGATGCTTTGCTCCTCGCCTGGCAGCAAGACCCCACGCTGTCTTTCCGCCGCTCCTGCCGCAGCGCCATCTGCGGCTCTTGTGCGGTTAACATTAACGGCCAGCCCGCTCTGGCCTGTCAAACCCTGATAAGCAAAGCGACCGAAAATGGCGCCGCCGTCATCATCGAACCGCTGCCCCATTTCCGGCAATTGAAGGACCTGGTAGTGGATCTGGAGCCATTTTTCGAATCCCTGCGCGCTACGATCCCCTGGCTGGTCCTGCGGGACGATTACGACGGCAAGCTGTCTCCGGAAATCGCCCGCCAGCTTGAGGACCCGGCTACCTGCATCCTGTGCGGCATCTGCAAAGCGGCGCTGGGGGAGCATGAAGAAATCAAACCTGCCTGTCTGGTAAAGGCCATGCGGTTGTCTCAGGACCCCCGGGATGTACTGGGCCTGCACCGCCTCCGGCTGCTGCAGGTGCCGCCGGAGGTGTTGCAACTGTTCATCCGGAAGCTGCCCGAGAGATGTCCGAAGGCGATCAAGATAACCGAGGCGGCCTAAGCATTTGCCCGCCGGGTTAAGAGAGGAAGTTGTATGAGCCGTTGCGCCGAATGTGGGGTTTACGCCTGCCGGAGCGGCAAAATGGACAAGGCGCCTGAGCACTGTCCCATGCACTCCGAAGAGGCGGTTTACGAGGAGGCCAAGAAAGAGTATCTGAAACCGGAAATCCAGGAAATTGCTTTAAAATCAGCTCTTACCGAGTCCGCCGGTTACTGCCAATGGACCCGGTTGGAAGAGATCATCAACTTCAGCCGCCTGTCAGGCTTCACCAAGCTGGGGCTGGCTTTCTGCGTCGGACTCCGCAAGGAAGCGGCAGAAGTCGTCAAGATCCTGCAGAGCGTGGGGTTTGAAGTGGATTCCGCCATGTGCAAGACGGGATCGTTTCCCAAGGAGACTTTGGGAGTCAAAGAAGACGAAAAAGTTCGCCCCGGCCAATTCGAACCCATGTGCAATCCCATTTGCCAGGCGCAGCTTCTCAATCGCGCCGAAACTCAACTCAATATCCTGCTCGGGCTGTGCGTCGGGCATGACACCCTGTTTCTGAAATATTCCGAAGCTCCGGTAACCATCTTTGCTGTCAAGGATCGAGCCCTGGCGCATAATCCGCTGGGGGCGATTTACGCCGGTCATTACTTCAGCCGGAAGTTTGCCGCCTGGAAGAAGTAGATATTTTTTAGCGGCAACGAAAACTGATGCTGGGAACACCGGGCTCCATAAGCCCTGTAGAGTACCGGTCTGCCTTGACCTGAAAGAGCGCCTGATGGTCAGGGAACCGAGAGTGGTTCGCCAATACAGAGAGAGGGAGGACGCACAATGAAGATGCCGAGAGCGTTGTTGGTGGTCTGTGTGGTTTTTGTTGCAATGTTGATGGCGATTCCCTATGCCTTCGGGAAGAATGCCAAGCCCATCAAGATTGGCATAATTATGTCGCTGACCGGCAAGGAGGCCAACTTCGGCCACATGATCTACAACTCCAACATGATGGCCTTTCATGATCTCGGAGTAAAAGAGATAAACGGCAGGCCGATCAAGTTCGTGCTGGAAGACGATGGCAGCAACCCTCAGACAGCCAGATCCGCCATGGAAAAACTGATAACCATGGATAAGGTCGACATGGTGGTGGGCGGCTACACGAGTTCCTGTACGGCCGCTATGGCAGGCACCGCGGAAGATCTGGGCTGTCCCCTGGTTATTGACTGCGGGTCTGCAGATGCGATCACGACCAAACCGAATAAGTGGATTTTCTCGGGGCCCAGGGTACCCGCCTCCCACTATGGCGATGCACTCTGGAGTCTGCTTGATAAGGTGATCAAGCCAAAGACCGTGGCGCTTTTCTATGAAAACACCGACTGGGGCACCAGTTCATCCAAGGCGTTGCGGGCCGGATTCAAAAAGAGAGGCATAAAGATTTTATTTGACCAGGCGTATGATTCCGGGTCCATGACTTTTATGCCGATGCTTACCCGGATAAAGTCTGAAAAACCGGATCTGGTTGTGGCGGTGTCATATCTGACTGATGCCATCATGATCGCCAAACAGATGGCGCAGATCCGCCTGGATGTGCCGTTGTTTATGGGGTATGCGGGTGGCTATACGATGCCCGAGTTCGTCGATCACGCCGGCAAGGACGTTAACTACATAGCCTCAACCACCAACTGGACCCCCCAAGCCCCCTGGCCCGGCGTCAAGAAATACTTTGACGCCTATAAGAAGAAATACAACAAGCCGCCAGATTATCATGGCGCTCAGGGCTATGCCGCCATGCAGATCGCCATTGACGCCCTGAAGAGAGCCTCCAAGCCCATCGACCGCAACAGCATCAGAGAAGCCCTCACCAAAACCGACTTGATGACCATGATGGGAAAGATCAAGAACCACTCATGGACCGACAGCATGGGCCATCACTACTATAATCAGGGGCTTCCCCTCACCTACGTCATTCAATGGCAAAACGAGAAACAGCAAGTAGTCTGGCCTCTGAATGCCAAAACGGCCAATTTGATCTTCCCGGTGCCTTCTTATGAGAAGCGGAAGTAACCTCTGATCCGTCCCCCCGGGGGATCTGGCGGGAAACAGACAGGGTGGAGCGAGAAGCATTTTCCCAGTTCCACCCTTACTCTAACTTCGTGCCCGGTTTGGCACTCCGAGAAATTTCAGCAAAACCGGAGAGGAATAGTTGCCAAGAAGGCCGGGGCAGACCGGCGGCAGGCTCCACCGCCAACGGCATTTGTCTAACCGGCAGATGATCACTGCAGAGCAAGTTCCCTTTCCAGGAGGTTGGATTTGCGGTTGCTGAGGGGCATTTCCCGATTGCCTTTGACAGGAGGTCCTGCGCACCCATGAATATGCTCCTGCAGGCGCTCGTCGGCGGTTTACTTCTGGGTGGCATATATGCACTCATCGCCATCGGCATGACTCTTATCCTGGGCGTGATGGAAATAATCAATCTCGCCCATGGAGCGTTGATGGTGTTGGGGATGTATATTGCCTACGAGCTTTTCTCCCATTTCGGGATAGACATCTACCTGGGAATGCTCGTGGCGGTTCCCGCCTTGTTTGTCGTGGGCTATCTCCTGCAAAAGTTTATTATCCGGCGCGTTACTGAGACCGTAACCGTCTTACCGGAGACTCAGGTGCTGCTGACCTTGGCTTTAGGTTTGGCCATCATTGAACTCTTGCGGGTTATCTTCACCTCCGACTACCAGACGGTAAATATCCACGGCGTTTCCGGCCACGCCATCTACTTCGCCGGGGCCTCCATGAGCTACGCCTTGATAATAGGCTTTCTCAGTGCCCTGATCCTTATCGCCGGTTTGCATTTTTTCCTTACCAGAACAGATCTCGGGAGGTCAATTCGAGCTACGGCCCAGGATTCAGAGGCCGCACGGTACATGGGGGTAAATACCAGAAAGGTCACGTGCATCACCTTTGGCATCGGTTCGGCCCTGGCCGCCGCCGGAGGCATCTTGCTGCTGCCCGCTTATTATCTTTACCCGGATGTGGGTAACGCTTTTACCCTCAAGGCCTTCATCATCACCATCCTTGGAGGTATGGGGAGCACGGTCGGAGCGCTTACCGGAGGGCTCTTACTCGGTGTCGTCGAGTCCCTGACGGCAACCTACTGGAATATGGGCTATCAGAACCTCATGGGTCTGGTTATCTTCATTCTGGTGCTGGTGTTCCTGCCCGGCGGTTTGCAAACCTTGCTCAAGAGGAAGTGATGAGAAGGGAGCTCCTAAAGTACATCGTGCCGGGTATCATCGCGATTGCGATACCATTCGTAATCCATGGATATTATTTGCACATGCTGATTCTGGTGCTTTTATGGATTACGTTGGCGACGGCGTGGAACCTGCTGGGGGGGTATGCCGGCCAGGTATCCTTCGGCCACGCCCTCTTTTTCGGCCTGGGAGCATACGGCGGCGGCCTTCTCTTCCATTTCTTCAACTTCTCCACCTGGTGGGGCATGCTGGTGGGCCCCATCTGGGCCGTGATTGTGGCTATTCCCATCGGGATGATCACTTTTCGGCTGCGAGGTCCTTACTTTGCCCTGGCCATGCTGGCCATGGCCGAAGTCGCCAGAATCATCTTCAATAGCTGGACTTCATTTTCCAATGGCGCGGTGGGGATCATGATATCGCACACCTGGGGAGGAAATAATCTTCCCTATTACTACATCATACTGGCCATCGCCGTTCTGACGTTTTGCGTTACGCGGCTTTTGGTGCGCTCAAAGCCAGGCTTCTATTTTCTTTCCATCAGAGAGGATCAGGATGCCGCCGAAGCCCTGGGAATCCCCACCACCAGGTACAAAATGTACGCCCTCATCCCCAGTGTCTTTTTTACCGCGCTGGCTGGCGCTTTC
>Ga0315542_1002372_pt1 | contig 11490 bp, 7 predicted proteins | sample SalMarSW160120MG_FD_202541 | JGI IMG/M metagenome (GOLD analysis project Ga0315542, IMG submission 202541) | Salt marsh sediment microbial communities from the Plum Island Ecosystem LTER, Massachusetts, United States - Salt Marsh Sediment SW1601-20 ... | reverse complement strand
GTCATTTGGCATTGGGCATTGATTTGTCATTTGGACTTTGTCATTTGACATTTTATCAGATCAATTGGATTGAATAGACTTGAATCAATAAAAATTATCCTTTGAATATCTGACCAACATGACTGACAATTGGCGCCTTTTCAAAAACGTGACGGATCCCCAATCCACGGCCCGGGGACTGGCCATAGACGACACCCTTCCCCAATCCGTGGCCCTCAACGGGTCACCTCCCCTGCTTCACCTCTACACGTTCGTTCCCTCGGTCATTGTGGGGAAGTATCAGGACATTGAGGCGGCCCTCAAACTCGACCGCTGCCGGGCCAGGGGAATTGAATTCAACAGGAGGAGCACTGGCGGCGGCACGGTCATCATGGGCCCCGAAATCGTAGCCCTGGGTTTCGGAATCAATGTGGACTATCCCGGCCTCAAAAGAGGGGTAGGTGGTCTTTTTGAGACCATGAGCCGTGTCCTCCTCAACGCATTGGGGAAAATCGGCGTCAATGCCTGCTTTCAGCCAAAAAACGACCTGGAGGTTGGAGGGAAAAAGATCGCCGGTCTCTCCGCCGCCTCCGAGACCGGCAAGAGCCTCCTCTTTCACACCAGTCTTCTGGTGGATTTTGATATTCCCCTGATGATGGACATCATGAATACACCCTTGATCAAGGTCAGGGACAAGGGATACAACTGCTTCAGCCAGCGTATGACTACAATTCGGGAAGAACTCCATCGGGATGTGGGCGTTGAAAAGGTCATGGGGGCCATACAGGAGGCCTTTGAAGAAGGATTTCACGTCACGTTTCAGGAAGATACCCCCGATCCATGGGAAAATGACACCATCGATCATTTTGTCCGGGAGCGATACACCAGGGACTCGTGGATCTTCTCACACAAACACCCTAGGACGCGCATGGGAATCGGGCAGTTGAAAACCCGCGCCGGTCTTCTGGAAATCTATTTGTCCCTGGCCGGCGGCGCCATTGAAAATGTCGTCATCACCGGCGATTTTTTTTCCACCCCGGAGCACGTCAACAGGCTTGAAAACGCCCTCAAGTGGACCTCCGCAAGGAAGGAACGTATTGAAGAAAGCCTTTCCTCCGTGTGGGAAGATGAGATGATCTACGGTCTGGATGTTCCGACACTGACAGCGGCCATCCTCAAGGCAAAAGAGAACCAGGTGAGGTTGTGAAATCAGGAGAACAGAGCCCTGAATATGCCAAGATGAGCCGCGCCTCAGCCATTTCCCTGGGACTGACCGGTGGAAAGATGTACCGGGGAGCGGTCAACAGGTGCGTGAATCTGCTGGTCCACTACCCGGAGGGATGTTCGGCCAACTGCGCCTATTGCGGCCTTGCCAAGAAACGCCCGGGGACCTATAGTGAAAAGAGTTTTATCCATGTGGACTGGCCCCTCTATTCCATGACGGAGATTGTCCAGGCCATCAACCTTGCCCCCGCATACGTCCGGCGCACCTGCATTTCAATGATCACCAACGGCAAATGCCGCGCCCATACTGTCGAGATGATAAAACGTTTGGCAGAAGAAACAAACGTGCCGGTTTCCGTGCTCATCAGTCCCACCATCCTCAAGAAGACCGACCTCCAGGCCATGAAAGACAGCGGCGCTGACAAGATAGGCGTGGCCATTGATCTTGCCACGCCCGAACTCTTTGACCGTTTTCGCGGCAAGGGGGTCTCCGGCCCGCACCGGTGGGAACACTACTGGCAGATCCTGGAGCAAAGCCTCGAAGTATTCGGGCATCAACATGTGGGGGCCCATCTCATGGTCGGCATGGGAGAAACCGAGGAGGAGATGGTGTCCCTCATGGACCGCCTGTGGCAAATGGGTGTTTTGAACCATCTCTTCTCCTTTTTCGCCGAGGACGGGTCAAGCCTGGCGGACCGGCCCCATCCGGACTGGCCCGTCTACCTCAGGATACAACTTGCCCGTCACCTCATCGAAGAGGGTATAGCCGGCCACCGGGACATGTCCTTTGACATCCGCGGCAGGATTGTGGATTTTGGGACGGAACCGGAACAACTGGAAGGCATCCTCAAACTCGGGATACCCTTTATGACAACCGGTTGCCTGGGATCAGACGGCACGGTGGCCTGCAATCGTCCTTTCGGCAATTGTCTTCCGGACGTGAAACAGTGGAACTATCCCTACCTTCCAAATGAAGAAGAAAAACACCTGATCAAAGAACATCTCTTCGGCATTTGACCCGAAATGCGTTCCCGAACATGTGACCTTTCATGTCCGTCCTTACTCAACCCACCTATCACTTGCAGACTTCGTTGCAGCAATAAGGGAGGGGCTGTGGATTCGTTTCCGAAAGGGACTATCAGGGACGCCGCAGTTCCTTAAGAGCAGCAATCTCGTTAGTGATGCACCCGACAGGCGCATCGGACCATCTTCAAAAAAAGATCCCCATGCCCCTACTGTTGCCGCCCTATTTCTTTTCTACGATCGTCGCGTCGCCCAAGGGAGGGAATGCCTCAATGCCAAAAGATATCCTGCTGCCTGTCTGCTGCAGCCAGGACGTCCCCGGGACTCACAACAGTGCAAATCTTCCTCGATTTGGTCATTTGACATTGGACATTGATTTGACATTTGGATTTTGAAATTTGACATTGAATAGTATCCTACATAAAGATTTCTGTTCCTTCTTCGCTCAAATCTATCCATGGAGATACTACTGCAGTCTTCCCCCAATATTGACATTTCCTTACCAGCGCTTATTTTCTTAATGATTTCTTATTAGATACACAGCCACGAGTGAGGGTGACAGAAACGGCAACCACATCTGTTCCCCGATACGTGCGTTACGTTTGAGGTAGTTTCCGTTTTCATACAAATAGCCGCAGGAGGCAACTAAACCATGCGATTTGATAAATTCACGATCAAGGCACAGGAAACCGTTCAGGCTTCGCAACAACTGGCCGAAAAACTCGGACACCAGCAGATAGAACCCGAACATCTGGGAAGGTCCATTCTGGACCAGAGAGAAGGTGTTATCCCACCACTCCTTGGGAAAATCGGCGCCGATCAGAACCAGCTCCTGAGAGCCTTTCAGGAAGGCCTTGACAGACTCCCCAAGGTATCCGGTTCCGGCCTCAGCCAGGCCTCCATTTCACCGCGCTCAAAAGCGATTCTCGACAAGGCCTTCTCCGAGGCCCAGCAGATGAAAGACGAATTCGTCAGCCTGGAGCACATTCTCCTGGCCATTGCCGGGGAAAAGGAGGGAGAGGCCGCCCGGATCTTTTCAGGGGCAGGCGTCACCAGGGAGAGCATCCTCAAGGCCTTGATGGATATCCGAGGGGGCCAGCGGATAACCGATCAGAACCCGGAGGACAAATACCAGGCACTGGAGAGATTCAGCCGGGACCTCACGGCCATAGCTGCCAAGGACGATCTGGACCCCGTGATCGGCAGGGATGAGGAGATCAGAAGAATTATCCAGGTCCTTTCCAGAAGGAAAAAGAACAACCCCGTTCTAATCGGTGAACCGGGCGTTGGAAAGACCGCCATCGTAGAGGGACTTGCCCAGAGGATCGTCCATGGGGACGTGCCGGAGGCACTGAAAGACAAACGGGTGGTGGCCCTTGATATGGGCGCCCTTATTGCGGGAGCCAAATACCGAGGGGAATTTGAAGAAAGGTTGAAGGCCCTGCTGAAGGAAGTCACCGATGCCCAGGGGCAGATCATCCTCTTTATCGATGAAATGCATACCCTCGTTGGAGCAGGTGCCGCGGAAGGTGCTATCGACGCCTCAAACATGCTCAAACCGCCTCTGGCCAGGGGTGAACTCCGATGCGTGGGTGCCACCACCATTAAAGAGTATCGAAAATATATTGAGAAGGATGCGGCCCTTGAACGCCGTTTCCAGCCCGTCATGGTGAATGAACCCTCCGTGGAAGACACCATCTCCATCCTTCGCGGCCTCAAAGAGAAATATGAGGTCCACCACGGAGTCCGGATCAAAGATTCAGCCCTCGTGGCGGCTGCGACCCTTTCCAATCGATACATCACCGACCGGTTTCTCCCTGACAAGGCCATAGACCTCGTTGATGAGGCCACCTCCAGGCTGCGCATAGAGATTGACAGCATGCCGGCCGAGCTTGACGACATTCATAGAAAGATCACCCAGTTGGAAATAGAACGCGAGGCCCTTAAGAAGGAAAAAGACCCGGCCTCCAAAGATCGGCTCCACAACATTGAGGACGAATTAGGCCTCCTGAACACCCAGACGAATGAGATGACGGCGCACTGGAAAAAGGAAAAGGAAGGTATTTCAAGGATAAGGGAAATAAAGGAGAAGCTTGAGGCAACGAAGTCGGAGGCTCAGACGGCCGAGCGCAAGGGTGATCTCACCAGGGCGGCGGAACTCAAATACGGGACATTGATTGAACTGGAAAAAAGGCTGGAGGCGGAAAAACAGGCACTGGATGGTCTGCAACAGACCTGGAAGATGCTGAAAGAAGAGGTGGACAGTGAAGATATCGCCCAGGTGGTTGCCGGGTGGACCAGGATTCCCGTCTCCCGGATGATGGAGGGAGAAAGGGAAAAACTTTTGAAGATGGAGAAACGGCTTTCCCAACGCGTGGTGGGTCAGGAGGAAGGCATCAGGGCCGTTTCAAATGCCGTGCGTCGTGCCCGCTCCGGACTCCAGGACCCCAACAGGCCGATAGGCTCTTTCATCTTCATGGGTCCGACCGGTGTCGGCAAAACGGAGCTTGCCAGGGCCCTTGCCCAGTTCCTGTTTGACGATGAACAGTACATGGTGCGCATAGACATGTCGGAATACATGGAGAAACACTCCGTGGCCAGGCTGATAGGGGCCCCCCCGGGATATGTGGGATACGAAGAGGGCGGGTACCTGACGGAAGCCATTCGAAGGCATCCCTATTCGGTCGTCCTTTTTGATGAGATCGAAAAGGCCCATCCGGAGGTGTTCAACGTCCTGCTTCAGATCCTGGACGACGGAAGGATGACCGATGGGAAGGGCCGCACGGTTGATTTCAAGAATACGGTCCTGATCATGACCTCCAATGTGGGAAGTCAGTGGATCCAGGAACAGGGAGGCAGAAAGGATGACGGTACGAACGATCGGATCATGGAAGTCCTCCGCAATACGTTTAAGCCGGAATTCCTGAATCGAATCGATGAAATCGTTATCTTCAACTCCCTTGGGCAGGAAGAAATCAAGAAGATTGTGGATCTCCAGGTGGCTATCCTTGGAAACAGGTTGAAGGGTAAGAAAATCGGGTTGGAACTGACTGAAGAGGCAAAAGCGTTCCTGGCCCAAGCCGGCTTTGACCCCGTTTACGGTGCGAGGCCCCTGAAACGAACCATCCAGCACCTCATACAGGATCCCCTGGCCGTCAAGATTCTGGAAGGTGATGTCAGGGAAGGCAGCCACGTGAAAATTGATGTGAAAGACGGGAAGCTGGTGTTTGAATAGTTTCCAGTTTCACCTTCGCCTGTTGATGCGGTCCCGGAGTTTCCGGAAAGGCCGGAACGTAACCACCCGTCTGGACCGGAGAATAATCCTCTCACCTGTCCGGGGATTTCTCCCGCTCCTGGCCCACTTGAATTTCACCTGGAATTTTCCGAAGCCGAAAATGCGCACATCCTGGCCTTTGACCAGGGCAGCCTTGATGATCTCCATGAGGCTGCCCACGATCCTTGCAGCCCGATTTTGGGAAAGAAAAACGCAATCCATCTCAGGAAAGAGATATATCTGCGCGTCTCTTTTGGGCTTTTTCAGGCGGACGTTTTCTCTCACGTGTTTTGCGATATCGGACTTGGTCAAGGTCATCGCTCAATTCCCCAAAAAGGTTCTTTTTCTTGGCGAAACATGTCATATTTGCTAATATTTGTCAAATATGATGACTTGCCGGCAAGTCATCAACATGATCACGGACAGGCTTCTAACGAAGTCGCTTTATCCTACATGTCTAGGGAAACGGATCTGAGAATCTTTTTCATGTGCTTTCTCATAGTGCACTTGGACCGAACTCCAACATGGACGGCTATTTGGGGTTTAACCCTCCCAAACCTCACGCGCTTCTATGATGTAGCGCTAAACCCCAAATAGCCGTCCATCCCCTCCGGAGTGTTTAGAAAGCATTTGAAAAAGATTGTCAGATCCGATTCCTTTACGTTGCAGATAGGTTGCCGTCTGTGACATAAGCCAGCTTCTTGCGAATATATCAAATATGCACCGAACTTTTCTTCCCAAACTTGTCAACGACCCCTTTTCCGATCCCGGGTTATTCGTCCCTTTCCGATACGAAAAAAGGGCCTTGCTCTTTGATTTGGGAAGCCTTGAAAATCTTTCCGCCAGGGATCTTCTCAAGATCACTCACGTGTTTGTCACCCACACCCACATGGACCATTTTGTCGGTTTTGACAGCCTGCTCCGGATATTCCTTGGAAGGGACAGGACGCTCCACCTCTTCGGCCCGCCGGGCTTTCTGCAACAGGTGGAGGGAAGGCTTGCCGGATACACCTGGAATCTGGTGCACGAATACGAGACGGATTTCCAGGTCCGTGCCAGTGAAATCAGCCCGGGCCGGAAGGTCACAAAAACCTATGTCTGCCGCGAGGCCTTTCGGGCGAAAAGCACAGTCCTTGCGGAACCTTTCTCCGGAACACTCCTCGCGGAGCCGTCTTTCTCCATAAAAGGGACCCTGCTCGACCACGGAATCCCCTGCATGGGTCTCACCCTTCAAGAAAGCTTTTCCGTCAATATCATTAAGGAGGCATTACGGGAAATGGGACTCCCGGTGGGACCCTGGCTCAACCGTTTCAAGGAATACCTGTATGAAAGAAGGGACCCACGGGACCTATTTCGAATCACCCCCGCTGAAGCGAAAGTGACGGTTGAGAAGACATTTCGCCTTGGTGAACTGGCGGATCGGATCGCTCGTGTTTCACCCGGTCAGAAGATAACCTATGTCACAGACGCAGGTTTCACCGCAGGCAATGAGGAAAAAATTGTCAAACTGGCATGGAACACAGATCACTTCTTTGTTGAGGCGGCGTTTCTTGAACGGGATAGAGCCATTGCTCGAAAAAAATACCACCTGACCGCACGCCAGGCGGGGATCCTGGCCAAGAGGGCGGGAGTGAAGCGGCTTCACCCCTTCCATTTTTCGCCGCGGTATGAAGGCCGGGGAGAGGAATTGGTAAGAGAGGCCTTCGAGGCATTTAGGCATGGGAAAAAAAGAACATCGAACGATAAAAAGATGAACATCGAACATCGAACGTCCAACATCGAATTTTGAATGGAGGAAGATGAGGAAACAAACATATGATCTGGAGGAAAGGCTGCTCGACTATTCGGTGCGAATCATAACAATCGTTGAACAGCTGCCAAATACCAGAGCGGGCATCCATGTTGCGGGCCAGTTGTTAAGATCAGGAACTTCACCTTATCCGAACCACGGTGAAGCCCAGGCAGCGGAGTCACCGAAAGGCTTCATCCATAAACTCCGCATCTCTCTGAAGGAGCTTCGGGAGACTCAGAGATGGTTAAGACTTATTCAGCGGATACCACTCATTGAAAAACCGGAACTGCTAAATGATATTCTACAGGAAACAGAGGAATTAATTAAGATTTTCGTCACAAGTATCAAAACGGCTGAAAAGAAGCAGAAATAGCCGTTAGAAGTTTATTCATTTTTGGTTTTATTTGTCTTTGCATTCGACGTTGGACGTTCGATGTTCGATGTTCGACGTTCATCTTTCAAATCGCCCCAATCAGTCTTGAGATCACAATGCGCTGCACTTCGGATGTGCCTTCGCCGATTTCCAGGAGTTTCTGATCCCGGTAAAACCGTTCCACATCATACTCCTTCATGAGCCCATAGCCGCCGTGAAGCTGGACCGCGTGGTTGGCGCAACGGTACATGACCTCGGAGCAGTGCAGCTTGGCCATGGCCGCCTCTTTAGAGAAGGGCTCGTGATTGTCGCGCAACCAGCAGGCCTTGTAAAGGAGCAGACGGGCGCACTCGATCTCCAGTGCCATGTCCGCCAACTTGAAGGCGTTGACCTGGAAATTCGCAATGGGCTTCCCGAACTGCACCCGCTCTTTGCTGTATTTCATGGCCATCTCAAAACACCCTTGAGCGCCTCCAAGCCCCATGGCCCCGATGGAGAGCCGTCCGCCGTCGAGGGTCTGCATCATCTGATGAAAGCCGTTTCCCCTTGGTCCCAACATGTTTTCTTTGGGAACACGGCAATCATCGAAATAGAGCTCACTCGTGTTTGAAGAACGCCACATCAGCTTTCCGTGCATCTCGCGGGCCTCGTAGCCTGGGGTATCGTTCTCCACCAGGATACAGGAAAGCTCTGGCCGGCCGTCATCCCTGGTCCCCGTACGGCACAGGACCGTGACGCCCGCGCTTATGTCCGTGGACGCATTGGTGATAAAGATCTTGCTGCCGTTCAAGATCCAATCCTCGCCCTCCTGAACGGCCGTGGTCTTGGAATTGCTGGCATCTGAACCGGCATTGGGTTCCGTAAGGCCAAAACCCCAAAGTGTCTCTCCACTGCAGAGCTTGGGGAGATATTTTCGTTTTTGTTCTTCATTTCCGAAGTAATACAGAGGGCCGATTCCAAGGGAGTTGGCTGCGGCCACCGTCGCGGCATGGGATCCATCAACACGGGCTATCTCTTCCGTCGCTATGATATACGAGATATAATCCATGCCCTGACCGCCGTATTCTTCTGAAACAAACATGCCGAAGAGACCCAGCTCGGCCATCTTTCGCATCGTCTCATAAGAGAATTCTTCTTTCTCATCCAGGTCTCGGGCCACCGGTTTGATCTCTTTTTCAGCAAACTGGCGCACAGAATTTCGCAGGATTTCCTGTTCCATGGAAAGGCTAAAATCCATAATGATTTCCCCCTTCGATCCTTATCCTCGGGTGTGTTACCGCTCAAGCATCCTGCAAAAACGAGGCAAGTTGCAGGGCTTTTCAATCGCATCACGATTGCACGCCTGATGCCATTTCTTATAGGAAGATGCCCTGATATTGTCAATGAGAAAAGTGGTCAGGAACTTTAGAGAACAAGTGGTTGCTTTAGAGATTAGGGAAAGGCTTTTCCCAACAAATTTAATGGGTTGCCTTTGCACCTTTAGACACGGTTCCCATAATCTTTTGCAGACTTCGTTCCTGCGCAGCCTAACTGTTCAGTGAAGCATGCTGCAAGCGCGCCGGCCGCCCGCTTCATCAAGAGCATGACAGCACAGCAAAGAGGCGTTTTCGTGTCCTGAAAAAAGATTCCCGTGGCCCTATTGATGGAATGTAAAAAGTCCGTCCGTGGACATTTTACTGACGCCTCCCGCCTCATGCCTTACGCCTTACGCCCTAAAATTGTATTTGACTTATCTGTCAGGTCCTATTACAAAAACAGACAATCCTAAAAGAAGAAAGGAGTGTGCGGAATGATTAAATTCAGTGAGAAACAACTCAAGATACCCAAATTGTCACGCCCCGTTTACCTGGTGACCGCAGGGCAGTCGAAATTCGACCGGGCCATGCCCGATAAGAGGACGGAAGAACTGGCCGTCGACGCCCTCACCATGGCCGCAAGACTCATCGATAAGTCGCCAGCCGAATTGAAGAGTTACATCCATACGGCCTACTACGGACATTTCGCCGACCACTTTGGCGACCAGCTCTTGGGCGAAGCGGTGATCCATGACCGCCTGGGTCTGGACCCCCTGGGGAATGTCGGTGTAAAGACCGGCGGTGCCACCGGAGGATCCACTCTGTGGGAAGCTGTTAAGGCGGTCGCCTCAGGCTATTCAGATTGTACGCTGGCCATGGGCTGGGAGCGTATGGATGAAGTCCCGACGGATGAAGGGAACCACCTGATCTCCTGCGCCGCTGACAAGGATTGGGAAACCCCACTTGGTCATATCTACACCGGCTATTACGCGGTGATGGCCCAGAAGTACTGGCAGGTTTTTGGCAAGGAAGAGGACTCCTTTCGCAGGACCATGGCTGAAATCTCGGTGAAACATCACGGTTACGCCCGGTTCAACCCGTTTGCTCAAGCCCCCATGAAGATCACCGTGGATGATGTCGTCAATTCCCCTGTCGTGGCCTATCCCCTCAGGACACTGGACTGCTGTCTCATGAGCGTCGGCGTTGCCTGCGCGATTATCTGTGACGAAAAGACCGCCATGGAACTGACAAAAAACACAAAGAACAAACCCCTCAGGATCTGGGTGACTGCGGGCTCTCACACCCTGAGGCCCGCCTGCCGTCGTGACATGGAAATCCCTCTGCTTCCCAACGAGACCGATGACCAATATGCCGATCTGGGCGAGAAGTTTCCGGGGGGGGACCGATACCCGGGCTTCACCGGTTTCCTGGCCGCCCGAATGGCCGCCTACTACGGGTACCGGATGACCGGCGTCGTAGATCCCATGGAAGACCTTGATGTCATCGAACTGCACGACGCCTTTACGATCAGCGATATGCAGACTTACGAAGACATCGGACTCAGACCCTATGGCTACGGCCGGGACTTTGTGGAATCAGGGGACTGCTACCATACCAACCCCCATACCGGCAACCCGGGAAGGCTTCCTTCCAATCTCTCGGGCGGTCTCATCGGATGCATGCATGCCGTGGGCGCCACGGGCATCATGCAGGTCTTTGAGATTGCCACCCACCTCTGGAACCGGTGGGCGGAAATTCACGGTGATCAGAAGCTCTGGGATGCGTTCGGCAGGGAAAAACCGGCTGACTGGACAGACCTCCAGGTAAGAGACGCGCACCGGTCCCTGGCCATCAGTCATGCAGGCGTCGGATCGCACGTGACCGCCACCCTATTGATGGATCCTGACCATCTTCTGAAAGAGGATGCCTGAAAGGAGGAAGACACATGAGCATATTTGGAACCGTAACGGTCAAGAACGGAAAATACCGTCCCAGGGGGGACTTTCATCACATTACCCCCAACGTGCCCATCCGGGACGAAGACCATGGGCTGCGTCTGCTGGGCGTAACCAACCCCAGGGACATGACCTATATCCACACCTACGGGGGTGAGGCCATCTTTTTCGAGAACCTTTCGCAGGCCAGGATCCACGGCACCCGGTGTGACAATCCCGATTGTGAGTTTAAGGGGACGGTCTATCTCCCCTTCCGTATTCACTGTCCCGACTGTCTGGGAAAAAACACGGTGATCGACCTGACGGACCTGTGTCGCAAGACGGCCAAGATCCATACCTTCATGGTCTGTGAACGTTCGGGGGCCTTCAACACCCTTGAAAAACCCATCCAGTTCATCAATGTGGAATTTGAAGGGGTCTCTACGATCCTGATGAGTTATCTCTCCGTGGGCGAACCCAAGATCGGAATGCGGGTGATCCCCATTTTCAGGACGCTTGACCCCACCTATACCATAACCGACCTCTCCTGGGTGGTCGAAGGCACGCCTGGAGATGCCCTGCCCAAGGGTTTCGGG
>Ga0315542_1002371_pt1 | contig 11491 bp, 12 predicted proteins | sample SalMarSW160120MG_FD_202541 | JGI IMG/M metagenome (GOLD analysis project Ga0315542, IMG submission 202541) | Salt marsh sediment microbial communities from the Plum Island Ecosystem LTER, Massachusetts, United States - Salt Marsh Sediment SW1601-20 ... | reverse complement strand
AATCTTCTCACCTGCAACTCTAACAGCAGGTGGCACAGTGACAGTAAACGTTGGTGTACATAACGAAGGAGTGGAACCAATCTATAATTTGACATTGGAGGATACCTCAATAGGTGACACATATCCTACTCTGGCAATAACTGGAACTCAAACTGCAACTTCAGCAGTGTTGGATGCAGGTGAATGGTTGAACATCACTTATTCTGTGACTTTCGTCAATGAAGGAGGATATGTCTTCTTTCCCGCGACATTGGAATATGAATTTAATAATCAAACTTATTCCAAATCGACTCATACTGATGGATATACTGTCAGTCCGGATATTATAGGACTATTGTCACAGCTAATATCTGAAGGTATGCCATACACAGGTATTATTATTGGATTAGTTGGGCTAGGTGCCATCATTAACATAGCCCGTATGGCTCGTGGAAGAGGCACTGGCGGTTCCTACCAAGTCTAAACTAGAACATTGATAGTCCCTGAGGGTTCAATCTCTCGTGGGATTATCTTTCTCTTTCTTTTTTTGACTCTGTTCAAATTACAGCATGTTTATTTTGAAATTATCGTTCCTTTCATTATGCCTCTCAGAGAAGTATTGAATGGTTATCTTCGGTTACCAAGAACATTCTTCGGAATTAAAGGTCCGAAGACTGGCGATCCAGATGTAGGAATACTTGGAATCCCTTATGATATCACTTCTAGTCATACCCCAGGAGCCCGTTTTGGACCAGACGCTATTCGAAATGCTACAGATTCAGAGAGGTCTCATAGTTACCCCCTAGGAATTGGAGATGGGACAGTACCCAAAGAACCACTCTCGAAACTAATCTCATTGGAAGATATCGGAGACCTCGAAGTTGTTCAAAGAATGCCAGATGCCGCAGCTATTGATATCTCAGAAGCCACAGCAAAATTGGGAGTCAAAAAGAGCGCAATGGTTTTTCTTGGAGGTGACCATTTCATAACTTATCCAATTCTAAGAGGGCTCAGCAGAGTACAAAGAGGCAAATGGGGTATTCTCTATCTGGATGCACATGCTGATCTTTACTCTGATATGGGAGGATATCAGCTCTCACACGCGACGACACTAAGAAGAATTACTGACGAGAAGATTGTTGATACTAGTGATGTGGTGGCTTTTGATATTCGTTGTGCTCTACCAGAACAAAAGAAGGAACTTCCTGAAGTCACTCATGAAACAATAGTCAATGAAATTCGTAGCCTAGCTGAGAGAATTGATAACCTGTATATCTCAATAGATCTGGATGTAATCGATCCGTCCATTATTCCTGGAGTCAGTCACCCTGAATCTGGAGGTCTCTCAATAGTAGATTTGATTACGATACTTCGCACTGCGTTTTCCACAGGCAAGGTTAACTATACTGATATTGTTGAGTTGAATCCACTCATTGATAAGTCAGCAATTAGTACGATTGCCGCTCGAGACATTTTGAAAGAAGTTCTCACTGGGTTTGCCTCAGAGAAATGAATATTTTCTTAGAGTTGAAAATTCACTCGTTCATAACGAGTGAACATTATATCGCTAGGAGAGTAACAAGTATTTAGATGGTCTGTTTAGGAGCCATATGAATGATATCTCGAGTTGCACTTATTGATATGAAGAAGCATAAGGATAATTCATTATCAGTAGCATTGAAACTACTGGGAGGTATTTCAAAGCTAAACAGGTTGAATCGAGATGTCATTCTGAAGGTGGGTATATATTCAACTAATTCTGATCACCACACAACTGTAAATGTAACCGATCAAATAATCAAAGCATTCGATAAGGCTCGTAAAATCTACCTCACCGAATCAGATAGTTACAACGGAACGGGTACCGAAAGACTCCAGCTATGGAAGAAATTGTTCTCTGACAGAGTAATTCCATACAATCTCTCTGAAGATGATGTTACACAACCAGTCAAGATCAACACCGAGGTTAAGGACCTCACACTCAATTTACCTGAAAGACTTTTCAAACCGAGAATTTTTGTAACAACTCACGTACTACGGACCTATAGCAAAGGTAGCGTTCTTAAGAATCTCTTTGGTTTAGTACCAATGGTAGAGAAAGCAAAATTCCATAAGAATGAGATATTTAATACAATGCTTCCAGATATTACAGAAGCTATTGGAGGAATCGATTTAGCTGTTTTAGATGGAACATATCTTCATGAAGGTGTAGCAAAACCAGTCAAAGCTAGGACTGATATTCTGGTTGTTGGTACAGATGCAGTAGCAGTTGAAACATTAGGGTACAAGCTCTTGGGAATGAACCCGTACAAACTTGCGACAATCCAGTCTTTTGTAAGGCGTGGACTTGGCGTTGGAGAATTTGATGATATTGAGGTTCTTGGAGAATCATTTGCAACAATGAAAGAACGAGTTGCAGGAGCGCTTTCCAAAGCAAAAGAGAAAATGGCTGATCAACCAAGAAGATGGTCACCATCACTTGCAGCTAGCCTTCTAATTCGAAGTGGATTTTTTAAATTGCCAAACACAAGAACAATCGAGGATGTTCTTCAAAAGATGGAATTTGATGATCCTAGATCGGTAGGTAAGAAATCTGAAATCATAGCAGTATTAAGAAGAAGGATGAAAATGAAAGTACTACAGGGCGAAAAGGGTTCTTCAGGATGGACCTTTTGGACTGAGTAATAACAGAACAGATTTAAGTAGTAATTGCACATAATTTCATGAGAAAAATGACCCTTTCAAGCGAGAAAACTGCAGAGGTAATCAGTGCCAGAGCTAGCTCCTCATTGCGTGAGCTAGGATTTGGTGTGCATGAAACTGCAGTAATTCTTGCTCTAAATCAACTAGAATCGGCGTCAGTTGCGGACATTTCAACAGAAACTGGGATTCATCATGCAAATTTGTATGCGGTACTTGATTCCCTTGTTGGAAGAGGATTAGTCGTACTCCTTTCGGGACGACCAAAAATCTACCAATTTTCTCCTTTAGCTCATGTGAAAGAGATGCTTTCTACTAAATTAGAGCAACTCTTGCACGACCTCCAAAAATTGCAGGATACTCGAGAATCTACTGGAGTAATTCCCTCATTGATATATACAATCAGAGGAAGTGCTGATGTCTTAGCAAAGATGTTAGCAATGATTGATCGAGCAAAGGAGACAATATTCATCGTTGCTCCAGATCTTGATACTCTTGGAATGACTGTTTTGGAATACTTACGAAAAGCACAAACTCGCGGTGTCGATATTCGAGCAATCTTGGGTAAGAAACCTGAAGAAGCAGAATTGAAAATCCAGTATCGTATTAAGGAGGATACTCTCGCAATTGATATAGTAATAGATTCAATCGAAGCATTGATTTCTATGCCCGATCTTACAGTATGCGGATGGGCTGATAATGCGCTCATCTCAATGCAGCTTGAAGGGTTTCTTGAACAATCCTGGGAATTAACAAGGAAGGAATAATCATGGTTGACTATGATGTAATCATTGCAGGAGCAGGCACTGGTGGTGCAACGACTGCATATACTCTAGCAAAAAGAGGTCACTCAGTTCTCTTCATTGACAGAAAAGACCGTGACAATATTGGAAACAAGACTTGCGGAGACGCAATTGGTTCGCACCACATTGTTGAACTGAGAGAATTAGTAGGGATACCTGAATTACCAAAAGAGATTATCGAGTACGAGGTTCATGGGATTGACTTGGTTTCGCCTGATAGAGACCACAGACTTCGAATGGAAGGACCCACAACAACAGGTATGTCATTCAATCGGCTCAAAATGGGGCAATGGTTTGTAGCTATTGCTGAGAAAGCTGGTGCTGAGATTATGGCATCAACCCGAGTCAAGAAACTTCTCTTTGATGGTGGAAAAGTTTCAGGTCTAAAGATTTCTCAAGAAGGTGGACCTGACAAGGATCTGACTGCAAAAATTGTCGTAGATGCTACTGGTGCAACAGGAGTTCTACGAATGCAAATGCCGGAGAAATCACCTATGGAGCGTCAGATTGCTCCTGAAGACCGTATGGTCGCTTGGCGGGATATCTATGAAACCCCTGATTACACCTTTGAAACTCCTGATTATCTTGATATCTATTGGAATCAAGAAGAGACCTTAGGAGGTTATACTTGGGTATTTCCACAGGGCAAGCATAGAGTGAATGTAGGAAATGGCGTAATGACCATCGAGGGACATAAGAATCCTAAAGATATTCAATATGATTTTGTGAAGAAGACTTGGATTGATACATGGGGTGAAATCAAAGTACTTGATAGCAGTGGTGGCGTCGCTCCAATCCGACGACCTATTGATACAATGGTTGAGGATAATTTCATGCTCGTTGGCGATGCAGCTTGTCAGGTAAACCCCATTCATGGCGGTGGCATTGGCTCTTCGATGTTAGGAGGTGCCCATGCTGGAATCGTTGCCTCTGAAGCTCTTGAAAGGAACGATACCTCAATCGAATCCCTTTGGCCATACAACCCACGTTACCACAAGAGCTATGGAATGAAACAAGCTGCGCTCGATGTATTCAGGTGGTTCTTACTCAATATCACGAACGAAGATATTGACTTTGCATTCAAGAAACAAGTAATCAAAGCTAGTGATCTACTTGATACCTCTATGACCGGTGAAGTCAAATTCGGTGCTGGAGAGAAATTCAAAAGGTTGGTTGCTGGATTCGGAAAGATTCCACTCCTTCTCAGAGTTTCAAAAATTGCTAATTTAATGAACGATATTCGAGCAGTCTATCGCGAATATCCAGATTCACCAAATGGACTAGATGCATGGAAAGCTCGCCTAGTTCCAATTTACGAAGCAGCAAAAACCGCATAGGATTATGAAAGCATGTTCTTCTTCAAGGGCATGCTCCTTTTCCTGTGGGCCAAAATGAGGGATATGAAATATGCATGCAATTGGAGAAGCAAAGGGAGTAACACTCTATTCTCCAAAGGATGCGTATTTTTCTTTTTTTAATAGTCCATATTTTGGACATTCTCATTCAGCCGCGATTGATATCTACCCGTATCATCAAATGTGGGGTGGACCTGTTTTTTCCCCAACCCGTGGAAAAATAGTCCGAGTCCAAAAGACAAAGATGGGTAACAAGAAGGTCTTTCCATCTGAGGATTATGACTTTGGCATTGCAATACGACCAGAAGAAAATAATGAGATCATTGTCAGAATCTTGCATTGTAAACCTACTTTGCAAGAAGGGGAAATTATTGACCAGGGAGATATAATTGGAACGGGAATTAGGTCTCGATACTTCAATTATTGGACTGGTGTACACTATCACGTTGAAGTGATGCACCTTGATAATTTTTCCCGGGCAACCCGCTCATACCCTCTTGATCTTCCTTTTCATTTTGAAGCAACTCCTTCAAGAGAAATGGTTTCAGAATCAGAATTCATAGTTGAGTCAGTCAATGAAAACAATATTGTTGGGTATCCAAAGAATTTCTCTCACACAGCAGTGGGTCAATTCATTGGTCTATCAGCGATTGAAGATAATTCAAAGATTGTAGGGATTCTAGATGGAGGGCTATCGCACTACAAACATGGTGGAGTTATTGGGCAATCTACATGTCAAGAAGGTTCGACCATCAGTCTTCAAAACCGTCCTGTGGGCATGGTGGTAAATAATCTGAACGGTGCTAGTCTTTTCTTGCGGGAACCTACTATCACTAGTTATCTCGATGAGGTAGAGTTACGAGGTCTCTCTGGCTTCATTTATCCTAGGATATATGTCAGGCAAGGAATCCCTCCATTAGTATTGGTTCCGAAAGCTTACAGAGAATTCATCGGTGTAATCTCAGAAGGCGATGTATGTAAACTCAAAATCTGTAGCGGTAACAACACGATTAAAGCCGGATAATTATCAGATGAGTTGATTGTCGTGGTCGATAAAGTTCGCGTATCTATTGGAACCTCAGTTCAGTTAGGATTAGATAGCGGACAGAAGGATCCAGATTTTACAACTGCATTCCTCATGACCTACCAGGAAGGGAAGTGTGAAGCAAATTGTGCTTTTTGTCCGCAAGCAAAAGAGAGTTCGTCTTCATCTGATAGATTGTCAAGAATATCATGGCCAGAATTTAATTTGGAATCAGTTATAGAGAGTTGGCCAGCTCCTGGACAATTCAAGAGGATCTGCGTGCAGACTATCTGCTACCCCGGTGTTGTAGATGATGTTATAGATATTGTCAGCCGGCTGAGACATAAAATCAAACTTCCAATCTCTGTTGCAATACATCCAATATCTCTGATGGATCTAGAGAAGTTAAAGGATGCAGGAGTATCCAATATTGGTATTGCTATAGATGCATGTACTGCAGAGCTATTTGATGAGATTAAAGGGAAACAACGCAACTCACAATATCAGTGGGAAAATCATAATCAAGCGCTTCTGGATGCAATTGCAGTATTTGGAAAAGGCAGAGTTACGACTCATCTGATTATTGGACTAGGAGAGTCTGAATTTGAAGCTGCACAATTCATTGTAGAAATGTATCAAAATGAGATAAACGTAGGTCTCTTTGCATTCACGAATATCAAAGGAACCGCTCTTGAAAATCATCCAACTCCTAATCTTGAATCATACAGAAGAATTCAGATAGTTCGACATCTTGTCTCTAAAGGATTACTGCAACTTAATCAGATAGAAGAAGAATCGGATGGTCAGATTTCTTTGAAGATAGATCAATCCGTACTTCGAGAAGCCTTATCTTCTGGAGAAGCTTTTCAAGTAACTGGATGTAAAGGATGCAATCGGCCATTCTATAATGAACGACCGAGAGGTCCGATGTATAACTTCCCGCGTGGTTTGACACAAGAAGAGATTCAAGGAGCATTGGAAGAAACAAAATTGGTGGAGTAAGTGGAAGAGTTCCGATTTATTGATCTAGAAACACATGATGCCTATACTAACATGGCTATTGACGAAGCTATTATGCTTGCAATAAAGGAGAATAACGCACCTCCGACCTTGCGACTCTACAGATGGAAACCATCAGCTGTTTCTATTGGCACATTCCAAGGAATGCGAGATGAGGTAGATATTGAGTTCTGCAAAACGCACGGCATTGACTTCATTAGACGAATTACAGGAGGAGGTGCAGTATATCATGATTATAATGGAGAAATAACCTATAGCATCTTGATGCCAAAGATGCATCCTCTTGCGCGTACAGATATTATTGAGTCATACAGATTGCTTTGTGGTGGAATTATCAAAGCTCTAGATTACTTAGGTATCAAAAATGCTGAATTTAAACCAATAAATGATGTCACCGTGGATGGAGTGAAAGTTTCAGGGAATGCGATGACGCGACGTCATGGTTGTATGTTGCAGCATGGAACAGTACTACTTGACCTCGATGTCAAGCAAATGTTTTCAATTCTAAAAGTTCCTCAAGAGAAGATATCTGATAAAATGATATCAGATGTGAAGGAGAGAGTAACTTCCATTCAGGATATTCTCCACAGGCCAATTGCCATAAAGGAATTAAAAGAAGCCCTTACCCATGGATTTTCAGATGCTCTCAAAATAGAACTACAGAACAGCAAATTGAGTAGTGAAGAAACGCAAATATCTGTGAAACTTGCTAAAGAAAAATACTCCACTGATACATGGAACTTTTCGAGGTAGTATCTATGCTAGAAGCAAATTATAAGGTTCCTGGCGGTAAACTGGTCAAGGTCAAACTAGATGTTTCTTCAGGAAAAATCGACAAGATACAGATTCTAGGAGATTTCTTTTTACACCCCGAAGAAACAATTCTTACAATTGAAGAATCACTCCTTGGCTGTCATAGGGATATGCATTCAATAGAAGAGATTATCGAACATACAATGATTGATTCCGATGCCACTCTTATTGGTGCTACAGCTTCTGATTTTTCAAAAACCATTATGATGGCTTGGGAATCCACTTAGGCTCTAGATAGATTCGATTGAGATTTTCAAACGCTCTCGACCTACATCCATGACATTCTCAATTTTGATGCGGGACTTTTCCATAGTCATTTCAAATTTATCAGCAACTCCGAGATAGACTAGCTCAATCTCTTCAATTGCATCTTCTGGCTCTTCCTTTTTAGATCCTTCAAGATATAGTGAATTAATTCGATCACTAGACCCACTCAAGTTCCAAATTGTAGATACTACTCTCTCTGCTTGTTCCTTGTCTGTTTCTGGACATACTGCGGAAATGAAACTTTTTGCCAAATCTTTTCCGAATGGACTAACCGTCATAGGTCCACCAATCCAGTTTCTATCTAAATAGAGTACACCTTCCTGAACCATTTGAGACCTGTCTATTTTCATCTTGACGTCAATAAATTCTTGAAATCCCCCAGGTTTGTAATGAATCTCCTGATAACCTCCTAGTGTTGGTCTTCTTCCGCTCTCTGTAAAATGGAAGAAGGAAAATAGTTCAGTTTTCTGAAGTTCTTCATACGTCATCAAGAACATTCCTCCAAAGGGGTAGAAATTATGCCCCTTATAACTGATTAGCCTTTCTGATTATCACTTTTTAATTTTTCAGAACGTTTTGTTTGGAGATATTGTACTGCTGTTACACTAAAGGCAAGGATTGCTAATCCAATCCAATCCAATAAGTCTGGATATTCTCCGAGAAAAATAATGGAGAGAATAACGATTTGGGGCATCATTGTCGAATTAATCAATGTCATATCAATGGCTCTGAGCACTCTTTGAGAACGACTCCAAAGAGTGAATGCTAAAGCTGTATTCACAAAAGCAAGCCATAGGATATAGAACCAAGAAATTGGAGAAAACTGTTGAAGTGGCTCAATCATAATACTAAACATCAGTAGGAAAACTGACCCAACCGACATCATTATTCCTGTAATGATGATTGGTGGAGCATCTCGTCGTCGATTAACAGAGCGACCAAGAATGGAAGAAACAGCGTTTGCAAGCAGACTGATTACCGCAATTACGAGTCCAATTGTAGATACTCCTACAAAATCCAGAGGAAAGAAGTAGAGAAGTACACCAACAACTCCCAGTAGAACGAGAGCAGATTCTCTTGAACTAGGCTTTTCTCCAATCCATGGAATTGCAAAAATAAGAACAAGAAGAGGAGTCATGTTGAGAATCAACGAGTACGTAATTGCTGGTAAGTATAAGAGGGCTAGAAACTGTCCCCCCTGAGCTACCGCAATGTAAACACAGCCATAGAAAAACAGCGATATCCACCAACGCCTCGATCGGTTTCTTAGCTCGGTACGCATCTCCCTTTTACTAAAAATGAGAGCAATTAGAATTGTAGAGCCTAACGAATAACGTAAAGCAGCAAAGGTGAGAGGTGGTATCTCTGCAAGACCAAATTTTATTATAATGAATGATGATGACCAAAGGACTGTGACAAAGAGAGCTTGAATGACTGCAATTATTCTTGTACGTGTTGAATCTTGCAGTATGGTCTCATCAGGGGCTTGCATTTTTTTTACGCCTTAGTTATACGCTGTATTCAAATAGGAATAGTCCTTTTCCCGTCATACGACGGGTGTATAAAAATGATAGAAGCCATCCTAAAGATTTCATCAGAGAACTACTATTCATGTGAACTGACCCGCTCTATTCCTGTTAGAGTTTCATTAGTTTCAATCAATGGACCTGTAGGATTTGGAATCATCGAATCCCTTGATGGATCAGAAAAACCTCTCAAGAAATACGCAAAATTCATGAAACAATCATCGAGCATTAGTGAGTTTGAAATCACTCATCAATCAAGTCAACAATACTGGACAAGAGCAGTGCATAATATTAACGGCCAGTCTATTCATGACACTGTTTTAGAGAGTGATTGTATGACAAGATTACCAATCATCATCACTAAAGGAAGTCAATTTCATACGATTTTAGCGCCATCGCAACAAGAATTTTCTCAGATGTTCAATAACTTGAAAGAACGATTCACAAATGTGAAGATAGAACGTGTAAGACGATACCCGAGTGGTATGACATCACCAATTCTCACACGTAAACAATCAGACGCTATAGCTCTAGCGTTCTCACATGGTTATTATGAAATCCCTAGACAATGTGAAGTTAAAATTCTCGCAGAAGAACTCGGCATCAAACGGGTAGCGATGCAAGAGAGACTCAGAAGAGCTGAGAGAGCAATAATCAAGGAATATATACATGTGAAGAATCTCTGATATAACGAATAATTTCTAGGCAACAGTGAAATACTGCTGTGTTTATTGATGAATGATTGTCATGGCAAATCCAGAGTATCTTCAGGATAAAAAAGTGCAGAAAATAGATTCTGACATTCGTACTTTTGAAACCCAATTGCAAAAGTGTAAGATGGAATTGGAAGGTTTAGATTCACGAATGGATGCGGAGCTTGAAAAATACAAAGCAGCTGTTACAGCAAAGAGAGAGACCTACGAAGCTCTGAAAAATCGTCTTCGCACAGCAGAAGAAGATTTGAAGTTTGCTGACAAGGAATGTAGACAGCAGGAAAAGAAGAAGGAAAAAAAAGTGTCTGGTTTGAAGCAAGATGTAGATAAACTTCAGAAGAGACTCAAAGATGCACGCAAAGCAAAAGAAAAGCGTTTTCAAGAATTGGACAAGGAAAAGGAAAAACTAGTTGAAAAAGCAAAACGCGAGAAAGCAAAAGAGATTGAAAAAATTAAAGCTCAGGAAGTCAGTCGTGTAGAAGAAGAGAAACGTCGTGAGCTAGGAATGAAATAGAAGAAGCATAGTTTTGGAGGGGTATGTATTGAACTCATATTTCATTATAGTACTGCTAGGTACTATTCTGTTCTTTGTTGTATGGTTTTTGGGATGGCTTCTAGAGAGATTATCACAGATTCTTCTAAGGACTACTCAGGAACCCGGTTCTCGTTCTTGGTTTATAATGGTTGGACCCGGCGTCGCATTACATGAATCATCTCATGCTTTGGGTTGTGTAGTCACAAGAACAGAGATTGTAGAATTCAAACCTATCAATATCGAAGTCCAAGAAGATCAAATCGTTCTTGGATATGTAAAATACAGAAAGCCACAAAGTAATCTAAAGAATGCAATCATCAATTTAGCACCTATTGGAGTTTCCCTTCTTCTCTTGATTGCTTTTGCATTCGGGGCAACCTTCTTGGTTCCTGATAGACCAGAATTGGGTGGTAGTATAATTTCATTGATACAGAATTTAATCAACGTAAAAAGTAATCCAGCATTGCTTTCTGATGCAATGTATCCAGTGAATGAAATTGGATCATTTGTTTATCTCTTTCTCTACACATTTTCAGGATTAACAGTAATCAATCCGATATTTTGGATCATTGCATTTCTGGCAATGACCATAATGTTCTCTAACGCACCATCGGATATGGACATTCGAAATGCAGCAACTGGACTCAAGGTCATCATCGTTTTCGACCTCATCTGGCTATTCGTAGCATACCTTCTTCCACAGGCGGGTTGGATACTCTTCGGATTCTATGAAATTCTAGCTGTGTTATTCTCATT
>Ga0315542_1002369_pt1 | contig 11500 bp, 9 predicted proteins | sample SalMarSW160120MG_FD_202541 | JGI IMG/M metagenome (GOLD analysis project Ga0315542, IMG submission 202541) | Salt marsh sediment microbial communities from the Plum Island Ecosystem LTER, Massachusetts, United States - Salt Marsh Sediment SW1601-20 ... | reverse complement strand
TTGAATAATACCTTCATCTCTTCCTCATGCATATTAATCGAGGCAGGCTCAATAGGAATAACAAGATTATCAGGATCATAAAAATGCCTTTTAAGAAAATAGAGTATCATATTCCTGGCATTCTGATTGAAATGAGGATACATGGTAACCTTCCCGAAAAGATACTTGAGATGATGATTGTCGAGTATTAACGCACCAAGACCATCCCAGAGGTTATCAAGAGCAAAAAGACTCTTTCTTCCCCTTGCCCGCGACTGGTAATCCGGATGAACGAATGAACGCCCGAGTTCCATCATATGAGGGTAATATTTCGTAATGAATTTTTCGGAGAAATGGAAATATGATGAAGAGGCAAGCTTTGTAATATCGCACTTAATACACTCTTTTGGCAGAAAATAAAAACGATAGCCACCAATGATTTCCCTGTTTTCAGGATCCCACACAATAAGCTGCTTCTGGGGATCTTCACTTGCCGTATCAAAGTTGTCTATATCTAAAGAATGACCTGTGCCACCGCCGGCATGACGAAAAGTTATTTCCCTGACCCGCCCTACCTCATTCATAAGGACCGGTGAGCTGTTGTTATCAAAGATATAAACCTCATTGTTGCCATTATTGGTTCGCCGTAATAGCTTATCTTTAGTAAGCTCTGCAATTATCTGCTCTATAGGTAGCTGTGCAACAACAGGTTCCATCTTTTTATCCGGGATTAATAAGTTCGAATAACAAATAAAAAAAGTCTAATGCAAGTTAATATTTTTTTTATTCCGGTGTCCTCGGACAATAAATGATTCAAGATCGTAGGACTTTGATTTTACCCAGCCGGCCCATTCAGCAGGCGATTTTGAGTGATCGAATGTTTGCCATGGAATACTCTTCCCAAAAACAAGAGTTATATCTTTTCCCCTTTGCCTGAACATCTCGTCAGGCAGGTACACCATCTCTATATTTACCCCGATGCCAAGAAAGTTCCTGAAATTTGAAAGATTATAAAAGAAGGAAGAATTTCTACCTGAAAAAAATGCCGGAACAATATCTCTCTTGTGTTGTATGGCCTTGGTTATAAAGCTTTTATGCCATTGAAGATCTTTTATGACGCCATGCTTTTTCCTTGAACACAGCCCTGCAGGAAAATAGAGGATCTGGCATTCTGAAGCGTAAGCTTCATCAAGAGCTTTTGCAGCTTCTTTAGCCTGGGCCCCATGTTTGTTTACAGGCAAAAAAATACCTGACAGATTTTCAATATTAAGAAGGATATCATTTACCGGGAATTTTATATTACTAAAGTATTTTGATAATTCGTACATAAAAACAAGCCCGTCAAGACCTCCCAGCGGATGATTTGAAGCAAAAATATACCTGCCGCCGGCAGGAATATTTTCCTTACCGAGAACCTTATAGGAAATTTTAAAATATTCCAGGGCTGCTCCAATAAACCGGGCATCCTTGAGATGCCCCCAGTTATTTAAGAAATCATTCAGCTCATCCTGATGGACTATCCTTTTAAGGTAATTGATTACAAAGAAAGGAATTATTTTTTCAAGCCGGGGATTCTTTGATCTCAGAACCGCCTGAACATCAATTGTTTTTATTTGGCTTCTTTCCGGCTGTTCCTCCATGATTTGTTTCGAATTGGTTTATCAGCGTTATGCAAATTTATCAATTAATAACCATTTATCTTTTTATCATTAAAAATCTATCATGCACGGTTTCGGAGGCCCTATTTTATCTCTTTTACAACTTTTCAACAATTCAGGAAAAAAAGTGGAGTAAAGTGGAGCAAAGTGGATATTTTTTATTTACTTTAGCCTTTTAATTGAGAAAAAGGGTTTATGGCCACATTTATTGGTGATTATGCGTGCAAGGTGGATGCCAAGGGAAGAATCATTCTTCCTATGGCATTCAAGAAGCAGATGCCTGCTGATGCGCGTGACCATTTTGTGGTACGCAAGGATATTTTTGAGAACTGTCTTGTACTCTACTCAATAGAAGACTGGAACAGGCAGCTTGAAAAGATCAGGAAAAGGATCAATCCTTATAACCGGGAGCATAACAAATTCCTGAGGAATTTTTTCAAGGGTACAGCTGAACTTTGTCTGGACAGCAATAACCGTATGCTTATTCCAAAGAGACTACTTGAACTTATTGGTGCAGACAGGGATGTAGTTCTTGCAGGTCAGGACGGAAGAATCGAAATATGGGCAGCAGACACATACGACAGGATTGATTTGGCAGCAGAAGATTTTGCCAACCTGGCTGAAAAGCTAATGGGGGGAACTATTAACGAGCCTGACAAATAATGATTTATCATATACCCGCACTGCTGGATGAGAGTATTAATGGTCTGAATATCCGGCCAGACGGGATTTATGTAGACGTTACTTTCGGAGGAGGAGGGCATTCAATGGAAATTCTTAAGCGACTGAAGACGGGGAAACTCATAGCCTTTGATCAGGATGATGATGCAAAGTTGAATGCCCCGGATGATGATAAACTAATTTTTCTCAGCCAGAACTTCCGGTTCCTCAGAAACAATCTCATTTTTAATGGCTTTAAAGAGGTCGATGGTATTATTGCCGACCTGGGAGTCTCATTCCACCAGTTTGATACACCTGAGCGTGGATTCACTTTCAGGTACGATGCTCCCCTAGATATGAGAATGAATAAGCATAATCCGGTAACAGCTGAGATACTTATTAAGACTCTTGATGACGAACTTCTTGCAGATATTTTTTACAAATATGGAGAGCTGACAAATTCGCGAAAAATAGCAAGTGCAATAGTATCATCCAGGGAAACAAGGCCCATGGCATCTGCCGGCGACCTTATCTCGGCAATAGTAAAGCTGGCACCTCACAGGCAGGAATATAAATTCTATGCTAAAGTTTTTCAGGCTCTCCGTATAGCAGTAAACCATGAAATTGACTTCCTGAAAGAGATGCTCTTACAAACACTTGAAATGTTAAGATCGGGAGGTCGTCTTGTGATAATCACATATCATTCTCTTGAAGACAGGGTTGTGAAAAACTTCATGAAGACCGGAAATGTTGATGGTATTAAGAAGAAAGATTTTTACGGAAATATCCAGACACCATTCCTGGTTCTGAACAAGAAAGGAATAACGCCAGTACCAGAAGAGATAGTAAAAAACAACCGTGCCCGGAGTGCCAGGTTAAGGATTGCAGAAAAGATATGAATAATGCCTGAAACAAGAGAAAAAAGTAAGAAAAAGTCCGAAAAGGTCAGAACGGGAAGTTTCATGAAGGAGCTTCTGAGTGGCAGCATGGTTACGGAAAAGATCATTCTCGCTAACTTATGGTATGTCCTTCTGCTGACTTTTCTTGCTGCAATTTATATAGGCAACAGGTTCCATGCTGAAAAAATTACCAGGGAGACTGCAAAACTTCAATCCGAGGTAAAAGACCTCAGGGCTGAATCGCTTTCCACATCTGCCGACCTGATGTTTGTGAGCAGGCAATCGGAAGTATACAGACTTGTAAGGGAAAGAGGTCTGAATCTGGAAGAGATGAAAGTGCCTCCATATAAATTACTGGTTGACAGAAAATAAGAAGATGGCTTCTAGAGATGAAATAGTATGGCGCAGTGGCATTGTATACTTTGCAATAGCCCTTCTTGCCGTTGCTATCCTTGTCCGGATCCTTGTGCTGCAGTTTGTTCAGCACGGGAAATGGGCAGCCATGAGCGAAAAATATGCTTACAAAACTGCGGAAATGCCAGCCAACAGGGGAGATATACTTGCTTATGATGGTCGTTTACTGGCCAGCTCTGTGCCCTATTATACGATCTATATGGATACCAGGAGCACCGGGATGACAGCTGAAACATGGGCAAACGGAATAAACGGTTTATCAGCCGGGCTGGCCAGGCTGGTTGGAGAGAGATCGGCAGCAGGTTGGAAAGAAGTTATTACAAATGCAAGGAGAAGAGGCGACCGTTATTTCCTTATAAAACGAAGAGTTGATTATGAGACGCTGACAGCGCTTAAAGAGCTTCCTGTCTTCAGGGAAGGTCAGTATAAAGGGGGCATGGTTGCCCAGGCTGAAAACAGGAGAATCTTGCCAAACAGCGAACTGGCTGCACGAACAATAGGTTACCTGAATCTTGGATCAGAAGGCACGAAGGTAGGAATTGAAGGTTCCTTTGATAAAGATCTGGCTGGGAAAAATGGGGTGGTCGTGAAGCAAAGGCTTACAGGAGGAGACTGGATCACCATCTCCGATGCCAGCAGTGTAGATTCAAAAGATGGAAATGATATCATCACCACAATTGATATCGATCTTCAGGATGTGGCATCTTCAGCTCTTCTGAGCCAGCTTAAAAAGCACAATGCAAATCATGGTTGCGCTGTTGTAATGGAGGTCGAAACGGGCGATATCAGAGCTATTGTAAATCTGGAACAGGCGTCCGATGGCAGCTACCACGAAGCTTACAATTATGCAATAGGAGAAAGCACTGAGCCGGGATCCACATTTAAACTTCCGTCACTGATGGCAGCTCTTGAAGACGGAGTGATAGACACAGGTGATATTGTTGACACCGGCTCGGGCAGTGTTAAGTTTTATAATAAGATCATCAGGGATACGAAGGAGGAAGGGTATGGCCGGTTGACTGTAAAGCAGGTCTTTGAGAAATCGTCCAATGTGGGTACCTCAAAACTGATTTATGAACACTACAAGGACAGACCGAAGGACTTTGTAAACAGGCTTTATGCTATGAAACTTAACCAGAAGCTCGATATACAGATCGCGGGAGAAGGTGAGCCACTTATCCGATATCCCGGAGATAAGCTCTGGTCAGGGCTCTCCCTGCCTATGATGTCGCATGGTTATGAAGTACAGCTTACTCCTCTGCAGATACTTACATTTTACAACGCTGTGGCCAATAACGGAAGAATGATGAAACCACGTTTTGTCACCACAATTATGAGTAACGGGAATGTAATAAAACGATTTGAGCCTAATGTCATCATAAATTCAATAGCCTCACGATCAACGATCAGGAAAGCAAAAAAGATGATGGAAGGAGTGGTTGAACATGGCACGGCAACAAACCTTAAGAATGCCAATTACAGGATTGCGGGGAAGACCGGTACTGCCCAGATCGCAAGAGGGAAAGCTGGCTATCGTTCCGGTACAAGGATTTCGTACCAGGCTTCATTTGTAGGATACTTCCCGGCCGAAAACCCTCTTTACTCATGTATAGTAGTTGTAAATGCTCCATCGAACGGCGTTTATTACGGCAACCTGGTAGCAGGATCAGTATTCAGGGAGATCTCGGATAAGATATACGCAACACACTTCTTCAGCGATTATATGACTGATAACCAGGATAATAAGAAAACTCCGGCACCTGAAGCAGGTAATGGGTTACGAGCGGATATCAATGAGGTTCTGAGTGAGCTTGACGTCAATTATAAAAAAGGTGCAAAGGACCAGTGGGTGGCAACACGGGAAAACGGAGATACTATCAGGCTTGTGGGATTGACTATGAAGCAGGGCCTGGTGCCCGATGTGCGTGGCATGAGCCTCAGGGATGCCTTGTTTCTGCTTGAAAACTCGGGCTACAGAGTTAAATATAATGGTAAGGGGAAGGTTCTCCGACAGTCGCCTGAACATGGGGCAAGATATTTTGAAGGTCAGGTAGTCTCTCTCGAAATGAATATGTAATATGATGAACTTGAATAACATATTGAGAGGCATTGATGTTTTTTCTTTCTCGGGAGATAAATCCGGGGAAATAAATAATATCACCTTTGATTCGCGGAATGTAACCCCGGGTTCATTGTTCATTGCTGTCAGAGGCTCAAAAACTGATGGGCATGAATACATCAGCAGTGCAGTAAAATCAGGTGCTTCAGCGGTTATATGTCAGGCAATACCTGAAGATCATGACAATAGTGTTTGCTGGATAAGAACCGGAGATACGGCCAGGGCGCTCGGACAGGCTGCTTCTAATTTCTTTGGAAATCCGTCATCGTCCCTTAAGCTGGTAGGTGTCACCGGAACAAATGGCAAAACTACCATTGCAACGCTTCTTTATAAACTGTTTATAGCACTGGGATATAAGTGCGGTCTCTTCTCTACAGTCTGTAATTATGTTATTAATAAAGAACTGCCGGCAACACATACCACACCCGATCCTGTGCAGCTGAACAGTGTGATGCACGAAATGGTTATGGAAGGGTGTGATTATGCTTTTATGGAGGTAAGCTCACACTCGGCTGATCAGCAGCGTATTGCAGGTCTGGAATTTGCCGGAGGCATCTTTACAAACCTCACTCACGATCATCTCGATTATCATAAGACTTTTAACAATTACCTGACTGCCAAGAAGAAATTCTTCGATTCACTATCCACACAGGCTTTTGCACTTGTAAATGTTGATGATAAGAATTCAAGGGTGATGCTCCAGAACTGCAAAGCGCATCAATATACTTTTTCAGCAAGGGGAATGGCTGATTTCAGGTGCCGGCTGGTTGAGCAAAGCTTTGAGGGTATGCAATTAAAGATCATGGGTGAAGAAGTATGGACTAAACTCATCGGCGATTTCAATGCTTCAAATCTGCTTGCAATATATGCAGCCGCAGAACTCCTTGGAGTCGAAAGAAAAGAGATACTTACGACCCTGAGCGAGCTTACGCCTGTGGCCGGACGACTCGAAGTAATAAGGTCTGACGGCGGAATAACAGGAATAGTCGATTATGCACATACTCCGGATGCATTGTTGAATGTGATTGATACTATAAATAAGATAAGGGAGGGAAATGTTCAGCTGATAACTGTAGTAGGCGCCGGCGGCGACAGAGATAAAACCAAAAGACCAAAAATGGCATTCATTTCTGCTGAAGGGAGTTCCAGGATCATTCTTACTTCTGATAATCCCAGGACAGAAGATCCGGAAATGATTCTGAACGACATGGAGGCAGGTATCGCCGGCGAGATGAAACAGAAGACATTAAGGATCGCCGACCGGCGTGAAGCGATCAGGACTGCCGTGATGCTGGCCTCACCCGGTGATGTGATACTGGTTACCGGGAAAGGACATGAGCCCTACCAGGAGATTATGGGGGTTAAACATCATTTTGACGACAGGGAAGAACTCAGGAAAGCCTTATTGAGTAAATAATATATAACAGGATGCTGTACTATCTATTTGATTTCCTTGATAAGCTGGATATTCCGGGAGCGGGGGTCTTCAAATTTATCTCTTTCAGATCGGCTGCTGCAGTTATTACATCGCTTATAATCTCCATGATGATCGGGAAGCGAATAATACTGTTACTGCAGAAAAACCAGATTGGCGAGGTGGTAAGAGATCTTGGCCTTGAAGGACAGTACCAGAAGAAAGGCACTCCCTCGATGGGTGGTATAATTATCCTGGCTTCAATAGTTATTCCCACACTTCTTTTTGCAAGGCTTGATAATATCTATATCATTTTGATGCTTGTTACTACGGTATGGCTTGGATTTATAGGCTTCGTCGACGATTATATTAAAATTTTCAGGAAGAACAAAGAGGGACTTGCAGGAAGGTTTAAGATTGTAGGCCAGATCGGCCTCGGAATAATTGTTGGCCTGACATTTTATTTTAGCAAGGATATTGTAATAGCAGAAAAAGTAACTAACGTCAATCTTTCCTCCCGGCAGAGAGTTGAACTGATAGATAATCCTGCGCAGGATTCTGTCAGTACACTGAAAACCATGGAGACCAAATCCACTAAGACAACCATCCCGTTTATCAAGAACAATGAGTTTGATTACAAGTGGCTTGTTTCATTTATAAAAGAACCCGCACGTCAGCCATTCACATGGATAGTATTTGTTCTGATTGTAATCTTTATTGTGACTGCTGTCTCAAACGGGGCGAACCTTACTGATGGCCTCGATGGTCTGGCGACCGGCACTTCGGCAATTATCGGTACTGCCCTGGGAATACTCGCTTATGTCTCGAGTAATATCATTTATGCTGATTATCTGAACATCATGTTCATACCACATACTGAAGAGCTTGTGATCTTTGCGGGTGCATTTATCGGAGCAACCATCGGGTTTCTCTGGTACAATGCCTTCCCGGCACAGGTTTTTATGGGCGATACAGGATCCCTGGCACTGGGCGGAATTATTGCGGTGTTCGCAATAGTGATCAGAAAAGAATTGCTGATACCAATACTTTGCGGGATCTTCCTCGTTGAGAACCTTTCTGTGGTATTGCAGGTATCGTGGTTCAAACGGACCAGGAAAAAGTATGGCGAGGGGCACCGGATATTCCTGATGGCCCCGCTGCATCATCATTATCAGAAAAAAGGCTATCCGGAACCAAAAATTGTGATAAGGTTCTGGATTATCGCAATAATATTGGCTGTGATAAGTATTGTTACGCTCAAGATCAGGTAGTTGAATGAAGAAGAAAATTGTAATACTGGGCGCAGGAGAAAGCGGTGCAGGATCAGCAGTCCTCGCGAAGAAGCATGGATTTGATGTATTCGTATCCGATATAGGAGAGATTAAGGAGAAGTACAGAGAGATTCTTGACAGCCATAAAATAAGTTGGGAGCAGGGCAGTCACTCTGAAAATGAAATTATGTCAGCAGATGAGGTTATTAAGAGTCCGGGAATAAAAGAAGATACTCCTGTAGTGGTCAGTCTCCGTGAAAAAAAGATACCGGTGATCTCTGAGATAGAATTTGCAGGGCGTTACGTAAAAGGCTTAAAAATATGTGTAACAGGAAGTAATGGTAAGACAACTGTTACAAGCCTCATTTATCACCTTCTTAAGAAGGCAGGGAAGAATGTTGCCATGACAGGCAATGTTGGTAACAGCTTTGCATTGGCTGTTGCCGACGGATTATATGATTATTATGTGATAGAACTGAGCAGCTTCCAGCTCGATGGTATGTTTGACTTCAGAGCCGACATTGCCGTACTGATGAATATCACCCCTGATCACCTTGACAGGTATGATCATGAATTTCAGAATTATATTAATTCCAAGTTCAGGATCACCCAAAATCAGACAAAATCGGATTTCCTTATTTACTGGGCTGATGATCCGGTTATTAAAGCTGAATTGTTGCGAAAGAAATATGGAATGACACTCCTTCCTTTCTCCGACACTATCACAGAAAACATGGCAGCCTATTTAGAGAATAAGAACTTAATAATTGATTACCAACATAAAACGAACCTTATGACCATTCATGAACTTGCACTTAAAGGCCGACACAATACCTATAACTCAATGGCAGCGGCCATTGCAGGAAAGGTACTGAACATCCGAAAAGATATAATCAGAGAAAGCCTGGCTGATTTTCAGGGAGTTGAACACCGACTGGAGCCGGTAATCAAGGTCAGTGGGATTAATTTTATCAATGATTCGAAGGCGACCAATGTCAACTCAACGTGGTATGCCCTTGAATGTATGGAAACAGATGTAATCTGGATAGTCGGAGGCATTGACAAAGGCAACGATTATTCAGAGCTGTTCCCGATAGTTAAGCAAAAGGTAAAAGCTGTAGTTTGCCTTGGGAAGGATAATAAGAAGATAATGGATGCCTTTAAGGACAAGGTTCCGACTATTATTGAAACTACCTCAATGGATGAAGCTGTCAGGTCATCATATTACCTGGCAAAGAAAGGTGAAACGGTACTTTTATCACCTGCCTGTGCCAGTTTCGATCTCTTCAACAACTATGAGGACAGGGGCAGGCAGTTTAAGGCAGCAGTAAGGAATCTATAAAAACAAAATAATGAAACAGGGCTGGCTTACAAAAACATTTAAGGGTGACAGGGCTATCTGGGGTCTTGTAGCACTGTTTATGGTCTATTCCCTGCTTGCCGTATATAGCTCATCAGTAAGCGTTGCCTTTAAAAATTATGGAGGGAATACTACTTATTTTCTCCGAAGCCAGCTGGTAATGTTACTTTTAAGCCTGGTAATTATTGTCGTGGTGCATTACCTGCCTTATAAAGTATATTTTGCTATGGCAGGACTTATGCTGATCGTCTCGGCAGGGTTACTTGTCCTGACATTTGTTTTCGGTGCCAGGATTAATGAAGCAACCAGGTGGCTTGTCATTCCCGGAACGGGGTTTCATCTCCAGACATCCGATATTGCCAAGGTAGCCCTGGTTATTTACCTTGCCAGAACGCTGTCAAAATACCAGAAGGAGCTTGGTAATTTTATGCTTGTTTCAAAATACCTGATGCTTCCTGTTGCTGTGATATGCGCACTTATCATGCCTGAAAACCTTTCAACATCTCTTATGATCTTCGGAATGAGCCTGATCATTCTTTTTATTGGTCGTGTACCTTTTAAATTTCTCCTGGCTTATGCCGGTATGGCCGCATTAGGAGTGGTCTTGTTTGCTATGGTGCTCACAGCATTTACAAAGGATAACAGGGTCGAGGTATGGAAAACCAGGATTGAGCACTATTTCTCCGGAGAGCCTGACAGCGATGGTGATTACCAGGTGAACCAGGCAAAGATTGCAATTTCTACAGGCGGGCTGTTCGGAAAGGCTCCGGGAAGAAGCACCCAGAGAAACATGCTTCCACAGTCTAACTCCGATTTCATTTTTGCCATAATTATTGAGGAATATGGACTTTTGCTTGGAGCAATCCCTTTGATATTAGCGTATATGATATTGCTATTCAGGGCAATAACTATTGCTAAAAAATGTGAGACAGCTTTCCCTGCATTCCTTGTATTAGGGTTAACAACGATGATCGTAGTGCAGGCGATAATTAATATGCTTGTTGCCGTGGGACTTTTTCCTGTTACAGGGCAAACCCTTCCTATGGTAAGCTGGGGACGAACATCAGTACTGGTGATGAGTTTTTCTATAGGCACAATACTGAGCGTAAGCAGGGTGGCCAATGCGAGGCTTAAGAAAGAAGTGCTTCCGGAAAACGAAATTTCAGATGAAGGAGAGAAAATATATGAACCCTCAAAAGCATAAAAGAATCATAATAAGCGGTGGAGGAACCGGCGGACATGTTTTTCCGGCTATCTCGGTTGCCAATGCTCTCAGGAGAACAGACCAGGGGATTGAGATTCTTTTTGTCGGTGCCGAAGCAAGGATGGAAATGGAAAAAGTTCCTGCTGCCGGATATAAGATTGTAGGATTGCCTGTTTCGGGCTTCCAGCGAAAAATGATCTTTAAAAATGTTACTGTTTTGTTCAGGCTTTTAAAAAGCATGGTTCGTGCCGGAAAAATACTCAGGGAGTTCCATCCGGATGTGGTTGTGGGTGTAGGAGGCTATGCCAGCGGTCCTGTGCTGCGACAGGCGGGAAGAATGGGGATCCCGACATTGATACAGGAACAAAATAGCTATGCCGGAATTACAAATAAGCTTCTTGCTAAAAAAGCTTCAAAGATTTGTGTAGCTTATGATGACATGGAAAAATATTTTCCGTCCGACAAGATAATTAAAACAGGAAATCCAGTTCGTCAGAATTATGATAATCTTGATAATCTGCG
>Ga0315542_1002367_pt1 | contig 11510 bp, 9 predicted proteins | sample SalMarSW160120MG_FD_202541 | JGI IMG/M metagenome (GOLD analysis project Ga0315542, IMG submission 202541) | Salt marsh sediment microbial communities from the Plum Island Ecosystem LTER, Massachusetts, United States - Salt Marsh Sediment SW1601-20 ... | reverse complement strand
TCAGCGAGAGGGGAATCGCAATGCTCGGAATCAGGACGGATCGAAGTGATCCGAGAAAGGCGAACACCACCAGCGTGACGATGAGTATGGCTTCCACCAGAGTCCACACGACCTCGTCGATGGAACTGTTCACGAATTCCGTGGAGTCATAAACAATTCGCCCTTGCATCCCACTGGGAAGCTGTATTTGGATCTCCGGAAAGACCTTGCGCACCCCCTTGACCACCTCGAGGAGATTTGCCGTCGGCGCGACCTGAATGCCGATAAAGACCGCCTTCTCCCCGTCGAACGCCACTTGAGATTCGTAGTCCTCCGACCCCAGTGTCACGGTTGCCACGTCTTGGAGACGAACATTGGCTCCGTTTTGATGTTTGACAATGAGATTGCGAAATTCATCGAGCGAATGCATGCTGGTCGACGCCGTCAGGTTCACCTGGACCATCTGCCCCTTGGTGCTGCCCACGGCGGAGAGATAGTCGTTGCTGGCGAGGGCAGTCCAGACGTCTGCTGCCGTAAGTCCGTAGGCGGCAAGTTCCCGGGGATTGAGCCATGCCCGAAGGGCAAACAGCTTTTCGCCCAGGATTTCTGCCGTCTGGACGCCGGGGACCACCTGCAGCTTCGGCTGCACAACTCGCACCAGGTAATCAGTGATCTTATTGGCGGTCAGCTCGTTGCTGGAAAAACCTATGTACATGGCGTCGGTTGTCTGGCCGATTTTAATGTTCAGCACCGGCTGTTGGGCATCGGGCGGGAGTTTGTTGAGTACGGCATTAACTTTGGTATTGATCTCGGTCAGTGCCTTGTCGGAATCGTAATTGAGCCGCAGATTGGCGGTAATAGAGCTCAGCCCCTGGGTGCTCGCTGATGTCAGGTAGTCGATGCCGTTCGCCTGGGCGACGGAGTTTTCCAGCGGCGTGGTGATGAAGCCTGCTACCAGGTTGGCGTCGGCGCCCGTATAGGCCGTGGTCACGGTCACGACGGCATTTTCCGTGCGCGGAAACTGCAATACGGGGAGCAGCCCCATCGAGCGGAGACCCAGCACGAGCACAAAAAGGCTCACAACGGTCGCCAGCACCGGGCGGCGAATGAAAATATCGGTAAATTTCATCGATTTCCCCCGCTCACTCGTCTTTGACCTTTGGAGCGGCCTCATCGGTCGGCAGGATGGTATTGTTGATGACCACGGGCGTGCCGTTGTGCAACTTGATCTGGCCGGTGGTCACCACCGTATCTCCCGGTTTTACCCCGCTGAGGATAGCTACCTGATCGCCCCGAGTCTGACCAGTCTTCACGAACTTTTCCTGTGCAACCAGAAGAGGTTTGCCGTCTTTACCTTTCCCATGCGTCTCTACCAGGAAGACGGTGCTTCCGTAAGGGTTGTAGGTGACGGCTGTCTGGGGAAGCGTGATATAGGGTTTCGGCCCCCCTATCTCGATCTCCGTTGTCGCAAACATGCCCGGCAGCAAAAGGGATTTGGGGTTGGGAATCTTCGCGCGAATCTGCACGTTGCGTGTATTGATGTCCACTTTCGGATTGATCGCGGTAACCTCTCCTTCGAAAGTGCGGCCGGGAAACGCGTCGCTTCTGGCCGAGACTTTCTGGCCGATCGCAACCTGCCTGATGGATTTCTGGGGCAGATAGAAATCGTCGTAGATGGGATCAAGGGCCTGCAAAGTGACAATCTTGGTACCGGCGTTGAGATACTGGCCGAGATCCACCTCCCGGATACCCAGACGGCCGGCGAAGGGTGCGCGGATAAGCTTTTTGTCTATCAGTGCCTGTTGTTCGGCAATTTGCGCCTCTGCGCTCTTCAGGTTCGCCGTGTCGGAGTCGAGTGTCGCCTGGCTGATGGACTGGTTCTTGAACTGCTGGAGGTCGCGCTGGTAGGTTTGTCTGGCGAGTTCCGCCATGGCCTGAAGCGATTTCAGCTTTGCGATGTCGGTGTCGGCATTGAGCTCCAGGAGGAGAGCACCCGCCTTTACCTCTTGTCCTGACTTGAAGTGGATACCTGAGACGATGCCATTGACTTCCGGCGCGATGTCCGCTCCCCGGAAGGCCCTGAGTGAGCCGACCGCTTCGATCCGCATCTGCCAGGGCTGTACGCCTGCTTTCATCGCCGACACGGTTTCCGTCGGCATTCCCTGGGCCGCTATAAACTTCTTCACCATGCGCGCCTTAAAGGTCTGAAAGCCGAAAATCCCGGTGAACAGCAGACCCACGAGAATCAACATAATCACCATGCGTTTGGTCATTCTCAACCTCTTTAACTGAAAAAAGGGGCGCCGGGGGACCCGCTCAATCCGTTTTCTTCCCCGGCGTGGCGTCGGCGGACGTGGAGGCGTGATTCCACCAGCCGCCTCCAAGAGCCTGGAAAAGGGCAGCGCTGTCGGAAAAGCGTTCTGCCTGTGCCTGGATCAAGCTGATCCGAGCCCCCTGGAAGTCCCGCTGCGCTACCAGGAGCGACAGATAATTCACTGCGCCCAGTTCAAACTGTTTCTGGGTTAAATCGAGGGTCGCCTTGGCTGCGGCTTCGGCTTCTGCCTGTGCCCGGAGCATCCGGGCATCGGTTTCGAGCGCCCGCAGAACGTCAGCAACGTTTTGAAAAGCCTTGAGTACGGTCCCCCTGTACTGGGCCGCTGCTTGATCATAGGCGGCGATTGCAGCCCGGCGTTTCGCGCTGAGTTCACCGGCATTGAAAATCGGTTGCAGGAGGCCGGCCCCGATGTTCCAGATCACACTGCTCCCCTTGAATATATGGCCTGTATTATCCGATTCAAGGCCGTAGCCGCCGCTCAGAGTGATGTGGGGATAGAGGTTTGCGGTGGCGACGCCGACCTGCGCGGCGGCCTGACGCAGCAGGGCTTCCGACGCACGGATGTCGGGCCGCTGGTGTGCAAGTTCAGAGGGCAGGGTGACCGGGAGAACCACCGGCAAACTCATTGAGCTGAGACGGAATTCCGGCAGCTTTCCCTCGCTCGGCAATCGCCCAATGAGTGCTGAGAGGGCATGTCTCGTGTATGCGAGCTGTTTTTGGAGGGGCGGCAGGGTCGCCCTCGTTTTGGCCAGTTCCGTCTGCTGGGATAATACTGAGGTCTTGGGTACGGCGCCGAGCTCGAACTGCCTCTTCACCATCTTGAGCTGTTCCTGCTCCGCAGCAAGAATATCCTGGGTAGCTCGGATCTGTGCCCGCAAAGACGCTTCGGTGATTGAAGCGGTCACGATGTTTGCGGTGAGTGAGAGATAGGCCGCCTCGAACTGGTACCGCTGATAATCCACCAGAGCCGCCAGCGCCTCGAGCTGGCCCCGGGATGCCCCGAAAAGATCCAGGGTGTACGATACATTCACAGAGGCATTATACAGGTTGAATATGGAGCTCGGCCCTCCGTACGCCGCACCGGAGCTGCGCTGCCGTGTTGCCTGCAGGGTTCCGTTGACATTCGGGTACAGCAATTGCCCGCTTGCGGCGCGCAGGTTTTCCTCTGCCTCTCGAAGGGCCGCCTGGGCCGATGAGAGAGAGGGGTTGCCCGTCAGTCCCTGCTTGATCAGCTCATTGAGCTCCGGCGAACGAAACAGGGTCCACCACCGGCTGGGCAAGGTTTCCACAAAGGTGAAGCACTGTGCTTCACCGCAGCCGGTAGGTGCGCTTGCGGTATGCGAGGGCAGGGGCGCAGCCGTATAGGAGCGGGGAGCGGCAAATTCCGGCGAACGGAGGTGGGTGTGAACGGTGCAACCGGCCATGGTCACGAGTGCGGCGATGAACATATGGGTGAACAGCCATTTCATGGTTCTGCATTCCTGTCTCACGGGGCGAAACACTTCCTTGCTCCACCGGCCTCATGGGCGCGCGGCCGGTTGTATGGGAGATTTTTTTGAGGAGCCGTTCGATTGCCCGGACGAGTTTCCGGTACCGGGTCTTATTGAAAATTTTCCAGATAATTTAATACGTTTGGTTCGGAAGTCAAGCGGTTTTCTTTTGTTCTGCTCCCTGAAGAAAGGCGGCAGAGAGACTCCAGGCGAATACCGGAGGATGTGCTCAGTCAGCTTTGCCGCGCTTCAAAAAAGCGGGCTTCCTTGCGCCAACCGGCATATCGTGCCAGCGCTCCCATGGCCCGTGCTCCGCGTTCGGGGCTTTCGAGGATGGGGATCCCCTTATCTTGTACTTTTGCAATAAAAAGATCCTCCCTGGTGCGAAGGGAATATCCGATAACAGGTTTGCCATATTCACCGGGCAAAGCAGATACGGCCGAAGACTGTTGATCAATGATCTGCTCGCTCTGTTGGGCAACCTGATCTTCCTTTATACCCATGCTTTCCAGGGCAAGGCGCACCGTCCTCGTAGGCACCAGGAAGTAAATCATGAGACCGTCGGTCTCCTGCGCTTCCAATAGGGTTTTCGGGATCTCGTGGAAGTAATCCAACGGGTTTTTTGTAAACGTCAGGTCCACGGGATTGTTCATGCTCGCCGTATGGGGTATGAAAGGAGCAAGTTTTTCCCGGGTAGCGGTTGAGAGGGACGGCAATGCAAGGCCCGCACGGCCACAGGCATCTGCTGCAGCAGCCCCCGGTCCTCCTGAATGGGTCTGGATAATCACACGGTTGCCATCGGGTGCGGGGCAGGCCCCGAGCACCCAGCAGAAATCGAATAATTCCTCTATGGATCTTGCCCGTATGATGCCGCTCTGCCGGAACACGCCGTCATAAAGAGGGTCCGGTCCGGCCATGGCCCCGGTATGGGAAAAACCCGCCCGCTTTCCCGCATCTGATCCACCCACGTAAAACGCCACAATGGGTTTGTGAGGCGTGATGTCCCTGGCTGTTTCCAGGAATGCCCGGCCGCGTCGGATAGCTTCAATATAAAGTGCAATGACCCTGGTGTTCGGGCAGGCGGCCAGATATTCCAGGCAGTCCACAATATCCATGTCCGCCTCATTGCCCACGCTGACGGCTGCACTGAATCCAAGTCCGAATCTTCCCAGGTAGTCGAACATCTGGGTCACAAAGCTCCCACTCTGGGATGCCATCCCAATAAAGCCCGGTGAAATGGTGTAAGGGAAAAAGGTGGTGTTCAGTTTATGGGACGGGTTGACCACGCCGATGCAGTTGGGGCCCAGGAACCTCATGTCATACTGCCGGGCGATGTCCACAATCCGGCCCTGGAGAGCGACCCCTTCACCTCCCACTTCATTAAATCCACCCGAAACAATGATGACGTGTTTGATCCCTTTCCTGCCGCACTCTTCCACCATTTGCGGGACGATGTGTGTCGGAAGGACCATGACCGCCAGGTCCGGCGTTTCGGGGAGAGCAAGGACGCTTCTGTAGGCCTTGATCCCCTGTACTTCATCCAGTTTGGGATGAATGGGATAGAGTGCTCCCCTGAAACCAAGGCTCCGGAGGTTATTCAACTGGGTTGTCCCCATGGCAGTGAAATTGTTGGAGGCCCCGTAAAAGGCGATTGATGCGGGGTTGAGGATGGGATAAAGCGGACTCTCTTTCATGGATTGCAACATGCGTTCCTCTCTATATCAACCTGCGGTCGCCCGGAATGCTACAGCTCCATATCCTGGATGACCGAAAGGGCTTTGATGAGTATTTTTGTATTTTCCTGACCGATTGCGGATTCAATACCTTCTTCCAGAATCGCAACCTTTTCAGCCACCTGCGGTGCGAGTTTTCGTGCCTTGTCTGTGAGTCTGAGGAGATTCAGGCGCGCGTCTCTCGGGTCCGGCCTCCGGGAAACCAGGCCCATCTGTTCCAGCCGCCGTATCATGGTCACCGCCGCCGCCTTGCCGATGCCCGCCCGCCGGGCGAATTTCCCGAGACTGACATTTTCCTCCCGCCAGAGGGCCCCGAGGGCCATCATCTGCTGGGCCGTCAGCCCGAGGGGGGCAAGCACCCGGTTATAGTAGGCAACCATTTTTCTGGCGGCCAGGGTGGTCACGGAACAGATGAAATATCTTGGCTCTGGGAAAGACGTTTGCATGCGAACATTTGATAGCAAACGATTATATCTCTGTCAAGAAGAAAGAGTCCGGAACGCATCCGGAGAAGCAGCAAGGAAAAAACCTTGGCAGCTTCCGCTATTTCTGATTTATACTTGTCATCCATAGCAGCAGAGCATCGCATAGAGTGAACAAATTGAGCAAAGGAGTATCAGCTATGTCTTTGATATTAAATAAAATACGAGATTTTATGGAGAAGGAAGGGATTCCCGGGCGTGATGCCTATGAACTGCCTACTTCCAAGAAGACGTTCCCTGACGGTGCAAATTATCGGATCGAGATTGCCGGCGTCGAAAGAGCTTCAACCATGGAGGCCCTGATCGATGAAGCCCGAAAGCGGAATTTTACCGTCCATCGCGTTATAGCGGCAGTGGGCGGTTCCACCTATTGCGACTTCGAGGAACTCAAGGCAATGGCACAAATGGCCCTTGAAGAAAAAATCGAAGTAGTCATGACGGTGGGCCATCGCAAGGGCTGGGATGCCGGGGCAAAGGAAGGCGCGACCACTGAAGGGGCCATGCAGGCCTTCAGGCTGCGCGGGTCGGATCATATCTCGTATCACATCGCGGATATTATGCGAAGCATTGAAGCCGGCCATCGCGGCTTCCTGGTCTATGATGAAGGGGTCCTGTCTATTTTGAATAAAATGCGTGGTGAACGTCTGATTCCACCGGAAACGATCTTCAAATTCTCCGTTTTCGGCGGGTATTGCAGTGCAGCCGGGGCCCGGGTGGCCGCATCCATGGGCGCCAATTCCCTGAACCCTTCATCGGACATCTCTTTGCCGATTCTTGGAGGCATCCGGAAAGCCGTTGATATTCCATTGGATGTCTACATCATTATAGTCGACTCTTTCGGCGGAATGTTCAGGGCGTATGAGGCGCCTGAAATCGCACGGATTGGATCGCCCTGTTATTTCAAATTCGAGCCTGGCACTTCAGAGGGTGACATTTACAAGCCCTGGATTTCCGAAGTATGGCATCAAGGACTGATCCGAGAGAAGGTGAAAATAGCTTCCATCGTGCAGGAGATCGTGGAGCGGCATGCACCGGAGCTGAAGACATCAGAGAAGGGACCCGCAGACCTTGTGTTGCCTGTGTCTGCATAGTCATGGGATATGGCTCCTCCTTCGATTTCATGACCCTGAACAGGTGAGGAAAGACAGATATGGAAATGGAAAAGGCAGTGGCCCGTCGAAGTACGGCAGTCGAATGGTCAGGCATCCGGGTTATGTTTTCATTGGCCGATGAGATCCCGGGTGTGATCAACCTCGGCATTGGTCAACCCGATTTCGATACTCCGGCCTTTATCCGGGAGGCCGCCAAGAATGCCCTGGATGACGGATACACGCGATACCCGCCTGCAAAAGGTTTTGAAGATGTAAGAGAAGCAATCGCGAAGAAGCTGCAAACAGAAAACAACATCGTTGCCGACCCGGACACGGAGATTTTCGTCGCTGTCGGTGCCATGCAGGTCATCTTTAATACAATCCTGCATCTCATTGAACCCGGAGAAGAGGTGATGCTCATTGATCCGGGGTACGATTATTATTCACAGATCAGGCTGTTTGGCGGGGTGCCGGTGCCGGTGCCGGCTTTTGAGAAGAATCTCTTCAAAGTGGATCCCGCTGACATCAAATCGGCAATTTCGGAAAAGACCAAGCTCTTGATTCTCAACACGCCTTCCAATCCCACCGGCGCAGTTCTTGACAAAACCATATTACGAGAACTTGCTGAAATAGCGCAGAAAAACAATATCATTGTTCTCTCCGACGAACCCTACGAGCATATTATTTTTGACGGAAAAAGACATGTAAGTATCGCATCTTTCGAAGGCATGAAGGAACGAACGATTTCCGCCTTCACACTCTCCAAATCGTACGCCATGACAGGCTGGCGGGTAGGATATGCGGTTGCGCCAAAAGGACTTATCGATGAGATGGAGAAACTGATGGAGCATATGGTCTCCGGCGTTACTGCGGTATCCCAGCGGGCTGCACTGGCCGCCATCACGGGACCTCAGGACCCAGTCCGCACCATGGTGAAAGAATATGAAAAGAGGCGAAAAGTTATTTATGAGGGGTTGAACGCCATCGACGGGATATCGTGCATCCTGCCCGAATCCACCTTCTATGCATTTCCGAACATAACGGAATGCGGCCTGACGTCCTGGGAGTTTGCGAAGTATCTCGTCAGGGAACACAAGGTCGCGGTGGTGCCCGGAAGTGTCTTCGGCAAGGGAGGAGAAGGGTATGTGCGTATATCGTTTGCCGTTGATCTTGAGAGCATCCGGGAAGCACTCGTGAGAATAGAAAAAGGTGTCCGTGCGCTGCTCAGATAAGTTTCAGGGTCGCAGGATCCGGCTGTGAAAATCCTGCCTCGTGGACAATAATGATGCATCCCAGTCGTCCGGCTCGCAACTGTGTTGCCGTGGCAGGGATAGGCGATGATCTGGACGTTGAAATCGAAGTCATTGCGGCAGTGTGATGCGTTTTGACCGGCGATTGTGAAGGGGTAATCATGCCTTTTTCCGGCCGCAGAGGCCCAGGGCCTTGAGGGCGGCAAGGGCGGCGGCCATGATGGAGACGAAGATCAGGACGGTGAAGGCAACGCTCCAGTGCCACCAGAGGGGCCCGTTTACGAGGACGGTACACCCGCCCACGATGGGAACGGCAAACACGTTCATAAGGGCTATCTCCAGGGCGACCGGCGTTCGGAAGTCCGGGTCCGCAATCCTGAGAAGCAGGAGGCCGCAGGACACCGTCCCTGTTACCGTGCCGTAAATCGCCACCGTCCTTTCCAGGTTGTAGGAGGGGAGCCTTGCTCCCAGAAAGATAACCAGGAGCGTGGTAAGCACCCCGCTGGCCAGGGAGACGGTCAAAAAGGGAACCATGTATTGCCACACCACCAGCACCTGGATTGCAGTCACTGTAGCAACGATCAGAAAGTCCACCGACCATCCCGTTATTCGCCGCTGGACCCCGGGATCGAGCAGGTAGTCGATCCCCATCTTTTTCATGACCCACCGGACGCAGAGAGCCACACCGAGGCCGAAAAAGAAAAAAAATCCCCACAGCATTTTGCCCGCGTCAGGCGGGAGGCTTTTTCCGAGGTAGGTTACAAAAAGATAGGTCAGCACATAGACAAGACCGACGAGAGCCGCCTGGAAGGAAAGGGTGTCTATATTTCCCGAATGAAGGGTCAGATCACCGGCGGATTCCCTTTTTTGACCCCGGGCGGTAATGCCCACCAGAAAGTCTCGCGGCAGCCCCCCGGCTTCCCGCGATGAGGAGCCTTTTCTGAGCCAGTTGTTCACCAGAGGAACCCCCACGAAAAAAGCGAAAAAATACCCCATTGCCGCGAAGCCCAGTCCGATGGTGGCGGCATGATTGAATCCCACCGTCTCCCACACTTTCCCGAAAGAGAGGGCCTGGCCGGGGCCTTCATTGAAACCTAACGGGACGAGAAATCCAAAGGTGGGGAAGAGTCTGGAACCAAAAAAGGAAAACAGAATGACGGCCAGTCCTCCGATGGCGGCCTGCAGAGGAAAGGTGATGCCCTGGGTGATGGCCATCCACAGGGACCCTTTGAAAATTTCCCTTTTTTGACCGGGATGGGTGTGGTCTTCTCTTCCCCGGGTGAGTCCCACGGAAATGAAGGAAATATTGAACAGGTGGTAGGCGAAGGTTTCCAGAGGATGCGGACCGAAGCTCACCAAGCCGGCATTTACGAGGATGAGACCGAGAACTCCACCGATGAGGCAACTGGGAAAAAGAAATCTCTGGAAAAAAGGGACGTTCGCCCGAAGGAATACGCCCACGAGCAACAGAATAGCCAGAAAACAGAAAAGGAGGATCGAGTGAAATGGAAAGGGGCTCTGCATGGGACGCCTCCTGACACAACAGGGCAGTTGAAAAGACGTTTCCGGGCGGCCAGGTCTTGTCTATCAAAGACCCCCTTCGTTTACACCATCATCACTGGACTTGTACAGCTTTTTCCGCAGCAGGATGCGCACGAATGCATATGCGCACAGGATGGCGGCAAAGGCGAAAAGGATTTCGTACAGGTGATAGCTTATCTGGGTGAGCCAGGCCGTCCGGGGGGCGAGGGACTGCTGCCACTGTTTTTCCAGGGTTTCAAGGGAAGCGGAAAACGCCTTTTGCACGGCAGTCCCTGTGTCCGCGCCATCTGCCAGGAAGTTGAGCATGGAAAAAACCTGCTCGGTCCCGAACCGGGCAAAAAGGTAGGTAACGAAGCTTTTGCTCTCCTGGTATGCCAGGACAAGTCCCCGTTCATCACGGGGGAACCGGCGCTCGAGGATATGGAGAGAAATGAAGTCCCTTGAAAGAGCAGCCCTGTTCAGGATGGATTGTTCCTGATCCATGACGATCTCGTCGAGCCCATCGCTTGCCCATTGACAAAGGCCTTCGTCAAGCCACCGGGGAAGGGAAGAAAGAGGGATATGCTGGTGGAGCAGAAGATGACAGAGTTCATGTTTGAAAGTGACTGAAAGGCGAAAGGGACGCAGCGCCACCCGGGAATAGTCTATGACAATGAGATTTTTTTCGGGCACTGCAAAGGCAATCGAAAGAGGGCTTTCCACCATCCTCAGAAACTGTTCCCTGTCAGAGAGCAGGAGGACAGCAGGCCTCGGTACAAGTTTCCACCCAAAAATCTTCGTCAAATCATGATATTCATGTGGATACAGGCGAAGGACTTCTTCCGCGGCCGGCTGCAACGCATCACCATAATAGACGGTGATGTCCCGGCCTTGAAGAGCATGGAAGGTCTGCGCGAATGCCCCTTGGGGCAGGAGCAACCCGAGAATGACGCTGCCGAGAAGCTGAATGATTCTTCCTGGGAGAAAAAAGCACTTTTTTCGATACGATTCGGGCACCGGTTGTTCCTGTTAACTTTTGACGATATGTTAAGGTTCCTGTTTAACATGTTAACATATCCTTGACAGTATCTCCAGCCAAATGTTTCCCGGTCCATTATCTCAAGTCCTCAAAACCAGTATTGATTTCCATGTTTCTCCCAGGTGCAACCAAAACCTTTGACCCCGGAGTGGGCTGACCCGCTATTGGCATCGGTGTTGCAAAATTTCATTCGGGGGGAAGTCAGGTTGCGCATAGTATGCCAGTGAAAGACCCGGGAACATGAGACAGTTTTTCGAAAAAATGCACATTGATCAGCTGAATGCCATGCCCCTGTCCGTGAAATTGATTCTCGGCATGAGTATCATCTTGATTGTTGTGATGGGTCTTTCCACTTCGTATGACATGATGACGCGGACCAAGTTCCATCTTGAGCAACAGGAGCAATGGGCACATACCTTGAGCGACACGGTCATGAGGAGCATCGAGTACTCCATGTTCGACGGTAAGATGGATGATGTCCAGGCTATTCTGGAGAGGCTCTACACGCTGAAGGGGATCAGGGTGGTTAATCTCTGCGACGATGCCGGGGTCATCAAGTACAGCGGATTGCCGGGAAACAGGGGGGCGGC
>Ga0315542_1002366_pt1 | contig 11514 bp, 10 predicted proteins | sample SalMarSW160120MG_FD_202541 | JGI IMG/M metagenome (GOLD analysis project Ga0315542, IMG submission 202541) | Salt marsh sediment microbial communities from the Plum Island Ecosystem LTER, Massachusetts, United States - Salt Marsh Sediment SW1601-20 ... | reverse complement strand
TACCTGAAGGATCTGGAAGGCCGGTATCAGTTCATCAACAGGCGCTTCAAGAATCTGTTCCACGTCACCGACGAGGAGTTCCTGGGGAAGACGGACTTCAACGTGTTTCCGAGCGAGATGGCCGAGGCGTTCCGCAGAAACGACTTGAAGGTCCTGGAGGAAAACCGCACGCTGGAACTGGAGGAAGTGGTCCCGCATGACGATGGCCCGCACATCTACCATTCAATCAAGTTTCCCCTGCATGGCACCACGGGACGAATCTACGCCGTTTGCGGCATGTCCTCGGACATCACCGAGCGCAAGCGGGCCGAAGAGCAGCTTTGCCAGAGCGAGCAGCGGTACCGGGCTCTGGCCGAGACAACCATCGCCGGGATCAGCATCGTCGACATCGACGAGAAGCTGGTCTTCGTCAATGACGCCTTCGCGCGGATGCTCGGCTACGAGACGTTCGAGCTGCTGGGCAGGAGCCTGCGGGACGTCACAGAGCCGGGCGTCTTCAGGCGGTACAAGGAGCTGACGCGGGAGCGACTCTCGGGACGGCGCGACAGCTACGAGACCACCTTGCGGCGCCACAACGGGGAGCAGATCTGCGTGCAGGTCTATGCCTCTCCCCTCCTGGACTGTGCGGGCGAATTTCTGGGCACCCTAGCCGTGGTCACCGACATCACCGAGCAGAAGAAGGCCCAGCAGGAATTGCAGGCCTCCTACGAGCATATCCAGGAGATGAACCGGCAGCTGACCGAGCAGCGCAGCCAGCTGGTCCAATCGGAAAAGATGGCTTCGATCGGCCAGCTGGCGGCCGGTGTGGCGCACGAGATCAACAATCCCGTGGGCTACATCATGAGCAATCTGGGCACCCTGCGCGACTACGCCGCGACGATCCGTACACTGTGGGAGAGCTACCGGACCTTCAAAGACGAGGTAGCCAATGGTCAGGTCGAGCCGCAACAGGAGAGCATCGCGCGTATCGAGGCCATCGAAAAGGAGGAGGACCTTGATTTCGTGTTCGAGGACCTGGATCAGCTCATCGCCGAATCCCAGGCCGGCGCCGAGAGGGTGCGGGATATCGTGCTGAACCTGAAGAGCTTCGCGCGTGTCGACGACGCCAAGGCCAAGGAAGCCGACCTCAGCGAGTGCCTGGAATCGACCCTAAAGATCTGCTGGAACGAACTGAAGTACAAGTGCACCGTGGAGAAAGATCTGCAGCCGCTGCCGGTGATCCCGTGCTTCCCGGGGCAGCTGAATCAGGTCTTCATGAACCTGCTGGTCAACGCGGCCCAGGCCATACCTGAGAAGGGCGTGATCCGGATCGCCACCGGGGTCGAGGACGAGGAGATCGTCGTCCGCATCTCGGACACGGGTGTCGGCATTCCGCCCGAGAACGTCAAGAAGCTGTTCGATCCCTTCTTCACCACCAAGGAGGTCGGCAAGGGCACGGGGCTCGGTCTCTCCATAGTGCATGGCATCGTCCAGAAGCACGGCGGACGCATCGAGGTCGAGAGCGAGGTTGGCCAGGGCACCACGTTCACAGTGCGTTTGCCGCTCGCGGGGATCCCGGAGGTGGCCGCCCATGAGTGAGCGGGCTGTCCTGCTGGTGGACGACGAGCCGCACATCCTGAACTCCCTGCGGCGTCTGCTGCGCAAGGAAGAGTACCGCGTGCTGACCGCCCAGGGTGGGGAGGAGGGCCTGGCGATCCTGGCGGAGAACACCGTGCAGGTGGTGGTCTCCGACTACCGGATGCCAAGCATGGACGGCATCGAGTTCCTGCAGCGCGCCAAGGAAACCCATCCCGACTCCGTACGCATCGTGCTCTCGGGATTCGCCGACGCCCAGCTCATCGTCGAGTCCATCAACAAGGGCGAGGTCTACCGCTTCGTTCCCAAGCCCTGGAACGACGAGGAGCTGAAGGCGACGCTCCGCCAGTGTCTCGACCACCACGACATCTTGTTCCAGAACCGCGAGCTCACGCAGCGTACAGAGGAGCAGAACAAGGAGCTGCAACGATTGAATGAGCAACTGGAAGACATGGTCCGGGAGCGAACCTATTCCCTGCAGCTGGCGCAGGAGATCCTGGAGAACCTGCCCATGGGCATCGTCGGCATCAGCAACGAGGCCGAGATCCTGCTGGTGAATTCGGCTGCCCGGCAGGCTCTACCGTGCCTCCTGGGAGCCATCCCGGGCACGGAGATCGGCACTGTGTTTGCCTCCGATGCGGCACGTACCATCGAGGAAGCGATGGCCAGCGGCGCGCGTGAGGTCCCGCTCCAGCTCGCCGACAACGGGACACGTTACGAGGCCCTCCTGAAGTCCCTGGACGAGGCGGCTACGGCCCGTGGGAACATGTTGGTGATCTACACGAGGTCAACGTGATGAGAGATGGCGATAAGACCGATCTCGTGCTGGCCAAGATCCGCGAGCTGCCGCCGCTGCCCAAGGCCGCAGCCAGTCTGTTGAGGGTGACGTGCAGCGACAAGAGCTCGGCCGAGGACGTCACCCGCATCCTGTCCGCGGATCAAGCCCTGGCGGGCAAGATCCTTAAGCTGGCCAACTCCTCCTTCTACGGCCAGTCCGGGCAGGTCTCAACCATCACGCGGGCGGTGGTGGTCCTGGGCTTCTCCACCATCCGCAACCTGGCGCTGGGGCTCTCGGCCTGTGCGGCCATCAAGAAGCTCAGCGGCCAGGTGGATATCGGCGCCTTCTGGAACCACACCGTTTGCGCGGCGGCGGGAGCCCAGATGCTGGCCGAGGTGACGCACTACCCCGAGCCCGAGGAAGCCTTCGTGACTGGTCTCCTGCACGACATTGGCCAGCTGGTCCTCGCCTGTGCGCTGCCGGCGGAGTTCGCGAAGGTGCAGGCGGCAAGGCCCCGGGACATCACCGCGGCTGAAGAACAGGCGCTGGGCATCACCCACACCAAGGTGGGGCAGAAGCTCCTAAGGCGCTGGGCTCTCCCGGACCACTTCCTGAATGCCGTGCGCTTCCACCACAATCCGCAGATCGCCGGTTCGGGCGAGGAGCCGCTAGTCTCGCTCGTCGCTCTTGCCGACATCCTGGCCATGGTGGAAGGTCAGACCCTTGAGGGTCCGGCTCCGCTGCCTCAGGTGGCCGCATACTGCGAACCGCTGGGCCTGACCTTGCCGGCCTTGGCCGACATCCTGCCCCGGATGGAGCAGCAGATCGAGAACACACGCGTCTTCCTGAGAATCGCCGCGGGCGAGGATATCAAGCTGCCGGAGGCGGATCCGACGATCCTGAAGGCCACTGTCCTTTCCGCGAACGCCGATCGCGCGGCTTGGGTGCGGGGCCTGCTGAACCGCTTCGGGCACCAAATGGTGCAGATGCGGTCCTATCTTACCGGGGCTGCCGAGGCCCGCGACGTGCAGCTGGCCCTCTTCGACCCCGTTGGGGTGGCCAGTGAGATGATGAGGCAAGTGGGGGAGATCCTGGCGCGGACCAGGGCCGTCGTTGGTGTGCTCGTGGACGAGGATGGAGCTTCCCTCCCCCCCGGGTTCGGGGATCACCCGCGGGTTCCCCTGGTCTTCTCGCGCCAGGACCTGCTGGGATTGATGAGCGGCGCACCGTTGCCCCAGGGCTCATGATTTGTAGATCCAGATCGGCTCCTGCACGCCGGACGTCTCCGCGAAGTTCCGCAGCCGCTCGAGCAGGCTGATACTCATCTCCTGACCGCGGGAAACCAGGAGCACGCCCGTTCTGGTGCGAACGTCCTCGGCGACCCGCATCCCCTGGTGGATATCCTTGAGAGACAGCGGATCGGCCTTGATCCGGATCCCCTTGGCCTCCTGCTCGTGGAAGATCTCCAGCACCTGCGGATCGAACCTCCCAGCCAGCGCCCGCAGGATCTCCAGGGCGTGGGCCGGCGAGTGTCCCCGGACCTCCTGATCGTCGTACTCCTGGACGATCTTCAAGATCCGGGCCCCGATCGGGATGTCCTGCCCGGCCGTCTTGTCTTGCGGCTCGCCGCTGCCGTCGAAGTTCTTGGTCTGGTAGGCCAGGATGTCCAGCACGGGCTCCAGCCGTGGTATGTGCGAGAGGACCTTCAGCGTGATCTTGGGCAGGCGCTGGACCATGAGCTTTTCCTTGGCGCCGAGATCCTCGCCGCGGTAGAGCCGGGCGGCCGTCTCGGGCGGCAGCGTCACGTGACCGATCTGGGAGAGGATCGCCGCCACCTCGACGGGCCAGGTGCTCTCCAGCTCCAGCCGTTCCGCCAGCGCCACGGCTCGGTCCTTGATGCGCGTCGCCCGGCCGAAGGCCTCGGGACTGGCCAAAGAAAGCACGTCGCTGAGTGCGCGGACGCTTCCGCGCAGCGTCTGCTCCAGCAGCACCTTCTCGGCGGTGATCAGGCGGTGCTGCTCGGCGGCCGCAGCGACCGCGCCCAGGAGGACCTCCGTATCCCAGGGCTTCGTGATGAACCGGAAGATGTAGCCCTCGTTCACGGCGGCCATCACGGAGTCCACGTCGGCGTAGCCGGTCAGCAGCATCCGGACCGAGTCCGGATCCTCCTCGCGCGCCCTCCGTAGAAACTCGGCGCCGTTCATCCCCGGCATCCGCATGTCCGAGATGATGACGTCGAAGGGGCCCTCCTTGCGAATGGCCGTAAGCCCTTCCTCGCCGCCCAGCGCCATCGTGACACTGTAGGAGCGGCGCAGCTCGCGATTCAGGGCGTGGAGCGTGTTCTGCTCGTCGTCCACACAGAGCACGTGCGGACGAGCCGTCCCGTTCATGAAGGACCTCCCGACGGCAGCTTGTAGAACTGTCACTGTCTCCAGCATGGGGCAGGGGCCCCCGCCGGGAACACGAAGCCCTCCGAAACACTAATCCGCGCCTGCTGACTTGCCAACCGGGGAAAGGCTCGCTGGAGCTGGGGAACCTGGTTCGTCACCTGCGGGTCCATCAGCATTTCATGCCAAGGACCGAGAGCTTGAGCCTCGTTGCCCGCTCTAAACGACTCCAGGTCTGGCAAGCAAATAGAAGGGTTATCCTATCAGGCAGGTCCCGTCTGACAGCTTTCGTCACCTCGTCCCGCCAGTCTCATGCGCTAGTTTGGTGGCAGCGCAGGACGCGCGTGGGCCTATATGGATGGCCTCCATGCCCGGTCCACTGTGGCCAACCACGATTCCGCCTCCTCCTGCTCCCGAAACGGTCGAATTTCACACAGATCCTCTGCGAGCATCTCGAGCATCCTAATCATGCCATATTCCAGGTCAGTACCGACGATGATGGCGGTGGGGCCAAGTCGCGTTGTGCTCCCGTATTGGCGGAGGATCCCCACTATCTCTCGGATCTCAGCAGGCGAGATATCCGGCTGGGAGCCACGGCCGTCCATCAGCTCGCCAAATGGAAGCCCACCCTCAGCGCGCTCCGATTCCAGATGCGAGCTTATGTCAGCCAATGTCACGGGACCGCTCACGCGAGCGACGACTTGCCGTCGTGCGTGATCGATACTCATGCTGATCGGCATAAGATACCTCCAAGCTTGGCGCAATAGGAGACTGGGCTGACGCGGGAACCTGCAATCGCGCCAGCAGCACGGCGCTACATAACGCAAAGGATTGTATCCAGATCACCCCTCATCGTAGGCGGAGGCGACGCGCGGGTTGGGGGTCGCGACGATCCTCGCTGGCGCCTTGGTGATCTGGGTACAATCTGTTGGACAAAGCCACGGCCCTGCATTATGGGGATTGTATCGGATCGCGACGTCCCAGACGAGTGGATTCTGGCGGCAGTGGCTGCTGATGTCCGGGTGGATTGCGGAGGAATCGAGTTCTGTTCGGAGTACGGCTGCCCGGTGACGTGCTCCATCGTCCAGTTGCCGGGTCCGCTGGGCGCACGTCGCCAGCGCCGTGGCTCGAGTGGTTGATCTGGCTCGGCTTCGTCATGCCGCTCTCCTGTCGTTCGCTGCCGGCGACATGCTCGGAGGAGCACGAGCGGTGATCACCGGATCGATCTCGGCCACGACCCGCATCTGGCCCTGACGGCAGATCGGGCATTGCGGCAACGAGGATTCCGGGGTTTCGCTCTGGTTGGCGCCGTTGACACGGACGCTCTCGCCGCCACCCTCAGCCAGCAATCGGCGACAGAGAGCGAGCTTCTCAGCCTTGGCCCGGTTGGCCAGAAAGCCGTACTGCCGGATCCGCTGGAATCCCTTCGGTAGCACGTGCAGCAGGAAGCGCCGGACGAATTCGCCGGCCTCGAGGGTCATCACGCGGCTTTGGCCGCCGCGGCGGTAGTCCTTCCAGCGGAAACGCACCTGACCGTTCTCGACGCCGAGGATCCGGCGGTTCGAGATCGCGACCCGGTGGGTGTAGCGGGCCAGGTAGCGCAGCACCTGCTGCGGACCGCCGAAAGGTGGCTTGCTGTAAACCACCCACGGCTTGCGGCGCAGCGCCTTCAGCCATGACGGCCACTGCTGCGGCTCGGCCAGGGTGGTGAGGTCACCGTGAAACTCCAGCTTCTTCTGCTGGAATGCCTGGTCGAGATGACGCAGGAAACAGCCACGGAAGAATCGTCGGAGCACGCGCACCGACAGCAGGAATCGCTGGCGTGAGGGGAGCCAGCGCTGTCCAGCGGGCGCAAGTCCGCCGCCGGGGACCACGCAATGCATGTGCGGGTGATGGTGCAGGTTCTGGCCCCAGGTGTGTAGGACGCAGAGAAAGCCGATCTCCGCGCCCAAGTGTTTCGGGTCGCGCGCGATGGTCATGAGCGTCTGCGACGCCGCTCGAAACAGCAGGCTGTAGATGACGCGTCGATTTTGTAACGCCAAGGGACCGATTTCCGCCGGGAGCGTGAAGACCACATGAAAGTACGGCACGTCCAGCAACTCGGCTTCATGGGCGGCAAGCCAGCGAGCAGCCGCCGGGCCTTGACACTTCGGACAGTGACGGTTGCGGCACGAGTTGTAGGCGATCTCCTCGTGACCGCAATGGTCACAGCGGCGGAGATGCCCGCCCAGAGCCGCGGTCCGGCACCGCACCAGATCGGCCAGGACCCGCTGCTGATCCGCCGACGCGCCACCTCTGCCGACGTACGTGGCGCCGTGCTCCCGTAGGACATCGGCCACCTCCGGCCGATGCGCTGCCACGGCGGATCAGCAAGTGTCGAAACGGAGCAGATCGACGGCGCCGCTCTTGCCGTCGACACCGCTGCCAGCGGCCACATGGAGGTAGATCGCCGTTGTATGCAAACTTCCATGGCCAAGCTGCATCTGGATCGTGCGCAGATCGGTTCCGGCCTCCAGCATGGGGATCAGAGCCCGGATCAGCTCCAGCCGGGCGTCCAGATCCAGGGCGTCGTACGCTTCCCGGCTAATCACGCGGGGTTCGCCAAGGGTCTTGGTCTTCTTGCGCTCTTGGACGACCTGTGGCATCCTAGACATCGGTGGCCTCCTTCTCTCTGGGTACTTTAAGTTGTGCTTACCTAAAGTTTTACCAGAGGTCGGAGGCCGCTTCAATTTCAACTAACTATGGGACTCCCTCTCTAGGGGCGCCAAGAGCCCTAGAGTGAAGGTCAGGGGGTAATCCATCGCAGGCCATCGAAGTGCCTAGCCAGGGCGAAGAGTGGAGCGAGCTATGGCTGCTTGCCCGGCGTCTTCCATTCTGCACGTCTGGCTGGGGGAGGACCTCGGCGACCGCTTCCCGGGCCCACGTCTGGCCCGCTCCTCCCTCCGATGGCTTCCCGGTGCTATCCCTGTAATCCGGTACGGGAACAGCGGGCAGCCGGTCAAGGTGCAGCGCTGGACCTCCCCGGGGCTCCAGCCCACGCACTGGAGGCAGAAGGCGCGGATGGCGGCCTTCCTGCTTTTACCCGCGATTCCCTTGCGATAAATCGCTCGAAAGCGTGGGGGGACCCAGTAGTCGTCCGGGGTGCCGATCGACGATTCTAGGGTCGCGAAACCCCGATTATCGCTATCTGGGGAGCTTCCTGTGGCCGGGTCCGGCTTGGCTTGGATTGTGGTCCTGGTCATCCTGGTTCCTCCGTGGTTGTCGTGCTTGGTGGCTCCTGTGGCCACCAGGGCGGGCGTCCGTGCCCGCTTGGCCTGCTCTGGTTCTACCTGGCTGTTTCGCGGCCCGGGGCTGCCTGGTTGTCGCTGGTCGCTGGGGGGTGTCACGCTGCCCCCTGGATCTCAGTGGGTAGGGCCTGTTGGCAGTTGCGAAACAGCTTGATCACTAGGCTGGGGCGGTGTGGTGGCCTAGTCCGCGGGCGCGGCCGGGTGGGCTCGATCCGGAAGGCAGGTTGGACCCTTTCCCGGGTTTCGCCGGCTTCTGCGGGGTTCGTACACTGGCACCTTTGGGCTACCAAATCCCCCAGTGTACGAACCGGCGCACCCTGGGGCAGCCTGTACCAGATCTCCACGTCTTCCCGATCCCGCGCGAGCACCTTCTTCACCAGCAGGTGGAGGAGGTGCTTTCTTTGGGCCTTCGGGATCGGAGGTCATGGCTGTCGGCCGGGGCGTAGGTGGTCGGCGGAGCCCGCTCCTGGATTGCTCCTAATCGTTGTGAATCGGCGTGCGCTCGGGCTAGAATGGCTGCCGGTGCATGGGGATCGGCGACACGCCGGAAACTGTGCGGTTTTTCCTGGTGCCCGATGCCGAGCTGCCGGTCTGGTTCTTGTACTCATGACGCAAACTTGCAGGAGGCGGACGTCATCACCGGTGGAATGAGCTCGTTCGTGACCCGTTCACGCTGGGAGATCCTGGCGGTCCTGCTGACGGGCCTGGGCAATTTCGTGCTGGCAGACTGGCTGGGTCTGAGGCTGGCCTTTGTGGTCGGAGCCTGTCTCCTCTGGATGGGGTTCGTGGTGATACGCGCCTCTGTCGATCCTTCGGTTCTCGTGGAATGGGGATTCACGACCCAGGATTTTGGGCGCAGCCTCGCCCTCCTGGCACCGGCGCTGCTGCTGGCGATGCTGTGCTTCTTCGCCTATGGGATGTTCACGGGCGGCTTGCTCCTGAGCTGGGACATCGTTCTGATCTTCCTGCTCTATCCCGTGTGGGGTCTCGTCCAGCAGTTTCTCATCGTCTCCCTGCTGGCTGGCAGCCTCAGGAGGCACAGCCGCATCCCTGAACGGCGGATCGTCCTCCTGACGGCTGTTGTCTTCGCCGTGGCTCATGCTCCGTCCATTCCCCTCGTCGTGGCCGCGTTCTTCCTGGCGGCGGTCACGACGACGGTCTACTTTCGCACCCACAACCTGTGGGCACTGGGCCTCTTCCATGGCTGGTTCGCCACGGGCCTCTACTTCCTCGCTCTTGGTCAGGATCCCTGGCGAGACGTTGTATCCGCTCGCCTGTGGCCGTAATCCAATGGAATGATCCGCGATGCCAGCCAGCGGGGTTGCCGAAATGCAGAGAGCTGACTACCGCCCGGAATGGCTCACCCTCGACAACGCGGCCAGGATCTATCCCGGCGCCATCTCGGAGTGGTCGCCGGACGTCTACCGGGTCTTCATCACTCTCAGGGCGCCCATCCGTGTCTCCGCTCTCGAGCAGGCCCTGCGGACGGTGTTTCCGAGATTCCCTTACTTCCAGGTCCATCTCCGGCGCGGTCTGTTCTGGTATTACCTGCAGCGGAACGACGATATTCCCGAGCTCCATCCCCTGAGCAGCGTTCCGGTCTCCATCATGCCCGCAGGCCGGGGCATCCGCCACCTTCTCCGGATCCAGGCCCGGGGGGCCACGATCGCGGTCGATTTCTCGCACGTCCTGACGGATGGAGCGGGGGCGATACGTTTTCTCGGGACGCTGGCGATTCAGTATCTTCGCCTGCTCGGCGTCCGGATGGACAGCTGGGAACCTTTTCTCGATCCTCAAGAGCCGCCATCACCGGGCGAGTTCGAGGACGCCTACAACAGGTACTTTGAAGGCGGTTTGCCTGGGCCACCGGAACTGTCGCCGGCCTATCATCTTCCGCAGGCGGCGCAGCCGCGCTGTCGGGTCATCACCGGACGCTCACAGCTGAGCGGCATGCTCGACCTGGCTCGAACTCACGGCGTCAGCCTGACCGAGTATCTGGTGGCAATCTACATGCACTCACTGGTACAGGTCCGAGCATCCAGCGGGGGTGGGAAGCGCGTGTTGGGGAGCGCGGTCGTGCGCATCGAAGTGCCCGTCGACATGCGGCGGTTCTACCCGACCGAGACCATGCGCAACTTCTCTCTCTACGTTTCCCCGGAGCTCGATTTGAGTCTTGGCGCCTACAGCTTCGACGACATCGTCCAAAGAGTTCACCACAGCATGAGCATGCAGGCGGACCGGCGGGAGCTGGCCCGGCAGATCGCCCGCAACGTACGCGTCGAGCGGAATCCTCTCGTCCGGATCATGCCGCTGTTTCTCAAGGACCTGCTGTTCCTGTACCTGCGCGAGCGATTCGGCGAGACGCCGTATTCAGGAGTGCTCTCGAATCTGGGGAGGATCGTCGTGCCCCGGGAAATCGATCCCTACGTCGAATCGTTCGGCGTGATACTGGGTCCCAATCCCTCGATGAAGACGAACTGCGCCATGCTCAGCTTTCGGGACGATCTGTACATCAACTTCAACAGTGTCATCGAAAGTCGGGAACTGGAAAGGCTCTTTTTCACTCATATCACCGGGTCGGGAGTTTCGGTGAGCGTGTCCGAGAGGAGCAGTTCGGCATGAGTATCTGTACGAACTGTGGCGTGGAAGTCGAGGATGACGCGCGCTGCTGCCCGCTGTGCCGCAATCCGCTGCAGCAGGGGGAGGCAGGAGAGCAACGGGAACCGCCGACGCCGGCGCCCGTTCCGCCGGAGGCGGGTCGGCGCCTGCGGTACTGGTTGCTGGAGATCATCTCTCTGCTGGCGGCAACGGGAGCCATCGTGGTGTTCGCGGCCGATTTCGCGTCCGGGATGTCGCTCACGTGGGGCCGCTACCCGCTGGCCTCGATCGCATTCTTGTGGACTTCAGCTGCGCTGCTGATACTGGGCGCGGATCGGGTGTGGATGTCCCTGCTGGCCGAGGTCGCGGCCGTCGGCCTTTTCCTCTTCGTCCTGGATGAGCTCACGCCGGGACCGGCCTGGTTCCTGCCCCTGGCCCTTCCGCTGACGCTCCTGACCGGCACGATCCTCGCGCTGACGCTGGTGATCGTGCGGAAACGGAATCTGTCACTCCTGGCGAGCATCGCGACCGCGCTGCTTGCCGCTGCTGTCTTCGTCGTGGGGCTGGAGCTGATCCTGAACAGGTATCTCACCGGACGCTGGTTCGTGAGCTGGTCAGCGACGACGTTTGGCTGCACGCTGCCCCTGGTCTTCCTCCTGCTCTATCTGCGAAAACGGGTCCAGCCCAGGCAGGCGGAAATCCGCAAGTTTCTTCATCTTTAGTTGTGCCGCGGAGATTGTGTTTCTGCTCTGGGGACCGATCCTGTCCCCTTAAATGGTGCATCTGGCGGTCTCTCAGTAGGCGTACTTCAGGTCGTGCCGGCGGTTGCTCGCCAGGGCCCGGGTCCGGATCACCCCGTCGTAGTACTCCGCCCAGCGCGGCGGCAGCG
>Ga0315542_1002364_pt1 | contig 11525 bp, 8 predicted proteins | sample SalMarSW160120MG_FD_202541 | JGI IMG/M metagenome (GOLD analysis project Ga0315542, IMG submission 202541) | Salt marsh sediment microbial communities from the Plum Island Ecosystem LTER, Massachusetts, United States - Salt Marsh Sediment SW1601-20 ... | reverse complement strand
AAAGCCGTTCAGACAGCTCAGAAGCCAGTTCGGGATCTTCATCGGCGATATTGTCCAGGATAATCCGGTCCCGGCTGTATTCCATGTTCTTTAAAATATTCATCAGCACGGACTTGCCGTCCACCCGTTGGGTGGTGATCTTCCCGGTCAAATAAAGTTTTTTCTTTATGGTGTCCGCGGTCTTCTGCACGATATCCGGACTGATCTTTTGCATATGGGCAATGCGGGCCGTCACCTCTTTTTTCAAATCGTCAGAAAGTTTCCCCAGAACCGCGGCCGCGCGCCGGGGTTGAAGGTGGCAGAGAATCACCGCCAGCACTGGCGGAGATTCCTCTTTAACCAGTTCGACAATCTGTTCCGGCTCAATCTCCTTTAAGAAGGAAAACTGGGCATCGGTGTCCTGCTTTCCTATTTTCGCGGCAACTTCTTCCGCTTTCTTTTCCCCGAATGCCGCACGCAACATCTCTTTGGCCTTGTCCATACCGCCCACAAGCGGCAGCTTGCCCCTGGCCTGTTTCTCGATCACATAACCGAACTCCCGCAGCACCTTCTTGGCTTCATCGCTTTTAATGGTATCGATCGAGGCAATTTCCTTACTGATGTTTTCAATCTCTTCGGGAGAAAGCTCTGCCAGCACCTTGGCCGCCTCCTCTTTTCCCAGCAGGATCAGGAACTCGGCCGCTTTCTTATAACCCTTTTCCCGGTTGATCTTTTTAAAAAAACCGCTTCCCCCCGCCTTGGGGTCCGGTACTTCTGTCCGCTTTTTCATTACAGACCATCATATCAGCAGGAGCGGGACACATCAAGGGTGTTAAACGCAGTCAAAGACAGAACAGGCGCAGGATTCGTACCGCTAAAAAAAGTTTTTTTTATTGGGTATTGACAAGAAAAACAATGTCTGGTAGTTTTCAACGCATTGCCGCTGTAGCTCAGTCGGTAGAGCAGAGGACTGAAAATCCTCGTGTCATCAGTTCGATTCTGATCGGCGGCAAGCAAGGGTATCAAAAAGCGAACTTTCTGATACCCTTTTTTTATTCCATGTATTGTAATTATTCTACAGATGGCAGGGAGATTCGATCAGGACAGGCTTAGTATTTTTTACTGCCGCCTGACTTTCTGATTTTCTTTTCCTGTTTGCGGCGAAGTGCTTTTTTCTTCCGATTCCGAATTACGGAAGGTTTTTCAAAGTATTCTCTCTTCTTCCACTCGCGGATAATACCCTCTTTTTCGACCTCACGTTTAAAGCGTTTTAGGGCCTTTTCCAATGGTTCTTCGCTGTTTACCTCTACGTGTGCGATACTCATCACCTCCCTTCGTGTAAATATTCATCATATGCCGGTGGATTTGAACAATGCGACAAAATACATATTTTGTCAAGGGGCCGTCTTTTCCATTTTTAACGGACCCTTCTTAGAGCTGCCACCATGCATCGTTCAGGCGGAAAGCACCTGCTTTACATTATGCCGGTAGATATCCTGAATAATAAGCTGCAGTGTTTCCGTATTCATAAAATAATTAATCTTCATCCGGTAGACAATATCCACCTTGTCCCTGATGTTGAAACGCTGCTTATAAAAATCAACCCCGTTCCAGATCATGGCCGGGAATCTGAACCTGCCGCTGTTAAGGAGCAGCTTCAGGTGCACCTGCTGTTTTTTCCCTACCACGTCGCACGACTCCACCGTTACCCCCTTGGTCAGAAACAGCAGTGCCGGGTTGGCCTCCCCGAACGGTTTGAACGTTTCAACAACCGAAAACAAATCGGGGGTAAGATAATTGCACGGAATCTCGGCGTCGATCATCAGGTGCTCATCCTCCGTCTCCGGCAGGACGATTGTCTTTATTACCTCAAAGTACCGCTCTTTGAAGCTCTCTACATTTTCCAAAGGCATACTGAATCCGGCCGCAAAATCATGCCCCCCATAATCGGAAAACAGGTCTTTAAACCGGGTGAGAAAATCCTGCAATTTAAACCCGGGAATGCTGCGTACCGACCCCACCGCCCTGTTGGGAAGCTCCGTCACAATAACGGCCGGCACCTTGAAACTGTTGACCAGCCGTGTGGCAACAATCCCCGTAATTCCCCGGTGAATGTTGCGGGAAACGATGAGAATACCGTTTCCCCCCGTCCGTTCATGACAAGCATAGGCCTCGTGCAGTATTTTTTCCCACACCGAATCACTCATGCTTTTCCTTTTCTTGTTCAGGGTAAACAGGTAGTCCACCAGACTCTGTTTTTCATTTTCCACCGAGGTCAATAAAAGTTCTATGGCCTTGTCCGGTTCACCCAACCTGCCGGAAGCGTTTATGATGGGCGATATCTGCCAGGCAATGTCCCACGTGGAAAGCCGTTTCCCGTGGATTTTCTTTTTCAGCAGCAGACCGCGCAGCCCCTCCCGTTCAAAGGAGTTAATCCGGGCCAGGCCGTTCTTCACGATTATCCGGTTTTCATCCACCATGGGCATAATATCCGCAATGGTGCCCAAAGTAACCAGGTCCAGGCGCTGCAGGCATTTCCCTACCGCGGGCTCGGCTTTCTTAAGGACCACCCTGATGAACAGGGTTTTCAGGGTTTCAATTTCAGAAAACGGCGTATCGGCATAGCGGCCGCAACTGCTTTGTTCCCTGATGGAAAGCAGGCTTTTGTTTACATATTCGGGGAACAGGGTGTTCACCTCCCGCTGCAGGTCCGTCAAAACGGGCGGCTCACCTTGTCCGGGAAAGGCTTTTGCCAACAGTTTTTCCTGTTCAGGTTTGCGGAACACCAGCACTTCTTTATCTTTGATAAATTTATACAACCCTGATTTTTCCAGCGGGACCACTCCCGGCACGATATTCTCCCGCAGGCGCCCGGTTTCCAGCATGTTTTTTATGCTGATGCACTGGACCTGGTACGAATCATGGGCCGGGGTCACCAACAGCACACAATACTCCTTATTATAAAATTCGGTCGAGGAAAAATGCAGGGCCCAGTCAACCTTGAATACCACGGCGCATCCCGCCAGATCGCGAAAGGGGTAGCCCGACTTTTCCCATTTGGGATTGATGATGGCCAGCGCCGCGGGAAGCGTTCCCTGCGGGTTGTGATGATCGATGATGATGGTATCAATCTTCTTCTTTGCCGCGTAGGCTATCTCTTTATGGTTGGAGATGCCGCAGTCAACGGTAATAAGCAGGCTCCCCCCCAGTTCCGCCGCCTTGTCGATATCCGGAAACGACAGGCCGTAATCATCGTCTCCCATGGGCACATTCCATTCCACCTCCGCGCCCAGTGAGCGCAGACAGTCTACAATCAGCACGGTAGAGGTAATCCCGTCAACGTCCCGGTCACCGTAAACACATATTTTCTCATGTCCTTCGATGGCCTGCCTGACCCGATCGATCACTTTGGGCATATGCGTAAAATAAAACGGATTATGCAGAAAAGAAAGGTCATCCTCCAGGTAAAAAAGCATGTCCCCGCCCCGGGTGATCCCCCGGCGCAAAAATACCGAGGCCGCAAGCGTATTAATATGATATTTGGCCGCAAGCTGTTTTACCTGCTCCCGGTCCAGTTCTTTTTTTATCCAGTTCATATCTGTTGTACTTCTCCGATTACAAGTTCCCTTTTTTCTCCGGCATGCGCGGCGACAGTAACCGCGTCAGCCAGCAGCGCCAGCGCCTCGTCTCTTCCCTTTTCGCCGTCCGTATACAGAAACAGCAGGGGGTCTCCCCGCTTTACCTTCTCATTATACCTCACACACAGTTCTATACCCACATGCGGCAGCACGGGGTCTTCCTTGCGCGCCCGCCCCGCGCCGATCAGCACGGAGGCAAGCCCTACTTTATAGGCATCGCAGCCAACCAGGTACCCGTCCGTTTCCGCAGGTAAGGGGGTTTTTTTTGCCCGCACCGGCGTATACCCGCTGTCCTCCAGTCTTTCCTTCAAAGTGTCCGGGTCTCCGCCCTGGAGCTCTATATTGCGCAGAAAAAGCCGGAGTGCCGACCCGTCCTGTATCTTATGGTCTGCCAGCGCTTCGGCTTCATCCATGTCCCCGCATATTCCTGCCATAACCAACATATACGCGGTCAGCCGCAGGGTAATGTGCATCATATCGGCCGGTCCCCGTCCCCGCAGGCAGTCGAGTGCCTCGTAGACTTCCAGCAAATTACCGACCGTCCGCCCCAGGGGAAAGCTCATATCCGTGATCACCGCCACCGCTGTTTTTTCCAGGCCCGCGGCCGTGTTCACCAGGGAGCGGGCCAGTGCCTCGGCCTGATGAGCGTCTTTCATGAAAGCACCGCTTCCCGCCTTGACATCGAACACGAACCCCTCCGCGCCGCAGGCACATTTTTTCGAAAGGATGCTGGCGGTAATCAACGGGACCGATTCCACGGTACCGGTCACATCACGGAGCGCATACATCTTTTTATCCGCCGGGACCATGGCCTCGGTCTGACTCATGATGACAAACCTCACCTCGCCAAGGATTTCCCGTACGCGCTGCGCGCCGAGGTCCGTGCGATACCCCGGGATCGACTCCAGCTTGTCGATGGTTCCCCCGGTATGGCCTAATCCCCTGCCGCACATCATGGGCAGCGTCAGCCCGCAGGCCGCGGCCAGCGGGGCCAGTACCAACGAGACCTTGTCTCCCACCCCGCCCGTGGAGTGCTTGTCCATAAACGGCCCGCTGATCCCCGTCAGGTCAAGAACGTCACCGGAATCAAGCATAGCCCGGGTCAGTATGCCCGTCTCCGTAAAGCTCATCCCTTGAAAGTACACCGCCATCAGGAACGCGGAAAGCTGGTAGTCCGGAATCTCTCCGCTTACGTATCCCTGTACAAGGAACTCGATCTCCCCGGCGCTGAGCTCATTGCCTTCTCTCTTTTTAATAATCAGATCCACCGCGCGCAATTTCTATTCCTTTTTACAGGCATTCTACCATCCATTTTCAGACACCGCAATCCGCTGTGATGCCTTTTTGTTGACTGTTATCTCTCAATGAACCGCAGATTGCGCGGATTTTTAAATTAATTATACAAACTCCACCGTCTTTAACGGTACATGTTCGGCCCCACCCCGCTTCAGAATGGATTGGAACAATACCAGCCGGTCGATACCGAAACTCCCGCCGGGAATCGGCACACTTGCCGCAACATCCGGGGCAATATACTCGGTTTTATTCCTGGCGATGGTCAGGTGCGGGGTAAACGGCCGTTCGCCGGGAGTTTGCGGCCAACCGTTCTGACCGATCAACGCGCGGAACCGGGTATACAGGCCGGTGATGTGCTCTACACCGTCCGCCAGGCTGTAGAACAGCACCCGCGGCCTCCCTCGGGGCGGGAACTGCCCCAAGTTACCCACGGCCACGGCAAAGCGGGCCCGTTTCAGGGAAGGATCTTCCATAACCCGGTACAGCCGTTCCACCTGCTCCCGGTTGATCTCGCCGAAGAAATAAATAGTAATATGCATGGCTGTGTCGCCGACCGGGCGAATCCCTCTATAGTGTTTCTTTAAAAGCTCTCCGGCCTCACATATTACCGCGTTCAGGGCGGGAGGCAGGGGCAATGCCGCAAATACTCTCATACGATCCCCTCTCCGGTTTTAAGCGTGACAAGCTCGGCGTTCAGCAGGGCCTCTACACAGGCGTATAACACCACCTTAAACACCAGCATGGCATCGGTCTGCATCCCGATCTTTACCGCCTGTGCCGGGGGCAGGTGTTCCGTGTTCGCGACATAGCGGCGCACCCCGGGCGACAACTCAAGCCGGGTGCTTTTGCCGCAGTTACCGCAGACAAACACCGCGCCGTTTTTCAGAAAATAAAACGGCCGGTCCGGATTGAGCCCCTTGCGGCACAAGCCGCAGGTGTTCAAATCCGGGCTGAAACCGGTCAACGCCAGAAAACGCCAGATGAACTGGATGGCAATATAGGGCAGCCGGTCTTCCGCGCACACATCGATCAGTCTCAAAACATCAAGGATCAGCCGGAACACCCCGGCCCCGCTTTCACCCCCGCCGAAAGACTTGAGCACGATCTCCACGCACAGCGAAGCCGTGTAAAGCCGCTCTATGCTCTGCCGTATGCCGGAAAACGCCTCATGGCATTCGGTGTCCGTAATCTTGCAGCTGTTCTTTACCGGGTCCAGGTAGAGGTATGCTTTGATGTAATTAAAGGCCTCGGTGTCGGAGCGCAGTTTGCCCTTGGTCTTGAAGGCCCCGTACGCCGTGGCGCGGATGATCCCTTCCCGGGGATGAAACAGGGTAACATAGCGGTGCATTTCACCGGTGCGCTGGGTTTTCAACACCAGCACATCAAGGCGTGACGTACGGAACATACATCCAAGCATAGCAGGGAAAATCAAAAAAATAAAGCGGTATTATAAATCTGATAACAGCATTAAAAAACGTGTTTTAATGGTCAATTGTTTCTACTTGACATAGATACCCATTTTATTTTTTACAACGTACTATTCATTTTCTTTTGAAATATGGAGTGATTTTAAAACTTCGCCTATCGGTATAGCAAATCCAATGTTTTCAATTCCTGTGCCGAACATTTTACTTGATATGATTCCGATTACACGTCCATCATCGCTTATCATAGGCCCCCCACTATTTCCTGGATTAATAGCGGTATCTGTTTGTATATATTTCACCCCATCACTTTCTCTGTAACTGCTTATAATACCTTTTGTCACGGTATATTCCAATGTTTTGTCAAGCGGTGTTCCGATAACATATACTTCTGAACCTATTGGATGCTTATTCATACTTATTGAAATAATTTTAAAATTTCTTCCATCCACTTTAATAATCGCGGCGTCATTAATTCTATTTACGCGCACAACTTTGGCTTCAAGTTTCTCTCCGGATTCAAGTACAACTCCAACAGTATTAAGACCGCTTACTACGTGTCCTGCAGTCAAAATATACCCACTGTTTGAAATAAAAAATCCGCTGCCATGAGTTGTCCCTGCTTTTATGGTAACCACGCCTCTAAACAGTTTGGAAATATCCCGAGGAATTCGCAGACCTTGCTTTTTTTCAGAAAACGATACCTTTAAAGGAGAGAGATTATCCTGTTTGTGGGATTCATCTATTTTGCCGCCGGTAAGAATACTGACAAATTTCTTCTCACTCATAAATTTGAGAAACGCATTCTCATAGGACAATACAACAAGCTTTTCCAAGTCATCAAATTCCTTTGGATTATTATACTCCCCTGTTTCTTCAGCTTTGAACACTACCTGATCCTTAACGCTGTCATATAACTGAAACTCGGCTTCCAGTTCTATGGAAGACCCACCCGTTTGAGCGCCCGCATAACCGAACAAACAACCCGCGGCGGCATTTCCTTTATATGCAGCACTAAATGTCTTTACGATTCCACCAATCTGATAACGTGCTTTCGCAGAAGTAGATGTCTGAAAAAGATCCTCTTCGATGATATTATAACCAAAATTTCTCAGGTTCCTTTCCGATATCTCTTTAAACTGCTCAAAATTTTTTATGGTGGAAGACTGCCATTCAATATATTTTTTTTGTCCCACCCCAGTCAGTGTGGCTACCTTTGTACCATATGGTATTTTAATAATCACCCTGCTTACTCCTATCGTCTCTGATTTATCCACAAAGGGTACATCCGGCTGCGGGATGGTGTTTTCAGCTTCTGTTGTTTTACAGCTGAATAGAAATGACAATACGGTCATAAAAATAATAATACTTGTTACCCTTTTCATTTTGACTCCTTTTGGGTTAATAAATGCATGGAATTATATAATTATTTTCAATTAAAGTCAATTTCCATTATGAAATATGTAGATAATCCCAAATAGAAATGTCAACATCAATTATTATATAAATATGTCTTCCCGCACCGCTTCGAAATCTCGACCATCACCCGGTGCGTAATCCGGGCGTAGAGGTGAAAAAGGTCAGTGTGGTTATGTGACGCCGGGAGTGCTGGTTCCCGCCGCGGCTTTCCCGCACAACTTCGAGATCTCGACCATCACTTTGCGGGTAATCCGGGCGTAGAGCCGAAACATGCCCGCGTGCATCTGCGCCGCCGGAAGTGTCTTTTCCCCCCCCGTCCCGGAGACCTCACGGCCAAATCCGGCTTCCTCTTTCATTCCGGCGGTACCGCGCGGTGACCCCGGTGTTTCCCCCTGAAGTTTCGCCGCCGCCCGCAGCTCATCAGTAAAATAAAGCGGTCTGCCCACCCTGATGATCATGCGGCCGAGTGCCCGGATTTTTCCGCGTCCGGACCTGCCGGGAGAGTCAATACCCAGCGGAATGACCGGCAGCCCGGTTTCCAGGGCGAGCCTGCCGACGCCCAGCCTGCCCCGTTTCAAGACGCGTGGATTTTTGTTCCTGGTCCCCTCCGGAAAAATACCGATGCTCAGGTTTTTTCTGCTCCGCTGCAGAGCCTGGGTAAAGATGTCCCCCTGCCGGTGCGGTTTGCGCCGGCGCATCCAGGCAAAGCGCACGCGCCTGTTATAAATCCAGATCGGGTTAATCTGCTTTAATAAAGAGCTTATAACGGGCAGTACTCTGAACATCCAATGGACTAAAAAGCTGGTTATTTTCCCCCCGCACAGGTACACCAGAACGGCCGGCACAAGCACGGTTTCGGCGTAGTTGTCATGGTTCAAGGCGAAAATCACGGGCCAGGGGCAGGCCGCAAGCCGTTCCGCGTGTTCAACCCGGATCAATCCGCCGAACGCAAACAGTACGGCCTTGAGGGTCCAGCGCGTGATGAAATTTAAGCGCGGTATCCGAGTTATCAGAATCTTCTTTTTCTCTTTCAGTGAACCCAGCCACATTTTTTGCTCCCTCTTATAATATAATGGCGGTACCGCCGGCCTTGCACTAGAAAAACACTTGACTTATAAGGTTTCAGATACTAATTTGATTCTATAAAATATCAAAAACAGGGAGTAATATGAATCACAAAGATATAGTTCCCGCGGACCAGATATTACCGAACAAACTTTACATCATTCCCATTTACGGTAAACCCATTTTCCCCGGAATTTTTACGCCGGTCATGCTGGGCTCACAGGATGACATCAATATCGTTGACCGGGCGTTGAAAAGGGACAGTTTCCTGGGCCTTGTGCTTACCAAGGATGAGGATAATGAGAGTCACAACGCCGACGACCTCTACAAGATAGGAACGGTGGTCAAAATCGTTAAAAAAATCAATCTGCCGGACGGCGGAATTAATATCTTTATTTCCACGTTAAAACGCTTCACGATAAAAAAGATTTTGAATAATGAAATTCCCTTTACCGCGGCCGTGCAGTACCTTGACGATACCAATTACGACTCCACCGAAGTAAAGGCACTGACGCGCTCGTTATTGAGTGAAATGAAACAGATTTCCGAAAACAACCCCCTGTTCTCCGAAGAGATGCGTCTCAACATGGTCAACATCGACCATCCCGGGAAAATCGCGGATTTTATCACCTCCATTCTGAACATCGACCGGGTGGAGCAGCAGAACGTGCTGGAAACCGTTGACGTAAAAAAGCGGATGGAGCGTGTTCTGCTTTTTATCAAGAAAGAACAGGAGTTGTTGAAAATCCAGAAAAAAATTCAGAAACAGATCAACAAAAAGATTACCTCAAGCCAGCGGGAGTACTTTTTAAAGGAACAGCTGAAGGCCATTAAAAAAGAGCTGGGCATGGACGTGGACGCAAAATCCACCGAGTATCGCCGCTTCAAGGAAAAGATCGAGGAGTTCAAATTTGAGGGAGAAATAAAGGAACAGGTGGAAAACGAACTGGAAAAATTCTCCCTGATGGACCCCAACTCGTCCGAGTTTATTGTTACCAGAAACTATCTTGATACCATCGTCTCGCTGCCCTGGAACGAACCGCCGAAAGCGGACTTCGATTTTAAGAAGGCCCAGCGGATTCTGGAGGCCGATCACTACGGCCTGGAAGACGTGAAGGAGCGTATCCTTGAATACCTGGCCGTGCGAAAAATCAAGCAGGACAGCAAGGGTTCCATCATCTGCCTGGTTGGCCCCCCCGGAGTGGGTAAAACCTCGGTAGGAAAATCAATCGCCAATGCCCTGCAGAAGAAGTTCTTCCGTTTTTCCGTGGGCGGTATGCGCGATGAAGCGGAGATAAAGGGCCACCGCCGTACCTATGTCGGCGCCATGCCGGGAAAAATCATCCAGGGGCTGCGCTATGTCAAGGTCAAAGACCCGGTGTTTATGATCGACGAAATAGACAAACTCGGGGCGTCTTTTCAGGGAGACCCCTCCTCGGCCCTGCTGGAGGTCCTGGACCCGGAGCAGAACGTGGCCTTTCGTGATCATTACCTCGACCTGCCCTTTGATATTTCGGATGTGCTGTTTATCGCCACGGCCAATACCATCGATACCATCCCGCGGCCGCTGCTTGACCGGATGGAGGTCATCCGCCTTTCCGGTTATATCGACCAGGAAAAGGTGATAATCGCCCGTAAATACCTCATCCCCAAGTCCCTGGCCAAACACGGCCTGAAGAAGGACCAGGTAACGTACAACAAGGCCATACTCCTAAAGATCGCGGAAGACTACGCGCGTGAAGCCGGTGTGCGTAACTTTGAAAAGGCCCTGGACAAAATCCACCGGAAACTGGCCAAAAAGAACATACTGGAAGAAATCAAATTCCCGGTAACCGTTACCGAAGAGACCTTAGGCAACCTATTGGGACCGCCGGTCTTCAGGGAAGAAGAGCTGGAAAAAAATAAGAGACCCGGCATGGTCACGGGCCTGGCCTGGACACAGCTCGGCGGGGCCACCCTCACCATAGAAGCCATCGCCAATCCCGGCAAGGAAAACTTCAAGCTGACCGGGCAGATGGGTGATGTCATGCAGGAATCAGCCAATATCGCCTATTCGTATATCCGCCATATTGCGGAGCGCTTTAATGTCCCCCGTGACTTTTTTGAGCACAACCTCATCCACCTGCATATCCCGGCGGGGGCCACCCCCAAGGACGGCCCGTCCGCGGGAATAACCATGGCCTCGGCCCTGCTCTCATTGGCAACCGGCAAGGTGGTACGCAAATCATTGGCCATGACCGGAGAGCTTTCGCTGGTGGGCACCGTCCTGCCGATCGGCGGCCTTAAAGAAAAGGTGATTGCCGCGCGTCGGCATAACATCAAACACATTATCATCCCGGATCAGAACAAAAGAGACCTGGAGGAAATCCCCGATTACATCAAAAAAGGGATCACCTTTCATCCGGTAGAAACCATGGATCAGGTCGTAAAACTTTTGTTCTAACGGGCGGAGAAAGACACCACATGATCAATTTACGCAAACTTCACGGTCAGGGAAATATCTATCTGATACGGCATGGTGAAAGTGAAGGCTGTGAGCGGCGGATTATGAAGGGCAGGCGGGATTTTCCGCTGTCCGCTCAGGGCAGAAACCAGGCGGACAAGACCGGCCGCTGGTTGAAAACAAAACAAATAGATATGCTGCTCTGCTCGCCCCTGGCACGCGCCGCAGAGACTGCGGAGATTATCCGCGGGCACTGCGGTC
>Ga0315542_1002363_pt1 | contig 11530 bp, 10 predicted proteins | sample SalMarSW160120MG_FD_202541 | JGI IMG/M metagenome (GOLD analysis project Ga0315542, IMG submission 202541) | Salt marsh sediment microbial communities from the Plum Island Ecosystem LTER, Massachusetts, United States - Salt Marsh Sediment SW1601-20 ... | reverse complement strand
CACCTTCAGGGGAAACTGGTAAGCAAGGGACCAATCCGTCGTCTGGTCGGGTTCGAAATTAGAAAGGTCCGGTTCCTGCCCACCTACATAAACCTTGTTTCCCACGATGACGTACCAGCCTGCGCCACTGCCGCTCAGATCATCACCTGTCCACTGCGCCGATTTCGAAACCAATTGTCTCTCCATATCCACTCTGGCGGCAAAAAGGGTCCTATCAGATTTGACCTGCGTCACGGTTTCCGTCATTCTGTAGGTAGCGGTGATGATCTGGGTTGGGTCAGAGGGCAGTGGATTGTAGGGGATATAAGAGTAGACCCAGCGCGTGCCCACGTTCAAAGGGAATTCAGACAAAGGGCTTTGTGAGGTAGGACCTTCCAATGCTGCGAGCGGCGCTTCCGGTGAAGCCCCCGCTGTAGGGCTGGCTGTGGGCTGGAGAACTGCTGGAGTAGATCCGCCCGCTGGCGCCAGTGAACTCTTTGGCTGCAGGCCGATGCTGAATATCAGAAAAGCGACCAGCAGGGCCATCCCCGCCAGACCTAATCCCAGGCGCCAGGCATTATGCAGCCAGGCACCTGTTCGTCCTTCTTCAACCGGCGTTTTCTCCGCCTGCTCTACGATCCGCGCCCGTAGGCGCCGGGCGAAGGTCGGGTCAGGCGAAGCGGCCCCGTACATGCGCTCCAATTTGTCTTCCATCTCAGGTGGGATTTCGGGGTTTTTAGCAGGCATCTTTCGCCTCCAACTGTGCTTGCAGCCGCCTCAACAGGCGGTAAAGGGCCATCTTGACAGCCGATTCCTTGCGCTTCAATAATCCAGCCATCTCGACGAAACTCAGCCGGGCGGCAAAACGCAGGCGCAACAACTCGCGCTCATCCTCTTCCAGCTCGCCGACCAGCTCCGACAGTCGGTATAGCTCATCTTCATGGACTACCTGGGCCAACGGGTTGGGCTCCGCAGAGTGCACGCCTCCAACTCGTTCGATGCTGACCTGCGAGATGCGCTTGCGGTAATGGTCAGCCGTTTTGCGCCTGGCGATGCTCAGCAGCCAGGCGGCGAAGTACCCTTTATGCCGGTAGCGAGGCAAGGCCCGCAGGGCATCCAGGAAAACCTGGGAGGTCAGATCTTCCACCTCAGCCGGATCGCCGATCCGGGCGTACAGGTAGCGGTAAACGACTGGCAGGTAGCGATCGTAGAGGCCGGCAAAAGCCCGAGGGTCCTGGCGGGCGCGCGCCACCAGGTCTTCGTCGTTTAATTCGATGTTTTGCAGGTTAGAAATTTTCATTGAGAGGGTTTGTTCCATGACTCTTCCCGGGACGTGTCGCTGATCATCCGAGTAGCCGGAGGCAGTGCCTTCGGCTACTCGCGCTCAATACTATAATCGCATTTTTTGGGAAAAAGTCACAAAATCAGGAATCGGTAATTGGCTTTTACTGCTCTACAAAACAATTGCTTCCCTGGTAGCCGCGCTGCATCTCCAGGCCCCAATCGCTGACAGGCGCATCCCCTGCAGTCTGCCATGCATCGACGTCAAATTTGCCGCTGTAAAGGGTATTCCCATTTGCAGCATCGATTACCAACAGAGTATACTCTTGATCCACATCCGAACGGATAAAGGCGAGTTGCGTTCCATCCGGTTTCCAGAGAGGCGCCAGCGCACCAACCCCGGCAGTAGAGAGCAGGCGCACCTCATTGGTGTCCGTGTCCAGCAGGTACAAACCGCAGTCCATCCTTCCCACCTGGCAGGCCGAAAACGCCAGGCGGGCACCCTGAGGCGCCCAGGCTACCTTGCTGACCAGTTCCAGCTCCGGAGCCGGATCGTAAACCTGGCTCACATCACGCAGATCCAACCAGCGCAGATATTCGCGCGCCTCGTTCTCGCCGGCGAAAACGACTTTATTGAAAGCCAGCCGGGAGCCATCTGCCGAACGATCGCAGTACCCACCGGGCGAGCCGCCAAAATCTACCCGTCCTAAAAGATAATCGCCGGCGTAAATGTCGCCGTACCAAAAGGTGGGCAGATTGAAATCATCACCAGGGATCGAGAACAATCTCAAGGCGCTTCGCGCAGGATCGAAATCGGGTGGAGGCGGCGTACCGAGGGACGCTGCCGGCCGGTAGCCGCCGAAATCCTGCCCAAACAGTTCCAACAGCCGCTCCGGCGGCTGGTCGACACGTTCTACGCTTTCGTACGTCCAGCGTTTCCTGATCTGCTCCTGTCCGTCAGGTGTGACCAGGACGTTCTCGGATAAGAGCAAGGCGCCGCTTTCCGGGTCCAGCACCTCGCGCCGGAAAATGGCGCTGGCCAAAACATCGTTTTCGATCAGCACGGCTTCCTGATAAGTTTCGCCAAAGCTGAAAGTCCATACCTGTTTCCCGTCGAGCAACTCTTCAGAGCGATCGATCGACTTGCCGGCGCGCAGTTCGTTCAGCAGATCCTTCTCAAGATTGGCCCCCAGGTCAAAATAGAACGGCTGGAACGAGCCGCTACCACCGAAGGTCAGGTTGACCGACTTGCCCTCGATGGAATAGGACTGCTGCAGGATGCGCCCATCCAGAGCCAGATCATTGGTAGCCAGGGCGCTCACGTAGCCACGCTCATCGACTTGAAACCACTCATCCCTCGTGTAATCCTTCAGCCCGGCGTACAGATCGTTGCTGCTTTCATCATGCACCCGGGTCAGACGGTGCACCCAGCCTGGGGTCGCTCGCAGGGGCGTCTGCCAGCGTGTCAGCAGATCGTGGACTTCCTGAAGCTGAGGGTACAGCGTATAAGGGTCTCGAGTGGCAAAGGGAGCGGACACATCCGGCTTCCCCTCGACGGTTTGCAGTTCGGACTCGGACAACGCCTGCAGGCGGATTCCCACTGGGCGATAGCCATCCGCCTGGCGTTGGAGTGTGAAGGACAGCGCAGCTCCTGATAAGACTCCATCCGGAGTCCGGGTTTTGAACACATAGCGCAGGGTGTAATCCGCCTGGGAGAAATCCGGGATGATTCCCGCGGGGAACTGCAGACCTTTAAGGACCGTCCCGCTCGGGTTATTCCTCACCGGTCCGGTACCTCCAACTTCCATGACGTAAGGCTCGACGCCCGCAAACTCGTTAATATAGCCGTCCATGTCCTGCCCGTGATAGTGCCACAATGATAGGATACCCAGACCATCGATCTCGCTGAATTGGTCGCCGCTGATCTTCGCCCGTCTGAAAGATGGATCGCAGGCCAGCCAGAGCTCCATCGTAAAGGCGCCGCTCTCCACCGTACCACCGTCCACCAGCCCTTGCAGCGATTGGAAGGGCAGCATCTGGGGATCAGACAGCCTGCTCACGGGGATGTCGCAAGCGCCTGGTACCAAAACATCAGGCACTCCCCCGATAGGGGGAACACTAAGAGGAATGGGAGTAACATGCGGCTGATCAGCCTGCCCGGTGCGGCCCACCTGCAGCTTCTGCCCGGCATACAGGACTGCCCCTTCACTCATGCCGTTGAGCGAAAGCAGCTCTTCCGTCGTCAAGCCGAATGTAGAAGCGATGCCCGCCCAGGTATCCCCTTCTTGAACAACATAAGGTGATGGCGGTGTAGCATTCGATCGGACCGCTTCCCTGGGGCGACTCACCACCAACTCCTGGCCCACATACAAGACTGCCCCTTCACTCATGCCGTTGAGCGAACGTAGCTCTTCCGTTGTCAGGCTAAATGTAGAAGCGATGCCCGTCCAGGTGTCCCCTTCCTGGACAACGTAGCGCTGTGCCTGATCACCCTGCGGGGTTTGCTTTTCGGATTGTCCGGTTTCATCAGGAGCCACAGTCGATGTATCTGGTGTGGGGCTGACTGACAGGAGATTTACCGTGCTTGTGGGGACGCCTGCCGGCGAAAGCGAACTCCTGGGGAGCAAGCCGATGCTGAACACCAGGAAGGCTACCAGCAGGGCCATCCCCGCCAGCGCCAGGCTCCAGCGCCAGGCGTTATAAAAACGCATCCTTGGTACAGGCGTGCCCCTGCGGGTATTTTCCTGCGCTTTGAGCACGGCTTTTTCCAGGACCCTGGCTCGCAACTCGTGTGCAAAAACCGCATCCGGCTCGATCGACTCGACCCATTTCTCCACCTTCTCTTCGATTGATTGCGAGTTTACAGGCTCTTTAGCGCTCATCTTGGGCCTCCAATTGCCGCCCCAGGTATTCCAACAAGCGGTACACGGACATCTTCACCGCCGATTCCTTACGTTTCAAGAGACGCGCCATCTCAGCAAAGCTAAGCCGGGCGCTGAAACGCAGGCTGAGCAGCTCACGATCGGACTCCTTCAGACTGGCAAAGACCAGCGCCAGGCGTTTCAGATCTTCTGAGCGCACCAGTTCTACCAGAGTGGTTTCATTCGCATCCGCTAATTCTCCCATTTCATCCAACCTTACCTGGGGCCGGCGCCGGCGGAAAGCGTCAGCGAGCTTACGCCTGGCGATGCCAAACAGCCAGGCACGGAAATGGCCATCTCGCCGATAGCCAGGCAAAGACTCCAGGGCTGCCAGGAAGACCTGAGAGGTCAGGTCCTCCGCCTCCTGCCGTCGGCCCAGCCTGAGCAGGAAATAACGGTACACCGGCTTCAGATAGCGGTCGTAAAGCTGGGCGTAGGCATAAGGGTCCTGGCAGGCGCGCTCCGCCAGGGCATCATCGTCCCATGGCTGGGCATCTAACGCCTGACCTGTCTCTATGGATAAGTCTGTCTCCAGGGTTTTGGTCATGAAACTCTCAGCGAGCTGAAGTTGGCTGTTCTAGTGTTTAATTCGGGTTCGTGAATAAAAAGTCACATAATGAACGCGTATATTAATCTATCCCCATTTCTGCCGGTGGTCAACTGTGGAAATCCACAGGTCAATTTTTTCAAGACCTGGATTGACACAGGTGTGTGTATGTGTATAATTCAATTGGAGGTGGAATATGAACGAACGCATGTACCGCGCTCAAATTCTTCTAAAGCCAGAGCAGCGCCGCAAATTGGAAGAAATAGCGCATCGAGAAGGGCGAAGCATCTCTGCAGTAACCCGCCAGGTTATCGATATAGGTCTGGATGCACTTGAAAACGAAGGGGAAATCTGGGCCAAACGAGCCCAAATCATTTCTGAATTACGCGCTATGCGCGAAAAGCAGCCTTTTGAATACACAGGAGACCTGGTCAACGAAGTGCGTCAGGAACGAGAAGACGAAATGGAGCAGGTATGGCGGGACAATATGTAATCGATGCCAACGCGACCCTGGGATTGTTTCTCCGCTTGCCTTATTCGCAGAAAGCCGAACAATGGATGAGGAAACGACAAGCAGAGGAAGCCAAACTGGTCGTCCCTACTCTTTGGGAATATGAATGCTTGAGCGGACTGCGGCGCGCTGAGACACTGGGGCAAATCTCGCCTGAGCAAACGGAGTGGTTGTTTGAAAAGTTGTTTGCGCTGGAAATTCAACGCGTAGAGCCTACAATTGAGCTGCACCGTGCAGCTCTGCATTGGGCAGAAAGGATAGGCCAGACGAAAGTCTACGACGCACAATACCTGGCCTTGGCGGAAAGCCTGCCTGCCGAGTTTTGGACAGCCGATAAACGATTATTCCATAAGGCTCAGGAGCTAGGACTGAAGTGGGTTTACGAGATTTAAACCTTGATCATAAAATGATTTGCGACAATCCGGCTGCATCCATTACTAATTTTAGGCGGCTGAGCGAGCTCTTGACTAGGGCGAACAATAGATGCTCGGATCCAAGCGTCTCGCTCTTCTCTTGACGTGCTATTCTCATCGCTTGCTCAAGGACACCCTGGACGGAAACATGCAGATCAATTTTTTCCCTTGTTGTGGGCATCTTTTCTGACGCAGGCAGTGCTTCATTCACCAGTAGGTGAATTTATTCATGGTCTGCCCCCTGTTCTGCAAGGATATTACCTACCTGGCCTTCATCTTTAACCAGTGCAATCAGCAAATGTAAATCCGTGACCTTTGATTGTCTCGCTTCTTCCGCTTCCACATGGGACTGAAGCAGGGCTTTGCGTGCTCCCTGATCAAACCTTATCATTCCGGCGCTCATCGTGTACTCCTATACCGATCAACGAACCACCTCAACTTCTATTTCCGGAGGCACTGAGAAAGAAAACGTCATCCGGGAGCTTTCATCGAAAATCACCTCTTCTTTCGATCTGAACTCAGTATAGGGCTCATCCTTATTCCGGTCAACTGTGGAAATCCACAGCTTGGGTGAGCGATTCATCCCTTGACAGGATTCCAAAACAGAGATAATATTTAGCTATCGAATAATTATCACGAAATCAGGAACGATTATGCCTCGCAAATACCGGATGAATTCTCGCTTAGCCTCCGTCAAAGAAACCCAGGACCGCATCGTTGAAGCGGCCAAAGAGTTGCACGCCGGTCAAGGTGTGCAGGGCACGAGCTACGAGGAGATCGCCGAACAGGCTGGCGTGGCACAGGCAACCGTCTACCGTCACTTCCCCTCGCTGGATGAGCTCATACCGGCATGTGCCAGTTCGATTGTCGTCTTGCAACCCATCACGCCGGATGACATTGCCAACCTGTTCCATGGCCGGCCGCAGCCCTGGCAAAGACTTGAGTGGATCATCCGCGGCACCTGCGAATGCTATGCGCGTGACGGAGATTGGTTGAATGCGGCTCGCCGGGAAGGAGACCTGGTTCCGGCACTTTCACAGGTTGTCCATACCCAGCAAGAGAGTCTCAGGATACTCGTCGGTGCGGCCCTGGAGGGAACCGGCGCCACGGAACACAGTGTACAGGTGCTGGCCGCTTTGATCGATTTCCCACTATGGAAATCATTCCGCGACATGGGGCTCGCTGCCCCGGAGGCCAACGAGCAAATTCTGGAACTCGTGCGAGATCAGCTTATAAAAGAAAATCTTTTTTGATACGAGGCTACGAATCATATCGCGTGACCCACACAGTGCGTCAAACCTTATTGGATAAAAGGAGCAGGTAAATGTCTGAACAGAGCAGGGCTTACACAATGCAGAGCGATGAAGGGCAGGCGATCTGGTTTGCCGGAGCGCTGATGATCCTGAAGGTGGATGAGGATCAATCTGAAGGGCGCTTCAGCTTACTAGACCAGCGCATGCCGGCGGACTATGCGGTGCCGCGCCACGTCCATCATGCCGAGGATGAAGCCTGGTATATTTTAGAAGGCGAGGCGACATTCTACTGCGGTGACGATACTTTCACCGCCGGGCCTGGGTCATGGGTATTTCTGCCCAAAGACGTCCCCCATTCCTTCCACCTCGGCTCTACGGGCGGAAGGATGTTGACCCTTAGCGCGCCTGCCGGCTTTGCCGGTTTCGTCAAAGCCGCCGGTGAGCCGGCCCCCAGGCTTGTGCCACCTCCACCGGGTCCAATGGACATCGAGCAGTTATCTGCAATCGCTTCCCGGTATGGGATCGAAATCATCGGTCCCCCACCAGAATAAAACGGCGCTCGCACAAAACGGGACAGGACTGCCGGACGGGGATACCAATCTTGAGCTAATCTACTTGCTCGCCCTGACCCCTATCCCTTCCCCCTTATTTTGTTCCCCAGAGCTGGATCGTCCCATCCTGTGATGCGGATGCCAGGTATCTCCCGGTCCATGAAAAGGTCAGGTCGCTGACTCCGGCAGTGTGCCCCTCTAAGGTGCGCAATAATTCCCCATCGGCTGCTGAGCGCAACTGTACGGCGCCGTCATCCAGGCCGAGAGCCAGCAGCGAGCCATCCGGCGAAAAGGCGATGGCGTTCACCCGCTGGCCGATCTCCCAGGTCTGCAAGAGCTCACCCTTCGATACCTGCCATTGGTAAACCGAGGTATTTTGCCCGAGAGCCAAAAACGATCCCCCGGGTGAAAAAGCCAGGCTTCCGGCGTAGCCGTTACCCGGGGTCTCGAGGGTACGGAGCAGGTTCCTTCTTATGGGGTCCCACAGGCGCACTGTGCCATCCATCAGCGAATGGGTAGCCAGGAAATTACCGGATGTGGCTACATTGTCCACCCAGCCACCCGGAATCCGGATCCGCTCTAGCGCTTCCCCTGATGATGCTTTCCAAAAACGCATCTCCTCCATGCTGGTAGAGACCAGTTGCCCCAAATCGGTGAACGCCAGGTCCTGGACCTGTTGCTCGTGCCCGGATAGTATATTCAGTTGCTGTCCATCAGCGGCTTGAAGAATTTGAATACTCCCATCCCACATACCTAAGGCAAGGACACTGCTATCACGTCCCTGGAACGGGTAAGACACCAGGCTGAGAGCGTCCACGTCCAATGCATATAGTAAATCGCCAGAAGGCACGCTTTTCATCTGCAGCAGCGTACCGCCACCTGGCCCACCATCTGAAAGCGTAGCCAGCATGCGCTCGTCCGGCGAGAACCACAGCCTGCGCAGCCCGGAAGTATAGTCCGAAAAGGTATTCATTTGCTCACCATCCGGCAAGTGCAGCAAACTCAGCTCCCCATAGGAGTTGACCAAAATGGATTGGTTGTCCGGTGTGAAGGCCAGCAAGGATGATGCAGGGGAATTCAGTGTGAAATCAGCCACTGGCGTGCCATCCTGCGCACGCCAGACTTGAACCGCGCCGTCCGCACTACTGACAGCCAGGAGCGACCCGTCTGGCGAGGGGGCCAATCCAACCAGGCCCACATCCCGGCCACCCCAGGTCTCCAGAGCTGAACCATCCGAAAGCCGGTACAGGTGCAGAGCACCATCCACTTCGGCCGCCGCCAGAGAGCTGCCATTTGGTAGAAATACTACCCGCATGGGCATATCGCCCACAACCCGGCCGGCAGCCGATCCATCCGGCAAGTGCCAAAGGCGGATGCCGTTCATGGCATACCAGGTCGCCAGCAGCTTTCCATCCGGCGAGAAAGCCAGCCCGTTACCCTCTGAATCCCAGGTCTTTATTAAGGAACCATCCACCACGTTCCATAATTCCACAAAACCGGTGTAGACCTCTTCGCCCGGCGGCTTGGCCAGCGCACCCAGCATACTCCCATCGGGAGAAAAAGCCAGTTCAACGATGCGCGCCTGTTGGCTATGCAAATTTTGCAGCAAGCTCCCATCCGAGACCCGCAGCAGCCGGATGTCCGCCCCGGAGCTCCAGGCCATCACCTGCCAGTTGGGAGAAAAAGCCGCCTGGAAATCAGCGCTTTCTGCAGCCATAAAGCACTGCTGTTCCCAGGTTCGGGTGTCAAAGAAGGCCACACCCCGGGAAGTCAGCACCGCAAGTTGCTCTCCTCCAGGTGAAAAGAAAGCCTGGCGCGCTTCCCCCCGGCCCCATTGTGCTAACAAAGTCAGATGGTCGATTTCTTTGGCTGACAGGGATCCAACTAATTCCGGCGGCGGCTCCGTCTGAGTACTGGTAGCCAGCGGTGGGATCGAAGGATCCTGTCTTCTCTGAGCGATATTCTTCTCAGCCGCTTTGACCTCGAAGTCGTGAGCGAAAATACGCTCCTGAGCATCCGGAGGGAAGAGACGTTGGATATCCCGCCCATACAGCGTACCATCTCCCGGTGACTCCACCTCCTCGACCTCTCCATTCTGACCGAAATGCAGCACTGCGGGGGCGCTGACGCTCGTACCATTGTGAGCTTCGTCCGCCTGGCAAAATGCCCAAACGTAGACACTCAGATCCCGCTGGCCGTACACCTCCCATTCACACAGCACTACCCCCTTTACCTCGATCCAGGGCATGAAGTGAGCCGCCAGGGCAATCTGGTAGCGGACCCATAATGGATCAGAGCTGGATACAGCGGGCTGCGGGCTGGCAGCGAGGCTGGGGATGGTATTCTCCGGCTGCGCTTCTTTTTGTGTTGCCGCCTGTGTTTGTGGATTGCCGACGGATGTTCCCGGCCCGGCAGGCAGTAGATTCTGGACGCCGCAGGCCGACGCCAGGAAAATCAGCACGACCCCCATACCCCAGGCCAGGCGCCGGGGTGTCAAAGAGAACTTGTGAAACGCTAATCGCCACCGGAGCATGTTTCTCCTTTCACTTCATCTGTTTCTTATTGAGAATCATACTCCTTAAGCTGCGTGTTGTAACCTGTGGAAATCCACAGGTTGTGACAAGAGCAATGTCAGGATTCGAGAAGCGCCAAAGTGAAAATGTTTCACGTGAAACGTTTTCGCTTTCCACATCCATTCAGGATAGAAATCGATTACGGCTTGCGAAACCATCCCTTTCCCCCTTGCCCCTATCCCCTTTCCCTTATGTTTCACGTCAAACATCCTCAGCCGAGTAAGGCACCGTTCTCCTGCCCCCAGCGATCCAGTGCTTCCTCTACCAGATCCAGGTAAGCATCCAAGGCCTCGACCCGGTCGGAAAATCCACCACCAAGCAATCCAAGCTGTTCGCATGCGGCATTCCATTCTATACGTTCGGGGACATCTGTCTCCAATTGCTTGACTGCCAGCGTCCAGGTTCGCAGTAAAGTCAATAACACGCCGTTCGGTTGCTCGCCTTTCATGATACTTTCAAAGGCTTTCTGGTAATAAGCCAAACGGTCGGTGTGCAGACGTCCCGGAGCGCTCTCAGCCGGTATGGCTTGATAAGCCGCCTGCCAGGCTTTTTGCCACGCTATTAAGCTCTCTAGATCTGCATTCGGAGCTCCTAATAACCCGAGAAGACCGTGATACATCCCGCCACGCCCTATGGCCTCCGCCCTCGCCGGAAAACGTAAAAGGAAGCGCCTTTCAGTCAGTGGCGGCCCGCTCAAGCTGGCGATCGCATTGGCGGCGTGCTCGACGGCTTTAAGATATTCTCCCACTTCTTGTGGCCCGGGTTCAGCAGGCTGCGAATAGAACGACATCCAGATCTGGCGCGCCTGCTCGGCGAATTTTCGGGAGCGCTGTAAAACATGGTCCGAACGATAAAATTGGCCGCGCACACTCGCCTGGGTAAAATCCATGAAGTGCTGCGGATCATGCAGGATTTTACAGGCGTATACGGTAGGTCCCAGCCAGGGATGCTCGCGCAATTGGCGAGTCTGGCGGTAGTCGCGATGATAGTGATGGGCAATATCCAGGTGCACTTCATCCGTGATCGGGACAATCTCTCGTTCTGCACTGATCGAATCGGTATGGATGAACACCAGATCGATATCAGCGCTGCCCCCCAGTAAATGGTCTCCCGATAACAACGAACCACATAAATAGACTGAAATCAGGCTACGATCGGCGCGCGTGCGCTGGGTAACCGTATTGTCGACAACTTTCAACAGGGCTTCGCGAGTGATGCGCATGTCTCTATCTCCTAAAAGCTGTCATGGGGGAGCTACCTGACCTATTTCAGACCGTCTATAGGATTCTACCGGATATGCTCGCCAGATGGTTCTAAAAACACTTAATCCAGTGGCAGTTCAGGTTGGAAGGGCGCCATCTTGAGCGCCTGGCGGATGCGATTTTCCACCCATTTCAAGTCGTCCAAACGACGGACGAAATCTAAATCGTTTGTATCCACGCTGAGAACCGGCGAGAGTCGGTTATGATCCCCAAAGAACTCCTCATAAGCACGATTGAGT